>Ga0209066_10006358_pt1 | contig 12079 bp, 7 predicted proteins | sample All_14_2_FD_187198 | JGI IMG/M metagenome (GOLD analysis project Ga0209066, IMG submission 187198) | Freshwater microbial communities in response to fracking from Pennsylvania, USA - Allegheny Zone_MetaG_DW_15 (SPAdes) (version 2) ...
CGCGCCCGCCACGGTCGGTGGGAACGGCACCTCGCCCAGAGCGAACCAGCGGTCCGTCACCGTGTGGTAGGCCAACACCCGCCGGTTCCAACTCGTCGGACGGCCGGACTGGTACGCGATACGCTGCGCTTCCCGCGCGTCGCCCGTCAGCGCCGCCATCTTGCGCTGGTTGTCATCGAAATACGCCGCGTCAAGCCCGCCGAAAAACAAGACGTGTTGGTCGCCGACCGTCACGCACTTCGCCCCGATCAGCGGCCAGGCGCCGGAGGACGGAGGACGGAGGTCGGAGGTCGGAGAGCGGAAATCTGCCCTCTGTCCTCCGGTCGCCGGTCCTGCCACTGCGGGCGATATTGGCCGCCAGAGCCCCCGGTCGGCAGACTGCGACAGATCGTACGAAAAACCGTCGGTCAGCGACTGGATCACGCCTTCCGCGTTTTTCGCGTACCCACCGACCACATAAAGATACGTACGCTTCTGGTCGCCATTCTGCACAAAAGCCTGGGCCTGCATACGGCCCCGGGCACCGGGAAGTTGCGGCAGCGGACGCCACCCCCGTTCCGGAGTGCCAAGGTCGAGCGTCCAGACATCGCTCGGCAAAACAGACGTACCCTCGCCGCCCGCCACATACACGAGGTTGTCCTTAGCCGCCGCGCCACCCAGCCGCACGCCGCACGGAAAATCCGGCAGCGCCGTCTCAACCGCCTGGCCGCGCGCCGCGTCCCATGTCAGCAGAAACGCGCGCGCGATGGACTTACCCTCCACGCTGCCGCCTACGCACGCGACGCCTCGCGGCGTGGTGGCGGACATCCCTTCCGCGCACGGCTGCGACAAACGGCCGGCCCGGACCCAGTTTGTGCTGCCGCGCGGCAGCGCGCAGATTTCCGCGCCATAGCGTTTCTGGCCGCCTTTGATCAGGGGCTCGTCGGGGAAGTTTGACCCGCCCGCCAGAAGCGCGACGCCGTTATGTTCACCGAAGAACGGCGCCCCCACGCCCATCGCCGCGCGACCGTCCTCCTGCGGCGGCAACAGAAAAGCGCCCGACCACTCCAGCCCGACCGGCGGCGAATCACCGGCCTGAGCCAGACAGGCCAACGCCGCCCCGAAACCGATCATGTGTTTTCTAAATGCCATTCTGCCCTTCTGTCCGAAGCCTTGCCGCCGGCATGCAGGACCACCGTCTATCCCCTTTGCATAATGGGGTATAAGAATAACTGACTTTCACGAGAATAACGTTCATGAAAATAGAATAATGGTTTTGTTGTATTCTACGCCTTGTGTTCAAACGTTCGGCTTCCGTCCGGCATGCTCCTGCGCTTTGCTCCAGACATCCCGACAATTTCCGCGCCTATCGGCGCGACATCTCCGCCGCCCGTTCGACAGCCTTGTCCAGATCGCGCGCCGTGATGATGACCGAGGCTCCAGCCAACCAAGCCCCAACTCCTGCACGAATGAACTCACGCGCTAGCGCACTTCTTTAAGAATTCCTTGCGCCCGCAACTCCTCCGCCAGCCGCGCGTACTGCTCTTCCGAAACCGGCGGGAAAGGCCCGCGGCACGTCCCGCAGTCCAGCCCGATGAACCGCATCATCAGCTTGGCGTACGACATGTTGCCGTACTTGAGCATGAGCGCGATCACCGCATTCGCCTCGGCCTGCAGCGGGCGCGCCGCCGCCACATCGTTCGCGTCGAGTACCCGCCGGCAGATTTCCGCGAAGTGGCCCGGCAGCAGGTTGTAGGTTGTGCCGATGCCGCCCTGAAACCCGCCCATCGCCAGCGCTGCCACCATCAGTTCGTCTTTGCCCGAAAGAAATAGCGCGGGCGCGTCGAGCTTCAGCTGTAACTGCTGGATGCTGTAATAGTTCGAGTTCGTGAACTTCATGCCCGTAAGGTTCCTGATCTTGAAAAGCTGCGCGTCGCGTTCCGGCTCTACGGTGGTGTTGAAAGCATAGACCATGAAAGGCAGGTCGGTCGCCTCCGCAATCTGCCGGTAGTGATACAACGTCCCTTCAAACGTCTGCGCGAAGTAGACCGGCGGCACAGACGAGACCCAGTCCGCGCCGGTGTCCGCCGCGTGCCGCGCCAGCGCCACCGAGTCCTCGGTCCGCACCGCGCCCACGTGCGCGATGACCTTGCCGCGCCCGCGGTTGGCCTTGACCGCCGCCTCCAGCAACACCTTCCGCTCCTCCAACGTCAGCAGCAACCCCTCGCCCGTGGACCCCGCCACGAAAAAACCACGCAAACCGCCAGCAAGCTGGTGCTCCACCATGCGTCCCACCATCTCGGTGTTGATGCGGTTGTCCTTCGTATACGGCGTGAACAAAGCCGAATACGCCCCCTTCATCTCCTCGTAATCCATTCCGTTCTTCCTTCTGCGGCCTCGCCGCTTCTTTCTACAGGTGCAACCGGCATCCAGAACAACACGGCCCATGATACCGGATCGCCACCCCAAAAACGTTCATAAAAATAGAATCGTCATTTTGTGGCTTTTGCGCATGCAATAACTGTCGCAAAGTCTCTCAACCCATGTCATCTGTGTCATCTATGGTCAAATGAATTGCCGTAGTAAGAGTAAATTATCACTCATGACCTTTTCTCGAGCGACGGGCGAACCAGCGTCTTGTGTTTGCTTAAACGCTTGTCCCTTTATCAGTTTTTTGTCAGTTTATTTTTTGATATTAACAAGATAAACTGCAGAACCTGGCTGATCCTTTTTGATCGTGAGGGTGTTGCCGTCTTTGACGAGGGCTTCGCTTCCGGCGGTAAGGTCGTGATCTTCATCGAGCACCAACACCTCGTGCTCCCTCCAAACGGCATCGCCGCTGTCGATCGCCAGATCCATCGCCCCAGACTTGAAACAGGAAACGAGAAGGACGACGTTGCCGTCGGCGCGTTTTCCGGCAAGCACACGGACCGAACGATGCGGGCGCGGCGACGCGGCGATGCGTTGCGTGCAATCGGCGATGGCGGCAAATGCCTTGAACGCGTAGTAGTCCTTGTTTGGCAGGTAGTCGCGGTTGAACAGCCCGAAGCTGTCCTCGAACGCCGTATAGAAATAACTCATGGTCAGCGGCGTGTCCTGAAACAGCGAAAGCGAATAGGCGGTGAAGGCCGCGGAGTTGATCCCTCGCATTTCCGCCCGTTCCTGTTCGGCCTTTTCGCCAGCTACGCCACAAACGTCCCACGAGATCGGCCCGTAGTGCCATTCCGCAATGTTGACCTCGGCGTCCTTGTAGCCGAAGCGGTCTAGGTGGTGTCGGGTGTAGTTGATCTGCTCAACCATTTCTTCCGGTTCTCGGACGTACACCGTCCAAGAACAGAAGTCGATTGGGACGCTGTTTTCCCGACAGTATTCAATAAATTTTGCCCGACACTGGATCAACTTTTCTCCGCCCCATGTGGTTTGAGGTCCACCAACTTTCAGATCAGGGAAGGCCGCCTTGATCTTTTTGGCCGCGACAGCGTAGAGCCGAAAGTATTCGTTGAAGTCGCCGTGCCACAGATTAGGATTGTTGGGTTCCTCCCAGATCGACCAGTAACGGATATTGTGGTGAAAGCCGTTCGCCCAGCCCGCGTTGTAATGGCGGATGATATGGACGCAGATATCCGCCCAGCGGCCATAGTCCTTTGGCGGCGCGGTTCGGTAATACCGGCTGCTCGGCTCGATGCTCTCGCCCAGCCGGTATTCGATCTGCGACCCGGTGGCGAGGCATTGCGCAATGTAATCGTCGGTCTCGGCAAAGCAGTAGTTGTCCGGGTTGTCGATGTCTGCGTTCCAGATCGGAAAGATCCTCGACACGTCCACCAGTTGATAGGCGAAGTCGAACAACGCCGCGTCGTGAAAACGCGTCATCGGGATCTTCAAGCCCTTGAAGGCGCTGACCAGGTTCGACTCCGGGTGTTTATTGTAGGCCAGCGGCGCGGAGTTGTTGATGCCGTTGACCCTCCGGATGGCGCCGATCACGCTTGAGGCCTGCACCTTGATCTCGACCTTTTCTATGACGGGCAAGGACTCGTTTCTTACTGCGGCGGATTGCGCTTCGCGGGGAGTTGAGGCGGCCGCGAGGTCGCCGGCGCAGCCCAATCCCCAACAAAACAGCGTGGCAATCAGGGTGTTTGTCTTTTTCGTTGTCTTCATCTTGACACCGGCTCGCTGATGGGCAACCCGAGATCTCCGCGTCCCTACTGCAGGGAAAGAACTGTGCCGCCCGGGATCTGGCGCAAGTAGCCCTGCGCATCCAGATAGACGGGACGGTCGCGGTTGGAAATGGACGCGAGCTGGGCGGCGGTGAGACCGTTGCCGTCGGCGCCGAAGCGCAGGGTGGCCGCGCCCAACTTGCCGTTGACGGTGAGTGTGCCGGTCCAAGTCTTGTCGCTGCAGTCGGCGAAGGCGAGCGTGGCGGTACCGTTGCCCGCCTCGATCACGCTGTCGGCGATCAACTCAAGCGTGTCGAAGGTGTTGCGCCCCGCGCCCGCGTCGAGGGTGGCACCGCTCAGCACCAGCGCGTTGGTGCCGCCCGCGAAGACGTCGTTCGCGCCGAGGCGCAGGCCGCCGCCAATGACCGAGATGAAGCCCCTGTAGTCCTGCGGGCCGGTCAGTTCCAGCGTGCCGTCGCCGCTCTTGACCAGTGCGGAGTATTGGGTGCCGAAAATCCGGCCGGTCAGGCGCGCGTCGATAGCGGCCGAACCGTCCCGCACGCGGATTTCGCGGGTGCGCGTGTTCAGGTCAATCACGTTCTCGAAAATCAGCGTGGCGTTCGCATGGGACGAACTCAGGATGAAGGGAAACCCGTCCAGGACAAAAGAGCCGCTGTTCCACATCGCGGTCGCGCCGCTGCCGCCGAGGTTCACCGTGCGGTCTTCGCCGTACGCGGAGAACCCGCCGCCGGTGTCGAGTAAGATTTTGTTCGACCCATCCCCCAAGCTGCGGGAGAAGTCACCCGGCGTCGTGCTGTTGAGGTCGGCACCGATTTCCAGCACGCCTTCCGACCGGAGATACAAAGCGCCGGCGGTGTAGGCTGTCGCCGCCGTAAGCCGGGCTATACCGCCTATGACGTAGAGTGTGTTGCCAAGCGTCTGGGTGAACTCGGTCAGGCCGGGGCCGTACACCGCATAGGTGCGTGTGCTGTTGTTGAGTTCCCATGAGAGCTCGCCTGTGCCGTAGTTGTGGATGTGCGTTGTCCCTTGCGCGCCGTGTGTGCCGTTGCGCATGGTGACCAGATGGCTCCCGTTGACCACGATTCCGCGCCCGACCGCCGAGTCGTCGGTCTGGAACGAGAACCCGCCGAGGTCGAGGGTGACGTCGTTGGCCGAGCCGTCGAGGGAGAGCGTCGAAAAATTGAGGTCTGCCGTGCGCGTGAGGTTCGCGGCGAGCGAGACATGATCGGCCTTGGTGGCGTTGTCGGCGGTCAGCGCGAGCGTGTTGGTGAGGCGCACGATTTCGAGGGCGTCGTTCTGGGTGGCAAACCCGGTGAGGCCGTTCGGGTCTTTGACCAGAATGTTGGCGCGCCGGCCGCTGTTGCCCATAAGCACGCCGTTGATGTTACGGACGGCACCGGAGTCGGCGGGAACGGCATCGCGCGTGCGTACCGAGGCGTTCCCGCAGTACGCGATCAGCAGACCGATGTAGTCGCCGGCCATACCGGCGAAGGGACCCATCAGGACGGTGGTGCCGTCACCGCCGTTGCCGTCTACAGTCAGGGTGCAGGCCCGCACCAAGGAAGAGAGGGTGTTGGTCTCGAACTCCTGCCAGGTGGTGTTGCCCGCGCCGGCTTTGCCGCGGATCTCGAGCCCGCCGTTCTCGAAATAGAGCGTGCGCCCGGCGGCGAAGAGGCGGTTGCTGCCTGCGCCCGCACTATCGTTGACGTAATCGGCGATCAGCGTGCCGCCCTTGACGTTAACGTGATTGGCATCGGTCGTCCAGCCCGTGAACGTGTTATTGCCCGTCAGCCGCCAAGTGCCGGAGTCCTGCTTGACCAGTTTGGTACTGTTGTAGATAATCTGCGAAAGCAGTGACTCGCTGGCGGAGATGCCGCCGAGGTTTAAGCCGGTGGTAGCCGCTAGAGTGAGCGCACCGGTCAAGCACAGGCCGCCGCCTGCGCTGTCGTTCCGCAGGATGCTGTTTTTGTTCTGAAAAGCCAGGCCGCGGTCGGAGGCGCTGTCGCGCGGCCCGATGTAGATAAACCTGCAATTGTTGAAATCGATCACTGAAGTACTCGCGCCCAAGGCCGAAGGCATCGATTTTTTGGCACTCGATGTAAAGTGGATAGACCCGGAGGTGCCACCGATTGCGCCAGTGAAATTGTTGTCGTCGTTGCGGAGCACGACGATGGGCCATCCCAAACCATATTTCGACGAGAAGGCGCCTGCGCCGGTGAGCTGCGCATCGACAAACAAGGAACCGCAACCCCAGACAGAGCATGTTTTGGCGGCGGGGACGACTACGGTGAGCCCCTTTTCCAGTGTCACCGTGCTTGTGACGTTTGAAGGGAGCAGAATGCTCACTTGAGAGCTGCCATACCCCGGCACTAAACCGGAAAAAGTCAGGGTGTTGGTGCCGCTGATCTTGATGTGGCGGGAGAGGGCCATATCCCGTTCAACAAAGTTGATGCCGTTCGTGGCGTCGTAGTCCGCCGTCAGCCGGAGGGCGACATCCGATACGATGGTACTGAAGTCCCCATTGTTGACCCCGCCCGCCCAGTTGGCGAGGTCGTTGATGTTTGTGGCACTTGCGTCGCCGCCAGTTGTTCCCGCGCCGGTCCAGGCCGCCCATACCCGTAATGTCATTCCGCCTGCTGCTAAGGCGATGAGAACCGATCGGCCGCAACCCGCTCTGTTACTTTGTGACATTTCGCACCTCCGTTTGTCCTGTTAAAAAAGCCGTTCTTTTCAAGTATGGCAATAGACGAAAGTCTCATTCCTTCAGCCGCCACCGCGTGCCCATCAGGCAGGTCTTTTCACTCTTGTTTTCGGCCTGATAATAGACTGTCAAGATGCTGCCGTCCGGCAGTTCCGCCGAGGCGGGATAGCCCAGATCCCCGTCGAAATGCCCCGCCAGCTTGATTTCGTTCGCCACGTCCCAGGTGCGACCCTGATCGTCGCTGACACAGGCGTACTCGCCAAGGGCATCGAACCGCCGCCCATACACCGTCACCAGCTTGTCATTGCGTAGGCGGATCAAATGCGGCGGCAACCCCGCCAGTTGCGTCTGGCTCGCCGTCGCCCAGGTCTTGCCGCCGTCGCGGCTTTCGGATTGCCACAACCGTACGCTCTTCGTTTCGTAACGGATCTGCGCCACGATGCGCCCGTCCGCAGTCTCGACCGCATGCGGCTCGGGAAAACTCTCTGCCTTTTCGCCCGCTGGCAGACCGATCGCGCCGATGCGCTGCCACGAGCGCCCTTGGTCGCGCGACTCCGCCACCGCGATCTCGCTCCGCCCGCCGTCGAAAATCGTTTTATCCCCTGAATAAGTGTTGCCGACATAAAGCAGCCGCCCATCCTTCAAAATGATCGGCCCATGCGGTGCGGTGCCGGGCGAACGTACCGGCGTTTCCCACGTCTTGCCATTATCGGATGAGCGGACCGTGAAGTAGCCCAGCCCTTCTTTCTTAACCGCAGAGGGGATTTTCTCGTCGTGCAGCCACCAGTAGAAACGCGGCGAGCCGGGGGTCAGTTTTGCGCGGTCGCAGATCCGTTTCTGATAGTACAGGGAGGTGAACCACGATACGACCAGGTCGCCGTTGGGCAGGTCAATAATCCCCGCGTCGCGGTCGTCCAACGGCGTGTTGCAAATCGTCTCCGCCGGCGTCCACGTCGCGCCCTGATCGGAACTCCTGGCCATTTGCACCTTGCCGAACGGGCAGACGTGCTCGTCGCGGTCGCCGGAAAAGACCGCCAGCAACTCGCCGTTCTTGCGGGCGCACACCGTGGGCCAGCCGATGTACCGTCCCGGCTCCTTGCACAGCACCTTCGTCCACAGGATTTCCGCGCGCTTCTGCTGAACCGGCGCACCCCAGATTTCCGCCGCAGGCTCCTGCCCCTGCGCGAAAACCGCGACACACGCGCAAAGCATTCCCGGCACCAGCTCCCGTCCCTGATTCCACCCTTTCATTCTCCTTCCCCCCTCGTTCCCCATTTCGTGTTTCCAGTTTTCCGTTTCACTTTTCATTTGAGTTTGGGCACGGTGAACCGGGTACAGGCGATATGCCGGATCTGGTCGCCGGTGGTGTAATAGTAGACGGCCAGGACATCGCCGCCCGGCAGCTTCACGGCCCACGGGTACCCCAGATCCTGCGCGTCCCCGTCATCGCGCAACACCAGGACATGATCCGTACGCCAGGTCAGGCCTTCGTCATCGGAAACCAGCGCACGGATGCCGAAGGGCGCTTTGCGGTGACCATAGACCAGAACCAGTCGTCCGTCGTCGAGTGTGACCAGCCCGCTGGGCGGGCTCGGTCCGGCATCGATCCCCGTCTTCCGCGCGGTCCACGTGCGTCCCCCGTCCCGCGAGACCGCCTGCCACATACAGGTCGCGTCTCCCTCTACGCGGGTCAGCATCCAGACCGCGCCGCCGGAGGTGGCATGCAGCAGCGTCTCTTCCGTAAAAAAGAAACGCTTTTCGGGGTCGCCCATGGCGGGCACCACCTCGGCCGTCCGGCCGTCGCGGGTGATGGCCACGACCACCTTCCCGCTGCACGCCTCGTCACGACGCACCATGAAGGCGCGGAGGATCGTCCCGTCGGGCAGTTGCGTCATCGACCAGGGCGACGAACAGGACGTGTAGGTGTCCAGCCCAGGAATCTCCGTGCGCCGCCAGGTACGCCCTCCGTCTTCGGAACGTTCGAGGCAACCCCCGGTGTGGACCGCGAATGTCCCCTGCTTTTCCCCGCGCGATGGGCTGCTGGTAGTGATGGCATACCGGCCCTTGAATTCATTCAACCGCTCCAAAGGAAACCAACGCCTCCCGTTCTGCCTGATGCGCACCAAAGCACCGTCCGGGGCGGTGAAGGTTTCGCTGGGCATCGCGCTGCGGGCGGACGTCGGGATGGCGGGGATTTCGCTCCAAGTCGCGCCCTTGTCGCGGCTTTCCATCTTGACCCCAACCGTGCCTGCCGTAACGAAATGGGAGGCCTGTTCCTTGGAGGAAAAACTCGTAAAGAGAGTTCCGGCATCCGGATCCATGGACAGGCTGGGGAAGCATGCGTAACGGTCCGCCTGCTTATAAACCACATAGTGCTTGGCGCCCGGCACATCGTACTCTTCCGGTGTGCGCCGGATCGGCGTGACCGTCCAGCGCACCCAATCCCAGAAGGCCTCCCCCGTTGCCGCGCTGCTTCCCGCGCCCCAGCTCAGCCGGTTGCGCCGGCTATGCGCCGGCTGCGTGAACCGGCCCGTGCCGTCCATGACCTTCTTGCCGTCCGCCATGACGCTCACGTTGGTTCCCCGGATGTCGACACGGTACACGTGAAAAGCGTTTGTCGTGTCCATGGCGTGCGACAGCTTGGCAGAATGAAGTTCAATCCGGTCGGTGTACAGCGTCAGAATGTCCTCATGGACGCCGTCGGAAAAGCACAGGTCCACGCCCGCCATCCCTTTGCAGGACACCACGCGCACACGCGCCTCCGCCGCCGAACCGATCTCGGGATCGGCAAACCACGCCCGATCCATGCTGACCCTATCGCCCGGCTGTGTCCCCTTGTCAACCACATGCAGCATCCCGTCGGCAATCTTGGTCGTAGCCATCAGGCTGCCACCCGTTATGGGTTGCATGTCAGATGCAAAATCCTCAGCCTTCCATTTGAGTGACGGAACCGGGTCATCCGTCCGGCAACCGACAAACAGGTCGAAAGCCAGCAAGACGCACGCGGTTTTCAAAAACATCCTCATCATCTCTTCGCCCTCCTCTATCATTTCACCCCTCCTCATCCACATACTGACTTTTACCGCAGCCCATCGGCCGTTTGGCGTACTCGGCCATCACCGATTTGCAGTATTGCGATAGCCCCACGACATCCGCGCCCATGGCCAGGAAACGGTAACCCAGCGCGATCAGTTCATCGAGGTTGGCGGGCGAAGCCACGGTCCCGGCGAATTTGCCGTGGGCCAGGGCCGCCTCGGCCACGCGGCGGCGTGCCTCAATCAGTTGCGGGTGATCCCACTGGCCCGGCGCGCCGATCCCGTGGCTGAAATCGCCCGGCCCGAAAAAGAGCATGTCGATGCCCGGCAGCGCCGCGATGGCGTCCAGTTGGGCCAGCGGCTCCGGGTCTTCGATCTGCACGATCACGAAGCGCTGCCCGTTCGCCTGCTTCAGGTATTCCACAAAATCGATGTTGCAGTAAGCGCCGTCGGCATTGCCGCCGTCGACCGGGCGGCGGCCGAGCGGATGAAAGCGGGTCATGCGCACCACGGCCTGCGCGTCGGCCAGGCTCATGACATGCGGCACCATGATCCCGGACGCATCCATTTCCAGCGGGCGGATGTAGTCGCTGTAGCTGCCGCGCGGAACGCGCACCAGGACATCGGTGTCATGCGCCTTGGCGGCCCAAATCCCCCGCTCGATCACCGACAAATCGTTGGGCACGTGTTCCATGTCCAACCACAGGCAGTCGAAACCCGCCATGGCGGCGATTTCTATGGCGCGCGCATCGGCTAGGTTAAGTTTGAAACAACTCGCGATGTCGCCCGCGCGAAGTTTAGCCAGCACGCGGCTGGCACGCATCTGCTGCGTAATCATATCTTCCCGTTTTTCCGTTTTCACGTTTATTGTTTCAATCGCCATTGGGTGCCCATTAGGCAGGTCTTTTCACCCTTCTTCTCGGCCTGATAATAGACCGTCAGGATGCTGCCGTCAGGCAGTTCCGCCGAGGCGGGATAACCCAAGTCGCCGTCGAAATGCCCCGCCAGCTTGATCTCGTTCGCCGTGTCCCACGTGCGCCCGCCATCGTCGCTGAGGCAGGCGTACTCGCCGAACGCGCCGAAGCGCCGCCCGTACACGGTCAGCAGCTTGCCGTCGCGCAGGCGGATCAGATGCGGCGGAAGGCCCGCCAACTTCGTCTGACGCGCCAGTGCCCACGTTTTGCCGCCGTCCGCGCTCTCGGACTGCCAAAGGCAACCGCCCTTGCCGTGATAGCGGATCTGCGCCACGATCCTTCCGTCAGCCGCCTCAACCGCGTGCGGCTCGTGAAAGAGAGTGACCTTCTCGCCCGCGGGCAGGCCGATCGCGCCAAGGCGCTGCCACGAGCGGCCCCCGTCGCGCGACTCCGCCACCGAGATCTCGTTTGTCGCGCCGCTGTGGATACCGAAATGGCCCGAGTAGGTGATGCCAACATAGAGCAGCCGGCCGTCTTTCAGCATCATCGGCCCGTGCGGCGCGGTGCCCGGCGTGCGCGCCGGAGCTTCCCACGTCTTGCCGCCGTCCGTCGAACGGACCGTGAAATAGTCGAGCCCCTCTTTTTTGACCGCTGCCGGAATCTTCTCGTCGTGCAGCCACCAGTAGAAACGCGGCGAGCCGGGCGCGAGCTTTGCGCGGTCACGGATGCTGCTCTGATACGCCAAGGAGGTGAACCATGAAACAACCAAGTCACCGTTGGGGAGTTCGACAATGCCCGCGTCGCGGTCGTCCAACTGGGTATTGGAAATGGTGACCGCAGGCGACCACGTCGCGCCTTGGTCCGCGCTGCGCACCAGTTGCACCTTGCCGAACGGGCAGACGTGCTCGTCGCGGTCCCCGGAAAAGACCGCCAGCAGCTCGCCGTCCTTGCGTACGCAGACCGTCGGCCACCCGATGTACCGCCCCGGCTGTTTGCACAGAACCTTGGTCCACAGGATCTCCGCACGCCGCTGCCGCGCGGGCGCGCTCCAGATCTCCGCCGCCGGCTCCTGCGCAATTCCCGTCCACGCGGCGCACAATACGGCCAGCGCCAACGCAGTCCCCTTATCGCATCGCGCACCGCGTCCTTTTTCCCAAACGTCTTCCCAACCTCTCATCGCCTTGCCCTTTCTCCATTTGTTGTTCTACCATACCACACGCGGGGCGAGAAAAAAGCAGTGAAAAAAGAAATGTAATATCGTTGCATTCGGGAGTT
>Ga0209066_10006359_pt1 | contig 12078 bp, 10 predicted proteins | sample All_14_2_FD_187198 | JGI IMG/M metagenome (GOLD analysis project Ga0209066, IMG submission 187198) | Freshwater microbial communities in response to fracking from Pennsylvania, USA - Allegheny Zone_MetaG_DW_15 (SPAdes) (version 2) ...
GACGGGAGCCGGGGCGGGTGCGGGTTTGGCGGGCGCGGCAACAACCTTGGCCTTGGCCGGAGCTTCAACAGGAGCTGCGGGTGCCGGCGTAACGGCAGCGGCGGGCGCGGCTTTTTTGGCGGCGGGTTTCTTCACCGCATGCTTCTTTTCCGCGCCAGCGGCCACGGGTGCTTTCTTGGGCTTGGGAGCCTCTGAGGAAGCGGCCGTTTTCGTGGTTTTTTTGCGCGTTGTTTCTGAAGCCATGGTGGTTGAAAAAATGTTTTAGGATGCGGAGGGTTGTTGCGCTGCTTCGGCAGCGGTGCGGATGGTTTGGATGATTTCGTCGTCGAGGTCGGGGACAGCGTCCTTCAGGTCGGAAGCTTCCACGCTCAGGATGACGTCGGGACCGGTGAATCCGGCCTGCACCAATTTTTCCGCCAGGTCGGTGGCGATCTTGAGCTGGTCGGCAAGTTTTTCGGCGGCCTGGTGGCGTTTTTCCTCGAAGCCGACGACAACGACCTCGTCCTTCTCGATGTCGATTTCCCAGCCGGTGAGCTTGCTGGTGAGGCGGGCATTCTGGCCGCGGCGGCCGATGGCCAGGGAGAGGTTTTCCTCGTCGACAAGGGCCTTGGCCCGTTTGGTATCGTTGTCGATGATGAGGTTTTTCAACTTGGCCGGCTTGAGGGCCTCGATGATGAGTTCCTTGATGTCGGGCGACCAGCGGAAGAGGTCGATTTTTTCGTTGTTGAGTTCGCGGACGATGTTCTTCACCCGGGAGCCGCGCATGCCGACGCAGGCGCCCACGGGGTCGATTTTTTCATCCTTGGACCAGACGGCGATCTTGGTGCGGTAGCCGGCTTCGCGGGCCATGCCCTTGATCTCGATGGAGCCGTCGTGGAGTTCGTTGACTTCCAATTCGAAGAGGCGGCGGACGAAGTTCGGGTGGCTGCGGCTGAGGATGATCTGGGGACCGCGGGCGGCGCTGTCGACGGAAAGGACGATGGCGCGGATGCGTTCGCCGGGGGTGTATTCCTCGGTGGGCACGCGTTCCTTGGAGGGGATGACGGCCTCGAATTTGCCGAGGTCGATGATGACGTCGGAGCGCTCGAAGCGTCGGACGACGCCGGTGACGATATCGCCTTCACGGTCCTTGAACTCGTCGAAGATCATGGTCTTCTCAATCGAGCGGAGGTTCTGGTTGATGGTCTGTTTGAAAATCTGGGCGGCGATGCGGCCGAAATCCTTGGGGGTGACTTCGATTTCCACCATTTCACCCATGTGGACCATGATTTTTTGCTGGCGGGCCTTTTGGAGGGTGACCTCCTCGACCGGGTTGGAGACTTTTTCGACGACGCGGAGGGAGGCGAAGCACTTCATGCTGCCGGTTTTGGGGTCGAAGCTGACGCGGAGGTCCTTGGCCGGGCCAAAGCTCTTGCGTGCGGCAGAAAGCAGGGCTTGTTCGATGGCCTCAAGCATCCGCTTGCGGTCAATCCCCTTTTCCTTCTCCATGTACTCCAAAACAGCAAGAAAATCCTGGCTCATCGTGTCGTCCTTCCCGATTTCAGTTCGTTTCAGGTCAAAATTTGGAAAAAAAAAGTGGAAACCTGGGGTTTCCACCTTTCCTATTTCGGAAATCCGACCTGAGATAGAAAAAACTAGTTGAAAAAGACAGGGGGTCAAGGCTTAGTTTGCCTTCTTGGCCATTGCTTCGCTTGGGATTATTGCGGGAAAAGGATCATATCCTGCCCTCCTGCTGGACGAGGCCCGTAGGGCTGGGGAGCCCCGGGTGTGCCTGGCGGCATTCGAGGGCGAAACCGATCCCGGCCTGGCTTCCCGGGCTGATTCGGCTGCCTGGATGCGGGTGGGGCAGTTGGCCCGGTTGATCGATTTTTTCAAGAAAGAGGGGGTTGACCGCGCCATCATGGCCGGCCAGATCACCCCGGGCCGGTTGTTCGACTTGAGACCGGATTTCAAAGCGCTTTGGCTGTTGGCCCGTTTGAAGGAACGCAACGCCGAGACCCTCTTCGGGGCGGTGGCGGACGCCTTGGAGGCAGAAGGCATCCGACTCCTTCCGGCCACCACCCACTTGGAGCGGTTCCTGGCCCGCCCGGGCCATGTGGCGGGGCCCAAACCGCACCGGCGACTGCAGGACGAAATCGACTTCGGTTGGTCGAAGCTCAAGCAGATTGCCTCCATGGACATCGGGCAGTGCCTTGTGCTCCACAAGGGGACGGTGCTGGCGGTCGAGGGCTATGACGGAACCAACGCCACGATCCGCCGGGGAGGGGGATTGGCTCCCGGCGCGACGCTCCTGAAAGTCTCCAAGCCGGGGCAGGACATGCGTTTTGATGTTCCAGTCATCGGGCCGGACACAATCCGGGTTGCCGCAGAGTCGGGGATCTCGGCCATTGTCGTCGAGGCGGAAAAAACCCTGTTGCTTGGGCTCGACGAGATCAAGGAACTCGCGCAGAAAGAGAAAATGACCATCTTTGCCGTCAGTCCGGAGGGGGCATGACCCCGGTGCGTGTGGGTGTCGTGGGTGTGGGACACATGGGCCGGGAACACGCCCGGATTTACTCCAAGCTGCCCTCGGCGGCATTTGCCGGGGTTTTCGATGCGGACAAGGCCACTTCGCGCAAGATCGCCCAACAGCACCACTGCCGGTCCTTCGAATCCCTTGTGGAAATGCTGGATGCGGTCGATGCGGTTTCCATTGCCACACCGACCTCGGCCCACTATGAAACGGCCAAACTGTTCCTGGGTGCCGGAAAGAGCGTGCTGGTGGAGAAACCCATTTCCAACACCTCGGCCGAGGCCTCGGAGTTGGTGGAACTGGCTGACAAATACCGCCTGGTGTTGCAGGTGGGCCACATTGAGCGCTTCAACCCGGTCCTCCAGGCCCTCGAGGAACGCCTGACCCGCCCCCGCTTCATCGAGTCCCACCGCCTTTCGCCCTTTCCCGGGAGGAGCACCGACATCGGTGTGGTCATGGACCTCATGATCCATGATTTGGAGATCATCCTGCACCTGGTCCGTTCCCCGGTGGCTTCGCTGGACGCGGTGGGTGTGCCGGTGCTGAGCACATCGGAGGACATTGCCAATGTGCGCATCCGTTTCGAGAACGGGTGCGTGGCCAATATCACCACCTCGCGCATCAGCCCGGAGAAACTGCGCAAAATCCGCGTGTTCCAGGACGACGCCTACATTTCGCTCGATTACATGAAGCAGGAGGGGTTGATCTACCGCAAGGAAGGCGGACAGATCACCCGGAACGACATCCCCGTGTTCAAGGACGAACCCCTGAAGCGGCAACTGGATTCCTTCCTGCACTGCGTGGCCCAGAAAGGCCAACCGGTGGTTTCGGGGAACCATGCCGCGGCCGCACTCAACCTGGCCTCGCGGATCTGCGCGCAGATCGCCGAATTCCAATCCAAAAATCCATGACAAAAAACGAGGGCGGAACGGGGCCGGAAATTTTCATGGTGGCAGGCGAGGCCAGTGGCGACCGCCATGCCGCCGAGCTGTTGCGGGAACTCCGCAAGATCCGGCCCGGTGCGAGGTTCACCGGCGTGGGCGGGCGCCATCTCAAGGCGGCCGGGCAGGAGCAATTGTTCGACTTGGCTTCCCATGCGGTGGTCGGCCTGACCGATGTGCTGCTGAACTACCTGAAGTTCCGCCGTTTCTTTAAGCAACTGGTGAGGGAATTGGTGGCGCGGCAGCCGGCGGCCCTGGTGCTGGTGGATTTTCCGGGTTTCAACCTCCGCCTGGCGAAGGCGCTGCGGGCGAAACTGCCCAACACCAAGTTCATCTATTTCATCAGCCCGCAGGTTTGGGCGTGGAAGCCGGGGCGGGCCGACCAGATGGCCCGGCTGCTGGACCATCTGCTGGTGATTTTTTCGTTTGAGAAGGAATGGTTTGCCAAACGCCGCCCGGACCTTCCGGTCACGTGGGTCGGGCACCCGATTGTCGACCGGTGGGAAGCCGACCTGGTGGAAGCCACGGACGAGGAGAGCGTTGAGCGCATCGTCCTTCTGCCCGGCAGCCGGAAGAAGGAGATCGAGAAGCACCTGGCGATCCTTTTGGAAACCATCCGGATCATTGCCGCGCGCCGCCCGGGCATCCGGTTCACCATCCTGGCCTCCGATGCGGAGCGGCGGGTGCAAATTGAGCGGGTCATCGAGAAGCAGGGGGCGCAGGCCCTGGCCCTGGACATCCGCATGGGCTACCAGCTCACCCACCTGAGCCGTTCCAGCCTCGCCCTGGTGGCTTCCGGGACGGCGACCCTGGAATGTGCGGCGGCGGGCTTGCCGATGATCATCCTTTACAAGGTCAATCCCATCACCTTCTGGATCGGACGCAAATTGGTGAAGCTGCCCTACATCGGCATGGTCAACGTCATTGCCGGGGAAAAAGTGGTGCCGGAATTCCTCCAGGATATGGCCCGGCCCGAGGCACTGGCCGATGCCTCATTGGCCCTGCTCGACCACCCGCCAACCCTGAAAAAAATGCGGGAGCGATTGGCCGAAGTCCGGTCCACCCTCGGGGAGCCCGGGGTCAATGCCCGTGCCGCGAAGGTCATTGTGCAGGTCATGGCGGACCCGGGACGCCCCTAGACCCACCAGCCCGGGTGCGGCCTGAAACCGCGATATCCTCTCGTGAACACCCAAGGAAAACTTCTCTATGGGCTGGTGTCGTTGCCGGGTTGGATAATGATCGGGGCCGGCGTATTTCTGGCATTCCAAGGGCTGGTATCAACAACGTGGTTGCCTGTGGAGGGTGAGATAGGGGATTCCTCGTACAAGCAGGAGCAAGGGGACGGCGGCGGCCGGTATGTCGTGAAGGTGTCCTACACTTTTCCCTTCCAGGGCACAAACCAAACGGGATCCCGCATTGATTTTGGTGCCAATGGCAAACGGCGTTCCCGGAACCAGGCAGAGGCATGGGTGAGAGGATGGGCTCCGCATTCCGTGGTGACCGTTTATGTGGATCCGCACAACACGGGACGGAGTGTGCTGCTTCCCGGGTTCAAGGGGGAGTGCCTGGGGTGGTCCTATTTGGGAATGGGCTGGCTGGGGCTTTTGGTTTTTGGCTGGTTGATAAACCGTGCCGGAGCCTGGATGGTGGCCCATGGTTTTGCGGTATACGAATGAATGAGGCGTTCCATCCTGGTCGCTTCATAATACGGCTTGTCCTGTGTTTACATGAGACCAAAGTGGCCGGTGATGTGCCTGAAACATTTGGGGTTTGCCCTGCTCCTGCTGTCGGCGGTCCGGTCGGGTGCCGTTGAAGGGGTTCTTCCCCCGCCGGGCGGGGAAAGCCTGCTGCCGGCCGGGATCAGGGCCGCGGTCAATTTGAATGGCGGCCCGCACGGGGAAATGAAATGGGTGCATGTCGAGCACCCGGATTTTCGCGAGGCGATGGAAGTGGAGACCCGCACCCGGCCCGAGGTTCCGTGGAATTTCCAGTGTTACCTGACCGTGCAGGCCCCGGTCAAAAAGGGCGACGTGCTTTGGGTTGGCCTGTGGATGCGGACCCTGAAAAGCCGCACGGAATCGGGCGAGGGGCGTTCGGAACTGGCGCTTGAGCGGAGCAAAGAGCCCTACGACAAGCTGGTGACCATGGAATTGACGTCCGGCACGGAATGGCAGCCGTGGGCGGCGGCATTTGCCGCCCCGAACGATTATGCCCCGGGCCAATACCAACTTTGCCTCCGTTTCGGGTACAATCCGCAAACGGTCCAGATCGGGGGACTGCAATTGCTGAATTACAAACACCAAACAGAGATCGCGGCCCTTCCGCGTACGGCAATCCGCTATGCCGGGAGGGAACCGGACTCCGCATGGCGCAAAGAGGCGGCGGAACGCATCGAGCGATACCGCAAGGCGGATCTGCGGGTGGAAGTGGTGGATGCCGGCGGCAAACCGGTGCCGGGAGCCGAAGTGGAGATCAAACAGAAATCGCATGCCTTCGGGTTCGGTTCGTGTGTGGTGGCCAGCGTGATCACCGGCCAGGGGACGGACTCCGAAGCCTACCGGGAGATCATCAAAAATTCCTTCAGCAAGGTGGTCATGGAAAACGATTTGAAATGGCCGGTCTGGGAGACCGGTCCGGAGCGCCAAAAAAAGACGATGGAAGCCATCCAGTGGTTGCGGGATCGGCACATCCCGGTCCGCGGCCACAACCTCGTCTGGCCCTCCTGGGCCAACTGCCCGAAAGACCTGCGATCCCTCAAGGGGGATCCGGCCGCCCTGCGCCAGCGGGTCGGGAACCACATCAAGGACATCATGGGGGCCACCCGGGGACTGCTTTCCGACTGGGACGTGGTCAACGAGCCCTTCGACAACCATGACATCCTGGATGTCCTCGGGAGGGATGCTTTGTGCGACTGGTTCAAGCTGGCCCGGGAATGCGACCCCGCCCCGGTTTTGTTTTTGAATGATTATGCGGGATTCATGTCCGGGGGTGAGAACACGGGCCACAAGGACCACTTTGAGAAAACGCTCCGGTTCCTGAAAGACTCGGGGGCACCGATCGGCGGCGTGGGCATCCAGGCCCACTTTGGCAACCAGCTGACACCCCCCGATAAAATCATCAAGGAACTCGACCGTTGGGCCGCATTGGGGCTCGATATCCAGATCACGGAATTTGATTTGGATTTGGACGATGAGGAAATGCAGGCCCGGTACACCCGGGACTTCATGACCGCGGTCTTCAGCCACCCATCGGTCAGTGCCATGCTGACCTGGGGATTCTGGGAAAAGTGGCACTGGCGTCCGCGGGCCGCGATGTACCGCGCGGATTGGTCGGTCAAACCCAATGGCAAAGCCTGGAACGACCTTGTGCTCAAGGAATGGCACACCGAGACCACCCTGAAATCCGATGCCACGGGTTCTGCGGCGACCCGCGGGTTCCTGGGTGAATATGAAATCACGGTACGATACCAGGGGAAAAGCCGTGATTTGAAATCCGTGCTGGCGGCCGGGGGATTGACGCTCCGCGTGGAGTTGTAGTGGGGAGAAACTCCGGGCAGGAAGACTAAGGTTGGAAAGACGGGTGGTGCATCGTTTCGCCGGGCTCCAAACCACGCATGGAGCTGACAATCAAAACAGGTGGGCCCGGTTCCGGACTCAAGCGGCAAATGATTTCCACGTGATCCCCATTGGCATGGGCTTCAATCGAAGGGGGCAGGGCAATTTCAATGATCAGGGGTTGGGTGGTGGGTGTTTCCGGGATCGTCAAGCTAGAGGGGAAGTGTCTGCCCTTCCATTCGCTTTTTGCGATGTAAATTCCCCGGGTCGCAAAGGAAAGACAGCTGTCGGGAGGTATGCCACGCAGGGGATCCATGAGGATGCGGGCATCTTTCCACAGGTACCGATCGTCGGCAGGGGAGTCGGCCATCGATACCCATTGCAAATCGGCGGCGGATCGCGTGCGGATATTCAGGGCATTGTTCAAAATCCGGCGCGAGGTGACCCGGCCATTTTTTACTTCGATGAATTTCGTTTGTTCATAAATGGATCCAAAACCCATGTGAACATATTGGACCAATTCGCCCATCGGAACCCGGAGCCTTCCGGTGAACCAAGTGGCTTTCAGGGGCAACTGGGAAGCCTTGGGGAGAAAGTCGGCAAAATCGACCTTTTGTCCCAGCACCTCGGGAAATTCATCCTGTGTGTAGTTGGGTTCCAACTTTGTCAAATAAAGCTCTTCATTCCGAATTTCCCAAGTTCCAACGTAGCCCCGCCAGCATGCCGATGAAGTTTGAATGAAACATCGGGCAAACTGGTAGCGTTGTGATTGTGGGGTATCAGAATCCTTGGGAAACCATCCGCTGAGCGGTGTGGCGAATAATCTTTGACTGGCACCTTCATCGATCAGTTTCTCGGACATCTGGCTTGTTCCCTGAACTGGAACGGCCAGCAAACACCAACACCCGGCCAGGAGGAATAGGGCTTTGTGGGACATCGCTGTGCAACAGAGGGGGATTATTTTTCGGGAAGACCCATGCCCAACAGAGTGGCCTCTGCCTTGCTCCGTTCCCTCTGTTCGCTCCTGTTCAATTCTCCCGCGCGAGCATGTAATCGGAAATGGCGTGGAGGATTTCGGCCTTTTTGCCAAGGGGCTTGAGGCTGGTGCGGGCGAGATTCGTCAGGCGGGCGGCTTCTTTCTTCGCCTTGTCCATTCCCAGGATCGCCGGGTAGGTGGCTTTTTCCGCGGCCAGATCCTTGCCCGCGCTTTTGCCCAATTGTTCGCTGGTCTGGGTGATGTCGAGGATGTCGTCGATCACCTGGAAGGCGAGCCCGAGGGCCTGGCCGAATTGGGTGATGGCCTTGAGTTCGGGGGCGGTCGCATTGGCGGACATGGCTCCCAGACGGAGGGACGAGGTGATCAGTGCCGCGGTTTTGCACCGGTGGATATAGGCCAGTTCCTGCGCGGAGATTTTCTTCCCTTCGCACTCAAGGTCGACCACCTGGCCCGCGATGAGGGCCTTGCTTCCGGAGGACTGGGCGATTTCGCGGATGAAGTCGGCGGTGTGATAGCGTTTGGAACCGGAAACCTGGGCGGCGAGTTCGAAAGCCTGGGTAAGGAGGGCATCCCCGGCGAGCACGGCCACGCCTTCGCCATAGACTTTGTGGGAAGTGGGCTTGCCGCGGCGGAGATCGTCGTCGTCCATGCAGGGGAGGTCATCGTGAATGAGCGAGTAGGTATGGATGCATTCGACGGCACAGGCGAGGGGCATGGCATCGGCGGGGCGCCCGCCGAGGGTTTCCGCTGCGGCGATGACGAGGATCGGGCGGAGGCGTTTGCCGCCGGCGAACAGGCTGTAGCGCATGGCCTGATGGATGGTGGCGGGTTTGACGGTGGCGGCGGGGAGGGCGCGGTGAAGGGCTTTTTCAAACTGGCTTTGACGGGCCGACCAATACTTTTTGATATCCACGGGAAAATCATCCAAACATGCACCCCTCATGGCAAGCCTTCTTGTCAAGGGCGGGCCTGCCGCTAGGGTTTTTTTATGAAGGTGCGCCGGTTTTCGCTCGGGGTGGTGCTGGGATGCACCCTGGCCGCCTTTACCGCCGGGGCCGCCCCGGTCGCGCGAAAAGCGCCGGTGCCCGTGGTGCGGGTGGAGAGTTCCCTGGCCCCGATCGTTTCGATCTCTTCCAGCATGGATGACGCCCGGTATGGCCTGGAGGCTGCGGAGGTCGCCTGGGGGGTGTTTGCCACGAGCCTTCACATGAAAAAGCCCCCGGAAAACACCCGCATCATCCTGCAATGGGTGGTGGTGCCGGACCCTTCGATTTTGCCGGCTGAGGAATTTGAGATGCGCGTGAAACTGGAGCGCGGGCAGAAGGTGTTTGTCATCGAACGGTACGGGGAGGCGAGGTCCACGCAGGACCTGTTGTTCAGGAGCCTGATGAATGCCTATCTCCAGGCCCTGGCGTGGGACGGGCAGGATTTGGCGGGGGTCGGTTCGATTCCGCGCGCGCCCTATTGGCTGGCGGAGGGGTTGGTGCAAAAAGCGCGCAGCAAGCAGGTTGCGGACATGGCGCAAATCATCAGCCGACTCGACCGCACGAAAACCCTGCCCAAGCTCGCCGATGTGCAGTCCTGGCAGGACGGGGGGGGAATCCGCCTGGAGCGCTTGATACGGCGTGCGGTGGCCTACTGGCTCCTGCGGCAGGCCACGCTTTCCCCGGTCGAGTGCGAATCCCTCAAGGTCTGGCTGCAATCGCAGCGGCAGGTGGTTCATGCACGGTATTGGGACGAAAGCGAGAGCCGTGAAGTGTGGTGGCGCGAAGTGGCGCGGAACCGGGCACCCCAGGATATTCCGATCATGACCTGGGAGCAGACGGCCAACCACCTGCGCGAGGCGATGGTTTTCCCTGCCAGGCTCAAGGGCGAGAAGGAAAGCCGCATGCTCAGCGTCGTCGACCTGCCGGATTCACCAACCGACCTGGAAGACGTCAAGGCGGTCAAAGAGGTCGAACAGAAACTCAGGGGAATCCAGGTGCAGGCCAACTGGCTCTGGCAGTATGTGCTGGCCAAGTACAGCGATGCGTTGAGCGCCTGGTCCGCGGGCAACTACCCGATCTACCGCCAGCGGCTCCGGGAAGCCCTCATCCTCCAGCAGCGCATGGATGGGGTCGTCAAGCGGACCGAGGATTACCTCGACTGGTTCACGGTCAATTATGGCCTGCAAGTCGACGACCAGGAGTGGGAAGACTACCGCAAGCTGGCCCGGGAGATTGAGAAGGCCCGGGAACCTTTTGAGGGAAAACGGGCGACCGACGGGACTTGAACCCGCGACATCCAGATCCACAATCTGGAGCTCTAACCAACTGAGCTACGGCCGCCGTTGAGCCTTCCAAGGTAGCGCGGCCGTGAACGACATCAACCCCAAAGTCTGGGGGCCGGATCAGCGGCCCATCAGGGCCTTGGCCGCGTCCAGGCCGGCTGCCGGGACAATTTCCCATGTGGCCCGGAGTTCGGCCGATTCCCCGGCCTCCATCCGCCGGAGCGGGCCAAGAATCTCGACTTCGAGCATGTCGCCGTTGGTGAAAAACTCACAGTTGACGCCGAAATCCGGGTAGGATGCATCGGGGTCGAAATCCACCGTCGTCGTAAAGAGGAAACCGTGGTTCCAGTAGCCCAGACGCTGGGCGAGATGTCGCAGGCCGATCTTGATCGGCTGGCGCCCGGCTTCCTGTCGCAGCGTCCAACAGGAGGGCCCGAGATCCAGGCGGTTGTCCTTCAGGTCGACGTAGGGCCAGACAACCAGATTGCGGTTGGGGAGGAGGTCGATGGGATGGACACCCAGGGGGGGTTGGGGGATGAGGGCGGTGCCGCCGGCATCCATGACACTCAGGGCCCATGGGGCGATATCCAATTCCAAATCGCGCAAGGCGACCAAGCGGTGGATGATATCCACGCGGGCCGCCCCGGCCACCGCGAAAATGTCGATTTCCCGCCGCCAACCGGAAGCGGTTTCGTCGGGTGCAACCAGGCGGAGTCCGCCCTTGGGCAGGATTTCGCAACGGACCGGCCGGTTGTCGGGGAGATAGCAATAGTCCGCCTCGGGTGCGACCCAGAGCCGGTGCCCGCCCCAGATGAGCCAGTTTCCGCTTTGCGGATGCGGTTCATCCGGAACCCGTTTCCCATTCTGTCCGGGATATTCTTTGAAAAGGTTGGGCCCCTGCGACGGACCGCAGAAGAGAATCCGGGGGCCGACTTCGAGGGTGGCAATCAAACGGATGGATCCATTGTCGATTTCAAGGCAACGGTCCCAACCACCAAAAGCAATTTCACGGTGCATGGTGCCAGCATGTTGGGGCAATGCGTGGCGACAAGCCTAAATGGATGGAGCGATCCAACTTGTGGACGGGCCCCGATCGGGATACAATGGGGCATCATGAAATTCCTTTGGGGATGGGTGGTCCTGTTGGGCATTGCCGGCGTGGTGCAGGCCGAATTGGTGTCCAAAGTATTCCCGCTCGGCGATGCCGAACCGCGCGAAGTCGAGGAAGCGGTCAAAACGGTGCTGTCTCCGAAGGGAAAAACCGTTTTGCTGGTCAAAGAGCGCAAGTTGCTGGTGCAGGACGAATCCGATTTCATTCCCGCAGCCGAGGCCATGATCAACCAGTTCACCGCGCCCCGCCCGAACGTGCGGGTGGAGGTGATGTTCCAGGAAGATTCCGGCAACCAGGAGCAACAGCTGCAGCTCCGGGGGCGCCTCGGGGGGGGGAAGAGTTCCATCGGGATCGGCGGCACCGACAGAAGTGCCACGACTTCGTCCAGTGCGAACCAGTTCCTGGTGGTTCAAAGCGGCCGTACCGCCTCGATCCGCGTGGTGCGGGAAGTGCCCTTTGTGGACTATTTCTACAACTACGCCCTCGGCCTGGGTTACATCACCGGATCCCAGACCCGGTGGCGGGACATCGGGTCGCAGATGGCCGTGACCCCGCGGGTGGTGGGCAATATGATCGAGGTCGAACTGATGCCGCAGATCACGTCGTTGGTGGATATGAAGACGGAAACGGTGAGTTTCCGTGAACTGGCCACCCGGGTTACGGTGCCCAACGGACAGACGGTGCAGGTGGGGGG
>Ga0209066_10006360_pt1 | contig 12076 bp, 13 predicted proteins | sample All_14_2_FD_187198 | JGI IMG/M metagenome (GOLD analysis project Ga0209066, IMG submission 187198) | Freshwater microbial communities in response to fracking from Pennsylvania, USA - Allegheny Zone_MetaG_DW_15 (SPAdes) (version 2) ...
GTCCTACGAGGTGGACACCTCCGCAGCGATGCACTTACTACTCAACGCTGGATCACCTCCTCGTGGTCACGGCACGCCGTATCGCGTCCTGGGGCGTTCGCCCGTACAACGAGTATAGCGAGCGCCGTGCCGGGTCGCATCTGGCGAGTCTCCCGGGCCGGTGCCCATCAGCATTCCGCGATGAACGGGTATCATCTTGAACCAGTAGGGACACCGCACCGGCAGGCGGAGGCGATCATCACGGCCAGTCACAGAGAGCTTCGCAAGTTCGTGGCCCCCGAGATCCTCTATGGCGATGGGGCCCGCTTCATGGCCGGACCGTACGCGCAGCGTATCGGTATCACGCGGGTCCTCGCGGTCACCGACCCCGGGGTGATCGCGGCCGGGTGGGTCGAGCCACTGATCGAGTCCCTTCTCGAGTACGACACCGAGGCCGTCCTCTTCCACGACGTGCGACCGAACCCGATCGCCGACCAGGTCATGCGTGGCGCCGAGGCGTACCTCAAGCATGGCTGCGACGGCATCATCGCCATCGGCGGCGGGAGTCCGCTCGACTGCGCCAAGGGCATCGGCGTGGTGGCCACCAACGGCGGGCATGTCCTCGACTACGAAGGGGTCGACCGCGTCGGGATCCCGATGCCGCCGCTGGTATGCATCCCCACCACGGCGGGGTCAGGCGCCGATGTCTCGCAGTTCGCGATCATCACCGATTCAGTCAGGCGCCTGAAAGCCGCGTTGATCAGCAAGTCGCTCGTTCCCGATCTTGCGCTGGTGGACCCGGAGCCGCTGGCCACGATGGACGCCGATCTGACCGCGACGACGGGGATGGACGCACTGGTCCACGCCATCGAAGCGTACGTGTCCAACGCCAACTGGTCGCTCACCGACGAGCTCGCGCTGGCGGCGATGCGGCTCGTAGCCCGGAGCCTGCCGCGGTCTGTCGAGCACCCTGATGACCTCGATGCGCGCGGCGAGATGGCACAGGCCAGCCTCGACGCGGGACTCGCCTTCTCCAACGCCAGTCTCGGTGCGGTGCACGCACTCGCCCATGCGCTCGGTGGACTGCTCGACGCGCCCCACGGCGAGTGCAACGCGCTGCTCCTCGGCCCCGTCATGCGTCGCACCCTGCCAGGACTTCCACAACCACGGATCGAGCGTATGGCCGACGCCCTCGGCCTGCCGCCCACCATGCGAGCGGGTGCGGACATCGCAGCGTGGCTCACCGAGTTCCCGTCGTCCATCGGGATGACCTCGTCGCTTGCCGACTACGGGCTCACCGAGGAGACGGTCTCGGATCTTGCAGCCAATGCGGGCGCCGACGCATGCCTGGCCACCAACCCCTGGGACGCCACGACAGACGACCTCGTCGGGATACTGCATGACGCCATCGCCTGAGAACTCCCGAGAAGAGCTCCGTCAGGGCGTCATCGGCCTCGGCGACCACTCAGCGAGGAAGAGCTACTATCCCGAGCTGAGGCGTCGGCTCGAGGAACTCGAGCGTACCCAGGCCGAACTCAGCGCCCACAAGGCCGACCTGGAGCGCCAGGTGGCCGAGCGGACGGAGGAACTGCGCAGATCGAACGAGGAGCTCCAGGAAGCCACCCTCGCCAAGGATCGCTTCCTGACGAACATGAGCCACGAACTGCGCACACCATTGAACTCGATCATCGGGTTCACGGATCTGATCCTCGGCGGCGTGTCCGGCCCCCTCACCGAGGACCAGTCACGGCAGCTCCGCGTGGTGAACAACGCGGGGCACTACCTCCTCGGCATGATCGAGGAGATACTCGATCTCGCCAAGGTCGAGTCCGGGCAGATGGCCCTCGAGTTCAAGGCGTTCTCCGTCGCCTCCGCGATCGATGAGGCCGTCAGCATCATCGAGCCGCAGGCCGCCTACAAGGGACTCACGCTCGATGCGGAGTGCCGCGACGTTCCTGCGAGCATCACGAGCGACCGGCAGCGGTTCCTCCAGGTGTTGATCAACCTCATGGGGAACGCCGTGAAGTTCACGGACTCCGGCTCGGTGTCGGTGCGTGCGTCTTCCGAGGGTGAGGCTCTGCTCATCGAGATCTCTGACACCGGACCGGGGATCGATCCCGCCTACCACGAGTACATCTGGCAGCCCTTCCACCAGGTGGCGCCGACCTCAGGCGGCAAGTCGAAGGGAACCGGTCTGGGACTCTCGATCACCCGGGAGCTGGTGACGCTTCTCGGCGGCGGCATCTCGCTCGCAAGCGCACCGGGGCACGGCGCCACGTTCATCGTGCGGCTGCCGATCGACCCGAGGCGCGCGGACTAGACGATCCCATCGCCACGGACACGATCCCCGGCGTCACGTTCGTGTTTGGCGCGCCTCTTGCACGGTGCTACCCTATCAGGGTTCGCCTATCCGCCTCGCCGGTACGGGGCCGCACGCATCGCTCCTCAAGGAGGCACCACCCATGGCACACGTCCGCTCACTCTTCTTCGACGGCCCGCTCGCGGAATCCGAGAACAAGGCGTTCAAGAACGCGCAGCTCGGCCGTCCGAGCGACATCATCTGGAACATCACCAACCGCTGCAATCTGCTGTGCGACCACTGCTACATGGCCGCCGACGGGCACGCGCTCCCGGACCAGCTCACCGACGAGGAGACGATCGACATCGTCCGCCGTATGGGTTCCGCCGGTGTCCCGGTGGTGTTCCTCTCCGGCGGCGAGCCGATGATGCGCCCGAACTTCTGGGAGATCCTCGCCGAGGTCAACGCTCAGGGCGTGCGCCCCACGATCTCCACCAACTGTACGTTCATCGACGAGGCGTCAGCCAAGCGGCTCGCCGGCTACGGCGTGCGCTGGATCGCCACCTCCATGTACGGCCCGGCCGAGTTCCACGACGCGATGGTGGGAGTGCCGGGCACGCACGCCCGTGTGATTCACGCCATCAAGGCCCTGCGCGCCGAAGGCATCGGCGTGGTTCTCAAGAGCGCACTCTCGAAGGACACCTGGCCATACATCTTCGACATCATCCAGATGGCGAAGGACCTCGACTGCGGCATGATCTACATCTGCGACCTCATCACCGCGGGGCGCAGTGAGGGCGAGGACGACTCGCGCGTGTCTGTGGAACAGTGGCGCGAACTGGCCGACTTCATCGTGGAGGACATGCTCGACCCGGACCTCAAGTTCGAGTACGACGTAGGCGCGCTTCCCTCGGTCATCCCCTACATCGCCGAGCGCTTCATCGAGCGCGGTGTGGATGTAAGCAAGGGCCTGGAGCGCCTCAAGACCATCAGCGCATGCCCTGTGGGCAAGGGTCACATGAACCTGAGCTCGGATGGCAACATCATGCCGTGCCAGTTCGCGCAGGACTGGACGGTGGGCAACATCCGTGAGATGGATTTCGCCGAAGCGACGGCCGCGCTCTACAAGATCGACCTCGAAGAGTCGACAGGCATGTGCGCTCCGGATGCGTGCGAGTACAGCCGCATCTGCCGCGGCTGCCGCGCCAAGGCATGGCAGCGCGAGGGCGACTACATGGCCGAGGACCTCACCTGCATCCTTCATCCCGAGCGGGCTCGCACGATCCCCGTCGGGAGCTCCGGAGGCGCCCCGGCACCGGGCGCTCCATGCGCTGTACCAGGAGGCTGCGGGTAGGACCTGCGCACGTCAATGCAGGCCGGGTACGTATTCATCCATATCGCTCAGTAACGCAGGGGGGGCTCCGCGCGTTGTCCGTATCGAAAGGACAAGACGTGTCAGCGATGACCGAGCGGCGTCTCGCGCGGACCGTGCGCAAAGCCTGCAACCGGGATGCTCGGGCGTTCGGGCGGCTCTACGACGAGTATGCCGACCGTGTGTACGCGTTCGTCCGCTCCAGAACGGACTCGGCGCAGGACGCTGAGGACATCACCGCGACGGTCTTCCTGAAGGCATGGGAGGCGATCGGCAGCTATGACGACCGGGGTCTGCCGTTTGCGGCATGGCTGTTCAGGATCGCGCGAAACGCTGTGGTCGACGAATACCGTCGCAAGGCCCACCGCCCGGTCCCGGTCGACGAGCCCATTGAGACGGGAGAGGTCGCTGAGCCCACCGACGTGGCGGTGATCGCCAGGGCAGACGCGGAGCGCGTGCGTGCGGTGGTACGGATGCTCACCGAGGAGCAGGCATCGGTGATCGCGATGAGGTTCTGGTGGGATATGAGCATCAGGGACACCGCCGAGGCACTGAACAAGAATGAGAATGCGATCAAGGCACTGCAGCACCGGGCGGTCAGGACGCTCGCCCGGCTACTTCAAGAAGGCGAAGACGATGGTGCGTGACGAGAAGCTGCTGGCAGACGAGCTGACCGAGGCGATCAGCGGGGCAGCGGAACCGCTGTCCGCATCGGCGCGCGCCAAGGTCCGCGAGCGCGTCATGCATGAGGTGAGCGCAACCAGCCGGGGTGGCATCCTCGTGCTCGCCTCCCATCGTCTTGCCGTTGCCGGAACCGCACTGGCGGTCGGATTCGGCGGCGTGGCGTATGCTGCCGAGCGTTCCCTCCCGGGCGACCCTCTCTATGGCGTCAAGATCGCGGCGGAGAACGCCGTGGTGGCTGTGCTTCCACCCGGCCGGCTCGAGAACCGCGTGTTGGTGTCCATAGCCGCGCGCCGTGCCGGAGAGGCCGCCACGCTAGCGCGGGAGGGCTCGGGCACCGATGCGATCGATGAGGCGCTTGGTTCCCTGCGCAAGGCGGTGCGCGACGCCGCCCCGGCCGAAGGCTCGCTCACGACCGATGAGGCGAACCGCATCCGCCAGCGGGCCGCAGACGCTCCCGCCGAGACACGCGATGCTATCGAACAGGCCGTGGTGTCTCCCGGGCCTGCTGATGGTGGCGCCTCAGGCAGCGAGACCGGCGGTGCGCCCGGCACAGGTACCGGCGGCTCTCCCCGGTCCGGCTCGGACGATGGCTCAGGCGGCATACCCGATGCCGGCGCCGATGACAGCACGGGGACAGGGGAGCCGGATTCCACCTCGCAGCAGCGGACGCGTGAGGGACAAGGTGTCTCGCCGACGGATACGCAATCCTTCGAGGTCGGCGGCTCACCCGACACCGAGCGCACGCGAGAGCCGGACGGTGGGCTCCGTTCCAAGTGAGCCGGTTGCGGTCTTCCGTACTCGGCACCGTTCGCCCGTAACCCTGAGGCTCTGACCTTCGTTCTTGTGGGTGTGCCACCCATCAGCCCGGAAGAAGGTGCGCTTCATGAAACGGTGGATCCTCAAGCTCGTGGCGCTCACGTCGGTTCTGGCATTGCTCGCCGCTCCGGCGCTGGCAGCGCAGCAGACCAGGAGCCAGGACGGGTCATGCGTCGACGGAGTGGCCGACCAGACCCAGGCGCGACTGCAGGACTGTGACCAGACGAGGGACTGCGATCAGACCCAGGACTGCGATCAGACGCAGACCCAGACGCAGACCCAGGTGAAGGCCGGGGAGGCGACGCAGGCGCAGACGCAGGCGCACGTGCAGGCGGGCGAGCCGGTAAAGGCGCAGACGCAGGCTCAGGTGAGCGCCGGCGAGGCCGCGTTGACGCAGGTGCAGGCCCAGACCAGGTCGCAGATCGGCGATGGCGAGTCGGCACATGCCCCCGAGTGGGTGCAGAAGATGGCGCGCCTGAAGAAGCAGTTCGCCAAGCGCGCACATATCATGGTCAGCAGTGACTGAGGTCGATTCCCCCCGATATCAGTCCCGCCGGAAGGGCGCCCGCGATGCGGGCGCCCTTCTGCATGCGGGCTGTGCGTCACATGTCCGGCCGCGGGAGCAAGCGCTCACTGCCCCCGACCGACGGCCTTCCCGATAGTGTAGGCGTCGGCCACCTTCTCACCCAGGCGCCTGTACTCGCGGCTCCCGGCTATGTAGATCAACGGATCGAGCGCTGCGACATCGACCTTCGCTCCCGTCTGATCGAGCACCGACTCCTCGGCGTGGCTTTCCACGACCTCCGCCACCAGTAACACGTGGCTCCCCAGCGGGATCTCGTGCGTCACTCTGCACTCCATCTGGTACGAGCATTCGGCGATCCGAGGAGCCTCTACCATCACCGAAGGCTCCAACGTCCAACCGCTAGCGGCGAACTTGTCGGTGGTGCGGCCGCTGGTGATACCGAAGTAGTCGATGACGGCGGCATCGTCAGCGGAGGGAGTGTTCACGGTGAGCGTCCCGTTCGAGCGGATGAGCTCAAGGGTGTAGCGGCTCTCGCGCAACGCGATCGCGATGCGGGGCGGGTCGGTCGCGCAGATCCCGATCCACGCGACGGCGCACGCGTCCGCGCGATCGATCGTCCCGCCGCAGACAAGGGGGACCGGCATCGGATACAGCCGGTCGCTTGGACCAAGACGCTTCTTCATAGCTCCTCCTTCGGGAAACCGGCGTGCACGCTCAGGTGGGCGTGATCCACGCTGCGGGTGATGAGCCCCCCGAGTATAGTCCGGCCGGACCCGACAGTGCTCTACGTGCAGCGGCCGTCGCCTTAACAGAAAGTTCCACCAGCGTCGACACTCAGGACCGACCGGGGGTGTACCGATACCCGTATGGGGGTCACATTCGGGACAAGCTTGGAGACTGGGGGGATTCATGGCTACCTTACGTGAGCGCGTCATCGCCGCGTTGACTCCGTATGTGGGGGCGACTGTCGCGGATACCTGCGTTCGGGGAACGGCGCTGTCGATCGGCAAGACCACCGATGAGTTGGACGACGGCGACCTTCCTGCCCTCGAATCGAACGTGCGCCGCCTTCTGGGGCCGGTCGCCCCGAGTGCCGTGATCGACGACCTTCTCGCACAGATCGAAAGGGGCAACTGATGAGCACACAGACTCCCGCCCCGCGCACGAGGGGCGTCATCACTCCCGGCACGTACACCATCGCTGGCGTGCTTGTCGGACTCGCCGCGATCTTCTCGTTCCTCAGCTCGCAGATGTATGCCGGCACCCTGAGTGACGGGGGGTATGCCGCCGCCTACTGGTATGGCACGCTCCTCCAGGTCCTACTCGCCTCTGTGGTCATCAGCGTGGCACTGAGGATCGGCCTGGACCAACGGGTCGGGGTGCAGTGGCTGCTCGTGGGACTGGGCGTTGCGTCGTATGCGCTCGGCGATACCGTGTGGACGGTTCTCGATCTGCACATGGGACTCGACCCCTATCCGAGCCTGGCGGACATCTTCTACGTGATGCAATACGGGTTCTTCCTCGCGGCCCTGGTGCTCGCGGTCCGCTCGTACAAGGACCTCACGCCCGTTCGGATGCCGATCATGATCGCCGCACTCGTGGGACTCGCGCTCACCGCGGCGGTGCTGATGTTCTTGCTCGTGCCGTACATCTTCCCTGCGGGTACCGCGGAACTCGGGTTCTGGGGTCTCGTGATCAGCACGTTCTACCCGCTCGGTGACGTGTTGCTGATATTCGCCCCGGCACTTGCCCTTTCACTGGTGATCAGACAGCTCGGTGCGGGACGACTCGGGTGGCCGTGGTGGATCGTGGTTGTCGGTGCGATCGTCTTCGCCCTCACCGACACCGCCTACTCGTATGCCGACTGGGCCGGGAGCGGACTCACCGCGACGCTCGAGATGGGATGGGTCGTGGCGAATCTGGTGTTCGCCATCGCAGCGCTTGTGGCACGGGACGCTTACCGCGTCCGGTGACATGGGGCGTGCTTTCGTACACAGAAGGCGCCCCGGAGTGGGGCGCCTTCTGTGTACGGCGATACGGCTCCGGCGGGAGCGAAGACCACATTGCGCTCACCTGTGACCGTGCCCCTGCCGGTAGAAGTCCTTGATGGTGCGCGCGAGCATCTTGTCCTCGCGCTTCTTCTCGAGCCGCGCCCGGATGCCGATCTGTGTGTTCACGTGGGCCACCTCGGCCTGCAGTTCCCTGAAGCTCGTAAGTCTGCGCTCCGGCAAATCACCGGATTCGACCGCCGCCTCGACCGCGCATCCCGGCTCTCCCTCGTGCCGGCAGTCCCTGAAGCGGCACCCCTGCGCCAACCCCTCGATGTCCGAGAACGCCTGCGCAAGGCCCTCGGCGGAATCCCACATGCCCACAGCACGGAGTCCGGGCGTATCGATGATGAGGCCACCGTCGGGAAGAGTGATCAGCTCCCGGGAGACCGTGGTGTGCCGTCCGCGCCCGTCTGAGATCCGGACCTCCCGCGTCTCCTGGACGTCCTCCCCGGCGAGCGCGTTCACCAGCGTGGACTTCCCGGAGCCGGATGGCCCGATGAGCGCCGCAGTCCGTCCGTGGCCGAGGTAGCTGGCCACGTCCTCGAGGCCAACTCCATCCGCGGCGCTCGTCGTCAGTACGTCCACGCCGAACGCGATACCCGAGACGGCCTCCTTCGCGGCGTCCACGTCCTCGCTCAGGTCGGCTTTGGTGAGCACGACCACAGGCTGTGCTCCGCTGTCCCACACCAGAGCGAGCTCTCGCTCTATGCGGGAGAGGTTGGGTGGCTCGGCCAGTGGATGCGTGATGAACACGACGTCGACATTGGCGGCGAGCACCTGCATGCGGGCCGCATGACCGGGGTCACGCCGCGCGATCGCGGTCGTACGCTCCAACACCACCTCAACGAGCGGCTCGCTGTCATCGCCGCCGATGAGCACCCAGTCGCCCACAACCGGAAGGCCTCCATCGTCAGCGCTCTTGACGAGGCGGGTCGCCGGCTTGGCCACGTGCAGTCCCCCGGCCGTCTGCACGAAGGCGTATCCCCTGTCGGAGCGCACGACCCTGCCGGGCGCGGACCCTGAAGGATGCGCGGCGATCAGCGCCGCGACCGCAGGGCCGTACCCGAGCTCGTCGAGCGCGGTGTCATGAGATGTCATTCGGTCTCCCCGACAAGAGTCGTGGCCGTCTCCGACTCGAGCGGAACATGGACGGTGAACGTGGATCCCACGCCCGGCTCACTTTCCAGTGAGAGTCCGTATCCGAGGAGCCCGCACAGATCGCGACAGATCGAAAGCCCCAGGCCGGCGCCAGGCGACCGTGCGCGATCGGTACGGTCCACCTGCTCGAACGCGTCGAAGACGCGCTTCTGGTCTTCCGGTGCGATGCCGATGCCAGTGTCCACGACCTGGATCAAGGCCTCCCTCACGCCGGTCACCAGCCGGACATCGACGACACCACCCGGGTCGGTGAATTTCACAGCGTTGGTTACGAGGTTGCGCACGATCTGGCCGAGCTTGTCCACGTCGGCGAGAACGGTGAGGGCGGTCTCGCACGAGCACCTGAGGGTGAGTCCCCTGTCTTCGGCGATGATGCCGAGGGGGTTCACGACATCTCTGATGGTCTCGCCGAGCTCCGCCACACTCAGGGACACGGCCCCACGGCCTGCCTCGACCTTCGACAACTCGAGTACCGACTCGACTATGGTCAGGAGCTGATTGCCCGACGCGTTGACGAAGCCAAGCTGCCGTCGCTGCTCCTCGTTGAGTGGACCGGGAGCCTCACCCAACATGAGATCGGTGAAGCCGATGATCGAGTTGAGCGGCGTACGCAACTCGTGACTCACGTTCGCAAGGAGTCGCTGTCCCGTCTCATTCACCTCGGTCAGCTGCTGGTTCAGCTCGAGGAGTTCGCTGGTGCGCCGATCGACCTGCTCCTCAAGCTCCTCACGGTACTGCGCGAGCTCGGCCTCGGCCGCCACACGCTCGGTCACGTCCTGGAAAGCCACGACGGCATGATCGCCGCCGCCCGGACTGCTCATGAGGCGTGTGGCACTGATGGAGAACCACCGCTCGGCGCCGTCGAGCATCGCCCACCGGCGGGCGATGCGCACTGGCGCCGCCTCCACCGCGCGCGCGATCACGGATCGTAGCCCGGGCACGAGCACCAGCGAGACGCCATCGCTCGGCTGCTCCACGTAGCGGCGCGCCTCATCGTTCGCGAACCAGACGTTGCCCTCGGCGTCAGCGACCATGATGCTGGCGGGGGCGGTATCGACAACGCTCATCAGCAGCGCATGTTCCCGCCGCGTCTGCTCCTCGGCGGCCTCGGCCGCCGCGAGCTGTTCGGTCGTGGAGCGGCTGAACAGTATGTAGGCCGCCAGGGGCACGAACAGCACTTCGGCATAGTCCTCGTAGGCATCGAGAGCGGTCGTGATGCCAGCGTGTTCCAGGACGTTCGATAGGCTCACGAACACCAGGAGCGCGATCGCCACTGCAAGCGAGTACTTGAAGCTCGCGCCGACCGATCGGGCACGCGCCGGAGCCAGCAGAAGCAGGACGAGACCGAGTCCGAAACACAGGAGCGCGATGCTGTCCGAGAGCGAGACGATGCTCATGGCGTGGCGCCTTCGACCTCTGTGTGTGCCGCACGGAAGACGGATGCGGCACCGGCCAGGCAGAACGCTCCCGCGAAAGCGTGAGTCACGTGTTCCAGCGTGTTGAGCGCGTCTGGCGCCACGTACCCCTCCAGCACGGTGAACACGTAGCCGGCCGCGATCATGAGATACGCGGCGGCGAACCAGCGCTTGCCCCTGACCGTGACGACACGATACGTGACAACCATGATCGGCGTCAGGAAGAGCACCATCAGCAGGTCGACGATCTCGCTCTCCTGGTACATCCGATCACTCTCCCGCGGCTGTGAGGTCCAGCGCCACCGAGTTCATGCAGTACCGCAGCCCGGTGGGCTCTGGCCCGTCCTCGAACACGTGGCCCAGGTGGGAGCCGCATCGGGCGCACCGGATCTCGGTGCGCACCATCCCGTGGGTCGTATCGAGCCGCTCCTCAACGGCGCCTCCGGAGACCGGCTCGTAGAAGCTCGGCCAGCCGCACCCCGAGTGATACTTCGCCTCCGAGCGGAACAACGGGTTCCCGCACGCGGCGCAGCGGTAGAGCCCCTCGTCGTCGGCATCGACGAACTCTCCGCTGAACGGTGGCTCCGTCCCTGCTTCCCGCAAGATGCGGTACTGCTCGGGAGACAGGATCGTCTGCCACTCCTCGTTCGAGCGATCGACATCATAGCGCTTCGTCATGAGGCCCTCGCTTTCGTGGCCGCACACAGGCACGCACCGTCGCCTCTTGCCAGCGCAACTGGCTCATCGTCGCTCCACCTCGTCCGCAAGCATCTCCAGGAACAACCCGACATCGGTGACGATCCCTATGGTCTGGAAGCTACCCCTGTCGGCCAGTTTGGTCACGACAGCGGGGTTGATGTCCACGCACACGGTCGTCACCCGAGCGGGCAGCATGTTGCCCGTGGCGATCGAGTGCAGCATGGTCGAGAGCATGATGCACGCCCCCGCCTCCTGACAGTGCGTACGCATCGTCTTCTGCGCCTCGAGCACATCGGTGATGACATCGGGCAGCGGGCCGTCGTCGCGGATCGACCCCGCAAGCACGTACGGCGTCCCGGTGGTGACCAGGGTATGCATGAGGCCGGACGTGAGCACGCCCTGCTCGACCGCCTCGCGGATGCCTCCGCACCCACGGATGGTGTTGATCGCGCGTAGATGATGCTCATGACCGCCCGCGGCCGGCCGGCCTCCGTCCATCGTGATACCGAGCGACGTGCCGTAGAGCGCTGACTCGATGTCGTGCGTGGCCACCGCGTTGCCGCCGAAGAGCACGGAGACGTACCCGCTCCGCACAAGCCTCGCCAGATGCTCGGCGGCCCCCGTGTGCACCACCGCCGGGCCGACGACGAAGATGATCTTCTGCCCGCGATCGCGTACGCGGCCCAGCATGCGGGCCACATCCTTGATCACGAGCGCCTTCGGCTTCTCCGAGGAGACCTCGGAGTTCATGAACTCGAACTCCTGCTTGTCGCGGGGCCGCTCGATCGGGCGGACGCGCACTCCAGTATGGCCGACGACGATATGCTGCCCAGCTCGCACATCGGCCATGGCCACTGTCGACGCCGCTCCGGAGTCGATGACGATCCCGAGGTCCATCTCCGGCTCGGTCACGCCGACCCACCGACCGTCGATGCGCACGGCCGTTTCCAGATTGGTCGTCGCATAGAACCCGGCGGGGAACACACCGTCCGCGGGCGCGGGTGCGGTTCGGGCGTCCTCGGCATCCACCGGTTCGGCGCCGAGCTGCCCGATCTCGCCGAGGATCGCATCGAGCTG
>Ga0209066_10006361_pt1 | contig 12074 bp, 6 predicted proteins | sample All_14_2_FD_187198 | JGI IMG/M metagenome (GOLD analysis project Ga0209066, IMG submission 187198) | Freshwater microbial communities in response to fracking from Pennsylvania, USA - Allegheny Zone_MetaG_DW_15 (SPAdes) (version 2) ...
CAACCGGTTTGAGGGCCAGGTCCTGAACGACCGCTTTACCGCCGGCTCAGTGGTTCTGCCGGCCGCCGGGGTGGCCGACGGCAAGGCCGTGGCCTTCGTGCGCCCGTATGATCTGGGGCTCGACGCCAAAGGCTTCCCGGTGCAGGTCAACCGAGTCCATGTGCAGGGCGCCCTGGCCACCGTCGATGGCGTAACGCCCGGCGGCCAGCGGATCGAGGTGACGGTGGCGCGTGATCAGGCCGACCAGTTCACCGGCGCGGTGAAGCTGTCGGCCCGCAGGGCGCATGTTTTCCCGGGCTGAGCCTTACTGCTGCTGCTGCTGTTGATGCACGTCCTGCCGCAGGGCTTCGGCGTTCTCCGGGCGGCGACGGCCGCCGGCGAAGTTGGGGCGGGCCATGCGCAGGAACTCTGGTTCGGCCAGGGCGGCCCGGGCCCGGCGCACGGACACGCCCACCGCCAACTCGCTGTCGGCGTCGCCCTTGTAGACGCCGCGCGACGGCGTGACGTCGCCATAGTCGCGCCCCACCGCCACGGCCACGTGCCGCTCGCCGGTCATCATGTTGTTGGTCGGATCAAACCCCACCCAGCGCAGGCTGGGCAGGAACACCTCGACCCAGGCATGGGTGGCGTCCGGATCAGACCGGTCACCCGCGTCGCGGTCGGTGAACAGGTAGCCTGAGACATAGCGCGCCGGAATGTTCCAAGACCGGCAGATCGCCAGCATGATGTGGGCGAAGTCCTGGCAGACGCCGCGCCCGGCGCTCAGGGCCAGGTCGATGGGGCTGTCGGCGTCGGTGACGCCTGGCTGGTACTCGAACGCCTGATAGATGGTCTCCGACAGCACCCGCATCGCCGTCAGCGGATCCTTGCGACGCAGGTCGTCCAGATTGTGCTCGTTGACGAACGCTTCCAGCGCCTCGGTGGTCTGGACAAAGCCGTGCATCCGCAGGAAGTCGAAGCACTCGCCGCGCACGAACTCGCTGCGCAGCCGGTCCCATTCGCCCATGTCCAGGGCCTGGGGCCGTTCGCTTGGAGGCTCGGTTTCGACCGCTGAGCGGGCGACGATGGTCAGCTTGTCGTGTGGCTGGGGTACGTCAAAATGATAGACCGCATTGCCGAAGCTGTCGGCGTAGGAGAAGACCTGCGCCGCCGGATTGAGGTCCAGCTCGAAGCTGATCAGGCGCTGGCGGGCCGTCTTCTGGGGCTGCATCCACAGCTCCATCAGGCTTTCCCGAACCGGGCGCTCGTAGTGGTACTGGGTGACGTGGCGGATTTCGAGGAGCACTGGGGAGTCCTTATTGGGTCGCGTGACAGGCGCCGAAACCGCTGACACTTTCGGCTGTCACGCTCGCAGTCCTAAGCCGGAAGACGCATTTCAAGCGGATAGGCCACGAAGGTCTCGTAGATCGCTTCGTGAATTCGCGCGCATTCGTTGACGACCGTGGTCAGCAGGGCGCCGGCGCCCTGGTTCTCCAGCTCATTGATGTCGGCGAACTGCAGTCTGGCCTTCAGGCGCCCGGCGATGCGTTCAGGGCCGGCGCCGGCCCCGTCGCCGCCCGCGCGGCGGGCCAGCACGCTGAGATTGGCCTCGATCTGCGAGGTGGCGAAACGGATCGAGCGCGGGAAGTCCTCGTCGAAGACCAGGAATTCCAGGATGTGCCTGGGCTCGATCTCGGCGGTATAGACCCTGAGGTACGGCTCCAGGGCGCAGGCCATGCGCAGCAGGCTGACCAGGGCGATGTGATCGTTGATCTGCCGGCCGGGCGTTTCGGCGAAACACACCTCCAGCAGGCGCGAGACCAGCTGGGCGCGTTCCAGATACATGCCCAGCATCATGAAACGCCAGCTTTCGCCATGGCTCATGGTGGTGTCGGCCGCGCCCTTGAAAAGGTGCAGATCGGCGATCACATCGTGCAGGAAGCTCGTCGAGCCATCGGCGAAATCGCGTTTGGCGTTCTCGTCAGTGACTTTCAGATAAAGCAGGTTCAGCCGCTCCCAGGTTTCGGTCGTGATCTGGTCACGCACCTGGCGGGCGTTCTCGCGGGCCCGGGAAAGCGACGAGACCACCGAATTGTGGTCAGAGCGATCCAGCACCAGGGCCTCGGCGGCTTCGAAGGAGCCGATGGCGCTGCTCATCTCCGGCTCTCCGACGGCGGAGAGGGCGATCCACACCGCCTGGACGCCGGAATCGGTCTGATCCAGGGTGGCGTTCAGCATCACGCTGGACAGGCGCGACAGATGTTCGGCGCGTTCGATGTAACGGCCCAGCCAGTAAAGGCTGTCGGCAACCCGAGCGAGCATCATGGGCGTGTGGCTCCATTGCCGGGGCTTGCGCCTTGGGCGTTATGGTCATCAGCCAGCACCCAGGTGTCCTTCGATCCGCCGCCCTGGCTGGAATTGACCACCAGCGAACCCCGTTTCAGGGCCACACGGGTGAGCGCGCCGGGGGTGACGATGGTCTTCTCGCCCGACAGGATGAACGGGCGCAGGTCGACGTGGCGCGGCTCGATCCGGCCGTCCACCAGGCAGGGCGCGGTCGAGAGCTGGATGGTCGGCTGGGCGATGTAGTTTTCCGGGTCGGCCTTGATGGCGATGGCGAAGTCCTCGCGCTCCTTCTGGGTGGCGTGCGGCCCCACCAGCATGCCGTAGCCGCCCGAGGCGCCCACCGCCTTGACCACCAGCTTGTCGAGATTGGCCAGGACGTAGCCCAACTGCGTGGGCTCCCGGCACAGGAAGGTCTCGATGTTGGGCAGGATCGCGTCCTCGCCGAGGTAGTATTTGATGATCTCGGGCACGTAGGCGTAGACGGCCTTGTCGTCGGCGACGCCGGTGCCGGGCGCATTGCAGATCACCACATTGCCGGCGCGATAGGCGTTGAACAGCCCCGCAGCGCCCAGTGACGAATCCCGCCGGAAGGTGAGGGGGTCGATGAAGTCATCGTCGACCCGCCGATAGATCACGTCCACCCGGCGTATGCCGGTGGTGGTGCGCATGTAGACCATGTTGTCGTGGACCACGAGATCGCGGCCCTCCACCAGGGGCACGCCCATCAGGCGCGCCAGATAGGCATGCTCGTAATAGGCCGAGTTGTAGACGCCGGGCGTCAGCACCACGACCTGGGGATTGGGTCGCCACTCAGGGCTCATGCTCTTCAGCGTGGCCAGCAACAGGTCGGGATAGCGCTCCACCGGCCGCACGCCGGCCGCACGATAGGTGCCCGGGAAGGTGCGCTTGGCGGCGTCGCGGTTCGCCAGCATGTAGGAGACGCCCGACGGCACCCGCAGATTGTCTTCCAGCACCGCGAACTGGCCGTCCTGACAGCGGATCAGGTCACTGCCGCAAACATTGGCGTAGGATTTATGCGGCACATAGAGGTGCTGCATCTCGCGGCGATAGGACGGCGCGCCCAGCACCAGCTCGCGCGGCACGACCCCGTCCATCAGGATCTGCTGGTCGCCATAGATGTCGTCCAGGAACAGGTTGAGCGCCAGGAGGCGCTGGGTCAGGCCGGCTTCGATCTGGGCCCACTCGTTGGCCGGGATGATGCGCGGGAAAAGATCGGTCGGAATGATCCGCTCGGTTGTGCTCTCGCCGCCATAGACCGTGAAGGTGATGCCTTGCAGCAGGAACGACCGTTCCAGGGTCTGCTGACGGTCCGCCAGTTCGTCGCCGCCCAGGGTCGACATGCGGGCGTGCAGCGGATCGTAGTGCGAGCGAACCGCGCCGCCGGGCGCGAACATCTCGTCATACGCGACGCCCGGCAGATACGCCGCTTCTGTCATTGGCAAGGTCGGAGCCTCAAGATCCTGAATTTTCGCCGCCACGCCTTCGTCCACGCTTGTTTGCCCTTGGGCCCCGCCGAGTCAGACGCGCCGCCGCCAACCCTAGAACGTCGCAACGTCCGAAGTCGGCGAATTTCGCTGTCGCCGCGACAATGCGCACGACTGCCTGTCATTTGGGCGCCTTTTTCCCGGAGTGTGAAGCGCTGGTCTTGCGGCCAGGCTCGCATTTACGGCCGTGACAGCGGCGTGACCGGCGACTACAGGGGGAACGGGGGCGCTCCGCGCGGGGAATACGGCTTGGTGCGTAGACGATTGGCCCTTGGGATCGCGACAGCAGCATTGATGGCTGCTGGCGGCGCGTGGGCTGACGAGCCTTCGGCGACGATCACCGGGGTAGAAGACAGGACACTGCGCGAGGCCATCCTGCGCGTGCTTTCGACTTCGAAAAGCGCGCCGCAGAGCCGCGCCGAAGCGCGTCGGCGGGCCCGGGAAGCCGGCGACGACGTCGTCGCCGTGCTGCGCGCTGAGGGCTACTACGCCTATGCCGTCGAGCCTGACATCAGCGAAGGCGATCCGCCCGGCGGCGTAGTCAGGGTCACGCCGGGGCCGATCTTCGCACTGGCCGATCCCAATATCGTCTGGAGCGGCGCGCCGCCCGATGAGGGTGTGCGCCAGAGGGCCGCAGCGGCCATGCGACTCGTCCCTGGCGAGCCCGGTCGCGCCCTCGATATTCTCGGCGCCGAGGGGCGGGTCGTCGCCCAGGTGGAGCAACTGGGCTATGCCGACGTCGCCGCCGAACCCCGCGAGGTGATTGTCGATCATGCCGACAACACGGTGCGCCCCACCTTCAAGATTGCGGCCGGCGATCTGACCCGTCTGGACGGCGTGGAGCTGGTCACCAAGGGGCGGAGCAATCCGCTATGGGTGGCCCATTTGACGCCCTGGCAGCCTGGGGATGTCTATGATCCCGAGGACATCGCCGAACTGGAGCGCAGGCTGCGAGACACGGCCGTCTATGACTCGGTGTCAGTCTCCATTGCGCCGCGCGACAGGGTCCTGCCAGACGGCCGTCGTCCTGTCGTCGTCAATCTCGCGGACAGGCCGGAACGCACCATCGAACTGGGCGCGGGCTATTCGACCAGCGAGGGCCCGGGCGTTGATGCGCGCCTGATCCGCTACAACCGCCTGCGCCGGGCCGACACCACGACCTATACCGCGCGCCTGGCCAGGCTGGAGCGGCGCGTCGAGGGGCAGGTGGCCCTGCCGCACTGGCGCAAGCCCAGGCAGACCCTGAAGATGAATGCGGCGGTCTTTCGCGAAACCACGGACGCCTATGATGAAACCGGCGCGACGATCAGCGCCGACCTGACCCAGCGCCGCAAGACCACCTCTTACCACACCTATGGCGTGGCCCTCGACCTGTCGCAGTCCGAGCAGCTGGAGGCGGCGAGCGGGCGTTCGGTCAAGGAGACCCTCAAGCTGGCGACCCTGACGGTCCTGGGCGCCTTGGCGTGGGATCAGTCGGACAATATCCTGGACCCCACGCGGGGCTGGCGCTTCGAGGCGCGCGCCGAGCCCACGACCAGCTTTGGCGACACGACCCTGGCCTATCTGAAGGCTCAGGTTCAGGGCTCGGCCTATCTGCCGTTTGGCGAGGGCGCCACCACCGTTCTGGCGGGCCGGGTGAAGATGGGAGCGATCTTCGGCGCCCTGGTCTCCGAGATCCCGGCCTCGCGTCGCCTGTTTTCCGGCGGCGGCGGTTCTGTGCGGGGCTACGCCTATCAGGCCATCGGTCCGCGGCTGTCCGACAACACGCCGCAGGGCGGCGTCTCACTGTTCGAAACCTCGCTTGAGGTGCGCCATCGCTTCACCGAGCGCTGGGGCGGCGTGGCCTTCATCGACGCCGGCGCCATCGGCCCTGAACGCAAGCCCGACACCGAGGATTTCCGCTTCGGCGCGGGGGTCGGCGTTCGATACGATCTGGGTTTTGGCCCGATCCGGGCCGATTTCGCCATCCCGTTGGGCAAGCGCTCCGGCGACCCGGCCTTTCAGATCTATCTCAGCATCGGGCAGAGCTTTTGACCGACGCGCCCGATCATCCCATCGAAGACGCGGTTGAAGAGGCGGTCGAGACCGTCGTTGAGGCCGCGAGGAAGGTCGGCGGGCCCGGCTGGCTGATGATCGTCTCGCTGATCGCGGTGCTGATCGTCGCGGTATTCTTTGGGGGTCTGCGTTATGCCCCGATCACGCCACAGGGCCGCATGTTCCTGGAAGCCCGGGCCAATGGCCTGAAGCTTGGCCGCATCGGACGGCTGAAGATCGAGGGCCTTTCAGGCGACATCTGGAAGGACTTCGCCGTTGGCCGCCTGACCATCGTCGACGAGAAGGGCGTGTGGCTGGACGCCCGCGATGTCCGCGTCGCCTGGCGCCCGACCGAGCTCTTCAGCCGTCGTTTCCATGCCCAACGGATCGACGCCCGCGAGGTTGTCGTGCTGCGTCGTCCCTCCCTGACGCCCAAAGGCAAGTCCGGGGCCGCGCCGGTGTCGGTGGACATCGACGCCTTTGCGCTTCGCCTAGTCACGCGGCCCGAGTTCAGCCGGCAGGCGGGCGACTTCGATGTCACCGGCGCCTTCGAGATGGCCAGGCTGGGCGGCAAGACGGGCAAGATCGATGTAGCCAGTCGGCTGCACCGGGGCGACCGCCTGACCCTGGATTTCGATCTTGGCCGCAAGGACACCCTGCGCCTGAACGCCGTCGCGGTTGAGGCCAATGGCGGCGCCATTGCCGGGGCGCTGGGTCTGCCGGTGGATCGCCCGTTTGACCTGCAGGCCAAGGCCGACGGGGCGATGAGCAAGGGCGCGTTCAGCGTCACCGCGCGGACCGGCAAGGATGTTCCGCTCGACGCGACCGGCGCCTGGGACGCAGAGGGAGGCTCGGCGCGGGGCCGCATCGACCTGGGCGCCTCCACCCTGACGCGCCGGCTGGAGACCATGTTTGGCCCGGACGCCGCCTTTACGATCAATGGGCGCAAGGCGTCAGGCGGACTCTACGACCTGACGACCCAGATCCGCGCCGAGAACCTTGTCCTCGACTCCCGCGGCCTGGCCGACATCGGCAAGCGGCGGACCGGACCGGATGGCCTGCCGTTCACCGCCAGAATCGGTTCGCTGAAGCGCGTTGTGTCGATTCCCGAGATGGGGACGGGGCTGCTCAAGGGCCGGCTTCGTCTTGATCCTGATGGCTTTGCCGTCGAGGGCGACGCCGATGTCTCCAACCTGTCATTGCTGGGCTATCGACTGGCGCGGGTCTCCGGTCCGGCCATGGTGCGGTGGTCAAAAGGCGAGCTGACGATCAAGGCCGAGGCTGCGGGCCAGGGCGGAGGGGGCGAAGGCGTGCTGGCCGTTCTGGGCGCCAACCCCAAGGCTGCGTTCGAGGGCGCGCGCGTCAAGGATGGCCGGTTCCTGATCCGCTCGGCCAAGGTCACGGGCCCCAACCTGGTGCTCACCGGCGAGGGCGATCGGGGCATTCTGGGGGGGCTTAATTTCAAGGGTGAGGCCAGGGTCGCCAGCCTGGCGCCGGTCCGCGCCGGCGCGCGCGGCGGGCTCGTGGCGAAGTGGTCGGCGAGCAGCGCCAACGGCAAGCCCTGGGCTTTCACGCTTGATTCGCGGGGGCAGGACTTTGCGCTGGGCCTGGCCGAACTGGACCGGCTGCTGGGCAAGGCGCCGCGCCTGTCGGGCAAGGGGGCCTGGAATGCAGGCGTGCTCTCCATCGCTAACGCCAAGCTGGAAGGCGCGGCGGCCGAGGTCCGCACCTCCGGCGCCCTGCAACGCGATGGCGGCCTGGGCTTCACGCTGGACTGGACGGCGACGGGACCGTTCCGCGCCGGACCTGTCGAGGTGTCGGGCAAGGCCAAGGGCGACGGCGCGATCACGGGAACCCTGTCTGCGCCCAAGGCTGACCTGACCGCCGATTTCGACGCCATCGACCTGCCCAAATTGCCGCTGACCAATGCCCGTCTGGCCGTGACCTTCGCCCGCACGCCGAGCGGCGCGGATGGCGTTGCGCGGCTGACCGGACAGAGCGCCTATGGGCCCGCCAAGGCTGGCGCGGCATTCCGCTTTGCGACAGGGGGCCTCGATCTCAGCGATGTCGATATCGACGCTGGCGGCGCCAAAGCGACGGGTTCGGTCTCGCTGCGCGGTCGCAATCCGGCCTCGGCGGACCTCAAGGTCGCTGTCGGCCCCGGCGCGTTCCTGCCCCAGGGGCGTGTGTCGGGGTCGGCCCTGATCGTCGATGCGCCGGGCGGTGGTCGGGCGACCCTGGACCTGACGGCCGAGGACATTGCGAGCGGGACCTGGAAGGTGCGGACCGTGCGGATCAGGGCGGATGGGCCCATGGCCAACCTCCCCCTGACCGTCGACGGTCAGGGCGTGGCGCCCGGCGGGCGCTGGCGCGTGGCGGGCTCGGGAAACCTCGCGCAAGTCGGCGATACCTATGCTCTGTCGCTGGACGCCGCCGGGCGCATGGGACGAACCGAAGTGAGGACCCAGGAAGCGGCGCGGTTCCGCTTCGGCGGGGCCTCGACCGTCGCGCGTCTGCGCTTGCTGATCGGCGAGGGCCGGGCCGTGCTCGACGCCGATCTGGGCGGCCAGAGCGCCAGCCTCAGGGCGCGGCTGGATGGTGTGAGCCTTACGGCCTTCGACCCCGACCTTGCGGGCGATATCGACGGAACCTTCAATCTGAACGGCCAGGGTGAGACGCTGCTGGGCGATTTCGCCGCCAAGCTGACGGGCGCGCGGGAGCGTGGCTCGAAGGTCGAGCAATCGCTGGACGCGCAGATCCAGGGTGAGCTGAAGGATCGCGTGCTGGACATCGTGGCCAATGGCGCCAACCGCCAGGGTCTGAAGTCGGAAGTCCGCTTGCAGCTGCCCGCCGAGGCGTCGGCCAAGCCGCTTCGTCTGGCGATCAGTCGCACCCGGCCGGTGATGGGAACCTTCAAGGCCCAGGGCGAGATCAAGCCGCTGTGGGACCTGCTGCTGGGTCCTGAGCGCTCACTTTCGGGCAAGATCGACGCCGAAGGCGCCCTGGCGGGCACCCTGGCCGATCCTCGCCTGGTGGGCCGTGCGGCGCTCGACGATGGCAAATTCGAAGAGGGGCAGACGGGGCTGCGGCTGCGCAAGCTCACCTTGCGGATGCAACTGGCGGACAACGCCATTGATGTGAGCCAGGCCACGGCCGAGGACGGCGGGAGCGGATCGGTCACGGGCGGTGGGCGCATCAGCCTTAATCGGGACGGTGTCAGCAGCTTCAAGCTGGACCTTGCCGGCTTCCAGCTGATCGACAACGATCTGGCGACGGCGACCGCCACCGGACAGGCCACGGTCAACCGGTCGGCTGACGGCAAGGTCAAGCTGAGCGGCGATCTGACCATCGACCGCGCCGACGTCTCGGCTCAGAGCAAGACCCCGGCCGGGGTGGTCAATATGGATGTCATCGAACGCAATCGACCCTCAGAACTGGATCAGGGCGCTCAGCCGCGCCGGCCCAGCCCCGGCGGCGGCATCGCGCTCGACATCAACCTGACGGCGCCGCGCCGCGTGTTCGTGAAGGGCCGGGGGCTGGACGTCGAGTTTTCGCTGGACGCCCATGTCGGCGGGACGACGTTTGCCCCGCGCCTTGAGGGTGTGGCGCGGATGGTGCGCGGGGAGTACGACTTCGCGGGCAAGCGGTTCGAGTTCGACGACGATGGCGTGGTCACCCTCTCGACCCAGCTGGACCGCATTCGCCTCAACCTCAGCGCCCGACGCGAGGATGCGTCCCTGACCGCCATCGTCAGGGTTCAGGGCACGGCGGCCAAGCCCGAGATCACCCTGACCTCGACCCCCGAACTGCCCAGCGACGAGGTGCTCAGCCAGGTGCTGTTCGGGGCCTCGGCCGCGCAGTTGTCGCCGATCGAAGCGGCGCAACTGGCCTCGGCCCTGGCGGCGCTGGCGGGCGGCGGCGGCTTCGACGTGATTGGCAATCTGCGCAGCTTTGCGCGACTGGATCGCCTCGCCTTCGCTGAAGGCGCTGCCGGCATGACGGTGGCCGGCGGCAAGTACGTCACCGACGATGTCTATCTCGAGATCATAGGCGGCGGGCGCGAAGGCCCCGAGGCCCAGGTCGAGTGGCGCATTCGCCGGACCCTGTCGCTGGTTTCCCGGATCGGCGGTCAGGGCGACGCCAAGCTTTCCGTCCGCTGGCGAAAGGACTATTAGAGGGCAAGGCTGTTGCGCGGGCGCCCGGTTACCTCATCAGAGGAAGCACGTTTTACCCGCGGCCCTTGGTTTATCGTGACTGAGGGAGGAACGGCATGTCCATGCGACTCAAAGACGAAGATCACGCTGTTTTGGAGGCTATCGCCTCGAATGGCGGCCGGATCATTGACCGGGCGGTGGCCTGGTGCGCGATAAATTCAGGTAGCCTGCATCTGGCGGGACTGGAGCGTCAAAGGCAGGTTTTGCTCGACGCCGTCTCGGCCCTGCCGGGCGCGCCCACTGAAATCCCGCTGGCGGCGTCCGAAGTGATCGGCCCCGATGGCCGGGTTGGGGAGCAGCATCACACGCCGGCCATCGCCGTGGTCGTGCGCCCCGAGGCCCCTCTGCAGGTCGTGCTGACCGGCCACTATGACACCGTCTATCCCGAGACCAGCGGCTTCAAGACCGTACAGACGCGGCCGGACGGCGCGCTTCACGGGCCGGGCATCGCCGACATGAAGGGCGGCATCAGCGTGATGCTGGCCGCGCTGGAAGCGTTTGAGCGCCATCCGGACGCGGCCCGGGTCGGCTATCGCGTGCTGCTGTCGCCTGACGAGGAGATCGGCTCGATCGCCTCGGGCCCGATCCTGGCCGACTTCGCCCGGCGGGGACATGTGGGCCTGACCTACGAGCCGGCCCTGGCTGATGGTTCACTGGCCTCGTCGCGCAAGGGCTCGGGCAACTTCCACATCGTCGTGCGGGGGCAGGCCGCCCACGCCGGTCGCGACTTCGCCGCCGGCCGCAACGCCGTAATCGGCGCGGCGCGGATCGCCGAGGCGCTGCACGGCCTCAACGGTCAACGCGATGGCGTGACCATCAATGTCGCCCGCATCGACGGAGGCGCGCCGCTGAACATGGTGCCTGACGTCGCCGTCGCCCGCTTCAATGTCCGCTTCCCCGACGCCGAGGCGGCCGCATGGTTCGAGGCCCAGGTGGCCCGCGTTGTCGCCGAGCCACGCGAAGGCCTGCAGGTTCACCTGCATGGCCTGATCACGCGTGGCGCCAAGCCGTTCAACGCTGCTCAGCAGCAGCTGTTCGGGGCGGTCAGGGAGGTCGGCGCCCTGCTGGGCCAGGACATCGCCTGGAAGCCTTCTGGCGGCGTCTGCGAGGGCAACAACCTGTTTGCCTCAGGCCTGCCCAATGTCGACACCCTGGGCGTGCGCGGCGGCGATATCCATAGCGAGGCCGAACACGCCTGGCCTGAAAGCTTCGTCGAGCGCGCCCAGCTCTCGGCCCTGATCCTGATGAAACTGGCCAGTGGCGAAATCGACGGACGGTCGATCCGCGCGGCCATGAACCCCCTTGGGGAGACCCACTAGAATGCTCGTAGTCCGTCCCGCCGGTTCCGCCGATTTCGACGCCCTGATGGAACTTGCCGTGCTGTCAGGTCGCGGCTTCACCAGCCTCCCCGAGGATGAACAGACCCTGCGGTCGCGGCTGGCCCTGTCAGAGGCCAGCTTCCAGGCCGAGGTCGCCGCGCCCGAGGCGTGGTACACCCTGATGCTCGAGGACCTCGAGGCCGAGGATGTGATCGGCGTCGCCGGCGTCAAGGCGGGCGTCGGCCTGAAGCGCCCGCACTTCTCGTTCCGCGTGGTGACCCTGGCGCAGTCGTCGCCGACCCTGGAGAAGCGCTTTGACCATCGGGCCCTGGTGCTGGTCAATGAGTGCGCGGGCTGGTCGGAAGTGGGCTCGCTGTTTCTCAGGCCGGAACGCCGCAAGGGCGGGGCCGGCCGCCTGCTGGCCCAGTCGCGCTACATGCTGATCGGGCTAGAGCCGGAACGCTTCGCCGAGATGGTGCTGGCCGAGCTGCGCGGCTGGTTCGACGAGGACGGCGGTTGCCCGTTCTGGGACCACGTCGCCAACAAGTTCTTCCGGTTGGAGTTCGACGAGGCCGACATGATGAGCGCCTCCACCGACGGCCAGTTCATCCTCGACCTGGCGCCGCGCCATCCCATCTATGCCGAGCTTTTGCCCAAGGAGGCGCGCGACGTGCTGG
>Ga0209066_10006363_pt1 | contig 12073 bp, 12 predicted proteins | sample All_14_2_FD_187198 | JGI IMG/M metagenome (GOLD analysis project Ga0209066, IMG submission 187198) | Freshwater microbial communities in response to fracking from Pennsylvania, USA - Allegheny Zone_MetaG_DW_15 (SPAdes) (version 2) ...
GTCTTCACCCTCAATGACGACCGCACCGGCACCTGGCTCGACCGTGCGGCGCACTTTGCGGACACGCACACCCCGGTGCCACGCCAGGCCGACGACCTGGCTGCCATCCTCTACACCAGCGGCACCACCGGGCGCAGCAAGGGCGCCATGCTCAGCCACGGCAACCTGCTCTCCAACGCCCGCGTGCTGCAGCAGTACTGGGATTGGCAGCCCGGCGACGTGCTGATCCATGCCCTGCCCATCTTCCACGTGCATGGCCTGTTCGTGGCCTGCCACGGCGCGTTGCTCAATGGCAGCCCGATGCTGTGGCTGAACCGCTTCGAGCCGCAGCAGGTGGTGGCGTGGATGCCGCGAGCCACCGTCTTCATGGGCGTGCCCACGCTGTATGTGCGGCTGCTGCAGGAGCCGGCGTTGACGCGGGAACAAGCGTCGTCCATGCGGCTGTTCATCTCGGGCTCGGCGCCGCTGCTGATCGAGACTTTCCGTGACTGGCAGACGCTCACTGGCCACACCATCCTCGAACGCTATGGCATGAGCGAAACCATCATGCTCACCTCCAACCCCTGCCGGCCGCAGGACGGCGAACGTGTGGGCGGCACCGTGGGCCCGGCGCTGCCGGGCGTGGGCGTGCGGGTGGTGGATGACGCCGGCACGGCGCTGGGTGCCGGCGAGATCGGCCATGTGCAGGTGCGCGGGCCCAATGTGTTTGCCGGCTATTGGCGCATGCCCGAGAAGACGGCCGAGGAGTTCACCACCGATGCCCAAGGGCAGCGCTGGTTCAAGACCGGCGACGTGGGCGAGTGGGATGTCCAGCGTTACCTGCGCATCGTCGGCCGCAGCAAAGACCTGGTGATCACCGGCGGCTACAACGTCTACCCTGCCGAGGTGGAGGGCTACGTGAACGAGCTGCCGGGCGTGCTGGAATCAGCCGTGATCGGTGTGCCGCATGCCGATTTTGGCGAGGCGGTGGTCGCCGTGGTGGTGCCCCGCGCCGGCGCGACGCTGGATGAGGCTGCCCTGATCGCCGCGCTGAAGGCCCGCATCGCCGGCTTCAAGGTGCCCAAGCGCGTGGTGGTGGCCGCCGAGTTGCCGCGCAACGTGATGGGCAAGGTGCAGAAGAACCTGCTGCGTGAGCAGCACGCCGGGCTGCTGGCCTGAAAGCGCCGCAAGTTGCGACCCAGGTTAGGGCTTGCCTGGGGTCGCACCGCCCCGGGGCGACGAAGTGGCGCCGTTAACATGGCGTAGGTCAATCGACGGGGGAATGAACAATGGGCGTCACGGTGGTGGCCAATCCCAAGGGCGGCGTGGGCAAGTCCACGATCGCCACCAACCTGGCGGGTTATCTGGCCCGACAGGGGCTGGCCGTGGCGCTGGGAGATGTCGATCGACAGCAGTCGGCCCGGTTGTGGCTGTCGCTGCGGCCGGCCAGCCTGCCGCCAATCCAGCTGTGGGAAGCCGAGCCCGAGGATGTGGTGAAGCTGCCCAAGTCGGCCCAGGCCGGCGTGCTGGATACGCCTGCGGGCTTGTCTGGTAAGCGGCTCGACGCGGTGATGAAACGGGCCGATCGTGTGCTCGTGCCGCTGCAGCCCAGCCTGTTTGACATCTACGCCACCCGCGATTTCCTGGCCGAGGTGATGGCACGCCGCAAGCATGCGCAGGTGCCGGTGGCCGTGGTGGCCAACCGGGTGCGCGAGCACACGCTGTCGGCTGATCAACTGCGGCACTTCCTGGCCGAGGTGGGCGTGACGGTGGCCGGTGAGCTGCGCGACACGCAGAACTACGTGCAACTGGCCGCGCACGGCCTGTCGCTGTGGGATGTGGCGGCCGGCCGGGTGACGCGTGACCTGGCGCAGTGGGATCCGGTCCTGGCCTGGCTGAAGCCGGCCACGGCGTGACGCCAGCATCGGCCGGCAAGACGGCCCGCGGGCCTGATGGGGGGAACAACCAATGAAGGTGCTGGTGATCGACGATCATCCGCTCATCTTGTCGGCGTTTCGGGCGCTGATCGAACGGGTGGAAGAGGGCTCGGAGCTCATCGGTGCCGAGCGGGCTGACGAGGCCCGCGAGCTGCTGGCCACGACGCCAGACTTCGACCTCATCTTGATGGACCTGATGCTGGTCGACGTGAACGGCTTCGAGTTGTTGCGCGAGCTGCGCCGGGATCACCCCAGCACGCCGGTGATGGTGGTTTCGGCTTCCGAGAAGGCCGACGACATGATGCGCGTGCTCGAATTTGGCGCCATGGGCTATGTGCCCAAGCGGGCCAGCAACGAGTTGCTGGCCGAGGCCTTGCGGCTGGTGATCGCTGGCGGCGTGTACGTGCCACCGATGGCCGATCTGGGCATGGCCGAGCCGACCGGGCCCGGGCTGTCGGTCGACTCGAAGACGGCCGTGGTCGAAGGGCTCACCGATGCGCCGGAGCCCAAGCCCCGCCAGGCTGACCCGCCGCCCACCAGCTTCGAGAGTTTGGGCCTGACGGCACGCCAGCGCGACGTGCTGATGCTGCTGCTCGAAGGCAAGTCGAACAAGGCCATTGCCCGCGAGATGGGGCTGTCGGTCGAGACCATCAAGGACCACGTCGCGGCCGTGCTGCGCTGCCTGGGCGTGCATTCGCGCACCCAGGCCGTGCTGGCGGTGGCCCACCTGCAGGCACCGGCTGGGCGGTGAACCACGACGCTGCCCCCACGGCTGGTCTGGCGGGCACCGCGGTGCCTGCGTTCGACGTGCTGGATGCGCTGCATGTGAACGCGCGCGGCGGGCTGCTGGCGCAGTGGGTGGGGGCACTGATCCTGGCGTTGGCCTACTTTCGGGGGGCGGCCTTCTGGGCCTGTGCGGCCTGGAGCATTGGCTGGCTGATCGCCTGCGGCGCCCGCTGGTGGGCGATGCGCCTGTACCGCGGGCGCATGCCCGGCGATCCAGTGGCCACGGGCCGGGCCCGCTTGGCCTGGGATGCTGCCAACCTGCTGGTTGGCGCGGTGTGGGGCCTGGCGGCACTGTTGTTCTACGAAGGCGGCGACGTGCCGCAGCAGATTGGCCTGACGGTGCTGGTGTGCACGCTGTGCGTGGTGGTGCCCGCCAGCCGCTATGGGGTCTACCTGGCCACGCTGGCGCTGGGGTTCGGCCCGTTGATCGTCGATGTGGTGCTGGACAGCCGCCCGCATGGCCTGGCACTGGCGGCGGTGCTGGCCCTGGTCTACCTGTTGGCGGCTTGGCTGGCGTCGTCCTATCGTCGGGCGTTCGGGCAGTTGTTCGGCCTGATGCGGCGGTCCGAGGCACTGGCCCGCCTGCTGGCTGAAGAAAAACAGCGGGCAGACGCTGCGCGCCGCCAGGCCGAAGAAGCCACGGCCAGCCGCAGCAGCTTCTTCGTGGCGGCCAGCCATGATTTACGCCAGCCGCTGCAGGCGCTGCTGCTGTTTGCCGACGCGCTGAAGCACCAGCCCTTGCCGGCCGAGACGGTGCAGCTGGTGGATCAGGTGGGGGCTTCGGCCCGCTCGCTGGAGGCGCTGTTCGACGATCTGCTGGACATGAGCCAGCTCGAAGCCGGCGGCGTGCAGGTGCGGCTGCGGCCGGTGTTGCTGGATTCGGTGTACCGCAGCGTGGTGCTGCATTGCCGCCCGCTGGCCTTCGACCGGGGCCTGGCGCTGGATCTGCGGGGCGGTCAGCGCTGGGTGCTGGCCGATCCGGTGCTGCTGGAACGCATGCTGCGCAACCTGGTGACCAACGCGATCAACCACACCACCGATGGCGGCGTGCTGGTCACCTGCCGCCCCCGCGGCGCCGATCACTGGCTGCTGCAGGTGTGGGACACCGGCTGCGGCATCCCCGAGCCGGCACTGCCGCGGGTGTTTGACCAGTTCTACCGCGGGCCCGACCCCAAGGGGCGTGGGCTGGGATTGGGGCTGACGATTGCCCAGGCGTTTGCCGGTCTGATGGACACGCAACTGGCGGTGCGCTCGATGGCGGGTCGCGGCACGGTGTTCTCGTTCACGCTGCCGCGTGCCCATGGCGCGGCGGCGGTGGCTTCGGCCGACGGGCAGGCAGTGCGGTCGCTGGCCTCGTTGGCAGGGTGCTGCTACGTGGTGGTGTCAGCGGGGTTGCCCGAGGCTGACCAGGTGGCCGAGCTGCTGCGGCTGTGGCGGGCCACGGTGCACCAGGTCGACGACATGGCCGCGTTGGCCGCCTGGGCGCAGGCCCGTGGCACGCAGGGTGGGGCGGCGCCACAGGGGCTGGTGCTGGGGCAGGCGTCGTTGGCCGAGCAGCAGGCGGCGCTGCAGGGCTGGCAGCAAGCCTGGCCCGGCGTGCCGGCGGCGGCGGTGCTGATGGCACCGGCGGGTCACCCCGCCGCCGACTGGCCCGTGCTGGTGCGCCTGTCTCAGCCCTTGGCCGCCCACCGGCTGCGCGCCTGCGTCGTGGCGCTGTGCAGCCGAGGGGCTGCTCGCAACACGCACTAAAATCGCCGGATTTCCCGGGGTCTCCCCCTCCATCTCTTTCAAAGGTTTCCCATGTCGATGCACGACCGCGATGGCAAGATCTGGATCGATGGCGCCATGGTCGATTGGCGCGATGCCAAGGTCCACGTGCTTACTCACACGCTGCACTACGGCTGCGGCGTCTTCGAGGGCGTGCGGGCGTACGACACCGTCAACGGCACCGCGATCTTCCGCCTGCGCGAGCACACCGAACGCCTGTTCTCCAGCGCCAAGATCCTGCGCATGAAGATGCCCTGCACGCTGGAAGAGGCGATGCAGGCCCAGATCGATGTGATCAAGGCCAACGAGCTCAAGAGCGGCTACATCCGTCCGCTGGCCTGGATCGGCTCTGAAAAGCTGGGCGTCAGCCCGCGCGGCAACACCATCCATCTGGCGATTGCCGCCTGGGCCTGGGGCGCCTACCTGGGCGAAGAGGGCATGAAGCGCGGCATCCGCGTCAAGACCTCCAGCTACACCCGCCACCACGTCAACATCACGATGACGCAGGCCAAGGCGGTGTCGAACTACTCGAACTCCATCCTGGCCAACCTCGAAGCCACCGATGACGGCTACGACGAGGCGTTGCTGCTCGACGCCTCCGGGTTCGTCTCCGAGGGGGCGGGCGAGAACATCTTCATCATCCGCAAGGGCGTGGTCTACACGCCGGATCTGTCCGCCGGCGCGCTGAACGGCATCACCCGCAACACCGTGTTCGCCATCTGCGCCGACCTGGGCCTGAAGGTGGTCGAGAAGCGCATCACCCGCGACGAGGTCTACATCGCCGATGAAGCCTTCTTCACCGGTACTGCCGCTGAAGTGACCCCGATCCGCGAGCTTGATCGCCTGGAAATCGGCAGTGGCAGCCGCGGCCCGATCACCGAGAAGATCCAGTCGGCCTTCTTCGACATCGTCAATGGCCGCAACCCCAAGTACGCCGAGTGGCTGACCGCGGTCTGAGCCCCTGCACACCAAGGATTCGACGATGAGCAAGCCCGAAGCAAGCCCCGTGGAAGTCACGGCCAAGGACCTGCATGGCCATGGCGTGGTGTTCTGCCCCAACCCGAAGATGGCGTTGTGGAGCAACCATCCGCGCGTCTTCATCGACGTGGCACACACCGGCGAAGGCAAGTGCCCGTACTGCGGCACCGTCTACCAGCTGAAGGCGGGTGAGAAGGTCGGCGCCCATTGACGGCCGCTGCGGCGGTGAACAACGCGTGTGAAGCTTGTGCCCAGGCGCGAGCTTCGGCGCGGAGGGTGGGCTGATGGAGCGCGCGCTGCTGATCGCGCCCCAGTGGATTGGCGATGCGGTGATGAGCGAGCCGCTGGTGGCCGCGCTGGCCGCGCAGGGCACGGTGGTCACCGCCGCGGCGCTGCCTTGGGTGGCGCCGGTGTACCGGGCGATGCCGCGCGTGTCGCAGGTGATCGAGTTGCCCTTTGCCCATGGCCGGCTTGATCTGGGGCTGCGCTGGCGCATTGGCCGCTCCTGGGCGCATCACTACGACGCAGCCTATGTGTTGCCCAACTCGTTGAAGGCGGCTTTGCTGCCGTGGTTTGCCGGCATCCGGCAGCGTGTCGGGTACGAGGGCGAATCGCGCTGGGGCCTGTTGAACCGGCGCCTGCCCAACCCCCAGGGGCGCCCGCCGATGGTGCCGTTCTACCTGGCCTTGGCCGGCGCGTTGCCGGCTTCGGTACCCCGGCCGCGGCTGCAGTTGCCCGAGGCTCGCCTGGAGGCGGCGCTGGCGGCAGCGCAGCAGTCCAGCATCGCCCCCCTGGCCAGTGGCCGGTACTGGGCGTTTGCGCCGGGTGCCGAGTACGGCCCGGCCAAGTGCTGGCCCGCCGAGCACTACGCGGCGCTGGCGGCTGCGCTCTTCAAGCGTGATGGGTTGCCTGTGGTGTTGCTGGGGTCTGGCAAGGAAGCCGCATTGGCGGCCGGCATTGCCGATGCGGCGCCGGGCGCCTGCATCAACCTGATCGGCCGCACCACGCTGGACCAGGCCATGGCGTTGATCGCCGGTGCACGCGGCATGGTCAGCAACGATTCCGGCCTGATGCATGTGGCAGCTGCCTTCGGCGTGCCACAGGTGGCGGTGTTCGGCTCCACCAGCCCCGAGCACACACCGCCGCTGAACCCGCGCGCCCAGGTGCTGTGGCTCAAGGAAGAGCTCAAACTTGACTGCTCGCCCTGTTTCGAGCGCCAGTGCCGCTTCGGCCACACCCGTTGTCTCACCGAAGTGGCCCCTGAACGGGTGCTTCGTGCGCTGGATGCGGCGGTGCTTGATCAATGATGCGCATCCTGGCCGCTTGTGGCGGCGGCGTGCGTCCTTAGAATCGCCGCACCCCCTCCAGCCGTCCATCCCATGAAGCGCTCCAAGACCCTGCAAGCTGCCTTGATGGCGTCAGCCGACGACATTGAGGCGCAGTTCTATGAAGCGCTGCAGCAGGGCGACATCGACAAGCTGATGGCCGTCTGGGCCGAAGACGACGACATCGCCTGCGCCCACCCCGGCGGCATGCGGGTGCATGGGCCGGCCGCTGTGCGGGCTGTTTTCGAAGAACTGTTCATGCAAGGGCCGGTTAACGCCCATGCCATGCGCGTGCGGCGCACCCAGTTGGGTAGCACCACGGCAATTCACCACGTGCTGCAGGCCGTGCTGGTGCAAACCGAGCAAGGCCCAGACACCGGCTACGTGCTGGCCACCAACATCTATGTGAACACGCCGCAGGGCTGGCGCCTGCTGGTGCACCACGCCAGCCCAGGCAGCCCGCGCGAGATGGATGTGCCGGTGGAGCATGGCGCGCCGCTGCTGCACTGAGGCGTTGCTGGCTGGCGGGCGCCTGTGACGTTGCCTGACGCCGCCCCTTGGTCCACCGCCCCGTGGTGGTTGCCCGGCGGCCACCTGCAGACCATCTGGCCGGCTTTCTTTACCCGCTGGCATCGGGGCCCGACGCCGATTTATCGGCGTGAGCGCTGGGCCACGCCGGACGATGATTTTGTAGATGCCGACTGGCTGGTGTCCCCAGCGCCGGCACCCATTGAGCCGTTGTCACCACCGCTGTCACCCCAGCCGCTGCTGGTGCTGTTTCATGGGCTGGAGGGCTCGTCGTCCAGCCTGTATGCGCTGTCGTTTGCGCACTGGGCGCGGTCGCAAGGCTGGGCCTTCGTGGTGCCGCACTTCCGCGGCTGTTCTGGCCAGATCAACCGGCAGCCGCGCGCCTATCACTCGGGTGACCACGCCGAAATCGACTGGATGCTGGCGCAGGCCGCTGCGGCGCATGACGGGCCGGTCTACGCGGTGGGCATCTCGCTGGGCGGCAACGCGCTGATGCGCTGGGTGCAAGAGGCTGGCGAAGAAGCCGCCCGCCGTGTGCGTGCCGTGGCCGCCGTGTGCTCGCCGCTCGATCTGGCGGCCGGTGGCCATGCCATTGCACAGGGGCTGGGGCGCTGGACATACACACCCATGTTCCTGCGCTCGATGAAGCCCAAGGCGCTGGCCAAGCTGGCGCAGTACCCGAAGCTGTTTGATGTCGACCGCCTGCAGGCGGCCCGCACGCTCTACGAGTTCGACGAAGTGTTCACCGCGCCACTGCACGGCTTTGCCGGCACCGATGACTACTGGGCCCGCGCCTCGGCCAAGCCAGGCCTTCGCGCAGTGCGGGTGCCGGCCTTGCTGCTCAACCCGCGCAACGATCCCTTCATCCCGGCGTGGAGCCTGCCGCAGGCTCACGACGTGAGCCCATGGGTTGAACTTTGGCAACCACCGCAGGGGGGGCATGTTGGCTTTGCCACCGGAAGCTTTCCGGGGGATTCGATGCCCCTGGCGGCATCCGTGATGGCCTGGCTGCAACAGCATCGCTGACGCCTTTGGGGCAAGATGGCGCCCATGGATGACATTGTCAAAGCAGCGCTTCAAAAGTGGCCCAACGTGCCGGCCTGTCACGGCTGGCTGGGCCTGGACGCGCGCGGTGCCTGGTACCTGCGCGATGAGCCCACCCAGCAGGCCGGGCCGTTTCCTCAATCTCGCGGTAGCCGCATTGAACACGTCAAGCTGCGCGCCTTCATCGAGCGCAACTACGCGGTCGACGCGCAAGGCGCCGCCTACTTCCAGAACGGGCCGCAGCGCGTGTTCGTCAGCCTGGAAGCCGCCCCGTGGATCCTGGATGTGCACCGCACGGCCGAAGGCGTGCAGGTCACCAGCCACGTGGGCGAAGCCTGGCCCGTGATCGACGCAGCGTGGCTGGACGATGCCGGGCGCCTGTTCCTGTCGGCACCCCAAGGCCTGGGGCTGGTGCGCTCGTCCGACATGGACACCGCCGCCGACATGGTGGCCGGCGGCCAGTGGCAGCCCCAGGAACTGCCTTTTGCCGAGCTGATCGCGCGCCACCACATCCAGCTCAATCCCCGGCCATGAAAAAAGCCGCCTGGCAAGCCGGGCGGCTTTTGATCAATAGCGGGGCCGGCCGTTCAGGGCGCCGAAGCCGCGGCCGCAGGGGCCTTGGGTTCTTCGAAGCTGGCGCCACCGGCGTTCGCCATGTAGACCACGGCACGCGTCACTTCGTAGTCGCTGAATTCGCCACCACCCTGGGCGCTCATGGCGTTCTTGCCCTTCAGGGCCGACGTCACCAGCGTTTCCATGCCCTGCTTGAGGCGTGGGCCCCAAGCAGCTGCATCGCCAAACTTCGGCGCACCGGCCAGGCCAGCCGTGTGGCAGGCCGTGCACTGGGCCTTGTAGACCTCTTCACCCGTCTTGGCCGGGCCGCCTTCCAGCTTGATCTGCACCTTGCCCACTGGCTGGATGCGCTCGGCCACGGCTTCTTCAGACATCGCTTCGGTGCCGGCGCCTTCCTTGGGATTTGAGCCCACGTTCTTGACCAGCAAAACGATCGCGAAGATCGGCACCACAAAGGCCAGCACGATCACCGTGATCAGCTGCTTCGGTGTCTTGATGGGGGTGTCGTGGCCTTCTTCGGTGTCGTGAGCTTGGCTCATGGAATCCTCTGGTCGCTGCGGTTCTGTCTCTATGGAGGGCAATTTGCGCCGTGAAGCGCAAAACCGCGGAATTATACGGGCCGGGTGGGCCAGGATGGCGGCCTGCGTTCGCAGTCAGTTCGAGCATCTTCGGGAAGCCGGCAAGGCCCCTCACACTGCTAGAATCTCGTGCTTCGCGTCCGTAGCTCAATGGATAGAGTACTGCCCTCCGAAGGCAGGGGTTGCTGGTTCGATCCCAGCCGGACGCGCCAAAAAATCTATTCAAATCAAGGGCTTGCGAGAGATTGTGGGCCCTTGATTCTTTGGCGGCGGGGGGCGTACGGAATCCGTACGGAAATCATCAGGCGGCAGATGGCCGCTGATCCCCGCTCACTCCACCAGGTAGGCGGCCACGGCGCCCTCGTACTCGCCCCGGCTCACAGCCTCTCGCTGCTGGTCATGCAGCGCCACCAGCTCCCGCAGCACGTCGACCATCAACGGCTCGGTCAAGGGCCGCTGCCACGCGATATCGACCAGGGGCAGTACCTCGGGACCGATGCCGGCATCGGCCAGGGTCTTGGCCAGCACCACCACGCGGCGCAGCATGCCCAGGTCGGTCGGGGTTGCCTGGCCCAGGGTGAGCGCCTCCAGGCTCATCAACTCCACGATGCGCAGATCCCGCAGGGCTGCGCCTGAGATGGGCAAGGCTGCCTGAGCGGCAAGGCGCACGGGGTGTTCGTCGAGGTAGTAGTGACGGCGGGTGCAGCGCTTGCGCATGGCAAACGGGCGCCACATGGGCGCCCGGTATTGGTGGAGGGGGTGTGCAACGCACTACCGGGTAGCAGGACCCCGGCGGCCTGTTGCACTGCCTGAAGTTGCGTTGAACTTCGGGCTGGCTACCGGCCATGGGTTTGGCTTGAGGCTACGCCTCGCACGCGGGCTATGGTCGGCATCTCGCCCGCGTGCATTGCCAACCAAAGGTTTACCGCGCGAAGCCGTCGATACGCACACGCGCCACGGCCCCGCCTGCCGCCTTGGCAGCAGTGAAGACGCCCACCAGGGTATTGCCCGAAGCGGTGGTGGTCAGGCGGAAGTTCGTGTTGTCCCAGTAGGCCTTGGCGCCGAAGGCGATCACATCCGATGCCAGGGCGGGCAGATCGAACACGCCTTCACACACCAACACCAGCAACGTGCCCGCCTGGGCGCTGTAGAGGGCCACGCCGAAGATGGCGCCAACCTGAACCGCATCGCCCGCCAACACGGCGCGGGGAGCGGCGACATCGAGGCTTCCGCCAACATGGACGAAGTTCTTCATGATGTCGCTCCGATCACGCGCCGGGGTTCTTGTACAAACCTCGGTAGTCGACGACGCCGACGCAGAAGTCGAGGCGAGCCTTGAAGTTCATCGAGTCGGTGTTCTTGTCTTCGTATTCGTCGAGGTGCGGGCGCTCACCAGTGGCCAGGTAGGCGCGCACGATGGTTTCGATCTGGGTTGGGCTGGCTGCCAGGTACCACGCTTTGTTGTCAACAGCATCCAAGCGCGGATCGGACACCAGCGTCAGGCTGCGCACCCAGTCCGGCGCCACATCGTTGCCCTTGTTGGCACTGGCCAATTGAGCGAGTAGGGCCTCGCAAAAGGTTTCCATCACAACAGGAACGATCAGGAAGCGCGGCTGCGGATCGATGAAGGAAGAACCTGCGATGCCCTTCTGAACCCGCATTGCTGCGCGAGCAATGCCCAGTGAGGCGAGCGACACCGAGGTGCCGGCGGCCGCCAGATTGCCATGGGCCGCATGGAACAAGGTGTTCCCGTCCTTCATCACCGGGTTGCTGGTCAGCAAGCCATACACCTTGTCACCCTCAAGGCGGCGGGCGGAAGCCCCATGTGCGCGGGGAATGTCGGTGAAGGCGTCGAGCCGATCATTGATCAGGGCTTCGCGCGTCAAAGCGAGCACCTTGCCGTAGGTTTGAAGAGAGAACGAAGTGGCGCTGTCCCACAGCGCGCCGTGGCGATATTCGGCGCCCTCTCCCTTCAGTTCAAAGTCGGGCCCTTCGGACAGCATAGACAGCGTTGCGGGCTTGAAGTCGGGCAATTCCTTCTCGCCGGTCCAAGCGGTGTGTGTGACCGGCGCCTCGCTGTAGCCGATGCGAAGGGCATTGCTCGCCACGTTGGCGAGCAGTGCCGGGAGATCGCTCGTACTCATCGCGGCGCGAATGATGTCGCCGGGCGAGCTGCTCACGGGGGTTTGACCACGGCGACGAAGCATCGATGCAGCGATGTCCACAACGGACGCATGGCGCAGATCCTGAGCCATCGGGTTGGGCTTGTCCACGCGGAACCCGGCACGCATCAGCAGCGCATCGCGGGCGCCTTGAAGGTAGTCACGGCCATCACCAGGTTCAGAGTAGTAGCTCCCGGCAGGAGTCGCACCGCGCCCGACCTGGGCAAGGATGCGAAGGCCCGCCGCATCGGCGTTGCATTCGATGTCGTCTTCGCACTGGCGCTGCAGGTCCGACAGGTCGCCAAACCGGGGGCCGAGCTGGCCGAACACGGCGCGAACGCCCTTGCGGCGATCAGCTTCAGCACGCACAGCAGCGGCGCGGATCTCTTCGGCATTGAGGCCGGCTTGCGGGGGGG
>Ga0209066_10006364_pt1 | contig 12072 bp, 11 predicted proteins | sample All_14_2_FD_187198 | JGI IMG/M metagenome (GOLD analysis project Ga0209066, IMG submission 187198) | Freshwater microbial communities in response to fracking from Pennsylvania, USA - Allegheny Zone_MetaG_DW_15 (SPAdes) (version 2) ...
AGGCCCGGTCCCGAGAAGCGCTTGATCGGGGCTCTGTGGCTCGCCGTGGTGCTGGGTGCTGCCCTGTTCGGCAGCTTGCTTTGGTTGATGAACGGGTGGTCTGCCTTTGCGCTCACGGCGTTGGTTGCCGTGCTGCTGGCGATGTCGGTGGCGGGTTATTTCCTGCGCCCCTGGTTGGCGATGTTTCGGGCGCTTTCGGGCTTGGTGTCGAGCTATCGAGAGGGTGACTTCAGCGTCGGAATCGCCCGGACCGAGAGCGGGGAATTGGGCGAACTGATTGCGGCGCACAACGAGTTGGGACGCGTGTTGCGTGAGCAGCGATTGCATCTGGTCCAGCGCGAGCTGTTGCTCGACACCATGGTGCAACACACCCCCGTTTCGATGGTGTTGCTCGACCCCTCGGGATTTGTGGTCTATGCCAATCTGGCTGCGCGGGCCCAACTGAACGGAGGGCGACGGCTGGAAGGCGGGTCGATCAACGCGCTGTTACCGGCGTTGCCGCTCGCACTGCGGGAAATGATCGAGGCGGAACAGGATGGCGTCTGCAGTCTGTCCGATGGGGAAGAGGAAATTGCCTGGCAGATCCTGCAGCGAGCATTTCGCCTGAACGGACGACCGCATCGGCTCCTGCTGATGCGGCAACTCACCGCCGAACTTCGGCGCGCGGAGGTGCAGGCATGGAAAAAGGTGATTCGCGTCATCAGCCACGAGATCAACAACTCTCTGGCGCCGATCGCCTCGCTGGCGCATTCGGGTGCGGAGTTGCTGCGGCGTGGACAAAGTGAACGACTGGACAAGGTGCTGGAAACGATCGAGGAACGCGCCCGTCATCTGGACGGCTTCATCCAGGGCTATGCCACCTTCTCGCGGTTGCCAGCGCCACGCCTGCAGAAAATTCGCTGGTTGGATCTGCTGCGCAGGATTCAGGCCGAAGTGCTGTTTCACTGTGAATGTCCGACTGATGGTGAAGTTCGGGTCGATCCGGCGCAGATGGAACAGGCGCTGTTGAACGTGCTTCGCAATGCGCACGAATCGGGCACTCCGCCGGAAGCGGTGGAGCTTCGGCTGCGCAGAGTGGGAGTGCGTTGGTGTCTGGATGTGCTGGATCGCGGGCCTGGCATGTCCGACGCCGTACTTTCGCAAGCGCTACTACCGTTCTACTCGACCAAGCGCAGTGGTACCGGGCTTGGCTTGGCGCTGACCCGCGAGATTGTGGAAGCGCATGGCGGGGAAATCCGCCTGCACAACCGCGAGGGTGGCGGGCTTGCGGTGCAGTTGTCACTGCCGTCGAGCTGACGACGGACTGCGCCGGTCACGGAATCCATACGCAGGCGAATCCCGGCGGGTCATGCCGACCAAAGTCTCCTATGTGCCCAAGTTGCTACTGGTGGAGCGGGCTGGCTATACTTCGCAGGCTTTTGAGGGCGTTTTCAGCGTCCTGCATCCTTAAACATGACCGGTCCCGCTGCCATGAATCCTGTGGAAACCGGCCGACGCTCTGGCTATCGACTTGCCGCCTTGCAGGCGCTGGTTGCTTTCTGTGTAGCGGCGGCGTTCCTGATTCAGGGCAGACAAGCGGCGATGGGCGCACTGTTCAGTGGGCTGGTCGTTGCGCTGGGTTCGGTGCTTGTCGCTTGGCGGGCAACCGCGGGGGGTGTTCAGGCGGCCGGTTCGGTTCTGGTTCGTCTGGCAAGTGCACTGCTTATCAAGTGGGTGCTGATCGGTGTCGCGATGTATTTTGCATTTGCGCATCTCGAGCTGCCGCCTCTGCCGGTTTTGGCGGGGCTGTGCGCCGGACTGGTCGTGCTCCCCTTCTTCATTGGTCTTAAATCGTGACGGTGTCCTAGATGAGTGTGGAAGCAGAGTCCGCCTCGGGTGGTTTGAACGAATACATCACCCATCACTTGCATCACGGTCAAATTGATACCGGTCTGGTTGACGGTAAGCTCGGTCTGTTCAACTGGGACAGCTGGGCGGTCAGCTTGGTCCTGGGCTTGTTGTTCCTGTTCTGGTTCTGGTCCGTGGCGCGGCGTGCCACCTCGGGTGTTCCGGGCAAGATGCAGGCCTTTGTGGAGATGGTTGTCGAATTCATCGACACACAGGTCAAGGACAGCTTCCACGGCGATCGTCGTTCCGTGGCGCCGCTGGCGCTGACGATTTTCATGTGGGTGGTCTTCATGAACACCATGGACTTGCTGCCGCTCGATTTGCCGGGCTGGGTGGTTTCCATGGTGGCAGGTGAAGAGGCTGCCCATCACTTCTACATGCGCGTGGTGCCGACCGCCGATCTGAACACGACGCTCGGTCTGTCGGTCACGGTGTTCTTCATTCTTATCGGCCACGCCTTGGCGGCCAAGGGCGGTTTCGGGTTTGGAAAGGAACTGCTGACCGCGCCATTCCACGCTCACGGCGGCATGGCGGTAGTGCTGGCGCCGGTCAATCTCATCATGAACATCATCGAGTGGCTGGTGAAGCCGATCTCGCTGGCAATGCGACTGTTCGGCAACATGTACGGTGGCGAGCTGGTGTTCATGCTGATCGCTGGCCTGCTCGCCAGCGGTGTGACCTTTGCGCCGGGCGTGCTGTTCAATGCTGCTTGGGGCATCTTCCACATCCTCATCATTCTGTTGCAGGCTTTCATCTTCATGGTGCTAACGGTGGTGTACATCGCCGGTGCCCGTGAGGGTCACTGAGGCCACTCCGCGGCACGCTGTTACTGCTGTTTCCCGTTTTCACTTCACCTTTCAAACGTTGCAGGAGATTCACCATGGAATTCATCGCTCAAGTTCAGGGCCTCACCGCCATCGCCATCGGCATCATCATCGGTCTCGGTGCATTGGGTGCCTGCCTGGGTATCGCCATCATGGGCTCGAAGTTCCTTGAGTCTGCTGCCCGTCAGCCCGAGCTGGTCCCGATGCTGCAGGGCCGCATGTTCCTGCTCGCTGGTCTGATCGACGCGGCCTTCATCATCGGCTTGGCCGTGGCGCTGTTCTTCGGCGTTGCCAACCCGCTGCTGTCGAAGCTGGCCTGATTCAGAGGTTTGCGAGGCCTTTCGGGGCCTCGTGGCCGGTGGGTAGTTTGATCGCTGCCCGCCTCACGCACCGGACACAGGAGCTGTCATGGATATCAACATGACCTTCTTCGGCCAGATGCTGTCGTTCGCGATACTCATCTGGTTCACGATGAAGTTTATTTGGCCGCCGCTCACGACGGCCATTGAGGAACGGCAGAAGAAGATCGCCGAAGGTCTGGCGGCTGCCGAACGCAGCCACAAAGATCTGGCGCAAGCCGAATCCCGCATCACCGATCTGCTCAAGGACGCTCGCGGCAAAGCCAACGAGATCATTGAGCAGGCGCATGCGCGTGCCAATCAGATCGTTGACAAGGCAAAGGAAGACGCTGTTGCCGAGGCAGAACGTCAGCGTGCGGCGGCCGAGGCGGAAATTGCTGCGGCGGCCCATCGCGCTCGCGAAGAACTGCGTCAGCAGATTTCCGCATTGGCGATCAGTGGCGCGGAGAAGGTGTTGCGTCGCGAGATCGATGGCAGCACGCACAAAGCCTTGTTGGCTGACCTTGCGACCGAGATCTGAGCATGAGCAACGTTGCCACTCTGGCCCGCCCTTACGCTCGCGCGGCGTTCGCGTTGGCGAGTAAATCCGCAAGTCTGGCGCCGTGGTCCAAAGCGCTGCAGTTCAGTGCGGCGGCGGCTATGGACTCCCGCGTGGCGCAACTGATCGGTCATCCGCGGCTGGCGGCAGACGAGTTGGTTGGCGTGCTCGCGGCGCCCGAATGCAGTGAGGATCAACTGCAGTTTCTGGCGGTGCTGGCCGACAATCGGCGGCTTGCCCTGTTGCCGGAAATTGCCGCCCAGTTCGAAGGACTGCGCGCCGAGGCGGAGCGGACGATCCGGGTCACGGTGACGTCGGCCATTGCCATGGATGCGACCGACACGTCGGCGCTGCTGGATGCACTGCGTCGACGCTTCGGAACCGAGGTCGTGATGCAGCAGCAGGTCGATCCGGAATTGATCGGCGGGGCGGTCATCGACGCAGGCGATCTGGTGATCGATGGCTCGGTGCGCGGCAAGTTGCAGCGTATGGAACGCGCGCTCAGTCATTGAGCGCGTGTGTTTGCATCAAACGGAGGCGAAGCCTCCAGGCGCAGGGACGTGCCGACCATCGGGCCACCAGTCCGATGGCGCACGCGTAGTGTATGCGCGTCGATCAGCAGGGCAGTCGCTTCTTGCAAGCGCGCCAGTGATCGACGTGTGTCGCTACGGCCCACTCACGAATTCAAAATCTCAGGGAAATTCCCATGCAGAGTCAGCTCAATCCTTCTGAAATCAGCGAACTGATCAAGGGCCGTATCGAGAAGGTCAAGCTCGCCGCCGAGGCGCGCAACGAAGGCTCGATCACCTCTGTGGCCGACGGTATCGTTCGTATCCACGGCCTGGTCGACGTGATGGCCGGTGAAATGATCGAACTGCCGGGTGACACCTACGCGCTCGCTCTGAACCTCGAGCGTGATTCGGTCGGTGCCGTGGTTCTTGGTGACTATGAACACCTTCGCGAAGGCAACACGGTGAAAACCACCGGACGCATTCTCGAAGTGCCGGTTGGTGAGGCGCTGTTGGGTCGCGTCGTCGATGCACTGGGCAATCCGATTGACGGCAAAGGGCCGATCAATGCGAACGAACGCTCACCCATCGAAAAGGTTGCTCCGGGCGTGATCTGGCGCAAATCGGTCGATCAGCCGGTGCAGACCGGCTACAAGTCGGTTGACGCGATGATCCCGGTCGGCCGCGGTCAACGCGAACTGATCATCGGTGACCGCCAGACCGGCAAGACCGCACTCGCCATCGACGCGATCATCAACCAGAAGGGCACGGGCGTTAAGTGCATCTACGTCGCGATCGGACAGAAGGCGTCGTCAGTCGCCAACGTGGTCCGCAAGCTGGAAGAATACGGCGCACTGGCGCACACCATCGTGGTCGCGGCAACCGCGTCGGAATCGGCGGCAATGCAGTTCATCGCGCCGTATTCTGGCTGTTCGATGGGCGAGTACTTCCGCGACAACGGTGAAGACGCGCTGATCATTTATGACGATCTGTCGAAGCAGGCGGTGGCCTATCGTCAGGTGTCGTTGCTGCTGCGCCGCCCACCGGGCCGCGAAGCCTATCCCGGCGACGTGTTCTACCTCCACTCGCGTTTGCTGGAGCGTGCCGCGCGCGTCAACGAGGAATACGTCGAGAAGCACACCAATGGTCGCGTCAAGGGCAAGACCGGTTCGTTGACGGCGTTGCCGATCATCGAGACGCAGGCTGGTGACGTGTCGGCCTTCGTGCCGACCAACGTGATTTCGATTACCGACGGTCAGATCTTCCTGGAAACCGACCTGTTCAATGCGGGCATCCGTCCTGCCGTGAACGCCGGTATCTCGGTGTCGCGCGTTGGTGGTGCGGCGCAGACCAAGATCATCAAGAAACTGGGTGGCGGTATCCGCCTCGCCCTCGCGCAGTTCCGCGAACTGGCCGCGTTTGCGCAGTTCGCCTCGGACCTGGACGAAACCACCCGCAAGCAGCTGGAACGTGGTCAGCGCGTCACCGAGCTGATGAAGCAGAAGCAATACGCACCGCTGTCAATCGCCGATATGGCCTTGTCGCTGTATGCGGTGGACAACGGCTTCATGGACGATCTGCCGCTTGCCAAGATCGGCGCGTTCGAAGCGGGTTTGCATGCGCATTTCGCCAATACGCAAGGTGCACTGATGAAGCAGATCACCGACAGCGGCAATTGGGACAAGGACATTGAAGCCGCCTTCAAGAAGGGCATTCAGGACTTCAAGGCCACCGGAACCTGGTGAGCGATGAATCCGTGGTGCCGGCCGAGTTGATCGGTCGGTGCCGCGTCCGGATTTGACTCTCCGCGCAGCAAGTAGAGCGAGCAAACACATGGCAGGCGGTCGCGAAATCAAGTCGAAAATCAAGTCGGTGCAGAACACCCGCAAGGTGACGCGTGCGCTCGAGATGGTGTCGGCATCGAAAATCCGTAAGGCGCAGGACCGCATGAAGGCATCGCGTCCCTACGCGCGTCTGATGCGCCAGGTCATTGGCCATATCGCGAAGGCCAATAGCGATTACGTGCATCCCTACATGGCTCAGCGCAAGGACGTGAAGCGCGTCGGCTATATCGTGGTCTCGACAGATCGTGGCCTGTGCGGCGGACTCAACTCCAATCTGTTCCGCAAGCTGATCGGCGAAATCCGTAAATGGCAGGAACAAGGTGTCGAAGTCGATGTGGTGGCGGTCGGTCAAAAGGCGAACACCTTCTTCCGTCGCTTGAAGGTCAACATGGTGGCGTCGGTCACCCACATGGGCGAGAAGCCGCAGCTCGAGCAGCTGATTGGTGTGATTCGGGTCATGTTGGATGCCTACGAAGCGGGCACGCTGGATCGCGTCAACGTGGCCTACAACGACTTCGTCAACACCATGGTGCAGAAGGCCAGCATCGACCCGTTGTTGCCCTTGCCGCCCAGCGAAACCCTGGAAACCAAGCACGACTGGGACTACATCTACGAGCCCTCCGCGCCCAGCGTGTTGAACGACGTGTTGACGCGTTACGTCGAGTCACTGGTGTATCAGGCGGTGCTTGAGAACATCGCCTCGGAACAGGCGGCACGCATGGTGGCGATGAAGTCGGCTTCGGATAACGCCACCAAGCTGATCGGCACCCTGAATCTGATCTACAACAAGGCTCGCCAGGCCGCGATCACGCAGGAAATTTCCGAGATCGTTGGTGGCGCGGCGGCGGTTTAACCCTTCATGGCTGGCGCCCGGTGCGCTGCCGAATGCAATTGAAATCAAGAGGATCCTGAAATGAGCCAGGGTAAAGTAGTGCAGATCATCGGTGCCGTCGTCGACGTGGAATTTCCGCGTGACGCCGTGCCGCGCGTGTATGACGCGCTGAAGGTGGATGGCACCGCCATCACGCTCGAAGTCCAGCAACAGTTGGGTGACGGCATCGTCCGCGCCATCGCCTTGGGTTCCACCGACGGCCTGAAGCGCGGCCTGATCGCCAACAACACCGGTGAAGGCATCAAGGTCCCGGTCGGCAAGGAAACCCTCGGCCGCATCATGGACGTGCTGGGCAATCCGATTGACGAAGCGGGCCCCGTCAACGCCGAGCACTATCGCGTGATTCATCAGCCGGCGCCGTCCTATGAGGATCAGGCTGCGGCCAACGAGTTGTTGGAAACCGGCATCAAGGTGATCGATCTGGTCTGTCCGTTTGCCAAGGGCGGCAAGGTCGGTCTGTTCGGCGGTGCGGGCGTGGGCAAGACCGTCAACATGATGGAATTGATCCGCAACATCGCTATCGAGCACAGTGGCTACTCGGTGTTCGCGGGCGTGGGTGAACGTACCCGTGAGGGCAACGACTTCTACCACGAGATGAAGGACTCCAACGTTCTCGACAAAGTGGCGCTGGTCTATGGTCAGATGAACGAACCGCCGGGCAACCGTCTGCGCGTGGCCTTGACCGGATTGTCGATTGCCGAGCACTTCCGTGACGAAGGCCGCGACGTGCTGCTGTTTGTCGACAACATCTATCGCTACACCCTGGCGGGTACGGAAGTGTCCGCGCTGCTGGGCCGTATGCCGTCGGCGGTGGGTTATCAGCCGACCCTGGCTGAGGAAATGGGCGTGCTGCAGGAGCGCATCACCTCCACCAAGACCGGATCGATCACCTCGATTCAGGCCGTGTACGTGCCAGCGGACGACCTGACCGACCCCTCACCGGCGACGACCTTCGCGCACTTGGATGCGACGGTGGTGTTGAGCCGCAACATCGCTGCGCTGGGTATCTATCCTGCGGTCGATCCGCTCGACTCGACCAGCCGTCAGCTCGACCCGAACGTGATCGGCAACGAACACTACGAAACGGCGCGAAAGGTGCAATCGACCCTGCAGCGCTACAAGGAATTGAAAGACATCATTGCCATCCTTGGCATGGATGAGCTGTCTGAAGAAGACAAGCAGGTCGTTTCGCGCGCCCGCAAAGTCGAACGCTTCTTCTCGCAGCCATTCTTCGTTGCTGAAGTGTTCACCGGTTCACCCGGCAAGTACGTGTCGCTGAAGGAAACCATTCGTGGCTTCAAGATGATCGTCGATGGCGAATGCGACCATCTGCCGGAACAAGCCTTCTACATGGTCGGTGGCATCGACGAAGTGTTCGAGAAAGCCAAGGCGATGGCGTCGAAGGCGGCCTGATCACACGGGACTGGACTGCAGGCTCGCCGCTTGCAGTCCCGCCTGAATGCAACAACGCATAGCGAGAAACTGAATGAGCACCATCCGTTGCGACATCGTCAGTGCCGAGGAAGAGATCTTCCACGGTGCCGCCGAAATGGTGATCGCGACCGGCGAAATGGGCGAGCTGGGCATTGCCCCTCGCCATGCGCCGTTGATCACCCGACTGAAGCCCGGGCACGTGCGGGTCATCCTTGAAGGTGGCGAAGAGCAGTTGTTCTATGTCTCCGGTGGCGTTCTGGAAGTCCAGCCGCAGGTCGTGACCGTTCTTGCCGACACGGCCATTCGCGGCAAGGATCTGGATGAGGCGGCGGCCTTGCAGGCCAAGTCGGAAGCCGAGCGCGTGTTGGCGAACCGCACCGACGCGATGGATGTCGCCGAGGCCGAAGCCAAGCTGGTGGAAGCGCTGGCACAGCTGCAGGCACTGGAACGTCTGCGCAAGAACCTCAAGCATTGATTCCGAAACACTGAGCCCGCCTTCCATGCGGTATCACGGAAACGCCGACCTTCGGGTCGGCGTTTTTCGTTTTCGGTCGGCCCACCGGTCGATTCTCAAGTCCCGTTATGATCACCGGGTGTCGTCTCGCCCATGGAGTTGGTGCCGATGAATCTTCCTCTGCATGTCATCGTTCTCGCAGCAGGCGAGGGCAAGCGAATGCGCTCGCGTTTGCCCAAGGTGCTCATGCCAGTGGCGGGTCAACCGATGCTGGCGCACGTGCTGGCCGCCGCCAGGCGCTTGCAGCCCGAACGGATTCATGTTGTTTACGGGCACGCCGGAGACCAGGTTCGTGCAGCGTTTCCGGATGCCAGCAATCCCGACGTGAACTGGGTGGAACAGCACGCGCGTCGGGGTACCGGTCATGCGGTCCAACAGGTCTTGCCTCACCTTCCCGAGCAGGCCCGAGTGCTGGTGCTGTATGGCGATGTGCCCCTGATTCAGGCAAGCACCTTGGACGCTCTGCTTCGGGTCAGTGGTCCGCTCGCGGTGCTCTTCGCTGAGCTCGCGGTGCCCACGGGCTATGGACGACTTGTTTGCGACGACGAAGGTCGCGTGACCGCCATCGTCGAGGAGCGCGACTGTACACCCGCGCAGCGCGCCATCACGCGAATCAACACGGGGATCCTGCAGGCGGTGGCGTCATCGTTGCGTACGTGGCTGGCGCAGATTCAGCCGAACAACGCACAGGGCGAGTACTACCTGACCGACATCTTCGCGCTGGCGACTCAGGCGGGAATGTCGGCAGAAGCCGTTCCCACTGACGATGCCATGGAAGTGATGGGTGCCAATGACGCCCTGCAGCTGGCGGAGTTGGAGCGCAGCTATCAGCGTCGACAAACCCGGGCCCTGCTGCTGCAGGGTGTGCGCATGGCAGATCCTGATCGCGTACAGGTCCGTGGCGAAGTCGAGGTCGGAATGGATGTGGAGCTCGATATCGACGTCATTCTGGAAGGTCGGATACAACTCGGTGACGGATGCCGGATCGGGCCGTTCACACGCCTTCGCAACACTGTTCTTGCGCCCGATACCGTCGTCCAGGCGCACTGCGATCTGGATGGCGTGAACGCGGACCGCGGATGCCAGATTGGACCCTTTGCCCGTCTGCGGCCCGGTACCCAACTTGCGGATGGCGTGCACATCGGCAACTTTGTCGAGACGAAACAGACACAGGTCGGCACCGCAAGCAAGGCAAATCACTTGAGCTATCTGGGCGATGCCCGGATCGGTTCGCGGGTGAACATTGGCGCGGGGACCATCACGTGCAACTACGACGGTGCGCACAAGCACCAGACGATCATTGGCGACGAGGTCTTCGTCGGCTCCAACTCCGCTCTGGTGGCGCCGGTGGTTCTGCAGGATGGTGCCACCATCGGTGCGGGCTCGACGATCAGCAAGGGCGCACCAGCAGGCAAGCTCACCGTGGCACGCGCGCGTCAGGTGACCCTGGATGGCTGGTCGCGGCCGAAAAAGTCCTGAGTCGGCCAACCGGCAAATCAGCACCAATTCAGCGTCGAGTGATCGAGTTGTGCCACGCTGCGTCCACGTTCTGGGAGGAACACCTCATGCGCAATCGTTCATCATGGCTATTGGCAACCCTTTTTTGCTCGAGCAGCTGGGCCTATCAACCCGAAGCAGGACTGTGGTGGAATCCAGCCGAGAGCGGGACCGGTTTCAATATCGAGATCAAAGACAATGCCTTGGCATTCACTGCCTATCTGGGTGAAGCCAATGGCGCACCGGTGTTCTATACCGCCTACAACCTGATGCAAGGGAACGCGTTGTTCGAGGCGACCGTCTATCGCTACAGTGGCGTTCAGTGCGCTGGCTGCAGCTACCCGGGCATGCCGAGCGAGCAATCAGTGGGAACGGTACGCATCGCGTTCGATGCCAATGATCCGCAGCGTGGCACCTTGACCTGGAACGTGCCGCCGCAGCCGATCCGCAGCATGCCGATCCAGCGTTTCCTGTTTGGTGAAATCCGCGCGGAAGATGGCAATGCACCGGTTGAAGTCACCAAGATGCTCGGCGAGTGGCACCTCACGCTCGATTTCAGCGAGTGGCCAAATTACGGCGCATTTCGCTACAGCGCGGATGTGCTCGTACTGGACGAGTTCTCTTACGACAACGGCACACGGACCTGGTACTTCGATGGTTGCCGTCCGGAAACCTCGCTGGACGCAACCTGCACCACCACCGCGCTGCAGTACAACAGTGCTTCCGGTTTCTACAACGCGACGCGGCAACGCCAGGTCACCATCATTGACGACAACAGCGTGAATTCGCAGGGTCAACAGATGTGTGTGTACCTGGAGGCGCGTGCACTCAGCCACGATTTCAGCGCGGGCTTCACTGGCAATGGAGACGGTGGATTCACCTTGTATCCGTGTGGAGCGAATCCATTGAACTACGCCATGTATCCGCTGAAGGGGTTCCGGACCGCCAGTCGGACGTTCGTTCAGGACGGCTACGGTCCTTCCAAGCGGATCAACGCGCAGGCATTCGATCCCACACCAGGACTGCGCGAGGCCGCGCCATTGAGGACGGACATCGACAAGGCCGACCCGGTGACTGGCGTTGCCGAGCTGCTGGCGCAGATCCGCGCGGCGGAAGCCCGCGTGCTTGCCAAGCGGCGCTAGGAGCCTGTCGGACTTGAAACGGGATCGGCTGCAAATCCGTCTGGACGGTCCATTTTTCACCGCTTCCTTGGGCAATAGCTCCACTATTGCCCTGCGGAACCAGCAAAAACTGTCCTCGCCCAGCCGAATTTTCGCTTCGATTCTTCAAGTCCGACAGGCTCCTAGTCCACTCGACTTCTGCATGACGCCGCCAGAGACCTCTGGCGGCGTTGTCATTTCCGGGTAGAACGAATGTCGCCCCGTTTTCCGATCGACGAACTGCTTCCACAGGTGTGTCAGACGCTGCAGCAGCACACCCGGCTGGTCCTGGAAGCGCCGCCCGGCGCGGGCAAGACCACTCGCTTGCCACCAGCGTTGCTTGGCCAGTCCTGGTTGGGAACGCAGCGCGTCATCATGCTGGAGCCAAGGCGCATTGCCGCGCGCTCGGCGGCCCTGTTCATGGCCTCCGCCATGGCGGAACCGGTTGGTGAGCGGGTTGGCTATCGCATCCGGTTTGAATCCCGAGTCAGCGAGCGAACCCGTATCGAGGTCGTCACCGAAGGCATCCTCACGCGCCTGATCCAGGATGATCCCGGTCTGGATGGCGTCGGTGCCGTGTTGTTCGATGAGTTTCACGAACGCCACCTCAGTGC
>Ga0209066_10006367_pt1 | contig 12067 bp, 8 predicted proteins | sample All_14_2_FD_187198 | JGI IMG/M metagenome (GOLD analysis project Ga0209066, IMG submission 187198) | Freshwater microbial communities in response to fracking from Pennsylvania, USA - Allegheny Zone_MetaG_DW_15 (SPAdes) (version 2) ...
GGCGCGCCACAAGCGGTTGGCTTCTTCCAGAATCTCGGCGGGCGTCCGTTTGGGCGGCGGCAGCGCCGTCATCGCCCGCGTCAGCACCGGATAGCCCTGCTTGGCCCCGCCCATGGCCTTCACGACGTTGCCGGCGAAGGAGGGATGCAGGTCGCCGAAGAACGACATGAAGCGGTCGTCGGCATGGCGATACATCAGCACGCGCACGTCGCCCGGCTTGCAGACGCGCTCGGGCGTCACGGCGTTGCCGGCCTCGTCGAGGGCGCGGAAATATTTGCCGTCGATGAAGGCATGCGTCGCATCCTCGCGTGCCAGCACCGTGTTGGGCTGCGTGCCGGCGGCGACGAGGATGGTGCGCGCCGGCAGAGTGGCCTCGACCTTGCCGCCGTTCTGCTCGCCCACGACCTTCAGCGCCCTGGCCTGTCCCGCCTCGTCGATCTCGACCGCGACGGGTGACAGGCCCTCGACGAAGCGGATGTCCTCCTCCAGGGCCTTCAGCACCTCCTCGTGGTTGAGCGTGTAGGACGGCGAATCGATCAGCCGGCGGCGATAGACCAGCGACACGCCGCCCCAGCCGTTGACCAGCTTCGTGATCGCGGGCTCGCGTCCCTCGCGCGCCGCCTGTTCGCGCTCGGCCCGGATCGCCCGGGCGTGGGCGATGAACTCCTCCGCGATCTCGCGCTCCTCGGGCGACCAGTTCGCCCCGACCGCCGCCTCGCCGCGCTCGGCGACGAGCGTCTCGTGGCGGGCGAGGAACTTCTCGACCTGCAGCGGATAGTAGGCGAGCGATTCGGTCGCCGTGTCGATCGCGGTCAGGCCGCCGCCGATCACCACCACCGGCAGACGGATCTGCAGGTTGGCGATCGAGTCCTTCTTGGCCGCGCCGGTGAGCTGCAGCGCCATCAGGAAGTCCGACGCCGCGCGCACGCCGCGCGCCAGACCGTTGGGCAGGTCGAGCACCGTGGGCTTGCCGGCGCCGGCGCAGAGCGCGATGTGATCGAAGCCCATGGCGAAGGCGCTCTCGACCGTGACCGTGCCGCCGAAGCGCACACCGCCGAACATCGAGAACTGTGCACGTCGCTCCAGCAGCAGGCGGACCATCTTGAGGTAATTCTTGTCCCAGCGGACCGTGATGCCGTACTCGGCGACGCCACCGAAGCCCGCCATCGCGCGTTCCCCGAGATTTTCGCGCAAGGTCGCGGCGTCCTTCACCGCGGCGAACGGCACGCGCGTTCCATCCATCCGGACGCCGGACTGCGCCTCGGGCAGCGGCTCGATCTTGAGCCCGTCGATGCCCACCACCGTATGGCCGTCGTTCATCAGGTGATGCGCGAGGTTGAAGCCCGCGGGACCGAGACCGACCACCAGCACGGTGCGGCCCGTCGAGGGACGCGGGATCGGCCGGCGCAGGTTGAGCGGGTTCCAGCGGGTCAGCAGCGAGTAGACCTCGAAGCCCCAGGGCAGCGCGAGCACGTCCTTCAGCGTGCGGGTCTCGATCTGCGGGATGTCGACCGGTTCCTGTTTCTGGTAGATGCAGGCCTTCATGCAATCGTTGCAGATGCGATGGCCGGTGGCCGCCAGCAGCGGGTTGTCGACGGCGGCCATCGCCAGCGCACCGATGGAGAAGCCCTCGCTCTTCAGCAGGTTCATCTCCGAGATCTTCTCCTCGAGCGGGCAGCCCGCGAGCGTCACGCCGAACGGCGACTTCTGGAAGGCGCCGGTCTTGCGGTCCCTGAGCCCGCGCGAGCAGCTGTCCTTGCCCTGGTTGTGGCACCAGATGCAGTAGTTGGCGTGGTCGAGCGCACGGACCAGGTCGAAGCCCTGGTCGGTGAGGGCAAACCCCTCGCGATGGCGCAGCATCGGTCGCGGCAGCTTCATGCGCGTCACGCCGTCGACGACCTCGGTCTCGATCGGCACGAGATGTTCGAAGTCGAGCTTGTGCGGCACCTTGAACAGCGGCCCGTCCTGGTGCCGCTTCTTGCCCTCGGGATGATGCAGCGCCCAGGCCGCATAGCGCGTCAGCGCCTCGACCTCCGGCGTCGGCGCCTCGACCTTAAAATCGGCCCCGATGAGGTGCCGAATTTTGAGCGCAAACGCCAGTTCCCAAGCTTCGAGCCCGTCCTCCAAGGTGACCGGAAGGCTCACCGCAGCCGTGACGGCAGCGCCGTCCAGAGCCGCTGCCGCGTCCGGCTTGAGGGCACGCGCAACATAGCGCTGCACGAACAGGCGCTTGCAGTCGTAGAGCGGCGCCAGGTGCCGGTGGCGGGCACGTAGCTCGGCCGCTTCGAGGGAAACACCGAACAGTGACCCGATGAAATCCTCGAGCGGGCGTGCCAGCTCGATCAGCAGATTGGACTCGTCCTTCGCGGCCATCGCATCGGGCGCGGCACGCGCCGCCAGCAGGCGGGCATGGACGTCGACATTCGCATCCTTCAGCCATGCGACGAAGGCGGCGTCCAATCCGACAAGCCCGTCGCGCTCGTAGAAGTCACTGAAGCTCGACCCGAAGGTGACCGGCGGGGCCAGCGGGGACGCAGTCATGCGATGTTCCGGAACGATGGATGAAAATTGTTCGTATGCGAACCGTTAAACAACCCGGCGGGCGAGCGCAAGACACCCGGACGAGCACACGCTTCGCGACATTAATGCCTGATGACGCCAGCGTCCGCTTCCCCCATGTTCCGGCGGCCATGCAGCAAGTCCCCGCCTCCGTGCGCCAGTGGCTGATCGTCGTCGCCGGCATGATCTTCTTCATGATCGTGATCGGCGCGCTGACGCGGCTCACCGAATCAGGCCTCTCGATGGTAGAGTGGCGGCCGGTCACCGGCTGGCTGCCGCCGCTTTCCGACGCGGCGTGGCAGGCGGAACTGCAGAAGTACCTGTCCTCGCCGCAGGGACGCCTCGTGAACCGCGACTTCACGGTGCCGGAGTTCCGCGAGATCTTCTGGCTGGAGTACATCCACCGCCTATGGGGACGGCTGATCGGGCTCGTCTTCGCCCTGCCGCTCGCCTGGTTCTGGTGGCGCGGCGCCCTCACCCCCCATCTCAAGCCGCGCCTGTTCGCGCTGCTGGTGCTGGGCGGCCTGCAGGGCGCGCTGGGCTGGGCGATGGTGGCATCGGGCCTGGTCGACCGTCCCTCGGTCAGCCACTACCGCCTGGCTGCCCATCTGCTGCTGGCGATCGTCCTGTACGCCTACACGGTCTGGCTGATCCTCGAACTGAGCCCGCGGCCCGTCCGGCGCGACGACCCCGGGACGGCGCGCACGGCGACGGCGTTGATCGGCTTCCTGCTCGTCGTGCTGGTATGGGGCGCCTTCATGGCCGGCCTGCGCGCCGGCACCGCGCACAGCACCTTCCCGGACATGTCGGGCTACTGGATTCCGCCTGGCCTGTTCGACCTCTCGCCCTGGTGGATCAACCTCTTCGAGAACGGCACGACCATCCAGTTCGTGCATCGATGGCTGGCCAAGCTGCTGGTGCTGGGCGTGTTGATCATGGCCTGGCGGGCGCCGCGCTCGGAGACCGTGGCGGCGGCGGGCATGGCCTTCGTGCAGCTCGGGCTCGGGATCGCGACCATCCTGAGTGGCGTCAGCATCCCGATCGCCACGATGCACCAGGCGGGGGCCGTGCTTCTCCTGACGACTCTGCTCGTCGTCCGGCACCGCGCGCGGGCGTAGCTCAGGCCAGTTGGCCGGCGTGCCGCCACCACCGGGTGGGCAGCCGCGAGGCGGCACGCTCCGCGTCGCCGATCGACTCGTAGAGTGCAAAGCAGGTGGCGCCGCTGCCGCTCATCGCGACATGCGCCGCCCGCTCGCTGCGCCGCAGATGGTCGAGGACGGCGGCGACTTCCGGCCGCAGCGAGATCGCGGCCTCGGTGAGATCGTTGCCGCGCCGTCCGAGGTCGGCCGCGAAATCGGCCAGATCGCGCCAGCCGCCGACGACCGGCCGTGCCCGGGAAAAATCGCCGGAGCGGGCGCCGAAGACCGCGGGTGTGGGCAAGGCCACGCCGGGATTGACCAGCAGGATGGCGCAGGCCGGCAGGGCGGGCACCGACGCCAGACGCTCGCCGATGCCGGTCGCCAGGGCCGGCCGCCCGGCCAGGCACATCGGCACATCGGCGCCGAGCGCGGCGGCGAGATCGAAAAGTTCCTCCTGAGGCATGGCCACGCGCCAGAGATCGACCAGGGCGAGGAGTGCCGCCGCCGCGTCGGCCGAGCCGCCGCCCAGCCCGGCGGCCACCGGGATACGCTTGGTGAGACGCAGCGCGGCACGCGGCGCCAGCCCGGCGCGTCCGGCCAGCAGGCGCGCCGCCTTCAAGACGAGATTGTCGGGATCGCCTGCGAGCGCGGGAGCCTGCGGTCCCACGACTTCGAGCGACAACGCCGACGAAGGCACGACCTCCAGCTCGTCGGCGAGATCGGTGAAGGCCACCAGCGAGTCGAGCAGGTGGAAGCCATCGGCACGGCGCCCGACGACGTTCAGCCAGAGATTGACCTTGGCCCGGCCGAGCAAGACGTCGCCTGCCTTTCGATCAGCCGCCCTGCTTGCTGTCGGCGGCCTTCTCGTAGACCGTCGGCTTGTCGTTCGACGGGTTCAGGCCGTTGGCGATCTTGTCCTGGATGACCGGCAGCCGGTCCTTGTCGGGATTCTGGTGCAGCGCGCGCTCCCACTGGAAGCGGGCCTCGCGACGGCGGCCGACATGCCAGTAGGCGTCGCCGAGATGATCGGTGATCGTCGAATCGTCGCCCTTCTGCTCGGTCGCGCGCTCCAGCCACTCCACCGCCTTCTCGTACTGGCCGAGCCGGTAGTAGGCCCAGCCGACGCTGTCGGTGATCGAGCCGTCGTCCGGCCGCAGCTCGGTCGCGCGCTCCAGCATCTTCATGCCTTCCTGCAGGTGCAGGCCCTGGTCGATCCAGCTGTAGCCGAGATAGTTCAGCACGTAGGGCTGCTCCGGCGAGAGCTCGAGCGCCTTCTTCATGTCGGCCTCGGCCTTGGGCCAGTTCTTGGTGCGCTCCAGCACGATGCCGCGGCCGAAATAGACCTGCCAGTGCCGCTCGTCGGGCTTGCCGAGGCGCGAGATCGCCGTGTCGTAGGCGGCGACCGCCTCGGCGAAACGGTCCTTGCCGCGCAGCAGGTCGGCCAGGGTCAGGGCCGCATCGATGCGATCGGGCTTCTCGGCCACCAGGGTCTTGAGCCGCGCGACTGCCTGGTCGAACTTGTCCTCCTGGGCGTCGAGCGCCGCCGTGCGCAGTCTCGCCTGCCAGTAGAGCGGCGAGGTCGGGCTGATCTTACCGAGAGCAGCGACTGCCTTGGGGATCTGGCCGAACTGCTCGTAGACGCCGGCGATCATCAGCCAGGCGAAATCCTGCTCGGGCTTCAGGGCCGTGGCGAGCTGATAGAAGATCAGCGCCAGGTCGGTGCGCTGGTTGCGCGGGTCGGCGGCCAGGATGCCACCGATGTCGAACATGATGTCGGCGATCCCCGAGGCCGGCGACGGCGGCTTGGGCATCGGGGCATTCGGCCCCATCAGCCCGTCCATCACGACGGAATCGCTGTAGCGCGTGCCGTAGGTCTTCAGGATCTCGCGCGCTTCGTCGCCCTTGCCGAGACGGCGCAGCCCTTCGGCCACTGCGATCGTGGTGCGCAGGCCGTTGCGGTCGAGCGAGATGGCGCGTCGGTACTTGGCCTCGGCGGCCTCCTTGTCGCCCGCCATCTCGTCGATCTGGGCCTCGATCACCAGCGCCGGCGCCTCGGCGCGCTCACCCGCCGCGGGCTTCAGGCGCGCGAGGAACGAACGCGCTGCCGCAAAGTCCTTCTCGCCGGCCTTCAGCCAGGCCATCACATATTCGCGCAGCGCGCCCAGCTGGTTCTCGGCGCCGATCTGCGTGAGCTGGCGTTCGGCCGCCTTGTAATCCCCCTTCTTGATTGACTCGATCGCCATCACGAGGTTGGCGAAACCGTCGCCGGGGCGGGTCGCCAGCACGGCCGGCGCGAGCTCGGCGGCGGAGTCGATGCGGCCCGCATACATGCGCAGGCGGAACACCGCGTAGATCAGCTCCGGATCGAGCGGCGTCAGCGCCAGCGCCTGATCCATCTGGTCGGCGGCGGCATCGTAGTCGTGATCCTGCTCGCCCACGCGGGCCGCGAGATAGCGCCCCTGCAGCGAGACCGGCGCCAGCAGCTGACCGGGCTGGACGGCCGGCGGACGGGTCGTCGGGGCGCGGGCCCCGCCTTGCGCGGCCGGGCCCTGCTGGGCCTGGCCGGGTAGCGGAAGAGCGAACAGCAGCGCCGCCGACAGCAGCGCGAAGGGGGTGCGGTTCATCAGGCTCACATGTTGGGATAGTTGGGACCGCCGCCGCCTTCGGGGACGGTCCAGTCGATGTTCTGCGCGGGATCCTTGATGTCGCACGTCTTGCAGTGCACGCAGTTCTGCGCGTTGATCTGGAAGCGCGGCTGGCCGTTGTCGGCCGTCACGACCTCATAGACGCCCGCGGGACAGTAGCGCTGCGCCGGCTCGGCATAGAGCGGCAGGTTCACCGCGATCGGGATCGACGGATCGCGCAGCTTGAGGTGCACGGGCTGATCCTCCTCGTGATTGGTGTTCGACAGGAACACCGAGGAGAGCTTGTCGAAGGAGATCACGCCGTCGGGCTTGGGATACTGGATCGGCTGGAACTCGCTGGCCGGGCGAAGCGACTCGTGGTCGGCCTTGTGATGGCGCAAGGTCCACGGCACGCGCAGGCCGAGATCGTGCAGCCACATGTCGAGACCGCCATAAAGGGTGCCGAGCGTGGTGCCCCACTTCAACGCGGGCTTCACGTTGCGCACCTTGTCGAGGTCCTTCCAGACCCACGAGGCCTTCAGCTTCACCGGATAGGCGATCAGCTCGTCGCCGCCGGTCTTGCCGCCGGCCAGCGCCTCGAACGCCGCCTCGGCCGCCAGCATGCCGCTCTTGACCGCATTGTGGCTGCCCTTGATGCGCGGCACGTTGACGAAGCCGGCCGAGCAGCCGATCAGCGCGCCGCCGGGGAAGGTGAGCTTCGGAATCGACTGCAACCCACCTTCGTTGATGGCGCGCGAGCCGTAGACCAGTCGCTTGCCGCCCTTGAGGTACTTGGCGACGTCGGGATGGGTCTTGAAGCGCTGGAACTCGTCGAACGGCGACAGATACGGGTTCTCGTAGCTGAGATGCACCACGAGGCCGATGGCGACCAGGTTGTCGCCGAAATGGTACATGAACGAACCGCCCGAGCTGTTCGTCTCCGACAGCGGCCAGCCCTGCGAGTGCACGACCAAGCCCTTGCGGAAGACGGCGGGATCGACCTGCCAGAGTTCCTTGATGCCGATGCCGAACTTCTGCGGATCGACGCCGTCGCGCAGGTCGAACTTGGCCATCAGTTGCTTGGCGAGCGAGCCGCGCACGCCTTCGCCGATCAGCGTGTACTTGGCGTGCAGCTCCATGCCGGGCGTATAGCTGTCCTTGTGGGTGCCATCCTTGGCGATGCCCATGTCGCCGGTGGCGACGCCCTTCACCGAACCGTCCTCGTGATAGAGCACCTCGGCGGCGGCAAAGCCCGGATAGACCTCGACGCCCAGCTCCTCGGCCTGCTGGCCGAGCCAGCGGCAGACCTCGCCCAGGCTGACGATGTAGTTGCCGTGGTTGTTCATCAGCCGCGGCAGCAGGAAATTGGGGAAGCGGTAGGAGCCGCTCTTGGTCAGGAACAGGAACTGGTCGTCGGTGACCTGGGTCTCGAGCGGCGCGCCCTTCTCCTTCCAGTCGGGAATGAGTTCGTTGAGACCGATCGGATCGACCACGGCGCCCGACAGGATGTGGGCGCCCAGTTCCGAGCCCTTCTCCAGCACGCAGACCGAGACTTCGTGATTGCGCTGGGCGGCGAGCTGTTTCAGGCGAATCGCCGCCGACAGTCCGGCCGGACCGCCGCCCACGATCACCACGTCGTATTCCATCGCCTCGCGCGTCATGCTGTATCGCCCTGCAATTCCATTTTCCGGGTGGACGCACGCCTGTGCGGCGGCAATCCTTTGATTTAGATAGCGTGTCGGGGGCGGGATCGCCACCCGCTGAAAAGGGGAATTCCTGTGCCTGAGTTGACCGATATCGAGAGCGAGACCTTCTCTGCACGCGATTTCCGGCTGGAAAGTGGCAAGACGCTCCCCGTCCTCGAACTCGCCTACGAGACCTATGGCACCTTGGCGCCGGCCAAGGACAACGCCATCCTGGTCGTGCACGGCTACACCTCGTCCCATCACGCTGCAGGCAGGAATGCCGCCGGCAAGGGCGGGCGCGGCGTGGCCGAGGGGGCGGCCGGCTGGTTCGACGGGCTGATCGGCCCGGGCAAGGCGATCGACACCGACCGCCACTTCGTGGTCTCGGTCAATGCGCTGGGTTCGGCCCACGGCAGCTCGGGCCCCAATTCGCTCGACCCCGCCACCGGCAAGCCCTACGGCCCGACCTTTCCCGAGATCACGCTGCGCGACATGGTGACCAGCCAGAAGCTGTTGATCGATTCGCTGGGCCTGAAGAGCCTCGTCGCCGTGGTCGGCCCCTCGATGGGCGGCTTCCAATCGTTCCAGTGGGCGGCGTCCTACCCGGGCTTCATGAAGGGCATCGCGGCCTCGGTCACCGCGCCGCGCGCACCGGGCCGCCTCGGCGGCCTGGAGGCGCTGCAACAGCGGCTGGCCGGCGATCCCAACTGGAACGGCGGCTGGTACTACGAGAATGGCGGCATCGCCGGCACGCTCGAACAGATCCGCTACGAGACGCTCCTGAACTACGGCCAGGGCGAAGCCGAGGCCAAGGTCGCCGCGAAGAGCTGGGCGCAGATCTACGATGGCCATTCGCTGGTCACCCTGCGCCGCGCCATCGACGGCTTCGACGTCACCGGTCAGTACGACCGCCTCAAGCAGACCAAGGTCCTCTACGTCATTTCCAAGACCGACAGACTGTTCGACCTCACCGACTGCGCCGCCCATGCGCTCGCCATGCGCAAGGCCGGTGTCGATCTCACCTATGTCGAGATGCCGTCGGACAAGGGCCACATGGCGAGTCATGCCGACGCCGCCATGTGGGCGCCGATCCTCGCCGCCTACCTCAAGAGCCTGGCATGACCGAAGCGGCGTTCGCTCCGCAGGACGCCGCCGCGCTGCTGCGCTGGTACGTCGATCACGGGATCGACGAGACGATCGGCGAGGAGGCGATCGACCGCTTCGCCATGGCACCCCCGGCCGTGGCCGCCGCTCCCGCACCCGCCTCGCCCACTCCCGCGGCGCCGACGCCGATCCGCGCGCCCGCCGCCGCGCCGGTGGCACGCGGACCCATCCCTCTCGAATCGCCGCAGCTCGCGGAGGATGCGCGCGAGATCGCGCGCCGGGCGATGACAATTGCCGAATTGGAGGAGGCCGTGCGAGCCTTCGAGGGCTGCGCCCTGAAGCGCACGGCCAAGAACACGGTGTTCGCCGACGGCGTGCCCGGCGCGCCGGTGATGATCGTCGGCGAGGCGCCGGGCGCCGACGAGGACCGGCTCGGCAAGCCGTTCGTGGGCGTCAGCGGCCAGCTCATGGACCGCATGTTCGCAGCCATCGGCATGAGCCGCGAGCGCGACCTCTACATCACCAACGTCCTGTTCTGGCGGCCGCCGGGCAACCGCACGCCGACCCTGTCGGAACAGGCGATCTGCCTCGCCTTCACCCGCCGCCACATCGAGCTCGCCCGGCCGAAGATCGTGGTACTGGCCGGCGGCACCGCGGTGAAGGCCGTGCTGAACACGACAGAGGGCATCACCCGCCTGCGCGGCAAGTGGACGACCCTCACGCTCGACGACGGCAGCGAAGTTCCGGCGCTGCCCACCTTCCATCCCGCCTACCTGCTTCGCACCCCCGCCAGCAAGCGCCAGAGCTGGGCCGACCTGCTGTCGCTCGACAAGCGGCTCAAGGATCTCTCCGTTCGCTGAGCCCGTCAGCGACGCGCGACAATGTCTCCGATCATTTGCGGATCCCGTCTCAGGTCGAGACAAGCGAGAACGACAATCCGATCCAATTCTTCCAGATAGAAGAGCCCGAACGGAAACCGGCGCAGTGTGGCTCTGCGTATTGGCGCTTCTACGAGTTGATAGAGGCCGGGTGCATCGCAGACGTGCCGCTCGATACGTGCAATCTCATCGAGGAAGGCACCGCCCAATCCGCGCCTTTCCCGTTCATACTGCAGGGCAGCTTCGACCACTTCGCGGCTGGCCGCATGTCGGTATACGACCGCCAGCCGCACGGATCACGAGAGGCCAGCTTCGCGACGGATGTCAGCGAGGGTCATTACGGCCTCGTCAGGCTTGGCGCGATAATCCGCCAGCCGGCGGCGCAATTCCTGTCGCTGGGCGTCGGTGATGGGACGGGAAATTTCGGTCTGGGCAACGCTATCGAGCAGGTCGTAGGCAAGACGCAGGCGCTCGTCGGCGTCGAGCTTCTCGAGTTCCGCCATGAGGACCTTGTTCATGCTCATATGCTAGCGCCGCCATCGACCCTTGGTAAGCCCCCCGGCCGGCCCCAGAAGAGGCACTCCAAGGGACTGATTTCACTAGTTTTTTCGAAGCAGCGGGCAACAAGGCCGGTCCGTCGACGGTCACCCTGACCCAAATTCCGCGGGGGTGCGACTCCCGTTTCGACTGTTTCGTTTATTTCGTTTGTTTCGTTTATCAGCCCGATTCTACGTCCCGACGGCCTGTTAGAGCCTCTTCTTCAGGAAGAACTTCTTATGGCCCGGCGGGTAGTCGTCGAGGGTGGCGAAGACCTCGTAGCCGCGCTTTTCGTAGAACGGGCGGGCCTGCCAGGTGTGGGTGTCGAGATGCGCCGAGTGGCAGCCGCGCTGGCGGGCATAGTCCTCGGCGGCGTCCATCAGGCGCGTGGCATGGCCCTGGCCGCGCAGCGCCTCGTCGACCCAGAGGATCGAGACGAACAGCCAGTCCGACCAGAGGTAGCCCAGCAGGCCGCCCAGGGTCTCCCCCTTCTCGCCCTTCAGGAAGATCTTGCAGGGATAGTAGTCGGACCTGCCGGTGCGGCTCGCATTGAACATCCCGAGACGCTCGCCGACATAGCCCGCGGCGCGCGCATTGTCGGGATCGAAGACGAGCTCGACCTTTTCCATCGGCGCCCCATCACCTCAGCGCATCGCGGCGCGCTGGCGGACCAGCGCCAGCACGCTGCGGCCGATCGGCATGTCGACGCCGACCCATTCCGCCATCTCGACGACGGCGCCGAGCAAAGCCTCGATCTCGAGCGGCCGGCCGCGTTCGAGGTCCTGCAGCATGGACGTCTTGTGCGCGCCCACTTCGGCCCCCCCGGCGATGCGCTTGTCGACGTTGATGGCGAACTTCACCCCGAGCTTCTCGGCGACGGCCTGGCCCTCGACCATCAGGGCGCGGCAGACGGCATGCGTGCCGGGATCGGCGATCACCTTGTCGAGCGTCGCCCCGGTCAGCGCACTGATCGGGTTGAAGGCCATGTTGCCCCAGAGCTTGACCCACAGCTCGTCGCGAATGCGAGGCCGCACCGGCGCCTTGAGGCCGGCCTTGATGAGAAGCTCGGAGAGCTTGGCAGCGCGCTCGCTGCGGCTGCCGTCCGGCTCACCCAGAGTGAAGCGGTCGCCATAGGTGTGGTGGATCACCCCAGGCTCGACCACGTCGGCGGCGGGATAGACGATGCTGCCCAGCACCTGGGACGGCGGCAGCGCGGCCGTGAGTGCACCGCCCGGATCGACCGACTCGATGCGCTTGCCTTCGAAGTCGCCGCCGAGCTTGTAGGTGTACCACCAGGGCACGCCGTTGATCGCCGCGACGATGGTGGTGTGCGGCCCGATCAGCGGCTCGAGCTGCGCCATCGCCGGCAGCAGCGAATGCGCCTTGAGGGTGAGGACGAGATAGTCCTGCGGGCCGATTTCCTTGGGATCGGAAGCGACCTTCGGCTCGGTCACCGTCTCCTTGCCCTCGCTCAGCAGGACGAGGCCCCTCGCCCGCAGCGCATCGCCATGGGGGCCGCGCGCCACGACGGTGACGGGCGT
>Ga0209066_10006369_pt1 | contig 12063 bp, 11 predicted proteins | sample All_14_2_FD_187198 | JGI IMG/M metagenome (GOLD analysis project Ga0209066, IMG submission 187198) | Freshwater microbial communities in response to fracking from Pennsylvania, USA - Allegheny Zone_MetaG_DW_15 (SPAdes) (version 2) ...
CGGCAACGGGCGGTGACGGGCGAGCCAGCTCGCCAGGAATCCGATGTAGCCGATCTGGAGCCCGAAGCCCGAACGCAGCTTGTACTCGATTCCGGCGAACTGGATCATGCCGGCGATGCCCGCGAGGGCCCCGCCCACCAGAAGCGCGGACAGAATCAGCACCGGGACGTTCAGCCCGGCGCGACGGGCGGCTTCGGCGTTGCCGCCGACGACCGACAGCTTGAAGCCCCAGCGGGTGTACTTCAAGACGAAGAACACGGCGATCGCGGCGACGACGGCTATGACGATTCCGATTCCGATTCCGAGGCCGGAGATCTCCGGCAGCTTGGCGGTGTCTGCGAGTTCGCGGGACGTGGGCTGGCCTGAGGGATCCTCGCGCCAGGGCTGGTAGATCAGGAACAGCAGCAGATCCAGGGCGACGAAGTTGAGCAGAAGGGTGCTGACGGCCTCATTCACCTGGAAGACGAGGCGCAGCATCCCCGCGATCGCCGCCCATGCCGCGCCGCCCAAGATTCCTGCCAGCACCATCAGGACCATGACCGCTTCACCGGGCAGGAACTGGTCGGTGGCGAGCGCGACACCTGCGGCGGCGATCGCCACCGACGATGAGCTGCCCTTCACCACCGACGTTCGACATTCCCGCACGGGCCGGAACGACCACTGCCAGCGCTGCGAGGGCGATCGGCGCCATGGTGTTGAGGATCTCGACCAGCGACCGAGGCCGCACGAACGTCGAGACCCACATGTCGCCGAACACCTCGAGCGGGCTGGCCCCCTTGAACACGATGATCACGCTGAAAGCGGCGAGCGCACCGAGGATCGCCACCGTCCAGCGCACGACAGCGGGGGCGGCCTTCTTGCCGGTCGAGAGCCATTCCGGCTGCGCGGTCGGCGGTGCGTCGGTGAGGGTCATGCCACGCCTCCCAGCATCAGTCGACCGATGTGCTGCCGGTCGTAGTCGGCGGGCAGCACCTCGCCGGAGAGGTGTCCGTCGTGGAGCACGACGATGCGATCCGCCATTGCCATGAGTTCGTCGAGGTCTTCCGAGATCATGAGAACGCCGGCGCCGCCGGCCCGGCGATCCAGTAGAACCTGCTGCGTTCGCCGTACGTTGGAGATGTCGAGGCCGCGGCTCGGATAGGCGGCGACCACCAGCGTCGAGTCGGCACTCAGCTCCCGCGTGAGGATGACGCGCTGGATGTTGCCACCGGACAGCTCGAAGAGCTTGCGCCCGATCGGCGCGATGCGCAGCCCCAGACGTTCGTTGCTCTCGGCGGTCTTGGAGGTGATGCGCGCCCAGTCGATCCCCCACCTCTTGCGCGGCAGCGGGCGACCGTCCAGCGGCATGTGCTCGAGCACCGTCAGCTGCGTCACGACCGAGTCGGCCACGGGATCCTCGGGGACACTGACGGCACCGGCATCGATCGCCTTCCGCGGAGTAGCGGCGGCAAGACCGGCGATCTTCACGGTTCCGCTCGTCACGTCACGCAACCCGGTCGCGACCTCGCACAGTTCGCGCTGACCGCTTCCCGCAACGCCCGCGACCCCGACGAGCTCACCACGTCGCACCGTGAGCGAGATCGACTTGAGAGCCTCGTGACCCTTGTCACCCCGTGAGCTCACCCCTTCGAGCGACAGCGCCTGCTCGGCATCCGAATCGACCGCCGACCGTTCGACGGGCAGCGCCGGAACGGCGTGACCGACCATGGCCGTGATGAGCTGCTCGTCCGTGTACTCGCCCGGCACGACGCCTTCGAGGATCGGGACTCCGCCGCGCAGCACGGTGACGCGATCGGCGATGGCGCGCACCTCGTTCAACTTGTGGGTGACGATCAGGATGCCGAATCCCTGCGATCGGAGCCGGTCGACGACACCGAACAGGGCCTGCACCTCCTGGGGCGCGAGGACGCTGGTCGGCTCATCGAGGATCACCAGCCGGGCACCGGTCATGAGGACCTTCAGGATCTCGGCCCGCTGCCGCTCGCCGATGGAGAGGTGCTGCACGAGTGCGCGCGGCTCGACCGCGAGCCCGTACTCTTCGCTGGCCGCCGCGATCCGCTTCGCGAGAGCCCGCGGACGGAGGATCGCTCCCACGTCGAGGGAGAGCGCCATGTTCTCCGTCACCGAGAGGGCGGGGACGAGCCGCAGGTCTTGGAAGACCATCCCGATGCCGAGATTGCGCGCCTCGGCCGGCGAGCCGAGGCTCACTTCGGTGTCGTCGATGAGCATGCGACCCGAGTCGGGCGTGTAGACGCCGTAGATCATCTTCAAGAGGGTGCTCTTGCCGGCGCCGTTCTCGCCGACGAGCGCATGCACCTCCCCGGGGAGCACGTCGAGGCTCACGTCGGTGTTGGCCTTCACCTCGGCGAAGTGCTTCGTGAAGCGCTCGACACGAAGTATCGGGACGAGCGCGGTGGAGCTTTCCGGTTCGTTTGGAGCACCCACGACGTTCGTCATCTGTCCTACCTCCGCCTGCTTCTGAGCCGCATCATCTTGGTCATCGCGCGGGCGGCGCGCTCTTCGACGACATCGAGAGAGATCCCGATGTGTCGGCGCAGCAGGTCCGCCGCCAGATCGATCTCGTGCGCGATCACCGCGTCGAGGATCTCGAGGTGCTCGGCGATGCTGATCTCGATGCGCTCGGCATCGAGGAAGTCGTGCATCCGGACGGGGCGGATGCGGATGTTGACGCTCTCCAGCGTCTCGGTGATGACCAGATTGCCCGAGGCGCGCGAGAGCCCGACGTGGAAGGACTCATCGAGCTCGATGAAACTGCCGTCCGCAGGCGGCGGGCTCGCCTGGATCAGGAGCCACTCCTCCCGCAGCGCCTGCAGGAGCTCGGCATCGTGCTCCACTTCGTCTTCGGACGCACGGAGTATGCCACGCAGCTCGAGAGTCAGACGCAACTCGTACAGGTCGCGAAGATCGATGAGGTTCGGCTCGGCGACATAGTAGCCGCCGTCGTCGTAGCGGCTCAGGATGCCGTCCGAGTCGAGGCGCGCGAACGCCTCCCGGACCGGCGTTCGCGACACGCCCAGCTGCTCCGAAATGCCCTCCTCCGGGAGCCGCTGCCAGAACGGGAACTCGCCTTCGAGTGCCATCCGGCGGATCTCGAGGTATGCCGCCTCCCGACGCGAGCGCGCGGCGCGCTTGCGGCCCTTCATTCCTGTATCCGATGTCGGATCCGAAGTCGTATCCATAGAGGCGAGGATGGCCCATCACTGTTTCTTCCGCGGTCGCGCCAGGTAACGAGTGTGTTTCGCAATCTCACTGAGGTACGGTCCGCATGACGATCGGCCATCCGCAGGAGGCCGCTAGCGTGTGTCCATGGGTCAACGGATCGTCCTGCTGCACGGAGTGGCAACCACCGCGGCGATCTGGGACAGGGTCATCGCATCGCTCGGCGTGCTCGGAATGAGGGATGTCGTCGCCATCCAGCGGCCGTGCACCGGATCGCTCACCGACGAAGTCGAGGCGATCGCTCCGCTCGCGAAGGGGGCGCTTGTGGTCGGCCAGAGCGGCGGAGCCACGCTCGTCCTCGCGCTCGCCTGCTCAGGCCATCCGATCGCCGGTGGGATCGCCCACGAGCCAGCGGTGGGCAGCCTGCTTCCCGCGCTTCTCGCCCCGGCCGCAGCCGCGTTCGCCGAGCGGGGGGTCGATGGACTCGGCTCGACACTCTACGGTCCCACGTGGTCATCGGATATGGCGGGCGGCGATCTGTCAGCGATCCCCCGCGAACTCGCGATGTTCCGCTCCTTCGAGCCCGCCCCGGTGCCCGCAGGACAGGGACGCGTTCTGGTCACCGTAGGAGCGATGTCGCCGCCGATCCGCCACGAAGCCGCTGATGCCCTGCACACCAGACTCGGTTACCAGGTCGCCACGATCGAGGGTGCGTCGCACTTCGCAGCATGGGACGCCCCGACCGCGTTCGCCGAGACGGTCGCTGCGCACCTGGAGCGGAATGGAGCCGACTACGGGACTTGAACCCGTAACCCCCTAATTACAAGTTAGGTGCGCTACCAATTGCGCCAAGTCGGCAGGTACAGAAGTCTACCGAAGCCGATGGAGCGGCATCCGGCTCTACGGAGTCGGCGTGGGCGTCGCGCTCTGCGACGGGCTCACCGTCGGAGTGGGCGTGCTGTAGTACGCGTCACTCGCGCTCGTGAGGACGAACTGCGCGAACTCCTTCGGATCATCGAGAGCGCCGACGTAGGGGATGCCGTTCACCAGCACCATGGGCGTGCCGGTCAGGGAGACGTCCTTCGTGTCGGGAAGACCCTGCAGTGCACGCTCGGTGGCGCCTTTCGCCCACGCCGCGAACGCCTGCTTCTCGATGCAGGAACGCACGACCTTCGGGGACTCGACACCGGATGCCTGCGCCATGTTGGCCAGTTCCACGTCGGTGTAGCCGTCGGAGTCGACGTCGGGCTGTCCGGTCAGAAGCGCGTTGTTGAACGCGAAGAACGCGCCAGGCGAGTGAGTGGCCACGCACGCGGCGGCGCTCGCGGCGCGGAGGGAGTACTTGGTGCCGTTCGATTTGGCGGTCAGCATCGCGACCGGGTAGTAAGTCAGCGTCGCAGCATCCTCGCTCACCCACTTCGAGAGCTGCTGCACATTCGCGACCTGGAAGTCGTGGGAACCGGTGGAGAGGTAGTCGACGTAGACGCGGATGTCCACGACGGGCTGCTCGGCCGCCGTCGGTGTCTGCGTCGGCGTGGGGGTCTCCGCGGGCACGGCTTCGAGCGACTGTGCGGCGGCTTCATCATCGACCGCTCCGGAATCGGTCGCAGAGCCGACGCCGGAGACCGTCGTGACGACGAACCCGTCGTCCGTGACATTCGTGGGGCTGAGCTGCGGCTGCGACGCCGACGAGGTGACCGCCCAGGTGACCACGACGGCGGCGATCGCGACGACCGCAACGATGACGGCGGCGATCGTCGAGGTGCGGATGACCCGTGCTCGCGACTGCTGGGCCTGAACCTGCTGCGCCTTCTCGCGGACCGCGTGACGGCGGTCCCGCTCGGCGGGCACGTTCGGGGACTCGTCGCTCGACATGGGACCTCTCGGGACGGACTGCGGGCCGGGATGGCCCTGCGTGGTCGCACGGGAGACGACCGTGACGATGCTAACCAGGCAGGCTGGGAAATACCCAGACGACGCCTGCGCAGGCCCCGTGTCATACTTGACGAACGCCCAACGACGAGCGTGCGGTTCGCCCCGCAAATTCCATCACTACGGATCGTCCGGCACGTACCTGCCGGTGAAGGAGAAGAGAATCATGGCGTCAGTCACGTTCGAAAACGCGACGCGCTTGTACCCCGGGGGCACTCGCGCCGCCGTCGACAAGCTCAACCTCGAGGTCGGCGACGGGGAATTCCTCGTTCTGGTCGGACCCTCCGGATGCGGCAAGTCCACGTCACTGCGCATGCTCGCAGGTCTCGAGGAGATCAACTCCGGCCGCATCCTCATCGGTGAGCGCGACGTCACGGACGTTCCGCCGAAGGACCGCGACATCGCGATGGTGTTCCAGAACTACGCGCTGTACCCGCACATGACGGTCGCCGAGAACATGGGTTTCGCCCTGAAGATCGCCGGCGTCGGCAAGGACGAGCGCGCTGCCCGCGTGCTCGAGGCAGCCAAGCTCCTCGACCTCGAGGACTACCTGACCCGCAAGCCGAAAGCCCTCTCGGGCGGCCAGCGTCAGCGCGTCGCGATGGGTCGCGCCATCGTCCGCCAGCCGCAGGTGTTCCTCATGGACGAGCCGCTGTCGAACCTCGATGCGAAGCTGCGCGTGCAGACGCGCACGCAGATCGCGTCGCTGCAGCGCCGCCTCGGCGTCACCACCGTGTACGTCACGCACGACCAGACCGAGGCGCTCACCATGGGTGACCGCATCGCGGTGCTGAAGGACGGACTGCTGCAGCAGGTGGGAACGCCCCGTGACCTGTACGAGCGCCCGAACAACGTGTTCGTCGCCGGCTTCATCGGCTCGCCCGCCATGAACCTGTTCCCGGCAGATCTCGCCGAGGGCGGAGTGCAGTTCGGTTCAGAGGTCGTGCACCTCGACCGTGACACGGTGGGCCGAGCGAACGGCAGCCAGGTCATGATCGGCGTGCGCCCCGAGGACATCATGGTGGGCCCCGCCGATGGCAAGGGCCTCTCGGTCGTCATCGACCTCGTCGAGGAGCTCGGCGCCGACGGCTACCTCTATGGCCACACCGACATCGCCGGCCAGCGCACCGACATCGTCGCCCGCGTCGACGGCCGCCGTCACCCCGACGCGGGTGAGACGGTCACGCTCGCCGCAACACCCGGTCACGTGCATGCGTTCGACCTCGAGACGGGCGAACGCCTGAACGACGTTCCGGTCATCGCGGGCAGCTGATATCGCGATTGCGGCGCGGAGGGTCACTCGACCCCCGCGTCGCGGTTCGCTCTTCCACGACTTTCCCACGACGCCTTCGGGGTACCAGGTGCCAGACGCACTCAGCATCACCGCGAGTTCGGTGGATCCCGGTCTGCTGGCCCTCCCCTGGTCGACTCCGCTGGCCGAATGGCCCAGCAGCACCATCGTGTTCCTGCCGAAGGGGCTCTCACGGCACCTCGTCCGCTTCGCGAACCTCTCCGGCCGGGTCGTCGCCATCAAGGAGACGACAGAGGAGATGGCCCGCCGCGAGTATGACATGCTCGGAAACCTCGACCGCCTCGACGCACCGTGCGTCGATCGCGTCGCCGTCATCGGCGGACGCAAAGATGCCGGCGGCGACCCGCTGCCGGCCGCACTGGTCACCGCGCACCTGACGTTCTCGCTCCCCTACCGGGCGCTGTTCACCCAGGTGCTGCGGCCCGATACCGCGGGCCGCCTCGTCGACGCACTCGCGGTGCTGCTCGTGCGGCTGCACAACGTGGGCTTCTTCTGGGGCGACGTGTCGCTGTCCAACACGCTCTTCCGCCGGGATGCCGGGGCGTTCGCCGCCTACCTCGTGGATGCCGAGACCGGTGAGCTGCACGAGAGCGGGCTCACCCGCGGCCAGCGCGAGCACGACCTCGACGTTGCGCGCACGAACATCGCGGGCGAGATCATGGACCTCGAAGCGGGCGGGCGACTCGAAGGCGGCGTGGACGCGGTCGCGCTCGCCGACGGCATCATGTCGTCGTACCGCTCATTGTGGACCGCACTCACCGACGAGGAGGCGTTCTCGCCGAACGAGTCGTGGCGCATCACCGAACGCGTGCAGCGCCTCAATGATCTCGGTTTCGACATCGGCGAGATGTCGATCCAGGCCATGGCCGATGGCACGAAGGTGTCGATCCAGCCGAAGGTGGTGGATGCTGGGCATCACACCCGCCGGTTGCTCCGGCTCACCGGACTCGACGTCGAGGAGAACCAGGCACGCCGGCTGCTGAACGACCTCGATGAGTTTCGCGCGCGCGTCTCACGGCTGGGCGAGGACGAGCAGATGGTCGCCCACGAATGGCTGACCCGTGTCTTCGAGCCGGTGGTGAAAGCCATCCCGTTCGACCTGAGGGCGAAGCTGGAGCCCGCCGAGGTGTTCCACCAGGTGCTCGAGCACCGCTGGTACATGTCGCAGGCGCGCGGCAAGTCGGTGCCGCTCGCCGAGGTGCTCTCCAGCTACATCGACGATGTTCTCAGCCATCGCCGCGACGAGGCGACCGTGATGGGCCCGGCCACCGAGACGATGGCCCTGCCCGCCGTCACCGCCGACATCCCCGTGCAGGAAGACGATGATGCCGAGGGCGTCGACTGGCGCGACCTGGTCTGAATCTCGATACGCTCGCAGGCTCGCTCCTCGATCTTGATCCGAGCCGCGTCAATATCCGATGGTGAAGCGCTCGCGCGAGTGCTTCGGTCTCTCGATCTCGTCGACGACCGCGACCGCGAGGTCCGGTCCCGAGATGTACGACTCGCCGTCGGCATCCGTCACGACGACGTCGCCGCCATCGCGGTAGGCGCCGGTGCGCTCGCCCGGGTTCCACGATCCGAAGCCGCCGGCCGGGTGGATGTAGAACCAGTCGCGCGCGGCATCCGTCTTCTCGAGATCCTCGAGGATGCCGATCGCCTCGAGCGCCTCGGGCTTGTACTCCTCGGTGAACGAGTCCAGGTCGACGAGCCGCGGGCCGCCTTCGGCGACGAGGCTTCCGCCCGCGCCGCCGATCACGCCGATGCGCACGTCAGGCGAAAGCGATGCGACCAATTCGGCGACGCCCGGGCGCACACGGCCGACCATGTCGCCGCGGGCGGGCACGGTCGAGACGACGACGTCGACGCCCTGAAGCTCGGCGGCGAGACTGGGCGCATCCAACAGCGTCCCTTCGAGGTAGGTGGCACCCTCCACGCGCTCAGCCGGCACGCTGCGGGCGACCGAGACGACCGTGTGCCCCCGGCTCACCGCCTCGGCGACGATGTTGCGGCCGGCGTAGCCGGTTCCTCCGATGACGGCGATGCGTGCCATGGTGTTTTCCTTTCGACGGGGGTAGTCGACAGCAAGAGCGATCGGAGAAGTTTCATTCCCGAGAATGAAACGTGACGACTTCGGGACTCAGTCGCTCTCGTGCGCGCGCAGCATGGAGACCTGGTAGAGGGCGACGGATGCCGCGATCCCGGCGTTCAGCGACTCGGTGGCCGCCTCGATCGGGATGGACACGATCTGGTCGCAGTTCTCGCTGACCAGTCGGGACAGCCCTTTGCCCTCGGACCCCACGACGATCACGACGGGGCGGTCGGCCAGCGCCAGCGCCGGCAGCGAGACGTCGCCGCCGCCGTCGAGCCCGAGGACGAAGACGCCCTGCTTCTTGAAGTCCTTGAGCGTCGAGGTGAGGTTCGGTGCGATCGCGACGGGGATGCGCGCGGCAGCGCCGGCACTCGTCTTCCACGCCGCGCTGTTCACGCTCGCCGAGCGCCGCTGCGGCAGGATGACGCCGTGACCGCCGAACGCGCCGGTGGAGCGGATGATCGCGCCGAGGTTGCGAGGATCCGTGATGCCGTCCAGCGCGACGAACAGCGGCACCTGGCCCTTGTCGATCACGCCCTCGAGCAGGTCCTGCGGGTGCGCGTACTCGTACGGCGGCACCTTGAGCGCGACGCCCTGGTGCACGCCGTCGAAGCCGGCCATGCGGTCCAGCTCGGGGCGGGTGACCTCCATGACCGGGATCTGGCGGTGGGTCGCGATGGAGAGCATCTCTTTGACGCGGTCGTCCATCTCGACGCGCTGGGCGATGTAGAACGCGGTGGCGGGAATCTTGGCGCGCAGCGCCTCGAGCACCGAGTTGCGCCCGGTGACCACTTCGGTGTCGTCGTCCTTCTTCGCCGCGCGCGGGCGCGACTGCGCCTGACCGGCAGGCTTGCCCTTGCCTCCGGCCGCCGTATAGCGCTCGGCTGCGGCCTTGCGCTTGCCCGCGGGGTGCCAGGCGCGGTCCTCCGCCTTGGGCGTCGGCCCGCGGCCTTCCAGCGAGCGCTTGTTCTTGCCTCCCGTGCCCTTCGTGGGGCCCTTCTTGCCCTTGCTGGCGCCCGGGCGCCCGGGCTTGCTACCGGCCATGAATACTCCAATGCGTTGCGTCGTTCGTGTCTTCGAGCGTGATGCCCGCCGCGGCCACCGCATCGCGGATGCGATCCGCTGCCGCCCAGTCCTTGACGGCGCGCGCATCGGCGCGCTGCGCGATCAGGCTCTGCACGAGTGCGTCCAGAGCCGAGGCGTCGGCACGGGTCGGCGCGGATCCCCACGCCGGGTCGAGCGGGTCGATGCCGAGCAGGCCCGTCATGATCGCCACATCCGCGAACGCCGTGGTCATCGCGTGATGATCGCCCACGTCCAGTGCCGTGTTGCCGGCCCGCACCGTCTCGTGCAGTACGGCCAGCGCCTGGGGGACGCCGAGGTCGTCGTCCATGGCTGCGGCGAAACGCTCGGGTGCGACGGCGGCCAGGCGCAGGTCGCGGGAGTCGTCCTGGAGCGTGCGCACGGCGCGCTCGAGGAAGGTTCGGATGCGCTCCAGGGCGATCTCGGCCTCGTCGAACGAGGATGCCGAGATGTCGAGGCTCGAGCGGTAGTGCGCCGCCGCGAGCGCGTAGCGGACCACGAGCGGATCCCGCTCGCGGAGCACGTCCTCGGCCAGCAGGAAGTTGCCCAGCGACTTCGACATCTTCTGGTCACCGACGGTCACCAGGCCGTTGTGCACCCAGTAGCGGGCGAACGGGTCGCCCGCCGCGGTGGACTGCGCCAGTTCGTTCTCGTGGTGCGGGAAGCGCAGATCGAGTCCCCCACCGTGGATGTCGAACTCGGGTCCGAGGTAGCGGCGCGCCATGGCGGAGCACTCGATGTGCCATCCCGGCCGGCCCGGGCCCCACGGTGATGCCCAGGCCGCGCTTTCGGGCTCGCCGGGCTTGACGCCCTTCCACAGGGCGAAATCGCGCGGGTCGCGCTTGCCGCGGGGGTCGGCATCCGCGGCGGATTCCATCGCATCGAGCGACTGCCGCGTGAGCGTGCCGTACGCGGACCACGAGCGCACGTCGAAGTACACGTCGCCGTTCGCCGCATACGCGTGCCCCGCCTCGACCAGTCGCGCGATCAGCTCCTGCATCTGAGGGATGGACGCGGTCGCGCGCGGCTCGTACGTCGGGGGCGCGATGCCGATCGCGGCATACGCTTTCGAGAACTCCAGCTCCATCCGGTACGCGAGCGCCCACCACGGCTCGACATCAGTCGCGTTCGCGAGCACCTTGTCGTCGATGTCGGTGACGTTGCGCACGAACGTGACCCGGCCGAACCGGTGCGCGAGCCAGCGCCGCAGGATGTCGAAGCTCAGGGCACCGCGAAGATGACCGATGTGGGGGCCGGATTGCACGGTCGGTCCGCAGACGTACACCGTCACGTTCGAAGGGTCCAGCGGCACGAAATCGCGCAGAGCCTGCGCTTTGGTGTCGTAGAGCCTCACAGGCGATGTACCGGGTGTCACCGCACCAGCCTACCGGCGGGGCATCCGCCCAACCTGGCCGTGACTCCTTGGGCCGATCGGTCGGTGGCGGCGCGGCGGCGCCAGCCGGATGCAGTATCAATGACAGTGTGCTCCACGTCCTCGCCGTCCTCGCCGCGGCGCTGCTGTTCGGGACGACAGGCACATCGATGGCCCTCGGGCCCGACGACACCACTCCCCTGTCGGTCGGCGCCGTCCGCCTGGTGATCGGCGGCACAGGGCTCGCGATCATCGCGTTCGTGCTCGCACGCCGGCACGCGCGCCACACCGCCGCGCCTGCGCCGGGCTTCGGCGTCCGTCCGCTCGGTCTCATGGTGCTGACCGGCTTGTGCCTCGCCCTGTACCAGCCGCTGTTCTTCCTCGGAACCGAGCGCAATGGCGTGGCGGTGGGCACCGTGGTCGCGCTGGGCTCGGCACCGATCCTCGCCGGGCTCCTGGAATGGGTGCTGACCCGCCGGATGCCCAGCACGACGTGGATGATGGCAACCGCGCTCGCGACCGTCGGCGTCGTGCTGCTCGGCTTCGGGGGCGAGGCCGCCGCCGCCGGCGGCGGCGGGGGCGGCACCGACCCGATCGGACTGCTGGCCAGCGTGGGCGCGGGCGCCACCTTCGCCGTGATCGCGAACACTCAGCGGCGCCTGCTGGACGAGGGCTGGGACCCCTTCACGGTGGTGGGTTCCATGGGGGCGAGTTCGGCCGTGGTGTCGGCGTTCGTGCTTCCGTTCGTCGATCTCAGCTGGCTCGGCACCACATCGGGATTGGTGATGGCGCTGTGGCTCGGTCTGGCAACCATCTCGATCGCCTATGTGATGTTCACATGGGGTCTGGGCGGCCTCACCGCCGCGACCGCCGCGACCCTGACCCTCGGTGAGCCGCTCACGGCCAGCGTCCTGGGGATCGTCGTCCTCGGCGAGCGGCTCTCCGCGCTCGCGATCGTCGGCCTCGTGATCCTCGCCGCCGGGCTCGCGCTTCTCGCCTGGGGCTCGCGTGCGCCGCGCGACCCGGCGCCGTTCGCAGTGGAGGGGTGAGGGTGCCTCGCACCGACGACTCGTTCTCGGTGTTCATGGCCCGCTC
>Ga0209066_10006370_pt1 | contig 12060 bp, 12 predicted proteins | sample All_14_2_FD_187198 | JGI IMG/M metagenome (GOLD analysis project Ga0209066, IMG submission 187198) | Freshwater microbial communities in response to fracking from Pennsylvania, USA - Allegheny Zone_MetaG_DW_15 (SPAdes) (version 2) ...
CATTCCCGGGCCGTAGACGTTGTGGTAGCGCAGCGCGACGACCGATCCGCCGACGGAGTCGTTGAAGGCAGTCGCATAATGCTCCTGCGCGGTCTTGCTGGCCGCATACAGGCTGCGGGGTCGCAGAGGCGCGTCCTCGCCGACCAACCTCCACCGCAGGGGTTCACCACCGACCGGGCAGCGGTGCTCGAACACGCCGCTGTCGAGATCCCCGCGCGTCCGCGGCAACGGTTCGACCGGTCCGTGCACGGGGCAGTCGTACCCGCCCTGCCCGTACACCACCATCGAGGAGGCCAATACCAGCCGCGAGATGCCCGCGGCGAACATCGCGGCCAGCAGCACCGTCGTGCCGTAGTCGTTGTGGCTGCCGTAGGCCGGTGCGTCCGCGGCGTTGACCCCGGCGCCGACGACGGCGGCCTGATGGCAGACCACGTCGACACCCTTGAGCGCCTCGCCCACCGCGGCGGCGTCGCGGATGTCGAGCCGCCGGCACCCCGGCGGCGGCTGGGCACCGTCACGATGAGCGGCCCCCAGCATAGCGTCGACGGCCACCACCTCGTGTCCGGCCTGCGCCAGCCGCGCCCAGATCCGGGCCCCGATGAAACCGGCTGCGCCGGTGAGCAACACCCTCACGGGAGGTCGAACGGCAGGGTGACGCCCTCATGTGCCAGGCAATGCGTGCAGGTGCGCTCGGGGGTCACCCCGGCGATGGCCTCGTGCACGAGTTGCTTGAAGCCTGCGATGTTGCGTTCGAACTCGGCGAAGACGTCCACCGCCCGCACCCCGGCACCGGCCTCGATGCCTGCATCCAAATCGGTTACCAAAGCGATTGCGGCATAACACATTTCCAGTTCTCTGGCGAGCACCGCCTCCGGATAGCCGGTCATGTTGACCAGGGTGAAGCCCTGGCCCGCGAACCACTGGCTCTCGGCGCGGGTCGAGAACCGGGGCCCCTGGATCACGACCATCGTGCCGCCGTCGGACACCGCGGGCAGACCTGCGGCCGCGGCCCGCAGTGTCGGACAGTACGGATCGGCGAACCCGACGTGGATCCCGCCGGAATCGAAGTAGGTGTCCGACCGCCCGCTGGTGCGGTCCACCAGCTGATCGGGGACCACGATGGCGCCCGGTCCCAGCGCCGGGCTCAGGCTGCCCACCGCACACGGCGCGAAGATGCGTCGCACCCCGAGCGCGCGCAGCGCCCACATGTTCGCCCGGTAGGGCACATTGTGCGGGGAGTACTCGTGGTTGAGCCCGTGCCGCGGCAGGAACGCCACCTCGTGGCCCGCGACGTTCCCCACGGTGAGGGCGGCACTCGGCGCTCCGTATGGGGTGTCCAGGCTGATCGTGCGGGCGTCCGGACCGAAGAACGTGTAGAAACCACTACCGCCGATGACACCGAGCATCAGGCGTCGGGCTGCTCGTCCAGTTCGGCGCGTTCGGCGGCCTGACGGGCCGCGTCGCGGATCGCAAAGGCGTCGGTGGCCAGCCCGCCGATCGCATTGGCCACATCCTTGACCGCTGTGGTGATGATGGTCGCGACCTCGCCCACCGTCGATGCCACGGTCTCCACACCCTCCTGCAGGGCGTCCTTGGCGATTTCACTCTTGCTGAGTCGGTCAGTCATTGGATCAGTCTCACGCCGGCCCGGCGATGTGACAAGGTGTGCCGAGTCACCCCTGCTCAGGCGGGGCGCTCGCCCCCTCGCCGGACTCGCTGCCCGGCGTGCAACGATGGCGCACGTGGCCAGCTTTGCGCAATGGATCGAGGGAGCCCGTCCCCGCACGCTCCCGAACGCGGTGGCGCCGGTGATCGCCGGCACCGGCGCGGCGGCCTGGCTCGGGCAGGCCGTGTGGTGGAAGGCACTGCTCGCGCTGGTGGTCGCGCTGGCCCTGATCGTCGGGGTGAACTACGCCAACGATTACTCCGACGGGATCCGCGGCACCGATGACGTGCGCAGCGGACCGCTGCGGCTGGTCGGCTCCAAGGTGGCCTCCCCCCGTGCGGTGCTGGCCGCGGCGGTGGCGAGCCTACTGCTGGGAGCCGGTGCGGGACTGGCGCTGGCGCTGGTCAGTCAGCCCTGGCTGATCGCCGTCGGCGCCGCCTGCATCGCCGGGGCCTGGCTCTACACCGGCGGGTCCAAACCGTACGGCTACCGCGGACTCGGAGAGGTCGCGGTGTTCGTGTTCTTCGGGCTGGTAGCGGTGCTGGGCACGCAGTACACCCAGGCGCTGCGGGTGGACTGGGTGGGTCTGGCGATGGCGGTCGCGATGGGCTCACTGTCCTCGGCGGTGTTGGTGGCCAACAACTTGCGCGATATCCCCACCGACACCGACTCCGGCAAGATCACCCTGGCGGTACGGCTGGGCGATGCGCGCACCCGCATCCTCTATGTCGTGCTGCTGGTGGTGGCCTTCGCGCTGACGCTGGTGCTCATGGCGGCCACCCCGTGGACCGCGGTCGGGCTGGTGGCGCTGCCGCATTCCGGTGCTGCGCGACACCGGGTTGACCATGCTGGTGTGGGCCGTCGCGGTCGCGCTGGCGTTGACGTTGGGGTGAGGCGCGCTCAGCCGGTGCGCCCCGCGGTGGCGACATCGTCGCCGAACCACTTCTCCTTGATCAGGTTGTAGGTACCGTCCTCGCGCATCTGGAACAGCATCTGGTTGACCGGCTTACGCAGCGGGCTGTCGATGGGAAAGACGAACCCCTGATCCTCTTCCTGGAACACCGGGCCGGCCATCACGGCGACACCTTCTCCGCGGTGCGCGACGTAATACCGCAGCACCGGCGCATCGAAGACGACGGCGTCGTACCCGTCGTTGCGCATCAGGTCATAGGAGTCCTCGACGGTGCCGGTCTCGGTCGCGTCGATGCCCATGCTGCGCAGAAAACTCGCCGCGGTGGTGCCCGCCACGGTGGCCACGGACTTGCCGTACAGATCGGCCGGGCCGGTGACCTTGGCCGCGAGTTTGGTCACCGTCAGGGTGGCGCTGAGGTTGGCCGAATAGAACGAGACGAACACGATCCCGGCGAATCCCCACAGAATCGCCAGCGCCTTGGTGAGGGCTCTGGTCGCCCCGGTGGTCTGTCGCCCCACCAGCGAACCGACACCCCAACCGAAGGCCTGCAGGATGCCGGGCCAATACGAGCTCGACACCACCGGCGTTGCACCGGATTTCGCCCGGCGGCGCTCGATCAGCCAGAAGATGTGTGCCGGCACGATGCTCACCACGAGTGCCGCGCTGAGCCAGATCAGCATCGTCCGCGACAGCAACAGCTCCAGGTACCCGCCCAGGCCGGGCACCGAGGGCCGGGTGTCCTCGACCGGGACGATGATCTGCAGGCCGGCGTCCAGTGTCGGCTGCGAGAAATCGAAGAACTGCTCGCGCTCGGAGGTCAGCGAGACGGCGCCGAGGGCAACGTCGGCGCGGCCGTCGTTCACCGCCCCCAGCTGCCCGGCCACATCGGCGGTGTCGACGAATTCGGTACTCCAGTCGAGACGTTTGGCGATCTCGTTCCACAGGTCGATGCTGAAGCCGGTGAGCTCACCGTGGCTGGTGCGCATCACGAACGGTTCGATGGTGTGCACCGCCACGGTCACCGGCGCGGGATCGGCCGCAGGCGCCGGGGCAGGTTCGGAGTTCGGGTCCGCGGCGGCGATCGCGGCGAACGCGAACGGGGTACACAGCACCGCCAGCAACACCGCAAGACATCGTCGAACACTCAGCGCAGACGACGCGGCAATCGACGACACAACCGACTGGAGTCTGCGGAGCACTGGCCGGGCAGGGTCGATACCCACAGCCCCGGTCCGCACGTCTGCCACCCTACGACAGTCACCCGCCGGCGGGTCGGTCACCCACTGTCAGCTAACCGTCCTCACCGCGTAGCCGCGCCTGCAAGGTCTCCTTGTCCAGGCGGCGGCGCTCGTCGAATGCGGCGATGCTGGCGGTGGCCCGTCGGCGCAGCGGCGCGAAAATCCAGATCCCCAACGGCAAAGCCAGCACGAGGGCGAACAACACCGCCACCACCACCGGGAACTCGCGCAGTCCGACCAGATGCCCGGCACCGACGATCACACCGGTGAGGACGGCCGCCAACGCCAGCCGCGCGACCATATAAGCACCGACATCACGCACCATCCGGGGACCCGGCCGAGATTCAGACACGGCCCGAGCCTACCGAGGAGACGCGTATATTCGGAGTAAGGAGGTTATTCGCTTGCAGTACTTACTCCTGGCCCTGATCGTGGCCGGGCTCGTATACGCGACATACCGATTGCTGCGCGCATCGGCGGCTCGCCCCAGGCCGCGTGTCATCGGCCCCGATGACGATCCCGACTTCCTACGCCGCCTGCGCGACGGCGATAACCCGCGCAACTAGCGGGCCGGCCGATCTGCGGCAGACGATTCGCCGGAAACGGTGGCACCCGATCCCGACCCGGGCATCCTGACATCCGCACCGGTTGCCGATTGCGCACCATCGGCCGTGTTCCCGCGCGGCACCGACCGATCCGAGCCGGCACGGCGCGGCGCGGCGACCTTCGCAGACCTGACGACGGGCGATCTGACGATATCGGCGCGGCGTACGTGCCGGACGACATGTCCAGCCGCAAGGTTCCCGGCACCCGTTTCGGCCGCGAACTCGTCGGCCCCCTCCTCGGCGAGGAGGTCCTCGGACGCCGTCTCCTCAGACGTATCCGTGATCGCGTGATCGGCGGCCGGCTGACGCAGCGCTTCATCGCCGGCAGCCGTGTCGCTCGCCGTCGCGGCGGGCGGGTTCGTGGCGCGCAGGCCATCGCCGGCACTCTGTGCATCACCGTTCATCGCCGTGATGACGGGTTCGAGTGCGGACTCCACCGCCGCGGTCGGGTCGAGCGCGGCGATCCGCTCACCCACCGTTTCACCGGGTTTGGCGCTGAAGGCATCTCGCCACGTCTGAACGGACACGATGTTCCTGATCGAGTCCACGATGCCGACGATCAACGCGGTCAGCACATCGCCCGGAACACGCAGCCACTCGTCGAAGGTCAGCGGCGCCCGCGAATACAGCGGCGTCGGCGTGGCCGCGTCGGCCGGACTGAAGGTTCGGTCATAGGGCTGGTACCCGGCCGCGACCAGTTGCGGGTCATTCGCCAGATCCATCGGTGTGACGACATCGGTGTACCCCACGTTGGCCAGAATTTTCGCCGCGGGCTCCAGGGCGTCGGCGATCGGAGTGGGCAGATGCCACCCGGTGAGCAGGTTGACGATCCGTGACGGCAACCGCAGCGGTTCGACCAACGGCAGATCGTTCGGGTTCAGCGTGAAGTAATAGGGGCGACCCACCGGGGCCGTACCGACGACCGCGCCTCCGACGAACAGGCCGATGGCGGTCGCCGCGTCGGAGAGACTGTCACCCGCGACGTCGAATCCGCCCATCAAATTGGTCGGCAAGGCCGCGAACAGCGAATTCGCCACCGCGAACGGATTCAGCGTCACCGGAAAGTCCGAGTTGGGCGCGTAGGCCCAGGTCACATCGACGGTGGTGGTGTTGAGCCGGATGCCCGTCGAGGTGACCTCACCCGCGGGCGGTGTGTACGCGTCGAACCCGAACACCTTCAGCACCGGAGCAAACCTCGTCAATATCCCGCCGTTGGGTCGCTCCGGATTGAGCACGAACGCGAGCACCAGATTGGTCTGGTTGGTCGGGGTCGCCGGCAACAGCGGGTCGAACCCCTCCCACGGCCGGCCGGACGCACTCGAGATCAGCGCCCGATAGGCGCGGTTGGTGGCATACGCCCCGGCACCGACCCCGGCCACCACACCGACGCGTGTCCGGACGATCGGCCCGACGAACGGCACACTGATGACCTGGAAGTCGAGATCGTCGATGGTGTTGTTGATGCCCTGCGCACTCGTAGGGATCGTGATGAAGCCGTCCACGCCCAACAGGTTGATGATCGCCTGGATATCGGGCGGGATCACCCCGGCGATCAGCTGGTTGATGTCCACACCCAGAACGTCGAGCAGACTCGGCAACGGGCCGGTGAGGTATGCCGCGTTCTCGGCGGTGGCCGTCGGCTGCATGGCCGCCGGCGCCACGACACCGGCGCTGACGGTCAACGTCGCGGCGGTGACCGCCGCCGCCGTCAACGCCGTCACCCTGGTCCTGCTCCGACGCCGTATCGCCCCGCTGGTTCGCATACCGGACCTCCCCCGCAGCAAACGCTCCCGCCAGCCGACAGGCGCTGTGTGGGGGACGCTAGCAGGACCGTGCGCGACCCGGCGGCACATTTGACGCCATCGTCAAAATCGGCCCGGGCGGGCGACTCACCCGGCCGCGGGGAACCCCGCGGCGACCACCGCTGCCAGGCGCAGCAACGCGTCCCGGGTCGACGGTTTCAGACGCTCCAGGCTGATCTCGGCGCCCTCCTCCAGGTGCGGGTCGAAGGGCACCTGCAGCACCGCGCGACACCGTCGGGAGAAGTGGTCGACCACCTTGTGCAGGTCGACCTTGCCCGAGCGCGGCCGCACCGCATTGACCACCGCGACGGCGTTGCGCACCAGATCCTGGTGGCCGTGGGCATCCAGCCAGTCCAGCGTCGCCGATGCCGAGCGGGCACCGTCCACCGAACCCGAACTGACGACGATCAGCACATCGGCCTTCGACAACACCGCCGCCATCGCCGAGTGCAGCATCCCGGTGCCGCAATCGGTCAGCACCAGGCTGTAGTAGCGCTCCAGCAGCTCGACCGTCCGCGCGTAGTCCTGTGAGCTGTACGCCTCGGAGACCGCCGGATCGGATTCCGACGCCAGCACCTCCAGCCGGCTGGGCCCCTGCGAGGTGTAGCGACGGACATCGCTGTAGCTGGCGATCCCCTCGGCATCGCGCAGCAGATGCCGCACGGTCGCCGGAGTCTCCAGGGGCACCTTCTGGCTCAGGGTCCCGCGATCGGGGTTGGCATCGACGGCGATCACCCGGTCACCCCGGTTGGAGGCGAAGGTGGCACCCAACGTGGCGGTGACCGTGGTCTTGCCGACACCGCCCTTGAGCGACAGCACCGCGATGCGGTAGCAGCCCCGCAGCGGCCTGCCGACCTCCTCGAGCAGGCTCATCTGGTTGGTGACCTTGGGGCTCTCCCCCACGTTGAGCGTCTTGAACGACGCCAGATACACCCAGCGGCGCCAACCACCCGAGGGTGCCTGCTTGGGCCGGCCGAGCAGCGCGACCGTGGACAGATCGAGATACGGGGCCGGGAGCGGGACCGGGCTGGTCTGCGGCGGCACCACGTCCTGCACCACCGGGAACCCGCGCGGCGGCGTCGGCGCCGTCCACTCCGGCGGCACCTCTTGAGCGGGATCGACGAAGCGCTGCTGGTCCCGAAAGCTCGACACGGCTCAGACTCCCGCGTACGAATGCAGCCCGACCGTCACCAGGTTGATGAAGAACAGGTTGAAGATCATCGCGATGAAGCCGACCACGTTGATCCAGGCGGCCTTCTTGTCCCGCCAGCCCGCGGTCGAGCGGGCGTGCAGGTAGGCGGCGTACACCACCCACGCGATGAACGAGACGGTCTCCTTGGGATCCCAGCCCCAATACCGGCCCCACGCCTCCTCGGCCCAGATGGCGCCGAAGATGACACCGAAACCGAACACCGGGAAGGCGAAGATGGTGGTCCGGTAGGCGATCCGGTCGAGCAGCTGCGCGTCCGGCAGGCGCGCCAACATCCGCCCGAAACCGTTGTCCCGCTGGGCAAGCGGGGACATCTTCAGCAGGAACAGCACGCTGGCCACCCCGCCGACCAGGAAGACACCCGAGCCCAGGCTGACCACCGAGACGTGGATCGGCAACCAGTAGGACTGCAGCGCAGGCATCACCGGCGCGGCGTGGGTGTAGAGCCACTTGCCCGACACCGTCAGCAGGACCAACACCGGCGGCAGCACGAACACCCACAGCCCGCGGTGTTGCGGGCGGCGCAACACCACAGCCGCGGCGACCAGCCCGGAGAAGCAGGTCAGGTTGATGAACTCGTACATGTTGCCCCACGGCACCCGCGAGGTGGCCACCCCGCGCAGCACGATGCACGCCGCGAGCAGGGCGATGCCGACGTAGGTCAGGGCCACCCCGGCACGCCCGATGCGTTCGTCGACGGTGCGGGTGTCGGCGGTGGTCACGATGCCGGGGGTGGCGCTGTCGGCCCCCACCCCGACGAGCTCGCGCGCCTCGACCTTGCGGCCGCGCGAATATGCCAGCTCGACGGCCAGCAGCAGCAGCGCGAGCACCAGCACCACCACCGACGAGGTGAAGGCCCAGTCCGAATACCTGGCCAGCTCGATATCGATATCGGTGCTGTTCACGAGTGTCTACCTCCGTCGGTGAGCAGCCGGTCGGTCAACCGCTCGAACTCGTCGCCCCACCCGGAGTTGTCGGTGCGGGCCAATCCCCCGAGCTCGACGCTCACGGTACCCGCCGGCGCAGGGGTCATCCGAACCCAGATGCGGCGGCGACGCACCACCAGCGACACCACCAGGCCGGCCATCATGGTCAGCGAGAAGACCAGCACCCAGATCTGGGCGGGGTCGTGGGACACCTGCAGGTTGATGAACGGGACGGCGCCGTCGAAACGGATGGTGGTCCCGTCCTCGAGCCGTTTCTCCTCGCCGACGCCCAGGTTGACCCGGGCTTCCCTGTTGAGCCTGCCCTGCCCGATCAACCGGGGGTCGAGATCGAAGATGGATTGCGGGCGGCCGGTGTCCAGGCCCGCATCGCCGCGGTAGATGTCGACGGCCACGGCGGGCTTGTTCAGCGCCGGGAAGCTGGAGGACAGCAGGGTGCCCTCCAGAAACTCGGTCGGCGCGAACAGACCCTGGATCGCGATCTGCTGGCGGCGGCGTTCATCGGGATCGGGGTAGGTACCCGCCGGCGGGTCCACTCGGATCACCCCGGAGGACAGCAGGGTCAGCGGGTCGTCAGGACGCCACTGCACCGTGCTGGTCCGGGTCTGGCCGTCGGGGAAGATGACCGTGAACGTCGGCGCGTACCCGTGGCCCTGCAGGTAGACCCGGTCCCCACCGACACGCAGCGGGTGGTTGACCTCGAGCCGGTAGTCGTTCCAGGAGTTGCGCTCCAGGTCGGCGCCGGCCTGGTACTCGATGTTCGCGGCGAACGTGACGGCCTGCCCGCTCGGCAGGTAGTCGGCGTCGAAATCGTTGACCTTCACGCAGATCGGGTACAGCGAGGTGCCGTCCACGGTGTTGCCGGCGCGGAACGAGTCGAAGGCGGCCGGGGACGCCGAACAGAACCCGGGGCCGCCGTCGGCGATCACGATGACATTGCCCTCGTACCCGAACAGCTTGCCGGCGGCGATCGCCACCAGCAGGCCGAGCAGCGAGAAGTGGAAGACGATATTGCCGAATTCGCGCAGGTAGCCCTTCTCCGCCGATATTTCGGTGACATCGCCGTCGGTACGGATGGTGCGCCGCCAACCCTTGAGCCGCCCGTCGATGGACGCGGCCAGCTCACCCGGTTCGCCCGCCACCTCGGCCTCGTGGTGTTTCGGCAGCCGGGACAGGTTGCGCGGCGCGGGGACCGGCACCGCACGCAGGCTCTTGATGTGTTCGGCCAGGCGCGGGGTGAGGCACCCGACCAGCGAGATGAACAGCAGCATGTAGATGGAGGTGAACCAGAAGCTGGAGAAGACGTCGAAGGCCTGCACGCGGTCCAGCCAGGGACCGAGGGTGGGATGTTCGACGAGGTATTCGTCGACCTTGGCGGCGTTGAGGCTGCGCTGCGGCAACAGCGCGCCGGGGATGGCGGCCAACGCGAGCAGGAACAGCAACACCAACGCGGTGCCCATGGAGGTCAGGGTGCGCCAGGTGTTGCGGATCAGCGCCCACGTTTTGGTGAACACACTCATATCGGCAGCCTCACGTCGGACACGAACGCGTCGCGCACCCAGGCCACGAAATCGCCCCACAGTCCGGTCACCAACGCGATGCCGACCGCGATCATCAGCACCCCGCCGAAGATCTGGATCCCGCGGGTGTGCGCGCGCAGCCAGCCCAGGCCGCGCACCGCCCGGGCGGACCCGAAGGCCAGCAGCACGAACGGCAGACCCAGACCGAGACAGTAGGCGATCACCAGGGTGATCCCGCGGGCCACCGCCGACCCCTCCGTCGCCGAGGACACCGCGATCACCGCGGTCAGGGTCGGGCCCAGGCACGGCGTCCAGCCCAGCGCGAACACCGCGCCCAGCAGCGGCGCGCCACCCAGCGTCGAGAGCTGCCGCGGCGCGAACCGGGCATCACGCTGCAGCAGCGGGACGAAGCCGATGAACACCAACCCCATCGCGATGGTCACCACACCGCCGATGCGTTGCAGCAGTTCCTGATTGGTGATCAACGCCGTCGTCATACCGAGCACCGCGACGCTGCCGAGCACGAACACCGCGGTGAAGCCGGCGACGAACAGGCCGGCCGCGCCGGCCACCCGGAAACGGCTGTCCCCGCCGGAGATCGCGGCCAGATACGACAGATAACCAGGCACCAGCGGCACCACGCACGGCGAGGCGAAGGACACCAGGCCGGCCAGCATGCTCAGCCCGACGGCGAGCAGCAACGGCCCACCGGTGATCAGATCGGTCACTTCGCCATCACTTTTCGGAAGCCAGCCGTTCGACCACCGGCTTGAGGTCGGTGCTGAGCAGTTCACGGAGGAACACCGCCGCCACCCGGTGCTGGCGGTCCAGCACCAGCGTCGACGGGATGACGGTGGTCGGATACTTGCCGCCGAACGCGATCATGGTGCGCATCGACGGGTCATAGATCGACGGGAAGCTGACATTGCGGTCGGTGACGAAATCGACTGCGGCGTCCCGGTTGTTGTCGCGTACGTCGATCCCGAGGAACTGCACACCCAGGTCTCGGGTTTGTTCGTAGACACGCTGCAGTTCGCCGATCTCGGCGCGGCAGGGTCCGCACCACTGCCCCCACACGTTGATCACCACGACCTTGCCGGCGAAATCCGAGAGCGACAGCGTTTTGTCCGGGTCCAGCAGGTCGGGTCCCGACAGTTTCCCCGGGGTGCCCCGGGTATCGGGCGGGTCGTAGAAGATGTCGGTCTTGCCACCGGGCGCGACGAACTCGAACGTGCCCCCCTGGGCGACCGCGTCGTCACCCGTACTGCAGCCCGACACCAGGACCGCCAGCGACATCGCCAGGGCGACAAACCATTTCACTAGATGCCCCAGGGCTCCGTGTAACCCCACCGGATCAGGCGGTCGTCGTCGAAGGTGAACGAGGTGATCGACGCCAGGTTGCACAGCCGGCTGTGCGGCAGCGGCAGGTGCGGAAGCTTGCGCCCGGTCATCGCCCGGCGCAGCGTCTCCACCGGGAGCTGATGGCTGACGCAGACCGCCTCGTGGCCGGCCGCGGTCTCCCTGGCCCGGTGCAGCGCCGCGATCATCCGCGGGGCGATCTCGGCGTAGGGCTCGCCCCACGACGGTTTGGCCGGGTTGCGGAGCCGGGGCCAGTTCCGCGGGTCGCGCAGCGCACCGTCCCCCGGTGCGACGCGTTCACCCTCGAAGTCGTTCCAGGACTCGATCAGATCGGTGTCTGTATCGATGTCCAGCCCGTGCACGGCGGCGATCGGCGCCGCGGTCTGCTGGGCGCGCTCCAGCGGCGAGGCCACCACGTAGGTGACATCCCGGGGCGCCAACCAGTCCGCGGCGGCCTGGGCCTGCAGGCGGCCACGGTCGGAGAGGTTATAGCCGGGTAACCGGCCGTAGAGCACCTTCTCCGGGTTGTACACCTCGCCGTGGCGCATAACGTGCACCGTGGTCCGTGTGCTCACGGCGTGGCCTCGGCGGCCGCACGCGCCGCATGCGGCAGCGCCGCGGCGATGTGAGAGAAGGCGTCGTCATCCAGAGCTGTTGAGACGAACCAGGTTTCGAAGGCGCTGCAAGGCGGGTAGATTCCGGCATCCAGCAGCGCGTGGAAGAACGCGGGATAGCGCCAGGTCTCGGTGAGCTTGGCCGAGGCGAAGTCGGTGGGCAGGGTGTCGCCGAAGAACACCGTCAGG
>Ga0209066_10006372_pt1 | contig 12060 bp, 9 predicted proteins | sample All_14_2_FD_187198 | JGI IMG/M metagenome (GOLD analysis project Ga0209066, IMG submission 187198) | Freshwater microbial communities in response to fracking from Pennsylvania, USA - Allegheny Zone_MetaG_DW_15 (SPAdes) (version 2) ...
CGCGCACACCCGGCCGCAATGTGGTCTACCTGGGCTGTGTGTTGCTGATCGTGGGCGTCTTTGCCATGCTGTACGTGCGCGAGCGTCGCGTGTGGGTGTGGTTGCAGGCTGCGCCGTCGCAGGGCGCGACCTCGCTGAAGCTGGCCCTGTCCTCCACACGCCAGACGCTGGACGTGGATGCTGAATTTGACCGTTTGCGTGAGGCGCTGTTGCCCGCAGCAGCGCCGTCCTCCCTTGATCCTGCTGTGAAAGGCTTGACGCCATGACCACCACCGCTCAACGACTGCCGACACCGATGTCCTCCCGACGCAGCCTGCTGGATTGGGCCTTTGCCGCCTTGTTGACGGCCGTGAGTCTGTGGGCCTTCAACCGCTACAACGGCTCGATGGATGTGTACGAAAAGGGCATCCTCCTGTGCGCGATCCCGGCCGGTATTGCCCTGGGCTGGTTCTGGGGGCCCTTGCGTGGGCTGATGGTGGGCTCGGGGCTGGCCGCAGCGGCGGCCATGGCCTTGTACCAGCGTCAGACCGATGGTTTTGGTGTGGACCTGGCGGCAGGTGAGCAGGTGTTCTGGCTCAAGTACATGTTGTCCAGCCAGAGCGCCATCATGTGGATGAGTGTCTTGTTCTACATGGGCACGCTGTCGTATTGGCTGGGCCTGATCCTGCGCCGTCAGACGCCGCTGGTCCTGGGCTCGCGCCTGACCTGGGCGGGTGTGTTCATGGCCCTGGTGGGCACGTTCGTGCGCTGGTTCGAGAGCCACCAGATTGCGCCAGACATCGGCCACATCCCGGTGAGCAACCTCTATGAAGTCTTTGTGCTGTTCTCGTGGATGACCGCGCTGTTCTGGCTGTACTACGAGGACCGTTTCAAGCGCGCAGGCCAGCCGCTGGCAGGCTTAGGCGCGTTTGTGATGCTGGTGGTCAGTGCGTCGGTCAGCTTCCTGCTCTGGTACGCATTGGCCCGCGATGCCAGCAACATCCAGCCGCTGGTGCCGGCGCTGCAAAGCTGGTGGATGAAGATCCACGTGCCGGCCAACTTTGTGGGCTATGGCACGTTTGCTCTGTCGGCCATGGTGGCGCTGGCCTACCTGCTCAAGACGGCCACGTCCAAGGCCCTGTGGACCGGGCTGGTGGGGGTACCCACGGTGACGATTGCCTTGCCTTTGCTGGGCTTTGCCATGCTGGGTGACCTGTCGCCCGAGACACTTGCTTCCGTGACCAAAGCCGGTCGCATGATCGGTGGCCTGCTGGTGTTCTTTGTGCTGGTCATCCTGGGCCGGGGTGGCATCAACCAGTTCACACCCAAACCTGAGGTGTCCGACGACGTGATGTACAAGGCCATCGCCCTGGGCTTTGCCTTCTTCACGATTGCCACCATCCTGGGCGCCTTCTGGGCGGCCGAGGCCTGGGGTGGTTACTGGAGCTGGGACCCCAAGGAGACCTGGGCCCTGATCGTGTGGCTGAACTATGCGGCCTGGCTGCACATGCGCCTCATGAAGGGCTTGCGGGGCACCTTTGCGGCCTGGTGGGCGCTGGTGGGCCTGGTGGTGACCACGTTTGCCTTCCTGGGCGTCAACATGTTCCTGTCCGGCCTTCACTCCTACGGGCAACTGTGATGCCAGGCTGGCTCACCGCAGAGATGCTGACCCGTCTTCGCAGCGGGCCCTGGTTTGCATCCCTGTCGCCAGCTCTGGCCGAAGCGCTGCTGGACGCCGCGTACCTCAAGCGCCTGCAAGGCGGCGAGACGCTGTTCATGCGCGGTGCGCCGGCCGATGGCCTCTATGCGGTGCTGGAGGGCAGTCTGCGCATCTCCGGCATGACGGTCGATGGCAAGGAGGCCATCTTGTCGATCGTGGAGGCGCCGCAATGGTTGGGTGAGATCGCCCTCTTTGACGGCATGCCCCGCACGCACGATGTGGTGGCGGAGGCCCCCTCGCGATTGCTGCACGTGCCTCGACTGGCCTTGGAGGCGTTGCTGGCACGCGAACCCGTGTGGTGGCGCGACATGGGGCGGCTCATGGCCATGAAGGTGCGCCTGGCCTTCATCGGCATGGAGGATTTGTCGCTGTACCCGGCCGAGGTGCGTCTGGCGCGTCGGCTGCTGCTGCTGGTGCAGTCATCGGTCATGGACCCTTCCGGGCGCCCTCCGGTGTTGCCTTTGAGTCAGACCCAACTGGGCATGATGTTGTCGCTGTCGCGGCAGACCACGAACCAGATCCTGCAGGGCTTGCAGCAGCAGGGCATCCTGCAGGTGGCCTATGGCCGCATTGAAGTTCGCGATCTGAGTCGCCTGGCCGAAGTGGCCGAACTCGATGGCATGGACCGGGGCCTGATGGCTCAGGTTTTGCCTGGCAATCCCGAGTACCAGGCCAAGCCCTGAACGGGTTTGTACAGGATTACCCTCCTTTGTCGTCTGTCTGACAGGGTTTGATGCAGAGCAGTTGAATCATCGCGGCCATGTGCAGAACCGTTGGATGAGGAGACCGTGATGCAACCCATGATGAACAAGCACCGAGCCGTGGCTCAGGCTGCCCTGTGGTCCCTGGTGGCCACGGGTGTGCAGGCTGCGGCCCCCGCATTTCCCAATCAGGACGTGGTCTGCACCTTCAATGCAGCACGTGAGCAGCAGCGACTGGCCTCCAGCCAGAACTTTGCGCAGCCAGTGGTGCAGCAGATGCTGGTCAATGGCGCGCTGGTCTGGACGGCAGGCGCCAACAATGTGGTGCCCACCTTGCGCCCGGGTGACACCGTGACCCTGCAAGGTTCAGGCTTTGGTGCGGGCACCGACATCGATTTCAGCAAAATCATGATCGGCAACAGCCGTGTGCTGGAGACCGACCTTGTGATGTACGAGCAAAAGCTCGACATTGCCTCCAGCACCAACTACGAGACGGGTGTGGTACGCAGCAATTGGCCCAAGGACGTGCTGGGCTGGAGTGACACCAAGGTCGAGTTCCGGGTGCCGGCCCATGCCAGCAAGGGGCCGCTCAAGTTGCAGGTGCAAAAGCGCGTGGGCTACAACACCTCGCTCAAGAAGCCCGGTCAGCCACACAACATCATCGATGCGCAGCAATACCGGCTGGAGGCACCGGCCAACCCCAACTGCGACGTGGTCTCTGTGTTGTCAGAGCAGGCCAAGGCCATCACGCCGATCGAGGTCAGCGTCAACAATCCCAGCTTTGCCGACATGCTCACGCTGGGCCGCAAGGTGTTCTGGTCCTACGACTACGGCCTGGGCGTGGCGCACAAGTTCAAGGGCCTGGATTGGGAAAAAATCTTTTCGGGCAAGGCCATCGATCCGTACACCCGACTGAAAGCCGATCCGGCCACCGCATTTGGTGCCTACAAGACGGTGGCCGGTCAGGTGCCGGCCGAGGCCATCGATGATGTGTACTTCGATCCGTATCCGCAGGAGAGCCCCATCCCTGGTTTCCTGCTGATCGACAAACAGCTGACCAAGGGCAACACCAGCAACACCGGCTGGGTGGGCTACCGCAATGCGGAGTCCTCGCATCCGTTGATCGGTCGTGGCAAGTGGGCGGGCTTCAACTGCGCGTCCTGCCACGGGTATCAGATCAGCTACAGCAAGGGCAGCAGCGCCATCACCAAGGTGTTCCCGGGCTTGCCCAACCCGCGCTGGACTCAGCGCTGGACGGTGCTTGGTGACAAGCTGGGTGACACCACGGCGACCTTCTCTTTCATCGTGGGCGACGAGCCTGGCCCGGCCTGGGCGGCCGGCACCAAGAAAGTCGACAAGACCCCGTTGTTGTACCTGATGCCAGGTGGCACGGCCGAAGCCGCGATGACCCGCACGGCCGGTGAAGGCAGCCTGTACGACAACGATTATTTGTTCTCGCCCACGGCCATTCCCAACGTCACGAACCACCTGCCGATTCGGCGCGCGTTGTCACACACCGAGTCCTATGTGGGCTTTGAAGGCTCCTATGTGCACGCCCAGGAGCCCGATGGTGCCATGGGGTCGATGGACCAGAAGTCGCTCAAGGCACTGACGGCCTACATGTCCACCCTGGACCAGGACGATGACGATCTGCGCAACGTCGGCATGTTCCGCTGGCTCAAGTCCAACGGCAAGCTGCTGCAGACGGGCAGCACGGCCACGACAGAAGGCACCTTTGTACAAAAGGGCTGGAAGGCCTATCCGGGTGTGGCCCTGGCCACCTCGCTGGGCAAGGTCACCTTTGACCAGAACTGCGCGTCCTGCCACAGCGACAAGCTGGGGGCCAACACGGGTGAGCAGATGATTCGCCTGGATCAGGTGGGCCGCTTCTTCGCGCCGACCGACTTCCAGTACAAGCAGCAGTCCATCCGAGCGACCTACCTGCGCAACATGTACTGGGTGACGTCGCGCGGGCTGCTGTCGGACGGGCACGTGCGCAACATGGAAGACCTGGTCAACCCGGATCGTTGCAACGAAAACTCCGCCCTCTACAAGCAGTACTACACGCTGCACGCACCGGTGCGTCCTGCGCCAGGCACGGCCGATCAGCCCACGCCAGCGCCTGACCTGAACCGCAAGGGCGATGTGTTCCGCGTCTACAAGGCCAAGAAGAAGAACATCTTCGACACCACCTCGGATGCCCGCAACCTGTTCGTCGAGCGTCACAAGTACTTTGTGCCCGTGGCCTGGGACGCCAACCATTACTACTGGGACTATCAGAAGATGCGTCGGGAGTTTGGTCCTGAAATCGGTGCGCCCGGCCCGATCGGCATGCCTGCAGCGCCTCACCCCTGGTGTGCGAAGTCGGCCTCAGAGGTCAGCAACCTGGTGCAGTACCTGCTGACGCTGTGATCACTTGGACATGATGAGTCATCTCCCCCTGCGCTCTTGAGCGTATTTCATGGCCGCCGGCTTGTCCGGCGGCCCTTTTTTTGGCTGAATTCTGATGAGTGTGCGGTCATGACGGTGCAAGTGGATCAGGGGCGGCACAAGCCTTGGGCATGGGCTTGGGTGGCGGTGTTGTTGCTGATGTCGAGCGTGCTGGTGGGCATGGCCTGGCGAATGGTCTGGTTGGGTGGGCCATCGGTGGGCGATGTGGCCGCATCGCCTGAGCCGATGCCGACTCAGGCGATGGGCGTGCCCGTGATCTCCCCGTCCTCGACTCCGGCGGGCGCGAGCGAGTCGCCCGCCTCAGGACCCGCGTTGCAGGCCGGCCCGGGTGAGGTCCTGGCCCATGACCTGATGGCCGAGTACCGGGCCACGCGCGGAACGGTGGATGGCCGATACAAGGGCAAACGACTGAAGGTGCTAGGGCGCATGGCCAGCCTGGAGCAGGGCGACTCTGGCGCGACGCTCGTGAGCTTGCAGGCCGAGCAGGACCTGCGTCCCTTGCGGGCCTTGATGGCGCCAGCGGCCGCATCAAATCCGGACCTGATCCAGGCCCTGAAGGACGGCCGCGCCCTGCTGTTCGATTGCCTGCACCAGGGCATCGTGATGGGAGAGCCCATCTTGAGTGACTGCCAGGTCTCATCGCGTTGAATGATCGGTCATTGATGCGCGTCAAGTGTGAGGCCGCCACCTCGTCGGGAAGCCGACAGATGAGCGCCTGGGTGAGCCTGACCATGGAGCCTTCACAGATTCAAGGTCCTGACTTTCATGGCAAGCGTGTGTGGGTCCAGGACCCTGGTGGTCGGTGGGGGCATCACCGGCCTGGTGGCGTCGCTGGAGTTGTTGTCTGCCGGGGGATCGGTGACCTTGCTGGACCGAGGCGATGCGTCGGCCTTGGGAGGGCTTGCCCTGCAGGCCTTTGGCGGCATGGCGCTGGTCGACACGCCACAGCAGCGGTGGTCCGGCATCCGTGACAGCGCTGAGCTGGCCCTGGCAGACTGGCTGAGCTTTGCCCGGTTTGGCCCTGAGGACCTCTGGCCCCGACGGTGGGCCGAGACCTATGTGTCGCGCTGCATCCCGGAGGTGTACGAGTGGCTGCGCCAGTGGGGGCTGCATTTCATCCCCGCGGTTCAGTGGGTGGAGCGGGGCCTCATGCGCCCCGGCAATTCGGTGCCGCGCTATCACGTGCTGTGGGGCACGTCGCGGCACATGACCACCACGTTGTTGAAGGCCTTGCGCACGCATCCCAGGGCTCAGGCCTTGACGGTGCTGCCCCGGCATCGGGTCACGGCCTTGACGTGCCAAGACCGCACGGTGACCGGGTGTCTGGGCGTGGATGAGGCAACCCAACGGCCTTTCGAGTTGACCGCCGATCGGGTGCTGATTGCCGGCGGCGGCATCACGGGCGATCTGGCCCGCGTGCGTGCCCACTGGCCCGCCGATTGGGGGGCGCCGCCTCAGGACTTGCTCAACGGCTCGCACCCTGGGGCCGATGGGGCCCTTCATGATGCCGCTGCTGCGGTGGGCGCTCGGGTCACCCACCTGGACCAGATGTGGAACTACGTCGCGGGCGTGGCGCATCCCAGCCCTCAGTTCGAGGGCCATGGTCTGAGCCTGATCCCCGCCAAGTCGGCCTTGTGGATGGACCCCCATGGCCGCCGCATCGGCCCTGTTCCATGGGTCACGGCATTTGACACGCGTGACATGGTCCAGCAGATGACTCACGAGCGCTGGCCCCACACCTGGCAGATCATGAATCGGCGCATTGCCGAGCGTGAGCTGGCGGCCTCCGGCGCCGAGCACAACCCCCACATCCGCGACCGTCGCCCTTTTGCGCTGGCCTGGCAGATGCTTCGGGGCCAGGTTGCGCTGGTCGATGAACTGCTGGCCCAGTGTCCTGACGTGGTGCAGGCGAACGACCTGGGCGCCCTGGCCGATCGCATGAACGCCCTCACCGGGCAGCGCGAGGTCTGTGCGCAGACCTTGGCCGCCGAGGTGGCGCCCTACGACGCGCAGATCCGCCGAGGGCCGCGTTTTCACAACGACGACCAGTTGCGTCGCATTGCCCAACTGCGCCAGTGGATGGGCGATCGCCTGCGGACGTGTGCCTTTCAGCCCATCCTTGATCCCGCAGCCGGTCCACTGATCGCCATCCGCTGTCGCCTGCTCACACGCAAGTCGATGGGCGGCATCCAGACCGACCTTCACAGCCGAGTGCTGGATGCGCAGGGCCAGCCCATCGACGGTCTGTATGCAGCCGGGGAAGCGGCGGGCTTTGGGGGCGGCGGCGCCAACGGCGCGTCGTCGCTGGAAGGCACGTTCCTGTCGGGATGCATCCTGACCGCGCGGGCGGCAGCGCGACACATCACTCTGGAGACTCGATCATGAAAAAGACAGGGGCACAGCTGGTGCGTCACGCCCTCGAACAACTCGGCATTCGTCACACCTTCGGCATTCCCGGGGTGCACAACACCGAGATCTACGACCAACTGAGCCAATCCACGGTGGTGCAGCCCGTTCGTGTGACCCACGAGTGTGGGGGCGCCTTCATGGCCGATGCCATCAGCCGGACCACCGACAGCGTGGGCACCTTGCTGATCGTTCCAGCGGCCGGGGCGGCCATGGCCAGTCCGGGCATCGGCGAGGCCTTCATGGCCGGCATTCCGATGATCGTCATCTCCGGCGGGGTTCGAGATGACCATGGCTTTCGCTACCAGCTTCACGAGATGGATCAACTGGCCCTGGTTCAGCCCATCACCAAGGCCCGCTGGCGGGTGACGTCTCACCAGGAGATCGTGCCGGCCTTGTACGAGGCCTGGCGCGTGGCCACTCGCGGCGAACCCGGGCCTGTGTTTGTGGAGATCCCAGTCAATCTGCAGATGTTCCCGGGCGAGGTGGACGGCTTGCCACTGTTTGAGCCTGATGCCGTGGTCGCCTCGGTTGACGAGGTGGCTGTGTCCAAGGCCGTGGCGCAACTGGCCCAGGCCCAACGCCCGGGCATTTTTCTGGGCTGGGGTGCTGCGGGTGCGACCGAGGGTGCGGTGGCCCTGGCCGATGCCTTGGGCGCACCGGTGGCCACCACGCTGCAAGGGCTGAGCGTCTTTCCTGCCGATCACAGGCTGCACGCGGGCATGGGCATTGGCCCGGCCGCTGTGCCTGCCGCCGAGCACGCCTTTGCCGACTGCGATGTGCTGCTGGCCGTGGGTACCCGATTTGGCGAGATCGCCACTGGCAGCTTTGGCCTCAAGCCCACCTGGTCCCTGATTCACGTCGACATCAATCCGCAGGTCTTCCATGCCAACTACCCGGCTTCTGTCACCATCGAGGGTGATGCCGCCCAGGTCCTGCGTGCTTTGCGGCAGTCGCTGCCAGACGTGCCCGCGGCGCAGGCACGAGGCCTGGCGGTGGCCCAACGCATCGCACGTGACAAGGCGGACTACCTCGCGCAATGGCTGTCCCACGACAGTGGCTCACGGGTCAATCCTGCGCGTTTTTTCCAGGCCTTGCGCGCCAGGCTGCCGGACAACGGACACCTGGTGACCGACGATGGCAACCACACCTTCCTGGTGGCCGAGTTGTTCGGCGCCATGCGCCGGGGGCAGGTGATCTCGCCCACTGACTTCAATTGCATGGGTTATGGGGTGCCTGCGGCCATTGGTGCCAAGCTGGGGCACCCGGATCGATCCGTGGTGGCGGTGGTGGGGGACGGTGCGTTCCTGATGACCGGGCTGGAGATCCTCACGGCCAGCCAGCTCCGGCTGGGGGTGGTGTTCTATGTGTTCAACGACGGCGAGCTGTCGCAAATCTCACAAGCTCAAAGCCTGCCGTACAACCACAAGGTGTGCACCGTTCTGCCGGAGGTGCGCATCAAGGGCATTGCCGACGCGACCGGTGCGGGCTATTGTTTGATGGACAACGATGCGAACATCGTGTCGGCCATCGAGCGTGCCCATGCCTTGGCGGCCCAGGGCATTCCGGTGGTTGTGGATGTGCGGATCGATTACAGCAAGGCCACTCGCTTCACCAAAGGCATCCTGAGGACCAACTTTGATCGGATGTCGCTGGGCCATCAGGCCCGCATGGTGGCTCGCGCGGCCTGGCGCCGACTGAAGACGCCTCAAGGTTGAGGCCTTCTGGCCGATACTGTCGTGTCAGCCTTCAAGTTTTCACACGGGTTCCACCATGCGCCATGTTCTGCGTGATTCCAACGGATCGATCGTCAGCGTGCACCGTGAGCCCGTGCCGGGCTCTCAAGCCTTGCCCGAGAGCCACCCCGATGTTCAGGCGTTCCTGATCGAGGGCGCTGAGGGGCAGTCCTTTGCAGGTCTGGACGCGGACCTGGTCCGGGTGCTGGAGGACCTGATCGACGTGCTGATCGAACGCAACGTGCTGCGCATCACCGATCTGCCGGGCGAGGCTCAGCAAAAGCTGTTCAACCGCAAGCACTTTCGCAGCCGTGTTCAGGCCAAGTCCCTGCGCCTGTTTGGTGCAGAACAGGATGGCATGGGCGAAGATCAGCCCAGCGCGGACTCTGTGGTGGCCTCAGATCTCATGGACCTGATCGATTTGTCAGGGACTGCCTCAAGTTAATCCGCGCACGGTCGTTATCAGGGGGCCTGCGGCGAGGTTTTCGTCGTCTGTCGATGCCTCCGAAAGGGGGGTCGAGACCACACCGTTTACGGACGACCCATGAACAACCTGAAAATATCGACCCGATTGAGTGTGCTGATCGGCTTTCTGGCCCTTTTGCTGGTGGCGATTGGTGGTGTGGGCCTGTTCGGGATGTCGCAGTCCAACGCGGCGCTTCAGCGGGTTTACAAAGACCGCACGGTACCCATTGGGGATCTGGGCGACATTGGTGCCCTGTTGCTGTCCAACCGGGTGGCGATTGCCTCGGCGCAGATCACGCCGACGACCGAGGTCATTGCCGGCAGCCTGGCTCTGGTTGACAAAAACCGGGCGGACATTGACAAGCTCTGGAAGGCCTACATGGCCACAGGCATGACGCCCGAAGAGACTCGCCTGGCGGCCACCTTTCAGGCCAGTCTGGAGGCCTACCACAAGGACGGTGTGGAGCCGACAGTGCTGGCCCTCAAGGGGGGCAATGTGGACGAGGCCCAGACCATTGCGGTCTCCCGGATTCGTCCGCTGAGCGTGCCCGTGTCCAAGGCCTTGCGTGAGCTCAAGACCCTGCAGGTGACGGAAGCCCAGCGAGAGTTTGAAGATGCCAAGGCCTCTTACACCACGATTCTGATCGCATCGATCATCTGCATGGTTCTGGGGCTGGTGGCTGCGAGTGCGTTCGGGCTGATCATCAGCCGCAGCGTCACACGGCCCATTCAAGAGGCGGTCCAACTGGCCCAGGCGGTGGCCGCCGGGGACCTGACCACCCGGATCGAGGTCAAGACCACGGAAGAGACCGGGCAGTTGCTCACTGCGCTCAAAGCCATGAGCGAAGGTCTGGTGGGCATCGTGGGCAACGTGCGTCAGAGTTCCGATTCCATTGCCACGGGTAGCGCGCAGATCGCGACCGGCAACGCCGACCTGTCTCAGCGAACCGAAGAGCAAGCCAGCAACCTGGAGCAGACGGCCGCATCGATGGAGCAGTTGACGGCCACGGTGAAACAGAACGCCGACACGGCGCAGCAGGCCAGCCGCCTGGCCATCAGCGCGTCGGATGCCGCCACCAAGGGCGGGCAGGTGGTCAGCCAGGTGGTGGGCACCATGGCGCAAATCACGGCGTCGAGCAAAAAAATCAGCGACATCATCGGTGTGATCGATGGCATCGCCTTTCAGACCAACATCCTGGCGCTCAATGCCGCAGTGGAAGCGGCTCGGGCGGGCGAGCAGGGGCGTGGCTTTGCAGTGGTCGCCTCCGAGGTGCGCACACTGGCGCAGCGCAGTGCCAATGCGGCCAAGGAGATCAAGGCCTTGATCGGTGAGAGCGTCGAGAAGGTCGAGGCGGGGTCGGCGCTGGTGGGCCACGCAGGCCAATCCATGGACGACATCGTCCACCAGGTCCAGCGTGTCAACGACCTGATCGCCGAGATCAGGTCGGCCAGCATCGAACAGACGCAAGGCATTGGTCAGGTCGGTGATGCGGTCAACCAGCTTGATCAGGTGACGCAGCAGAACGCCGCGCTGGTTGAAGAAAGTGCCGCCGCCGCTGAGAGTTTGCGCCACCAGGCGGCCCGGTTGGCCGAAGTGGTTGGCGTGTTTCGCCTGAAAGCCTGATGGCCTGACCTTGCCTGGTGAGTCAGAGCATCCGGTGACCCAGGGCCGGCAGTTGCTGCCGCAAGGTCTGCTGGCGCTCTAGATCCAGTTCAGCCAGCACCACACCGGGGCCTTCCGTCTGCATCGCCAGCACCTGTCCCCACGGATCGATCACCAGGCTGTGGCCAAAGGTGCGTCGGCCGTTGGCATGCAGGCCGCCCTGCGCAGGGGCCATCACATGGCACAGGTTCTCGATGGCGCGGGCGCGCAGCAAGACCTCCCAGTGCGCCAGACCGGTGGTGTGCGTGAAAGCGGCTGGCAGCACCAGCAGGTCGCACGGCTGCGGTGACGACAGGCGCCTGAACAACTCGGGAAAGCGCAGGTCGTAGCACACGCCCAGGCCCACTCGCCAGGGCTGGCCCTGTCCGTCGGTCAGCGTGAAGGCCACGGGCTCGGTGCCCGCCTGGAGCGTGACGCCTTCGTCATAGCGCTGGTGGCCATCGTCAAAACAGAACAGGTGGATCTTGTCGTAGCGGGCCACGCGCTCGCCTTGCGGGTTGAACACCAGCACCGAATTGAAGACCTTGTCTGCCATCGCGCTGCGCAAGGGCAGGGTGCCGCCAATGAGCCACACCCCGTGTTCAAGGGCGGCCTGCGCCAGCCCGGTCTGCAGCGGCGTGTCGGTGCGATGCAGGGCGTCTGGCGCATCGGGTTCGGCCAGGGCCAGCTTGTCGCGGTCCTTGTGGCCCATCAGGCAGAAGTACTCGGGCAGGGCCACCAGTTCAGCGCCATCTTGGGCCGCTTGGGCGATCAGGTCCAGCGCCTCCGCCAGGTTCTCCTGGGGATCTGGGGTGGACACCATTTGCAAGGCAGCAACTTTCATGAACATCATCGTAGCGCGCAGCGGCTATGCTTGCAGCCATGACGAGCATTGCCGATCTTTTGAGCCCCCCGGCACAAACCCTGCTGGACCAGGTTCAGGACGCCAGAGCCCGGCGC
>Ga0209066_10006373_pt1 | contig 12058 bp, 16 predicted proteins | sample All_14_2_FD_187198 | JGI IMG/M metagenome (GOLD analysis project Ga0209066, IMG submission 187198) | Freshwater microbial communities in response to fracking from Pennsylvania, USA - Allegheny Zone_MetaG_DW_15 (SPAdes) (version 2) ...
TTCTCAGCCATCTTGATCAGTCCTGATTTGCGCGTTCAGTCCGCGCACCATCATGCCCTCCACCTCGGGCAGCAGTTCCGCGCAGACCAGCGTGTCCACTCCAAGCGCGTGCGCGCAGGCGAGAGCAGCCGTCATGTCGAGGCCGAGGATCGCACCGGGGACGGCGCGCAGCTGCCCCGTGAGCCGTTTCGCGAGATCCCAGACCTGCCAGCCTTCGATCGTCTGCGGACGGTTCAGGACGGCGGGACATTCGCCGCAAATGCCGCGGCAGGATCGGCAATACTGGTCGCCCCCGCTGAAGTGCCATTCGGCGAGGGCGCGGAGCCGTTTTTTTCCGCTTCCAGCAACAGGCCCTTGGACACGTAGCGGAGCTGGAAGGCCTCGAAGATCGGCAGGATGTCCAGCAGCGCGTCGATGCCTTCCGGTGTGATGGGCACCGGATTGCCTTCGGCGTCGCCCACCCCTTCCCACTCCAGCACGACCAGCCGTGCCAGGGCCTTGGCCATGGTGACCGCGATGGTCTCGTTCGACGCGCCTTCGGGCAAGGCAGCCACCGCCGGATCACTGCGGGCGGCGGCCATGAGCGAGGTCGTCAGGGGAGCGACGCGCACGCGCACGTCATGTCCGAGGTCGAGCCAGCTCGGCTCGCGCGACAGGTTCAGGCGGATCATGGGAATGGCCTCAGGTGTAGCTTGTGACATCGTTCAGGAGGTGGGCGCGCAGCATTGTGCCTTCGCTGTCATCGTAGGCGGCGCGCCAGTCGAAGCTCGCCTCGACCCCGCCGGGGCCGGAGACGGCGTATTTGGGTTTTGGCAGGAAGACGCGCGGCAGCTCGAACCGCAGCGCGTAGCCCTCGGGGAAGGTGAAGCCGTAATCCAGTGCGACGGGATCGCCATTGGCGGCCTCGGCGACCAGCGTCGCGCCGTCGAAGCGCACCGACATCGAGCCTTCGGCGGAAGCGAACGTTGGATCGGCCGCCTCGATCTTGCCGTCCTCGCGGATCACCCGCACCCGTTCGAGATTGTTGGAGAAGGTGAGACTGCCCCCGGTGACGCCCGCGAGCGGCTGGCCGTCGCGGCGGATGAAGCCGCGCCCCTGGCTGAAGCGACGCAGCGAGAAGGCGTCCGGGCTGCCGTCGACCGTAGCCGCGAAACGCTCCTCGCCTTGCGCCACGAGCTGGAGGCGGGCGTTGGCAGGCCCCTCCTGGCCCATCTCGAAATTGAGGCTCTCAATCACCGTGCCGAGATGGCGGAAGAAGACCGGGGTCGTCAGCTTCGGGTGGCCGATCTCGATCGTGTAGCTCGGGATGTCGTCGGCGCCGCTTTCCCAGACATGGGCATAGCCGCCACCGGTCAGCGTCGGGCCGGACACGCTCGCCGCCGATGCTGCAAGGCTGAAGCTGTTGCCAGTCGGGCCGGCCGTGTCGAACAGGATCACGAGCGTCTGGGTGCTCGTCGGCCGGGAATAGGTGCATTTGGCGATCTCTGCATCGGCCGAGGCGTTGAGATCGTCGACCAGCTGATCGACGGTCTGCGTCACGGTCGCCTGGATCTCGGTCTGGTTGCCCGAGGGCGTCCCCGCGACCAAAGTCCAGACCGTGCCGTTTAGCGTGATGGTGTCGCCGGGCGACGGGTTTGCCGCGAAGGCGATCGAGCCAGAGGCGTTCGTCGCCGCCGTCACGGGGTCGCCAAACAGGCCGGTCAGCCAGAAGCCGGTGCCGCGCAGATCGAACGGGATATCGATCTGCCCCTCATCGGTGATGAGGCCGCGATAGGGATCCTGCGCATTGCGTCCCCGCCCCAGCAGCGGGTCGTCCCCGAGCGGCTGCGCCGAAGAGAGATCGGTCGATTTGAAGTCGAGGCTTCGATAGCCGGCGAGCGGAGCCACCCCGTAGCTCGCCTCGCGGCAAGCCTTCAGCGTGGCGTCCGCGCCGTAAGCGCGCACCTTGGGCATGGATGGCTCCTATTTCCAGGTTCAGGCAGTGAGCGGATCGCTCACCAGATATTCGACGATGACGACGAGCCGGGCGGTGAGGATCGGGGCTGCACCCTCGATGGCGAGCGCCCCGGTCTCGGGCGCCGACGGCGTCAGATTCTCGGCGAGTCCGCCGAGGGAGGGATCGATTCTGAGCGCCATTCCGATCGATCCGAGCAGCATGTCGAGCGCCGCTTCGCCTCCGCCCGTCGGATCGCGGGGCACATAGACCTCGATCTCGACACGGTGGGCGTAGAACTCCGTGCGCGGATTGAGCGTCACGTCCGGCTCTCCCGGATCGCCGTCGCGCAGGATGACGAGACCGGATGCCGGCACCTTCTCGGGCAGCACTTCATTGCGACGCACGTTCGCGTCCAACGTGTTGTCGAGCGCCTGGAAGAGGGCGCCGAGGATGGCTTCACGACGGCTGGACACTGGTTTTCCTCAGGCTTGAGGGCAATGCAGGTGATCGCTCCGCACGCGGTGCGGCGCGCACATGCACCGGGATGCGAAGAAGGCGAAGACGGGGCTACCGCCCGTCGACCCAGTTGCGGACGACCAGGCCGGGCAGCCGCTCCTGCCAACTGTTAGCGGCGGAGGCGACATCGAGCCGCTTCCTGAATGTGACCTGCGGCACCAGAATGAAGATCGGCACGGTCACCAAGCCGCGCCCGCTGCGCACAGCGGCGGCACTGGCTCTGGCGTATCCGCCTCGCTTCCCCGTCCGCGCGCGCATGTTGTCGGCGACGAGCAGAGACGCAGCGTTGCGCCGGTAGACGAAGCGCAGCCGCTGCCCGGTCCGCCGTTCCCATCCACCGGGCGTAATCTTGCGGCCACCGTCGCCAAAGCGTCCGGCGGCAGCGGTCGGAATGGCCAGGAAGAAACCCTTGGTCGACCGGATGGTGGCGCCGTCTTCGTAAATGCGAATGATGCCCGGCGCTTTCGACCAGACGAGTCCCGCCGCCCGGATGCTGTTCTGGCCCTTGGGGAAGGTCTCGGACCGCCAGGTGCGCGCCAGCCGAGGGCCGAGCCCCGCATTGGTGACCTGCGTTCTGAGCTCGGTCTTGAGTCCCTCCGCCGCCTCACCGACACCGGCCGTGACAGCCTTTTCGGCCGCCTTGACCTCCTCGGCCATGATGCGACCAAGGTCACCGATGATGGTCGCGGACAGCCTCATACCGGTCTCAGCTCGACGCTCCAGACAAGGCGTTCGCTGTCGCGCACGGGCTCTCCCTGGACGACGTAAATCGCGCCGTCGATTTCGAAGGCATCGGCTTCCGCCAGGCTCGGGGCGTCGTGCGTTCGCACATCGCCAAGGACGCTTTCGCTCCAGATGCGCGTCTCGCCGAAGCTCTCGACACGATCCGGCTGTCGCAAGACAATCCGGACCGTCACCGGCGCGCCCGTGCCGCCCGCCCGCCAGACGGCATCCCGCGCGAGGTTTGGGTCGGCGAAGAGGTCGTCAACTGCCTCCGCGAAGATGCTCATGCTCAGTTGCTGGAGAAGATGCGCACGGCAAGACGCGGACGCTTGTTGATCGGCAGGATCGAGGCCTCGGTCTTGACCTCGATGGCGCTGCCGTCGGGGCGAGCGATCTGCCGCGCGTAGATCGGCAGGCCGACCGTGTTGACCGTCTCGATGAGGTTGGCCGGCGCGCCGTGGGTGACGAAGGTATCGAGGGTGCCCAGCGGGAAGGCGATGCCCTCGCCGGAGGGGATCAGCGTTTCCGTTGCGCCGGTCGAGAGCGTGACGGTGGCGTTGTACTCCTCGAACAGGATGCCGGCGAAGGGAAAACGTCGGCGGGTGTCCTCGCGCAGCGGCTGCGCCCCGGTCGAGGAATAGTACTTGTAGGCCTCCTCGACCTTGGCGTGACCGATCAGCTTGTCGAAGAACTCGGGGCTCACCATCGCCAGCACACCGGTCATGGTCTCGCCTTTGAGCTCGGTCTCGACCTTGCGCAGAACGTCGCGCACCTTGCCCTGGACCTGGGTGCCGGCGGTGCCGAGCACGAAGTCGGTTTCGAGCTGCGTGAGCCCGAACTCGGTGAAGTAGTTGTAGAGCGTGGTGCCGGCGCCGTCCTTGACGATGCCGCGCAGCGCGTTGACCTCCATGTACTCGCGCGTCTGGGCGTGCTTGACCCGCATGCGGGTGAGCTTGCGCTCCATGACGGTGGCGAGCGGGTCGGCGGCGTCTGCAACGCCAAAGCCGCGCACGCCTTGGATGTCCTGGGGCGTGATCACGTCGTCGTGCGGGATCCACGGCACCGTGAAGGAGCGCATGGAGCGCGTGTCGCGATTGGCGACGGTGGCGGGACCGCCCAGCGGCACGGTGGGCAGGAGGTTCAGCACGCCCTCGGCCTGCTCGATGACGACGGAGCGCTGTGTGACGCCTTCGAAGCGGAACAGGCCCATCTGCCCGAGCCGGGTGTAGACGTTGGGCAGGATGTTGATGGCCTGGGTCATCTCGGCGAGCGAGTAGCCGCCCGCGTCGAACGGGTTGATCATGGCGACCATGATGTCGGGTCTCCTTGGGATAGAACGGGCATGAAAAAGGCCCCGAAGGCGGACGCCTCGGAGCCGGTGACGGGTTGGGTCTGACGAGCGTGGATCAGGCGGTGTCGCGTGGCACGATGCCGGCGGCGCTGAGCTCGGCGTGCTTGGCCGCCGTCTTGGCCGCATCATCGACGGCGGCGTCGAAGACGAGCGCCGCCTTGGAGACGATTGCCGGGCCGCGGGCAACCACGAGGCCGGTCCTGTCGCCGGCCGTCGCGTCGACCGCCTCGATCAGGACGGCCGTTGCGACCTCCGCACCCTCGTCTCCGACGACCTCGGCGTCCGGCGACAGGCGGTACTTGCCCGAGGCGGTGATCCGGCCGAGGACGGATCCGAGCGCATAGTTCGTGCCAGCCTTGAGGATCACAGCCTCGCGGCAGTAGCTCGCATTGAGCTCGTATTTGAGCAGGTCGCCGAGGGTCGGCGACATGGTGAGAACGGTCATGATGATCCTCCTTGTCGTCAGCTGCGGTTGGCCGAGGCGCGCTCACGCGCACGACGCACGATGGGGCTTTCGCCGCCGTTCGAGGCCGGCGAGCCGCCCGGTGACGGCGCCACGGCAACCACAGAGCTCGCCTCGGCGCGTGCCGCGAGGGCATCGAGGATGGAGCTGCGCAGCGCGTGAGGCGCCACTCCCTTCGCCATGGCGTCGGCGGCGTCGATGGCGACGCCCAGCCGGGCGCCTTGGGCGGTGATGGCGGCGATCTCCGCATATTCGGCGCGCAGCCGCTCGGCCGTTTGATCCGTTTGCGCCTCCGTGGCCTCCGGCGGCGCGGCGGGCGCCGCTGGTTGCGGCGTTCCGAGAGTTTCCGGATCGGACGCGTTCGTCTCTTCGACAGCCGCGTCTTCGGCAGCCGGGTTGAGGTCGGGTTCTACTGTCATTGCGGTCTTTCTCCTTGAAGGTTGATGAGCGCGGGCGCGTTGCGATGCGCCCGTGATGAGGCGTGGCGGGTCCAGCGCCCGGGCGAGATCCACAAGAGCGAGATCGACAGTGCCGAGCTTGTCGGCCAGGCCGGCGTCTATGCCGCGCTGACCGCGATAGATCGCGGCTTCGGTGGCGCGCACGGCGTCGGGACTCGTGTTCCGATTGCGCGCCACCAGGGTGACGAGGTCGGCATGGAGCGCGTCGACATCCGCCCGGATCGCCGAAAACGCCGTATCCGAGAGCGGCTCGTGGGCATTGCCATCGATCTTGCGGTCGCCCGCGTGAACGAGCGTCCATTTGAGGCCGGCCATGACGTCGGCGACGCTCTCGTCGATATGGATGGCCACGACGCCGATGGATCCGACCTCCGCCGTCCGGGTGACGTAGAGGCGGTCCGCCACGCTGGCGATGGCAAAGGCAGCCGACAGCGCGCTTTCGCTCGCGACAGCCCAGAGCGGCTTCTGCGCGGCTTCGCGCAGGGACACGAGGCGATCGACCAGGTCGAACAGACCGCCGACCTCGCCGCCTGGCGAGTCGATCTCCAACAACACGGCCCGCGCGGCCGGGTCGGCCAGCGCGGCCTCCACGGCAAAAGCGATCTCGCCATAGTCGCTGGCGCCCAGAAGACTGGTCAGCCAGTCGCCACGCGTCACCAACGGTCCGAGGATCGGCACCACGGCGATGCCGGGACCGGTAACGGAATGGCTCGCCACCGGTGGCGCATCGCGGGCCGGAAGCATGGCCGGACGGGCATCGAGCATTGGGCCGGCGGCGAGCAGGCCGTCGAGCGCCCGCGGGGCGATCGCCAAGGGCCGGCCGCCGAGCCGGCTGAGCAGCGGATTCAATCGCGTCATGGGAACCTCAGTCGGCGGCGACGTTCGCCTGGTTGTCGGCCGGTGCTGCCTCTTGAGCATCGGTCAGCAGCGTCGGGTCGGATGAGGCGCTGCCGAAGGAGAGGCCAAGCTGACGCTCTCGCGCACGGTCCGCAGCAATCTCGGCATCGACCTGATCGGCGTCATAGCCGCGCTCGGCGAGCGCCTGCGTCCGGCTCTTCAGCCCCGCCTCGATCTGTTCGATCTCGGCGCGCGCGTCCTTCAGCGGATCGACCCAGTCCCATTTGGGCGGCAACCAGGAACAGCCGAGCCAGGTGCGCCGCTGCTGTTCGTAATCGGGCAAGGCAATCGCGCCCGCCATGACCGCCGTATCGAGCCAGCGCGCCCAGACCCGTCGACAGATCTGCCAGACCATGACCGAATGCTGATAGGCCTCGATGCGGCGGCGAAACTCGAGGAGCGCGAGCCGCGAGTTCGAGTAGTTCGCCTTCAGCATGTCATTCGACAGATACGCATACGGGATGCCGAGCGCCGCCGAGACCTGCAGCAACGTGCGGTACTGGAACGGCTCGTAGGTCTGGCCGACATCCGCCGGCGCTGAGGTCTGCACCTCCTCGCCCGGCTCCAGCATCACGATCTGGCCGGGCTGCAGATCCATCGTCCGCTCGCCGCCTTCGTCGCTCTCGGCAATGTCGAAGGGCTCCGCCGGCGCCGGCGTGGTGATGAAGAGCGCATGCATCGCCGCGACCTTCTTCCGGTCGAGCTCGGCATCGTCGTACTGATCGAGCAGGAACAGCTTCACGATGCCCGGCGCGAAGCGGGAAATCCCTCGCAACTGCCCCGCATCGACCGGATCGATCACGTGGATGACCTCGGATGCCGGCACCCGCACCGTCTCGCCGGAGATGCCCGGATCGGTCACGTCGCCCGGATGGCGGCGCAGGAAATGGTAGGCCACGCGCCTGCCGATCCGGTCGAATTCGATGCCCTGGCGGATGACGTTGCCACCGGGAAGCTGCTCGTTGCGGCTGAGCGGCAGCATCTCGGAGGGGATCATCTGCAGCTGCAGCGGCACCATGAGCCCGTCCTCGGGCCGGCGCGGACGGAAGCGGAAGAACACCTCGCCGGCAATGAATACCTCGCGCGCGGCGCGCCGCTGCTGACCATAGAAATCGGTAAAGCCTTCGGCGTCGCTGTCGTCGGTCCAGTCGAGCCAGAGTCGCTGCACGCGCGCCTTGAGATCGGCATCGGCGATCAGGGACGACGGCTTGATGCCGTCGCCGACCACATTGCCGGCCCAACTCTCGATGGCGTTCGCCGCATAGCCGTTGTTGCGGACCAGCCATCGGGCGCGCGCGGTGATGTCGGCACCGGCGGCCGCGATCAGCGTGTTGAGATGCGCCCGGCTCGGCTGGAAGTGCCGCAGCCTTCGGCTTCCCTGTCCCGCTTCAAAGCCGCCCACCAGAGCGCCGATGCGGCGGCGCCACCGTGTGATCGATTCCAGCACGAGTCAGAGCCCCTTGCTTGCCGTCGTGCGAACGATGCGACGGCGCGCGCCGGTTTGCTCCTCGGCGATCCGCCGTTCGAGGTCGCCGAGGGCGGCCGCCATTTCGGCATCGCCCGCATAGGTGATGCGGCGCCCCTCGACCTCGACGGTGCGCACGCCGCGCCATCGGGCTGCGAGCAACGCATCGCGGCGCGCGATCATGTCCTCAAGCGTCATGGTCTCGGTCTCAACTCAGATAGCTGGGCGTGAACACCCGTCGGCCGCGCCGGGCTGGTGCTCGTCGCACCAGACCCGCGGAGGCGATCTCTGGCGCGCCGGGGTCAGAGGCCGTCGTCTCTGCCGCCGCTGTGTCGCGTCGATCGAGCGAGCCGACCTGGCGTTCGAGATCACGCCATTTCTCCTCGCCCCAGCGGTCGGCGCCGGTGATCCAGGCGGCGGCTCGGGCATAGACCCGGCAATCCAGCGCCTCGTTGCGTTCGCGCAGCTTCTGCCATTCGAGCCGCTGAAACCCGCGCCTGGTCTTCACCGTCACCAGCTGCTCGGCGACGAACTGCTTGCACCACTCGCTGTCGGCCCAAGCCGGCAGGTGGATGGTCCCTGCGGGAAAGCGCGCGCCTCCGGCACGCTCCTCGTCGGTCGGCCGTTCGAGCCGGAGGTAGCGATAGGTCTCGGCCTTGAAGGTCGAGACCGCGACCGACCACAGCCGCGCGCCGCGACGCAGTCGCTTGCCGCCGGCGGTCGCATCGACATAGGTCGGCCCGGAGACCGGGCTCGCCCGATTGAAACCCTCGACGCCTTTGACCGGCGCCACCTGCGCGAAGCCGGCGCGCCGGGCCCAGCCGTAGACCGACGGCGCCTCGAAGCCGGTGTCGATCGCGAGATGCGACAGGCCCATCGCCACCCCAGAGGCGTGCGGCCAAGTGCGGCCCAAGAGACCGTCCAACGCGGACCAGGCGGCGGCATGTTCGGGGCCGCCCTCGATGACGATGTGGTCGACGAGCCAGCTCTCCAGCCCGCGCCCCCATGCCCAGACATCGACCTCGATGCGATCCTTCTGGACGTCGGCGCCGGCGGTGAGAAACAAGCCGCCCATCGGCACCGTGCCGGCCGGCCAGCTCTCCCTGCGATCGTAGAGCCGCTGCCAGTCCGGCGCTTCCCCGGTTTCGACCCATGTCTCGCCCAGCGATGTATTGACGAAGGTCTTCATCGCCTCGTCGCCGTGATCCTTCGCCGACAGAAAGGTGCGCACCATGGCTTCCAGGCGGACCCAGGAGGAATAGACCTCGTTCAGATGGAAGCCGGCGATGCCGTCGAACGGGGCCTCGGCCCGCCATTCGCCCCTGCGCACGGCGGCCCAGCGTTCGGCGTCGCTCCAATGCGCGCCGCAATGGCGGCATTGGTATCGCGCGGTCTCCGGCCGGTGGGCGCCGTCCGCGTCGCGGTCCCAGCGAACCTGCTCCCAGACCAGCGTCTGATGCTCGCCGCATTCCGGGCACGGCACAAAGAAGCGGCGCCTGTCGCTTTCGGCATAGGCGGTCTCGATCCGGCTCGCGCCACGGATGGTCGGCGTCGAGACCAGCACGATCTTGCGGTTCCAGAAGGTGACGGTGCGCTTCTTCGCCAGATTGACCGGATCGCCCTCGGCGCCGGCGCTGAACGGATAGCGGTCGACCTCGTCGCACAGGAGGATGCGGATCGGCCGGCTGGCCAGGCCCGAGGGTGCATTGGCGCCGACGATGGTCAGATGCCCGCCGGGAAACTTCTTGTGCAGGATCTTGTTCGACCCGTCCCGCGACTTCGGATCCGAGATTCGCCCATGCAGACAGGGCGTATCGCGCGCCATCGGCGAGAAACGGTCCTTCGACCAGGTCTCCGCATCGCGTTCCGTCGGCATCACCACCATCACCGGCGCCGGGTCCTGGTCGATGTGGAATGCAACGGTGTTGAGCAGCACCTCCGTCTTGCCGGTCTGGCTCGACGACATCACGACGACGCTTTCGACCGCCGGATCGGAGATCGCGTCCATGATGCCGCGCTGGTAGATGGCCCGCTCCGTGCGCCAGCGGCCGGGCTCGGCGCTGGCTTCGGAACTCAGGCGGCGCTTGGCGTCGGCCCACTCACTGATCGTCAGGGTCGGCGGCGGCGCCAGGATCGTCAGCGCCTTGCGCGTCGCCTGCGCCAGCCGCGCCGGCCCCTTCAGCATCAACGGCGATGGCCGGGAGGCTCGCGAGTTCCGCGAGCGCTTCGGTGATCGCGTCGCGGATCTGCGCGCGCGTGCCGGCAATGGTGGACTCCTCATGGACCAGCGGCGCCAGCCTGTCGGGCAGGACCAGCAAACGTGCGCGCAGGCGGGCCAGCACGGCGATCCACGCCTCCTCGACCTGAGCGGCCGGCAAGAGGTCGCCGCGCCGGACAGCTGCGTCCATTTCGGCGAGATCGGCCTTGGCCTTGATCAGCCGGGCGCGCTCGACACCGAAATCCGCGGCGCCCGTCTGCGACCGCGTCGCCAGCTCGCGCAGGTAGCGCACATAGCCGCGCACCGTGCCGACGAGGTCGTAGCGCCCACGTTCGGGGCCGGTGCGAGCTGACGCCGGGATGATCCCGTCGCGCGCCAGCTGCTGGACCCGCCTTTCGGTCAGGTCCAGGAGCCGGGCGATGACCGCGATGGGTTGGGTATTGGTCGCCATGAACGGGGGCCGCTCCCGGGCAAGATCAGGTCATGTCGGGAGCCCCGCTATCACTGCAGAAAAAGCAATGAAATGATGCGCTTATCGACTTGATGAGGGTGCCGATCAGAGCCTGTATGGCGTCACCATCAAGCGCTGGAGACCGCCATGACCAAGTCCCGAAACACCGCTTCCGCCCTCGACGCTTTCATCGCCAAGAAGGCGGAGATCGACGCGATGCTGGAGCGCATCAAGGCCCTGAGCGACGACCATTTCGACACCAGCCCCGACGAGATCAATTGGGGCCACGTCGGAACGCTCAGCCACTACGCCGAACTCCTGAAGCGCATCACCGACGCAGCCTTCAAGGAGGGCGAGCACGCCGATTAGGCGCGCTGCTTCCCGCCTTCGCCCCGATGGGCTCGCCCTCGGGGCTCGGGGCAGTAGAAGGTCCGCGATGGTCGCGCGCCTCTCCTGAAGAAGGGTTGCCCCATGACCAAACTCTCCGACACACAGATGATCGTCCTCAGCGCCGCCGCGCAGCGCGCGAACATGCTGGCTCAGCCGCTCCCGAAGAACCTCAAGGGCGGCGCAGCGCAGAAAGTGATCGCCTCGCTCCTCAAGCAGGGCCTGCTCGAAGAGATCGATGCCGACGCGCGCATCGGCGAACACATCTGGCGCGAGACCGGCGACGGCCACGGCGTCACACTCGCGATCACCGAGCACGGGCTCGCCGCCATCGGCATCGAGCCGGAGGCCTCGCGTGACGCTGCGGAGCCGACGCAAAGCGATCACGCTGCCGTCAAGACGCCAACGAAGCCAAATGCCCGCGAAGGCAGCAAGCAGGCCCAGCTGATCGCCATGCTGCAGGGCGCCGACGGAGCAACCATCGCCGAAATCGCTGCCGCCTTCGGCTGGCAGCCGCACACCGTGCGTGGCGCCATCGCCGGGGCGCTCAAGAAGAAGCTCGGGCTCGACGTGACCTCCGAGAAGATCGAGGGACGCGGTCGGGTCTACCGCCTCAGCCGGGAGGGTTGAGGCCATGGCAAGGATCACCATCCACGACCGTCTCGTCGCCGCCCTGCAGCACCGAGGCGAAGCGATCATCGCTGATGCATGCTCGACCCGCTACACGGTCCTCACGCGAACGCGCCGGGAAACCGGCGAACAGGTCGGCTTCTATTTTGTCGGCCGTGCCGGCGCGCTCCGGGCCGGCCGCACCGTTGGCGAGAGCCGGCCGGTGGGCGCCGACTTTCGGGCGAAGCTGCTCGGAACGACCACCCGCTGACACGCCATCATCACTGAGCCGCCGCTGCCCGCCATGGGCGGCGGCGTTTTGCTTATGCAGTCCAAGAGCGCATTCTCTCGAACATGCGCCGCACGGCATAGCTGCGCGCCACGGATACCAGCGTGAATAGAGCGCCGATCAACAGATTGTCGCTCAGGGACACCTGCAGACCGAACAGCGGGAAGACTGTGATCTGGGTCAGCACGGCCACGCCGTAACCGATCGCGACATTGCTCAACGCCTCGATCAGGGACATTCGGCGCGACTGCATCATGCGGCGTCCTGATCGCTGTCATGAGTGCCGACGCGCTCG
>Ga0209066_10006375_pt1 | contig 12055 bp, 20 predicted proteins | sample All_14_2_FD_187198 | JGI IMG/M metagenome (GOLD analysis project Ga0209066, IMG submission 187198) | Freshwater microbial communities in response to fracking from Pennsylvania, USA - Allegheny Zone_MetaG_DW_15 (SPAdes) (version 2) ...
CCCGTTCAGCCCTGCTGTTCTTCGTCAGAATCATCAGAGCCCCCCGCGTCGCCGTAGGCGTCACGGCCCGCGGCATCGGCTTCGTCCGCGGTGCTTTCGATGACGTCCTTGACCGTGTCCAGCGGGATGGCGCCTGCGCTGACCAGCAGCATGTCGCCGCCGTCGATGTCTTCGTATCCGACCGCAGCGCGTTTCTCGTTGATGGTCAGGAAGTCGGCCGTCTTGACCGCCTCCCACTTTTCCTTGCGACGCGGTTCGAGTGCGCCAATGCTGTCAACGTCATAATCCAGACGCAGGCCCTCGCCGTACAGCGGCACCAGCCAGCGGTTCAGCTCGTCGCGAATCGTGTCAACAAGCGGCAGCACCGCATCGTCGTACAGCGCCAGCCGCGCCTGCTCGAAGTTGGCGAAGGTCAGCGAGCCCTCAATGCCGACCAGCTGGGACGGCACATGGTACGCAAGCGCGATTTCCTGCGCGGATAGGTTCTTGCCCTGCAGCCAGTCCATGTCCTTGGGGGACATGGCCATCTCTTTCCAGTCGAGCCCGCCTTCGAGGATGAGCGGGCGTCCAGCATTGCCAGCACCGGAAATGGCCGTTTCCAGCTCGTTGCGCAGCGATGCGCGCTGCTGGTCTGTCAGCGTGCCGGGCGTGTCCGGCGATGTGGGCGCATAGACCAGCGCCCCTGTCGGTCGGCCGGAGTTCGCCAGCAGCTTGGCGTTCCACTTTCCCGCCTCGTTGTGCTGGTCGATGCTGAAGGCCGCAGCCTCCAGCGGGCTCATGCCGTACCAGTCATCGAGCGGGTTGAACGATTTGACGTGCAGCACCTCGGAGCGGCCGTTCAGCGCATCGACAGCGAAGTCGACGGACTTGCCGCCCACGGTGTAGCGGTAGGCAGCGGGCACGCCGTTCTGGCCTGGAATGACCTTCATGCGGTCAGGGCGCAGCGTCCAAAGCTCTTTCGGTTTCAAGCCTGCCGCGACGTTCTCGACGTAGGCGTTGCCGGCAATCAGGTAGAAGGCATAGAGCGCCTCGAAGAACTGCGCACCGCCCTGCATCGGGTTCGGCTTGGCCAGCAGATCCAGCAGCGGATGCGTCTCGATTTCGTCGTCGCCCTTGAACAGCAGCCAAGGCACCGCCGCCGCGCTCTGAGCGATAAGCCGGATGCAGCGGTACGCGATGATGTTCTGCTGATAGCCCTCTTTCGAGAAGCCCGCGTAATCGCGCGGCGTGGCCCGCGGCTGACCCGCACCGAACTGCACCATAATCGGCGCCGTGCGGCTTGCCTTTTCTTCCCGCGAGCCCCAGAGGGCGCGCCATGCGTCAGCGATACCCATCTATTCACACGCCCCAGATGCGCGGCTCTCCGGAAGCACGGACGAGCATGAGTTCAGTGAGAGACCAGACCATCGCGTCGAGGCGGTCAGGCGACCGTTGGTCACCCGTGGCGTCCCAGCTGGTGAGCTGGTCTTCGAGCTTTTCGAAAATCCCGACATGGTGGACTCGTCCTTGTTCCGTTAAAGCGGCGATAGGTTCAGCGCGCGCCCGCTTGCCGCGAGAGGCATGCACCGCCTTGAACGCGACCCCGCCGTCGTGGGTGCGCACCGTGTGCTCGACCATCTCGCCGCCGTTGTTGACCTCGCCGACGATGCGGTCGGCGCCGTAATCGTGATAGGCCGCCACGGCCTTTGCCGCCCACTGCGCGGGCTTGTACCGGCCAGACAGGTCAGCCAGCACATAGCCGTGGTCGTCCTCGCCCAGACCGGCCACGATGATGCCGGTTTCGTCCGAGCTTTCCTTCGAGGTCGCAGCCGGGTCGATGGCCACGACAATGCGCTTCATGGCGGGCAGGCCGTCGCGGGCCTTGCGGTTCTTGGCGATGGTTTCGCGCGTCCACAGCGCGCCCGGCACTTCCGTCTGGAAGGCCTCGGCCACGGTGAACGGATACTCACGCCGGAACTGGCTGACGTTGCCGCCGAATTCGATAATCTTGTCCCGCCGCCAGACCAGCTGCGCGTCGTCGAGCCCGAATTCGCGCTTGAGCGACAGCTCGTCAGCCGTGGGCTTGAAGCCCTCCGGCACCGGCTTGCGATATTCGTCCTGCCAGTACCACGGCACGAAGACCAGCTGATAATCGCCGTGGCCGCGGTGCGCCTCCATGCACATCTCGTAAAACCGCCCCTGCGCGCCGGCAGAGGTGCTTTCGAGAATGATTTCCGTGTCCGGCAGCAGCGGTACCGCCTGCAGGACACCGGCGACGTGGCTGTCGGCGTTCGGCCAGTAGGCGACCTCGGAGCCGTGGAAGTATTGCAGCGTCTCCGAGCGGCCCGCGCCCTTCGAGCCCGCCGTGCTCACCTTGTAGGAGCTGTCCAGCCGGTCGAAGATGATTTCCTTGGCGTTCGATGCCCGCGTGGTGGGCTTCACTCGCTCGGGGCAGTTCTCGTGGAACCGCTTCGCCATGCCGAACAGGTTTTGCGTCGCGTCGTCGAGGTGCGTCAGGATGAAGGCCCGTACGCCCTTGCGGTGCGTGACCTTCCAATAAAACCGCGCCTCGGTGTAGGTCGATGCGCCCTGCTGCCGCCCCTTCAGGAGCAGCGCACGCACATAGCCCTTTTCCTTGCGCTGGGCTTCCAGCCGTTCATGGATGTACAGCTGCGCCTTGTTCAGCGACAGCGGCGCGACCCTGCCCTCTTTCGTGCGGATTCTCAGGCAGCGCGGCGCGTAGTGGACGAAGTCGTTCTTAAGCTTCTGCCGGATGCGCTTTTCGCGGTCATTCAAGCTCATCCAAGGCGTCCTCGTGCGCCTTGACGGTCTTCACGATGTTGGTTTCGCTCCAGCCGCAGCGCGTCTTCAGGTAGAACAGAATGCTGGCAGTGTCGCCCTTGCGGATTTTGTCGATGAGGTGGCCGACCACCTCGCCATCAAGGCGCGCCTTGCCGTTGGCCAGCTTGTCCCCGTATTTCTTGACCAGCGTGTCCGCGCTGATACCGAGCGCCGCGGCGATGCTCTCGTCGGTATAGCCGCAGACCTTCAGCGACTGAACCAGCAGCTTGTCCTTGTCCGTTGGCTCGTGCGGCGGCCTGCCCGGCTTTCCCTTTTTCTTGGGCGCAGGCTTTGCCATTTTTAATAACTCCGAAAAAATGCCCCGCCAGCACGGAGGCACTGGCAGGGCGTGAGGTCGGCGGCCACGGGAGGTAGCCGCCATCGGTCCGTCACAGACCGGGAAACGGGGTCAGCTCCGACAGCAGCGAGGGGTCGGTTTCAGGGACAGACAGCATGACGGCTGCCAGAGCTGATTTCGATGCGGCGCAGGCGTCAGGAGACGAAACCCCGGAAAGGCTCTCGACGATGCGCGGCGGGTGTGTGTGAGGTGAAGGAGAAAAAGCAAAACCCCGCACCTTTCGGACGGGGTCTGCTGCAATGCCACTTCGGGCATCTACCCAAAACCTTGCCTTATCTGTTCCCGACCGTCAAGCGTTTTGTGAAACGATGCGCAGCTTGGAGCGTGTCAGTTCATTGTTCACCTGTCGCCAGCGCGCCTCGAATTTGCAGAACCACAGGAAGTTTGCCAAATCCCGCGGGCTGCTGTGTCGCAGCTTCAGGCCATCGTCCGGCAGCAGCTCGACGCCATACCGCTGCCGGAACTCTCGGCAGATGCGCATCAGCTCAACCCATTCATGGTTGACCTTATTGTCGTTTACTGCCTTATCCATCACGTCACTAAACACATTTCGATCACCGCGGCAAAAACAGCCATCGCCACAAGAGCTGCCAGTATTCTGGTTTTGTCGCCTTTGTCACCAAACGCCGCATGACCAAGGCAGAAACCAAAACTTAAACCCAACGCTGTTTCTACCATCACTCTGCCCCTCTTATCAGGCGCAGGGCCTCGTCGATTTTGTCGATTTCCTGAACGTGTCGTCCGCCCAGCATGCTTTGTAGATAGTCGATACGCTTCTTCGACCACTTCAAAGCATCAACCACCTCCTGCGGCACGGCTGGCTTTGTGGCGGCGGTACAGATTATAGCGTTAACAGTCGTTTCGCTGAAATATCGCTCGTTCTCCCCGTATTCGATTGTGCCAATTTGTGGCTGGCCGTTGCTCCGGATTGTTACCCAAATATGGGGGGCAGTATCAAACGCCTTCGCGAGAGCATCGGAGTTGTATGGCTGAGGCACGGCTGGCTTTGTTGCGGCGCGAACAACCGACAAAACCTCACGCATACCGCCACGCATTTCGTCTTTGAATGGTTCATCTTGCGTGTCGAAAGTTTTGGTACCACCCGTTCCGTAGTATGCGCGACACATATCGTCAATCAGCACCTCCGGCTGCTGCCGCTGCGGCCGGCCGTTCACGGGCGGGGTTTCGCCTTTATCGACCATGTCCTGCCACCACTGGATTTTTTCCAGCACAAGGCGCGTGGGCACGCCACGTCGGAAGGTGGCGACTCCGATGGTGACGTCACAGGGCAATTTCTCAGGCAACTTCGTCATGACACCCTCCGCGGATTCCGCACGGTCGGTTGCGCCTTGCGATGTTCCTGCAGCAGCGCGATGACCTTCTCGTCGTTTTCGATAAGAACCTTGACTTGGTCATAGCCAAGGCCCAGCAAGATGCACAGCTCCCGCGTTGCCGCCGTTGCTTTGCACGTCAACACAGCCCCGTCGCTTGTGACGTACGCCTTGACCTCCTGTATCATCAGTACCTCCTGTTGTTGCGACGCTCCCGCGAGAGCGTCTCGTTGAACATGTCCAATGCCTCGCACAAGGCGGGCATCGCGCTGCTGTCACGCATACGGGAAGCCCGCGAAGCCTCCCGCAGCCCCATGCCGACGACGGCCACGTCCAGCACGAAGCGCAGGGGCTTGCCTTCCTGCCGCATCCGGTACGCCCAGAGGCGGTATGCCACCATCAGCGTGGCCCCGCGCTCGATGTCGCTGCCCCCGCCCGGCAGGACGAAGGGGTTGAACGTCCGCCAGCCGATGCCGGCGACAATCATGCGGTGCGCGGCATAGACCAGCTCCAAGGCCTCGGCGCGGTACGGCCCGATGCCGTCGAACAGGCGCTTGTCCTGCGCCACGCGCATGCGCTTCTTGCCCGCCGCAGCGTCGGTTTCGCGGTCCAGCTCCTCGACCAGCCATTCCTTGCGGCGGCGCACCTCGTGGATCTTCCGCAGCACCTTGTCGCTGATTTCGTCCTCCGGCCTCCCCACGCCCTCGGTCATGCTTATCCCCTTTTCTGGCTTGTCAGGTGAAACTTGCCGCAGCGGTCGCAGCGGTACGGTACCAGCATCGGCTTGCCCTTCTGCTTCCGGCGCTTCGACGGGAACAGGCGCGCGAACTTGTCGGCGTCGCCTTTGTTCTCGAACTGGCGCTTTGTGCAGACCAGCGGCATCAGGGCAGCCTTTCGAGTACGCGCTGCACCTCCGGCATGTGCGGCGTTGCAAGGTGCCGGACATCCTCCGGCAGGCGCAGGCGGCGGCCTTGTTCGTCCTCGACCAGCACGGCATGGCGAAAGATGTTCCGCACGGCGTTGCCGCCGATCTGGTCAGCCAGACGCAGCTGCCATTCGTGGGGCGTCCAGCCCTCCGCAATGGCCATGCGGTTCAGCAAAGAGCGCGTCATGCCATCACCCCGCCGTAAAGCTTGTCGGTCAGAGCAGGCGGCAGGGCAGGCTTCCCAGCCCCGCGCGGGGCCAGCGTCCGGAAGCTGCGCAGCACCTGCCTATCCTTCGAAAGGCAAACCTCGATGTCGCCGAAGACCCTGTGCAGCACAGTCGAGAACCGGCTGCGCGCCATGTCGTAGCCGAGGACGCCGCGCTTCGTCGCGCCGTTGAAATGCAGCCTGCCGTCCGGCATCAGCATGGCATCGCGGAAGAAGCCGTAGATCTCGTAGGCGTTCTGATGCACCTGCAGCAGCTCGAAGTGAAACGGATGCGCCTTCCAGTCGAACCACGTCTCATGGCCGCGCAGGGTGTCCACGGCCTTGCCGAGGTCAGTGTTGTTCTCAGCGCTTGAAAACTGCATTGCGCTTTTCCTCCCGTTCTTTGGTTTCCAAAACTCGACGCACCCAATTGCGCCATGTCGCCGGCCAGTCGAGCTTCACGCCCTTCTGCCCCGGCTGGGCATGCCAGTAATCGCAGAACTTCTGCATTTCGAGGTTGATGTCCGCCACGGATAGGCCTTGTGCCTTCGCCCACAGCCCCAGCTCCTGCCCGACAGCATCCTCGCCTTCGCGATCGAGATACGCCCGCAGGCGCATGCCGCGCTCGGCCTTGGGCTTGGCAGGAGGCTCGGCAGGGTCGGGAGCTGCCGTTGCGTCCGGCGCTTCCCGTCCCTGCCCCTTCGCCTCAACCGTGCGAGAGGGAGCGGCGACGCCGGCAGGCGGCGCATCGTCTGTGCGCTCCTCTCTCTCTATCTCTGTATCTGTATCTGTATCTGTATCTTTATCTGGGCGTTCGGCTGCGTTCGCTTGCGTTCGCTTGCGTTCGCGCCACTGTTTGGCGCGTTCGGCTGCGCCATCCTCCCGTTTTGGTTGCCTTTTTTCCCAGCCCGTCAGGACATCCCCATCGAGCACCTTGCCCTGCATGGCGTCCAGAATGGCCTCAACATCCCCTGTTTCGACGTCCAGAGCGGCGGCGATATCGTCCGCGAACAGGTTGTGCGTTCGCCCGCGTTCGCTTGCGTTCGCGGACGCGTTCACGAGCACAAACGTGAAGACGGCCATTACGGTGGCGATAGGCTGACCCGAGCGTTTTGCGATAACGCGCCACTTCGGATCGGTCGGCATGTCATGCCAGAGGCGTACCCAGTTGTTCGACATCAGCGCACTCCTTCCATGGCCAGATGCAGCAGCGCCAGCGCATCGGCTTCGTTGTCGTCCTTCGGGGCAAAACCCTTCGCCCGCATGGCCGCAATCATCGCGTCCTTGTTGGCATTACCTGCCCCCGTCGCGTGGCGCTTGATGGTGCCCACCGGCACACCCTGATAGGGAATGCCGTGGTGCTCGCACCATGCCGTCAGGTGGGCCAGAAAGCCGCCGTAGACGTGCGCAGCGTCGACGCCTGCATGCCGGCGCACTTCCTCGAAGTACACGGCATCCAGACCGCCCACCGTAGCCTTCATGTCCGTCAGCCACGTCTTGAACTTCAGGAAGCGCATGCCCCCGCCCTCGAACCGTCCGGGCTGGAAGCTCTGCGAACCGCTGGAAATCAGGCCAGAGCCGTCCTTGACGGCCCAGCCTGTCTTCGTTCCGAGATCAAGGGAGAGGATGCGCATCAGAACAGATCCATCTGAATGGCCGATGCGTACATTTCGAGCAGCTCCTGCTCCTCGCGCCGGACGTCCGCGTTTTTCTTGCGCAGCGCGACAAGCTTGCGCATGATTTTCGGCTCAAAGCCCACGGCCTTGGCCTCGCTGTAAACGTCGCGGATATCCTCGTCGATGGCCTTCTTTTCCTCGGTCAGGCGCTCTACCCGCTCGATGTAGGATTTCAGGCGCTCCCCGCCGATGTTGTGGCCTTCTCCCGGCGCTTCCTTCTTATCCGGTTCCGCCATTGATACCTCCGTGGCGTTGACGAAGGCCATGCGCAGGCACCACGCCCGCAGCAGTTCCCCCGTGTGAATTCCCCTCTATCGCCGCCGTTCGCCGGCAGTCGTGGCGGGCTTATGCCGCCTGTTCTTCCGCGCGCTCGTCTTTGACGGCCGCGATAATTTCGTGGATCTGGTTCAGCAGCGATGCGCCCAGCGTTTCAATCTGGCGGCGCTCTTTCGCGGTCAGCGTATGCCCGCCCGGCCCGCTGGGGCTCTTCGCCGTCTTGACAGCTTCGGCCAGCTTGCCGACACCGGATACGGCGCCCAGCAGCGCTTCCGTGATGTCCATGCGTCCGCGAAAATCAACGGCCTCGATCGTGGCGCGCATCATCGCCGTGAATGGCACTTCGCCCGCTTCGGCAAGGCAGGCCAGATCGAGCGCGAGCGCGTCCTCGACCGAGATGTGCTTTTCCTTGTCAGGGTCGCCATAGGCGTAAACCGTGGACGGCTGCTTGCCTGTGATGGCGGCGGCATTGTCGAGCCCGAGGATGCCAACGGCACGCAGGACACAGGCTTCGGGCGTTTGCGGCCCGCGAATTTTGTTCGGTCTAACTTTCGTCATTTTTCGGCCTTTCCTTAATCTCGCTTGGGTGAAATATTCGGGTTGTCGGTTAACAGCAGAAAGGGATGTCAGATGTGGGCGAGGTAAAGTCGTTCCCCGCGTTCGGGAAGAAGCCGCACCGCACAACGCGCGCGGCGAAAGAGGATGAACAGACAGCGCAGGAGCTTCTGGCCATCGCAAACCGTCTTGAACAGTTGGCCGGGCAGACGCCTTGGCCGAAATGGATAGGCGCGCTTGCTGGCGAGGTCAGGAGAGCGGCAAAGGCTTGCATGGAGGGGTGAGAGCATTCACAGCCCCCCTATGCGTTCTGCGGGCTGTAAAACGAGGACGGGCCCACCTGCCCTTTGGTGACCTCTTCTATCTTTTCCATCACCTTCCGCCGCGGCATCTGTACGCCTTTTCGGTAGCGTATGACCTGCATGCGGCTGCGGCCGATAAGGTCAGCAAAGCCTTGGTCTGTAAGGTTGTTTTCGCGCATGTATTGTTCGAGTGTGAGCATGCCTGACAAGGTAACTATTTGGGTTACTTTTGTCAAAGCAAAAGTAACTAATCAGGTGTCTATTTTTATTACCCTGTGGCTGTGATGATGGGTAATGGATAAAAAAATGAAATTTCCCAATAACTTGAAGCGTTGGAGGCTCAACGCAGGAAAAACGCAGGAAGAACTAGCTGCGGTCCTTGCGGAGCTTGGAGATACCAACGCCAACAAGCAAAAGATTTGGAAGATTGAGAGCGGCAATCAGCGGATGCGGCCTGAAGAGGCCATCGCCTTCGCAAGGTTGCTGAAATGCACTGTCGAAGACATCCTGTCAGGCTCGACAAACGATAAAATCAAAGACCTCAAGTACTCCCACGATAACAATGAAGGGTCCTACGGCCTCAGCAGTGCCCCTTACGCGGGCAAAGCCTTCAAGCCGGAGCCCGGCCTGATACCCGTTTACGGCCCCGCCGCCGCCGCCAGCGACGATGTTGTGATGCTGACCGACGAACATATCATCGCATACGAGCCCTGCCCGCCTGCCCTTTCAAACGTGCGCGGCGCTTTCATGATGTACGTCGCCGGCAGCAGCATGGAGCCGCGGCATTACCACGGAGAACGCGTCTGGGTGGATCCTTGGACCAAGCCCGCCATCGGGCAGGATTGCGTCGCGGTGCTGGAAGAGCATGGAAATGCGATTGTAAAACGCTACATGGGACGCGAAGGCACGGATTTTGTGTTTGAGCAATATAACCCGCCCAAAAAATTGAAATTTAAAGCCAAAGAAATCCGCGCTATTTATGCGGTAACTCGATAATTTTCTTCTCTGATTTGATAGGTATTGAGATGACTAATTTTACGAATAGCAAAGCATACTCTTATGTTTGATTTGGTTGAGGCTTTAAGCTACGTCGAGCAAGTAGATTCTGTGCATGGTGTTACCCAGCCAGTCGTCGTCGCCGTTGATAACAACGGGGAAGAATTCAATGTACACGCTAAGCTGACGGACACCAGAAACTGTTCTGCGGATGCTTTAGCGCGAGAAGCTATAGCTGCATTTCTTGCGAGAGACCTTGCGCTGAACATACCACCGCCTCACAGAGTATTTGTCAGTGATGATTTTATATCATCCATGCCGACACTTACTCTGAGAACCCGGTTTGAAAATAGCCTTCGAATCATATTTGGAAGCAGAACCTTAACTGGATTTTACTCGGTGCCAACAGACCCGGCTCTAGACGGCCTTAATCGGCAATCTGCCGCCGACATCCTCGCCTTTGACCTGCTTATAGGAAATGCAGATCGAGGCGGAGAAGGCGCAAAGCCAAACTGCATGACAAATGGTCGAGATTTTGTAATTTTTGACCACGAGAAGGCTTTTTTGGGCACCGGATTAATGCTTTTTGGCTACCGCTCCCCATGGCTGCCTGGGGCCCTCTCTCAGAGAACGGGCCCAAATAGCCATTTATTTATCAATGCCTTAAGAAAATTGCGCAATAAACCCTCCTTTAATGATTTTATGTCAAGGTGGTCTAAGGCAGTGACTGACACTAGATTAATGGAATACAGACAAGCACTTCCGCCCGAATGGTGCATATACCCTGACGCCTTAGATAAACTTTTTGCTGGCCTAAAGGGCGTGAGTGATAATATAGATGGCTGCCTTGCAGAGCTTAACCGTTCTGTATATGGCGAATAACGGTTGGTGTAATATGAAGAAGTACACATACACTGTTCTGAAATACACACACGATGTAGCGCGCGGTGAAACAATCAACGTAGGCTTGTTGATGTTTTGCGCTGAGGAGAGTTCTATACGCTTTGGTATCCGTAAGCATTTGAAAGAAATAAAGCTTGTATTCCCTGAACTAAAATACAATGTTTTACGCGGATATTTATCTGGCATTTCGCAGCAGTTTGACAGGCTATCGCGCTTGCGCTCATCTGAGTTAAATCTCATGGGCGATAACATTTTAGAAATTGCAACGTCTGTTCTTCCCAGTGACGCAAGCGCCTTACGTTGGCATAGTGAGGTTCGTGGCGGCATCTCTAAAGACATCAAAAGAACATTTGAGACGCTGTGCAAGACGATGCTTGATACGCAAGCACCAAAGGCTTACCAGCGCCGCGAAGACGACGAGGTGTGGAGGAATTTTTCACCCATTCTCGAAGCCGCCGGGATTAAAGACCACCTACAAGAGAAAACCTTTAAGGTTGGGAAGTTCAAGCAAAAATACGACCATGCCTTCAAAAATGGGCGCTGGCATTGCTTTGTACCAATGTCGATGGACTACGCATCAGAAGATACACTGATGGACAGAGTAACAAGCGAGATTGGCAAGATGCGGCTTGTCTCCGAAAATAACAGAGAAACAAATTTCTACTTCCTTTTTGGTAAGCCGCAACGCGAAAATTTGATGGCGGAATACAACAACGCAAAAGAATTATTCTTTGGCGAAAATTCACATGTTGTCACCGAGGACGAGCCTGAGAATTTGAGGTCTTTGCTCCGCCCAGCTATAGAGCATTTTGAAAGCCATTAAAGCGGGCCGTGCTATTTATGCGGCAACTCGATAATTTTTCACTTCAATAGGTATAAGAATGTCCGCCTTAACCAAGTGCAAGGCCTGCACGAAAGAAATCAGCAAAAATGCTAAAGCATGTCCGCATTGCGGAGAAGCAATTAGGAGAACGCACCCAGTAACAGTCATAATCGGCCTGCTTGCAACATTTTGGATGATCGGATATTTCACGTCACCTGACAGTGGACAGACAGACTCTCCAAAGCTTCCCGACTACGCTGTAAATACTGGGAAATCTACAGGACTGAAAACAAATTTGTATGAAGCAGCGCCATCCAACTGGGTGATTCAGCGCAGCAAGTCAGAGATGACAGACACCCCCACAGTGATGGCTATCGTGCAAAGCTCTAACGAATATTCGTACTGGCTTGGCGGGCCTAAAAAAGCTGAGTTCGTCGCGCGCTGTTCGGAAAACAAGACGGAGGCGCTTCTGTCAACAAACTCTCGCTTCAATGTCGAGTATGGCGAATATAACAAAGCCCGTATACGCTTAAGGATTGATGATAAAAAACCAGTTACACAGTATTGGTCTGAAAGTACTGATGGGGAAGCAGCCTTTGCCACAGGGGCTATTAAACTCCTCAAAGATCTGAGAGATGCTAAAACCCTCACCGTAGAGTTCATCCCGTTCAACAGTAGCCCAGCTATTTTGAAGTTTGACGTTTCTGGATTTGCGCCCCATCTGGATGAAATCGCAAAAACCTGTAACTGGAAAATGTAAGCCTCCAACGCTTTCAGAGTAAGCCCCCCCTCACAACGATGGCCTTTAGACTGCTTTTAGCGAGTATTTGCCGCTCCCATCATGTGGCCGGCCTTTTACCCGTTTGAAAATAGACACTTTTTATA
>Ga0209066_10006376_pt1 | contig 12055 bp, 7 predicted proteins | sample All_14_2_FD_187198 | JGI IMG/M metagenome (GOLD analysis project Ga0209066, IMG submission 187198) | Freshwater microbial communities in response to fracking from Pennsylvania, USA - Allegheny Zone_MetaG_DW_15 (SPAdes) (version 2) ...
GCTATGGCAAGCGCAAGGAGGTCAAGGTCGGAACCACCTGGAAACGCTACGAAGTCGCGAACCCGAAGCTGCCGGGGGCCGGGGTCTATTCTCCGGTGACGATTTCATTCAACAAAATGCGCGGCACGCTCTGGGCGGATGACCTGCAAGCTGAACTGCTGAGTGTCCCGGATGGCGCGGCGCTCACCAACGAGGGCGTTTTTGCGACGCCGTACAAGCCCTCCGAACTCGACAAACAGCGATTCGGGAAAAGCGAGGAAGTGCCTGTCCGCGCCCCGGAGGTCACCCTGGCGAAGCTGCCCGACGGCCTTGTTCCCGACGGCGATCTCGACGCCTGGAAAGACAAGGCCGCGAAGCTGGACACGTTCTACTTCAAGCTCGACAAAGCCCGAAACCGAACGGAGGCGTATCTGGCGTGTGACGACCAGACCCTCTACATCGGATACCGCTGTTTCGTCGCCGATCTGTCCGCCGTCAACACCACGCGCGACGCGCATGATTCGTTCAGCGTGTTCAGCAAAGACAGCGTGGAGTTCTTTCTGGATCCCTGCGCCGACGGCCTGTTCTACCACTTCGCCGTGGACGCGGGCGGCACGCGTCTGGACATGGGGAGGGGCCGCGATGTGGCATGGAACGGAACGTGGGACGCCAAGGTGAAGCTCAATGAAGCGCTTAAGAGCGTCGACTATGAAATCGCCATTCCGTTTGCTTCTCTGTCGGCGGCAGCCATGAAGTCACGCTGGCTCGTGAATGTCTGCCGAAACGACAGCACGGTCAAAGAGCAGATCGCCGTCACGCGGACCCCGACGCTGGGATTCAAGCGGACGGAGTACTGGCCCTACGCGCAGTTTCCGGCAGAGGTCATCGCACGGTATTCCGTGGGCGTCAGCTCCGGCGCATACGCCGATGACGGCGACGGGACGGCGGTTTCGCTCATGATCGGCAACCTCACCGGCAAGGAGCTGCACGTTCACGCCGAGCTGCTTGACGCGCAAAACAGCGCCGGAACGCTGGCGCAAAAGGACGAACTTCTGAAGCGCGGCGAGAATCACGTTGCTTTCATCGCAAAGACAAAGACGAACCGAGTCCGCTTGAGGCTGTCGGCGGACGGATCCCCGTTGACGGATCAAGTCGTCCCTCTGGACAAGCGCAATCTTGTTTCCATACTCGGGCGGCTGAGCTACTACATGAACGAGAAAGAAGCCGTGTTCAAGGTCCAGACAACCTTGGCGCACGCAGAACAGCTGACGGCCACCCTGACGGCCGCAGGCAAGACGGTTGCCATGTCCGCCGCTCCGGAGTTCAAGATCGCCGTGCCGCTCAAGGATATCCCGGAAGGGACGAACAGCGTGGCGCTGGTTCTGTCGAAGGGCAATCAGAAGGTTGCGGAGACCGCATCCACGCTGGTGAAGCGGTCCCACAGGGCCGGTGCTGCACAGGTGAACCATTTCACGCGCAGCCTCATGCACGACGGCAAGCCGGTGTTTCAGTTTGCGCCCTTCTTCACGTTCACCAAACATCAGCCAGAAGCGTACGTGCGCGGAGCCGTGGATTTTTGTGACAGGTACGGATTTAAGTACCTTCATCTCCTTGTCGACAACAGGGCGCCCGATCAGGCCGTTTGGGCGCTTGAGCACGCGCAACAAAAAGGGATGAGAGTCATGCTGTGGACCAAATACAGCGAACGGACAGACGAGGAAGGCGCGGCGCTCCGCAAGAGGCTGGATTTCCCGAACGTCATCTCGCAGATGGTGATGGATGAGCCCGAACTGGGGATGCCCTCCGATGACGCCAGGGCGTTCCTCCGCAAAATGCGTGCGCTCTATCCCTACCATCCGGTACACATGAACAACACCGTGCTTGGGATACCGAACCGCTACGCCAATCTGGAGACGGATCTCCTGATGCTCGACGACTATCTGACGAATGTCGAGAAGCGGACCGTCCCCTCGGTCGTCAATCAGACCGACATCCTGTGGGAAGCCGGGAAAGAAGAGGGCAAGCCCTGCTTCTATTTTCTGGTCGGCGGCAATTTCCCGCTGCACCACCGTGAGCCGTCCTATGACGAGCAGGTCGCGCAGACGTACGGGAGCATCGCCGCGGGCTGCACCGGGCTGTCATTCTTCTATGGCGTGCCTGCGACGCCCGGCAACTGGAAGGCCTATGTCCAGCTCAACCGGGAAGTGCTCGAGCTCAACGATGTCCTGCTTTCAGAGGAGGACGTCCTGCCGGCGACGTCGTCGGCCGACGCGAAAACGGTCCGGACCCTCACACGCAAGCACGAGGGGTGCCTGTACGTCGTCGCGTGCAACATCAGCGACAAGGCCGTTGACAAGGTGGCCTTCGCGCTGCCCGCGCAAAGCGCGTACGCGGAGGAGGCGGAGGTGTTGTTTGAGGGCCGCACGGTTCCCGCCAACGAGGGCCTCCTCTCGGACTCGTTCGCGCCCCATGCCCGCCACGTGTACAAGGTCAGCCTGAAGTAGGTCGTCGGATGTGATCACGAAACAGAAAAACCGTGCTGCCGCCCGCGCGGCACAAAGGAGAGAAAAGGATGAGCGCTCAAATCGCAACGTTCAAAATCCGGATGGCTGCGGCCGCGGCTGCCGCCCTGGCGCTGTGCACCTTTCCGGTGTTCGGGCAGGCAGGAATCGACAAAGACTTTGCCGTGTTCGTGTCGGATACGCACATCAGCGAAAAGGGGGCCGACGTTAAGAAGGATGCTCCCGATGCGGCGGTCAGGCTGGGACTCTGCGTTCAAAAGATTCTGGCGAAAGAACCGCATCCGGGCGTTATCATTTTCTGCGGCGACTTGACTCAGGACGGCAGGCCCGAACAGATGGCGCGGTTCAGGAAAATCATCCAGCCCTTGCGCGATGCGGGAATTCCTTGCCGGCTCATGCCCGGCAACCACGACTACTACCATGAGAAGGGTTCTCATTATAACGAGCTGTTCAAGGAGGAGCTCGCGCAATCGGCCGTATCCAATAAAGTCGTCGGCGTGGTTGAAATGGAGCGGGTGGACGTCGTCTGCCTCGATACGCCGGACATGATCACAGAGGATGGCTGGTGGGGGAGGATCGACGGGGCGCAGCTCGACTGGTTAATGGCGTACATGCAAAAGCATGACGGCCAGAAGCCCTTCTTCATTTGTACCCATAACCATTACCAGTTATTACCTGTGCCGGCAGGCGTGAATATGTTCACCGATGCGGCCGGAATCATCAGCGGACACGCGCACCGCTACGGCATGGAAAAAGTAGGGAGGGGTGTCCCGCAGGTTTTCATTCCGAGCACCTTCACGGACCCGTGCGGCTACGTCGAAATGCGCCACAAAGACGGAGGGTTCACGTTCACGCTGATCACAGAAGATGAGAAGCATGAGCGGAACGGAACGGCCGTGACGGTTGAAAAGAAAGCGGAAAAAGCGAAATGAAACGCGCGGCAGCGAACGTTTGCCGGGTAGCGGTTTTTGTGCAGGTGACTGCGGCCGCTGCCCTTTCCTTCGCGGATGCACAGATGGGGAAAGCTCAGTGGATCGGGGACGGAAAAGCGCAGCCTGCGCGCGACGAGGATTTCTATGCGGATGATCCGGCGCCCGTTTTTTGCGCGTCGTTTGCCGCGGACACTGCGGTGAAACGCGTCGAGCTGCGCATCGCCGGGCTTGGGCTCTACCGCGCGGAAATCAACGGAGAGCGCATCGGCAGAGCGGAGCTCGCTCCGCTTTGGACGCCCTTCGGAAAGCGGGTGCTCTTCGACTCGTATGATCTGACAAAACAAATCAAGCCGGGCGAGAACACGCTCGTTGTCCGACTGGGCAACGGCTGGTACAACCCGCTTCCCCTGCGCATGTGGGGCCGCTTCAACCTGCGGGAGCATCTTGCCGTCGGGAGGCCTGCGCTGGCAGCAGAAATCGAAATGGTCAGCGAAGACGGCCGCACGGGGATACTCCGTACGGATGAGGCCTGGCGGGTGGCGGCAACGCCGCTGCTCCGCAATAACCTGTATCTGGGTGAGGTCTACGACGCCCGCTGTCCGCAGGCAGGAGAATGGAGAAAGGCGGTTCGCGTTCAAGGGCCGGCAGGGAAAGTCCTTCCGAACACGGCGCCGCAGGTCGTGGAAATCGATGCGTGGCCAGCGGTTGGTGTCAAGAAAGTGAAGCCGGACATGTGCGTTGCGGACATGGGACGTAATTTTGCGGGCGTGGCCAGCTTCCGGCTGGGCAAAGGTGCCGCGGGCGAGCGCATCACGTTCCGCTATGGCGAGCGCGTCAACGGAGATGGCACCGTGAACACCCTGACGGCGGTCTGCGGACAGATCAAAGGCAAAGGCGTGGGGGGCCCGGGAGCGCCTGACCGTGCCGAGCAAACGGATGTCTACATCCGCAGCGGAGCGGGTGATGAGGCCTATCAGCCGCAGTTCACGTGGCACGCGTTCCGTTATGTGCAAATCGAAGGCCTGTCGCATGCGCTCGCGACGAGCGATGTCGTGGCCCACGCGTGGGCGAGTGACGTCAAGAGCGCGCTGACCTTCGAATGCTCCAATGCGCGCGTCAACACGCTGCACGCGGTTTGCAGGAACACCTTTACGAGCAATATCATGGGGGTGCAGTCCGACTGTCCGGGGCGAGAGCGGTTCGGCTATGGCGGCGATATCGCTGTTTCCGCAGAGGCGTATATTCTCAACTACGACATGCACGGCTTCTACCTGAAGACCCTGCAGGACTACGATGACGAGGCGGCGGAGGACGGTTTCATCTCAGGGACGGCGCCCTTTGTGGGGTTCGTCGACCACGGCTTCGGCGGCAAGCATGGTGATGCGTTCGGGTGGGCGCTCGGCGTGCCTATCCTGATCGAGAAACTGGTGCGATACTATGGCGATGTCGAGGCCATGCGCACCTATTATCCGATGTGCGCGCGCTATTTGGAAAAGACGGTTGAGGCCCACCCCGACCTTGTCATCACGTCGTGCAACGGCGACCATGAGGCCGTTGAAGGCGAGAAGCCGGACAAAAAGCTCACGGTCATGGCGCATTTCCATCAGTTCGCGAAACTGGCTGAACGGTTTGCCCAGACGCTCGGAAAACCGGACGACGCGGAAAAATGGAAGGCGCTTGCGGAACGGATCCGAGCGCTGTTCCAAAAGCGCTACGTTGTCGAAGGAAAAGTTGCCCAAGGACGTCAGGCGGAACAGATCTTTGGACTTTACCACCGGCTCATTCCGGACGGACAGTTTGCCGCGGCTGAGAGAATCCTGCGCGATGATCTTGCCAAGCATCAGGGCACGTTTACCACGGGCATTTTCGGGACTCAATACCTGGCGGACCTCCGCCCCGATCTCGTCGAACGAAACGTGACGAGGAATGATTATCCGAGCTTCGGACATATGATTGACAAAGGCGCGACGACGCTGTGGGAGACCTGGAAAGAGTCCGACAACATCTACAGCCAGAACCATCCGATGTTCGGGTCGGTCGACGCGTGGATTGTGAAATCCCTGCTGGGTATCCGCGTGGCGGACGACGCCGTTGGTGCGGACAAGCTCATCATTGCGCCCTGCGCGACGCGCGCCGTGGACTGGGCGAAAGGGGAATACCGGACGGTGAAGGGCGTGGTCGGTGTGGCCTGGCAGAAGGCGGGCGGCAGAAGACGCTTGACGGTGAATATTCCGGAGGGGGCCTCGGCCCGTGTGCAGCCGCAATGCAATGGCGAATGGGTGGAGGTTAAGAGTGGACGGCATGCGTGGAAGTGATCTTCCTGATTCTCCGCACGCCGTGTTATGGTCGCAGGGCGAGGCTGTGATGACAGCGGCGCTGACGAGGCAGCAAGGCGTCGTGTTTTCGTGGGCAGCGCGGCTCAGTCTTTTTTCAAGACCGAGTGGACCGCCTCCTCGAAAACGGAGACCGACTCGCGCAGCGCCTCTTCTTCGATGCAGAGCGGCGGGGCGACTTTGACGCACTCTCCCCCGATGCCCACCGGCGCGAACATCAGCAGGCCGCGGTGCAGGCAGGCGAGGTTGATCTTGAGCGCCAAAGCCGGGTCGGGCGTTTTTGTTCCCGCCTTGACCGCCTGAATGCCGGCGACCAGCCCCATGCCGTGACAGCAGCCCAGAACGTCGGGGTAGAGGCGTTGGATGCGGCACAGTTCCGGCACAAACCATTTTCCCAGCCGCTCGGCGCGCTCGGCCAGCCGCTCCTCTTTGAGCACCTTCAGATTCGCAATGGAGGCGGCCACGGCCAGCGGAGAAGCCGAATGCGTGGAGGTCATGGAGCCCGGGGGATAGAGGGACATGATGTCCGTCCGCCCGATCACCGCCGAGAGGGCCAGCGAGGAGGATATCCCCTTGCCGCAGGCGATCAGGTCCGGCGTGATCCCATACTGTTGGTAGCAGAACATCTTGCCCGTGCGCCCGAACCCGGACTGGACCTCGTCCAGGGTCAGCACAATGTCGTGCTCGTGGCAGAAGGCCTCCAGCTTCCGCGCGTACTCGACGGGCAGGAAATCGGGGCCGACGCCCTGGTAGCTCTCGGTCATCACGCCGGCGATCTCGCCCGGTCGGACCCCTTTCTCCTTCAGCGTTTTCAGGAACAGGTCAAACGAGACATCCTCGTTCTTATACCCGTCCGGGAACGGCACCTGCACGAACGAGGGGTCACACGCGCCCATCCAGGTTTTCAGCCGGGGCATGCCGCCCGCCAACTGGGCGCCCATCGTGCGACCGTGGAAGGCGTTGTTGAAGGAAACGAAGATCTTCTTGTCGGGGCCGTACTTCTCAAGGGCATAGCTCTTGGACAGCTTGATGCAGTTTTCCGTCGCCTCGCTCCCTGTGCTGAGCAGGAAAGCCATGTAGCTCGCCGGATCCGGCGACAGGTCGCTCAGCATCCGGGTCAGCGTGGCGCGGCCCTCGTGCGGAAACACGTAGGTGGACAGCAGCGGCCGCTCCAGCGCTTCGCGGATCGCCGCGCGAATGGCGGGGTGGCCATGTCCGGCGTTGGCGATCAGCACGCCGGAGGACCAGTCGATCCACCGGTTGCCCCAGCGGTCCGCGACGGTCGCGCCCTCTGCCGTGTCCCAGACGATCGGCGGCTGTCCGGCCATGGAGCGCGGCTCCGAAAGGCGCAGGGACTCGAACAGCGGCAGCGATTCCGGGACAGGGATCGCCGTGCGGATCGTGCGGAACTTCGTCTGGACGTGGGGGACGGCGACGGGGGTCAGATCATACTCGGCCATAACTACCTCTTTCTCTCTTCGACGTGCGGCTGTCCGCCGTAAACGATGTTGACCCATTCGCCGTCGGCTTGGATCGACAGGCGCGCCGCCTCGACCACCAGCTCGTTGATGGAGCTGTTCGCGGGTGTCGCCAGCAGTCCGGCCTCATTCACTTCGCGGATCAGCGCGCGCCGCTGTTCCAGCGTCGCGGCGCCGCGCTCCATGCGGAGCATGGCCTCCACGTTGGCCACGATGGAGTCGACGCCATAGCCGACCGGCTTCAGGCCCTTGCCTTCCCACTGCACCAGCCGGAAGAAATCGGGGCTCACGTAATTGTAGACCGAGCCGCCGCAGCCCGAGCCTTGGGCGTAGCTGTGCCGCACGCCGCGGTCCTGGTCGTCGTGCTGGATCATGCCGCTTTTGCCGTTCCCCTCGCAGTACATCATCAGCGCCTGGTCGTTGCTGCCTGCGGCATCATTCGGATAGCCGAGCCCGGCGCTGATCGACATCAGGGCGCCGTTTTCATAACGGACCCGCCCGTTCGCCCACAGATACCCCTCGTTGCCGTTGGGGAATTTCCCCTTAACGCCGGAGACGGAGACCGCGACCGGCTTTAGCCCCGTGATGAAATACACTAGGTCCACATAGTGACACCCGACATAAACAAAGGGGTCGGTCTTGTCGCACAAGAACCAGTTCTGGAAGTTGGAGTCGCGGTAATAGTAGGGCTCAATCAGCTTGGCCTCGCCCATCACGAACGTTCCGAAACGCCCCTCGGCGTACAGGGTCTTGGCCACCAGCGAACGGCGGTCAAAGCGCTTGTGGTACTCCACGCCGACAAAAAGGCCCCGCTCCAGCGCCAGCTGCTCCAGCTCCACGGCCTGCGCGTAGCTCAACACCAGCGGCTTGACGCACAGCACGTGCTGATCGGCCAGCAGCGCCGCCTTGACCATCTGGTAATGCATCTGATCCGGCACCGCCACGATCACCGCCTGCCGCGGGCGAGAGGCCGCAAGAACCTGCGCGAACTGATCGGGAAAAATCTGGCCGGCGGGCTCGGTCAGGGCCGGATGCGCCACAAAGTCTTGGCCGGGGAAGGCCCTCGCGAGGTCGGCGTTGTCTTTGAGCGCCATCAGCGGAAGCGTGCTCCGGTCGCAAATATGGATGGTCCCCACCGCGCCCGTCCGCTGCAACTGATACACGGAGGGCAGAATCAGATCGGTCACGATCATGCCGCCCCCGATAAGGGTCACATCCAATTTGATTTGCGCGTCACTCATTTCGCCTGCTGATCCTCTGGGGTTGTCGCTTCCATTTTCTTCAAGTTGGCCCTTATCATAAGGTTCTCCGGTCGCTAGGGCAATTGCATGTTTGCTAAAACAGGTGCAAAAAGAGGACCTCGGGAAGTTTCGGCGTTGACGTTTCCGCTTAAACGGGACTATTCTTAAGGCATCTTCAAATCTCGCACGGGAGTAACGTCATGATTGTTGTCAACACCGAGACTGTCACAGGCTACGATCTTCTTGAGGTGAAGGGAATGGTTCAGGGCAACACGGTTCGCGCCAAGCACATGGGACGCGACATCGCCGCAAGCTTCAAGAATATGGTCGGCGGCGAGCTCAAGGGATACACCGAGCTCCTCACCGAGTCGCGCAGGGAAGCCCTGACGCGCATGCTCCAGCAGGCGCAAGAGCTTGGCGCGAACGCGGTTGTCAACGTCCGGTTCACAACCAGCGCCATCACCGCAGGCGCGGCCGAAATGATGGCGTACGGAACCGCCGTTGTTGTCACGCCGAAACTTCAGCCGTAACGGAGGGCCCCATGGATCAACTCGTTGCCCTCGCCGTCACAGCCGTCGTGATCCTGGTCGGGCTGTTCGCGGGTAAAGCCACGGAGAAACGTCACCTCGCCAGCCTGAGCCAGCGCGAGGCGGGAAATGCCTGCCTGCGGGTGACCACCCTCAGGCAGCCGCTCGACGTTTCTCAGGCCCCTCACACACCTGTGTTGGTCTGCGGCGAGGCGGTTATCGCCAGCGACGCCTTCAAGAGCTGGGTGACCGGCCTGCGCAACCTCTTCGGAGGGGAGGCCAAGAATTTCGGGCGCCTCTACAGCCGCGCCCGGCGCGAGGCCACGCTCCGCATGCTGGAAGAGGCCCGCAGGCAAGGCTTCGACGCGGTCTGCAACGTCCGCCATATGAGCACCGACATTGGCGGCAACGCGGTGCGGCCGCAGAACAAAGGCATGCCCATGGCCACCTGTGTCGCCTTTGGCACCGCCTATAAGCGCAGCTGACCGGCCATGCCGCGCCACCCGCACAGCGTCTTTGACGAGCCGAATTTCAGCCTTCAGCCTCTTGCCCGGGAGGTCAACGAGCAGGAGGTCTGGTGCGAGCCAGGCCTGCTGCCGAACGCCCGCCCCGCCGCCTCGTCCCAGACGTATGCGGCGCTGCTGCGCGAGCGGTGGCTGAGCGCCTCGCCGGCCGTCTCCTGCCTCACGGCGGTGGGGCTGGCCCTTGCGGCAGGCCCCTTTGCCATCCTGTCGGCGTTCATGAAGACTTCGTCGCCGAGCTTCGTGATCGCCGCCGTCATCGTCGGGCCGCTCGTCGAGGAACTCGGCAAGGTCGCCGCTCCCCTGATCACGCTTGAGCGCTGGCCGTACCGCTTCATTTCCGGCGCCCAGCCCGTCGTGCTCTGCGCGGTCTCGGGGCTCGTATTCTCCGCCATCGAAAACCTGCTCTACCTGCATCTCTGCGCGCGCGACCTCGGCCCCGCTTTTGCGGCGTGGCGCTGGTCCGTCTGCACGGCCCTGCATGTCGGGTGCTCCCTGATCGCGGGCCTCGGCCTGCGCCGCGTCTGGCTTGCGGCGCGGGCGGACTGCTCGCGCCCGGACATCTCCGTAGCCGCGAACTATCTGATCACCGCGATCGCAATCCACGGCAGCTACAATGCGGTCGTGCTCTTGCTCCAGGGCAGCCATTTACTCTCTTTCGGCAAGTGACCTGCCCATGAAAACAAATCAGGACCCCCGTTTCCGGGCTCTCGCGGCCCTGCTGCTGGGTGAATGAAGCGAGAAGGCCAAGAGCCTTTAGATGAGAAACAGGCGCGGTTTCTCGAATTTGAGAATTTTGCCGGGTTTTGGCTGAGAGATTCCGTTGTAAAGCGGCCGATACCACGGCGAGCCTTCTTATTCCTTTGGAGCTGTCTGACAGGAAAGCAGAGGGTTTTCGAATGAGAAACAGCTTGGAAATAAAGGGGGACGTGACAAAATCCCGCAGATCAGGTATAAATCGTCTTTTTCCATCTTCATGTGCAGACGTTGCCGATGCGGGTGGCACGCAGGATGCTTTAAATCATCTTTACGATCGTGTGAAGGTGGGATGGAAGCTTGGACTCAGGAGGTCTGGCATGAAAATCCGAACGGGATCATGGTTCTCGACGGCTGTTTTGGCGTTCACCCTTACGGGACTGTCGCCCCTTGTTTCGGCGGGCGAGGACAGCACCACGTTTCAGGACAACTGTGCGAAGAGCGCGGCTTACGGCACCGTGACCCTGCTCAAGGAGTGGTATGATGCCGCCGGGGACAAGCTGAGCGCGCCGCCCGCCTTGTCGCAAACGGTGACGATTACCCTGACCGGCGCGAAGGCTTGGCTGCGGGTCATCTACCCGGCCGGCGACACGGCGCACCCCATCCTGACTTCAGCGGTGCTGAAGCCCGACGGCGCGGGCTCGGCTTGGCCGGTGGAGGTCAGTGCGGTCTTCAACAGCGACACCAGTGTCACGGCGAACTCCGCCAAAGAGCTTTCTAACGTGGTCTTGCTGTTCGACGACTGCGCCGAGCAGAAGTTCGACAGTCTTTCCGGGTACTCGCGCACGTTCTCCGGCACGGGCGCGAACGCGGGCAAAACCGTGATCGGCGTCTGGATCAAATCGGGAAGCAACAAAAGCGGCGACGGCTCCGGGTATGGGGTCTATGTGGGCCGCGCCCTGATGGCGCCGGCAGGCTCTTCCTATACGGTCACGGAAACGGGCCTGCCTGCTGGATGGTCTTGCGGGGCAGGGCTCGGAACCTTCACGGCTTCCGGCGGCAGCGGCACGCATACGGTCCGGAACCAGATGACCCAGAGCCAGACTCCGGCCGTCAACCTGGTCAAGACCGCCGGTACGGCTTTGGACGGGGAGGTCTATACGCTGAACGGTGCGCACCTCGTGACCTACACCTACACGCTGAGCAACACCGGCTACACTTGGCTGAAGGACCTGACGGTGACGGACGACAAGCTCGGCGCCATCGGAGCGGTGGCAGGGCCTCTTGCGCCGGGCGCTTCGGCGGTTTTGCGCGTTGACGCGATGGTCTCTGCGGGCGTCACGAACATGGGAACGGTTGTCGCGACGCCTTGCACGCAGGCGGGCGGCCCGGTCGCAGGCCCCGCGCAGGTGACCGACGCCGATGATGCCGCAGTGGCCGTGCTGCCGCCGCTCGACCACGAGCAGGTTGTGGTCGTCAAGGAGTGGTACGATGCCGACGGCGAGCGGATGGGGACGCCGCCGCTTCTTTCGACGACGGTGACGATCGCGGCCACCAACCCCCTCGCCTGGGTGACGCTCGTCTTCCCGGCCGGCGACACGGCCCACCCGGTGATCACCTCCGCCGTGCTGAAACCCGAGGGCGCGGGCACGGCTTGGCCGGACGCGGTCAGCGCGACGTTCGATAACGTCGCCCGGACAGTGACGGCGAACTCGACGAAGGCGCTGTCGAATGTCGTCCTGAAGTTTGCGGATGGCGCGGAGCAGAAGTATGACGGTCTTTCGGATTATTCGGGCACGTTCGCCGGGACCGGCGCGCATGAGGGC
>Ga0209066_10006377_pt1 | contig 12054 bp, 11 predicted proteins | sample All_14_2_FD_187198 | JGI IMG/M metagenome (GOLD analysis project Ga0209066, IMG submission 187198) | Freshwater microbial communities in response to fracking from Pennsylvania, USA - Allegheny Zone_MetaG_DW_15 (SPAdes) (version 2) ...
GAAAATTTGAGCACGAACATTTGCACGATTGAGAACGTGATACACACAATCACCGACATCGACTCTTTCTATGCGAGCCATGCCTCTAGTCTAGCATGCAGAAATGGTGGCTGACCCCATTTCCTTGACCCCATTTCCTCCCCATTTCCTCCCTCCATTTCCTCGAATCCCGTTATCCACCCCACACCTTTAAAGCCGGTCTATCGACCGGCTTTTATTTTTTAAGCAACGACTCTCTAACCAAAAGAAAAGCTTCTTCATTCGAATTTTTTCGTTCGCGCACAAAGAGTACCATTGACACTTCTGGGACTCGAACTTCTTTGGAACCGTCGTTCCCAATGAGTTCGTTTTCTGAAACAGTGTCAAAATCAGAGAAATCCCGAGCCGGAATGAAACCAGTATCGGTTTTATAGAGATAGTAAACTTCCAAATATTTCTTCATCCTGAAATCAGATTGGCGGCGAACTTTTTCTTCTATTGCTTCCATGGCAGATAAGAAATCATACACCGCCGCCTCCGCGCGAAGATGGGATTTAGGGTCGAGGTGGTACCCACACTCTATACACAAACCTAGCCCTCCTGACTTATTTACAAAGTAGTCAGTTCCTCCTGGCTCATGTTCATCCCAACCATACGAAATAATGTCAACCGGAAGTTTTTCTGCAAGAGAAAACGATTGCGGTTCACAAATGATAAAAGGCACTGAATTAGGGGTGCCACTTGAATGAATATCGAGCATTGCATCTGCTTCTTCAAGGAATGGCATCAACTCCCGTGAACGCTTGTATTCATATGAATTTTTATCTTTAGTACTAAGTTCAGTGTCCGAACGAAACATCCGATTAAGGTTGACGTCAATAAATCGCTTATTTTCTTTTACCGCATTTGGATTGCCTAATATAAAAGTAACTTGACCACGAATTATCTTAAGGTTAGAAATTATTTTTTCTAAAGCCTGAACCCCACAAGGTTCATCTCCATGGACGCCAGCTAAGATGACCAGCCTCTTGCCTGGCAATGAACCCTTAACAACGACTGGTGAATTCTTAAAATCCATATGTCCACACTATAAGTTAAAAAAGAGACCGCGCCAAACCTTGGTGCGGTCTTAGAAAGAACCAGATATTAAGTTCACAAAAGCTCTTTGAGTCCAGCCAGTGGCCGTCCAAGGATAACTCTTCCATCATCTCCTGGATATTCGGCAAGCACCTCATAGCCAAGCCTGTCTGTAAACCACTGGTATGTAACCGAGGGCTCGGGCGCACGGCGAGTTCGAACAATTCCGAACTGAAGACCTTGCTCCAAAAAATCTTCATGGCGTTGAGCGAATAATATTTTTGCGATTTTTTGCCCGCGGCATGAACTCACAACACCCAACTCGTCCTGATATGCAATTTTCATCTTGTCTCCGTGGAAGGAAACTAACTTGCCAAGAAAAGAAACTCCGAGCTTGTCTTCAAGCTTTTGAGGTTTACTTTCGTAACCCCAGCAGAAACCAACGACTTCGTTCGCCTGCAACGCAAGCCAACAAGAAACACCCGGCACAATTTCATTTCTGCGGGGGAAACCGGGACGCTCACGATTTTTTGGGTCGCCCCGCACCACGGAGCGTAGTTTGTAGCCCATGACGATCGACCATCGCATCCACCCAACGCTCCCCTCCAAATGGTACTCCTTTGTTCACTGAGCGGCGAATGTTTTGCAATTCTTCACTCTGCGCTCGCTGGTTAATCCACGTGCGATAGTTTGACGGAAGAGGGGTTGGAGTCGAGCTAAGGAGTTTCTTTTGATCGGGCGTGCCACTGAGCCGACGCCAGGCACTTCCCCAGCGCCATGCTTCACAGGTTCGTACAAGCTTTGCTCGTACTGCATTTCGTTCGACATATTTAATGATGGTGAGTAAGTGGCGATCGTTTTGAATGAGAAAGGATTTGTACCGACCTTGATACAGAGGACCATGACCAACCGTACCCGTACGTGTGTGCACGAGACGGGTATGGGCATTTGTCAGGCGGTGCATGAAAAGGCCGAGGTCACCATCGGACTGAGGATACAAGACAAGATGCCAGTGGTTGGGCATGAGGCAATATGCAAGGATACACATGCCAGTCTCCTTCTGTGTTTTTGCAAGCAGTGATTCGAAGAGAGTGTAGTCCTCGTCCGTATCAAAGATACGCATGCGTCCGACAGCACGATTAATCACGTGGTATGCATGGTCGGCGACATCAACACGAGCAAGACGAGGCATACGTTTAGGGTATCATGCGAAAAACGTGAGCGTTCCCATTTCCGTCGGAAGTATACAAAAAAGAGAATTTGACTCAGACTTTTACGTTTATAAAAATGTCATTGTTCTCATAGTTGACTCGGAAGAATTTGCGGTACGAATTGAAAGTGCTGAATTTGCAGAAGTTCTTCGGGAAACTTTTGAATTGGACTGGGCAGAGGCAGGTCGTATTGACGCAAAACTACGAAAAACCCCTAAGAAGTAGGTAACTCAACGATGAAGGAGGAGCCCTTCCCTGCACCTTCAGACTCAGCTCGAATGGTGCCGCCATGACCCTCAGTGACTTTTTTGGCGATGAAAAGCCCGTAGCCGGTTGAGTGTACGTTTATTTTCTGTGACTCCTTGCCGTGACCACCCTCCGTAAAGAGGCGTTTTTTGTCTTCCTCGGTAATGCCCACACCAGTGTCTTTTACCGTAAACACGTACTTTCCGTCTGCGTGCTTGAGCGTGACGTCTATTGAACCCGTCGGCGTGTAGTTTACCGAGTTATCGACGAGATTGCGGAACACATGGTCAGCAATTTCACCCTTGTCGCCAGTGAGTGTGAAGTCACCTTCGTCAGCAACAAACGAGAGTTTGAGACCCTTTGCTTCCGCCACATCGCGTGCTTTTTCAACTGCCACTTGCGCAACCTCCTTCAGATTAAACGGTTCCTTTTTGTACTCTGTCGTTCCCTTCTTGAGGTTTGAGGCTTTGAGGATGTCACTCACACTCGTGACGCCGTCGCGTGTGTCCTGGAGCGCGCGCTCCACAAACGGCTGCATGGTCTCTGAAAGCGGACCAAGATCACCCTCGCTTAGAGCTGCAAAAGTCCCCTGAGCTTTTGTGAGAAATCCCTTAACTTCGTGCCCGATGAAGTGGATGAGCCCTTCCTGCCGCGTATTTGTTTCTGCAAGATTTTCTGCTAACTCTTGTAGAGCAATAGTGTCCCGAACAATTTTGATACTACCAAGTAAGATGATGCTAAATGCAGTCACGTTAAGTGCCACTTCACTTAATGACGTTGAGTAGATTATGTTTGCAAAACTAAATACCGTCACCATGAAACCTAGGACGGCCGTCGTTGCCACCCTGAGATTGAACAAGTGATGCTGATAGATTGAATAGGAGATGAGTGCGATAAACGGAAGAATGAACAGGGCAGCCAGCGGAATGAAACTGAGTTGATTAAATACGATCGGGAGCAATACATTAAACACTAAAATAAGACCTGCCGTAAGCGTCATACCAATAAAAACAGCAAGGCGTTGCTTGCGTTCTTGTGCACGAGCTCGATATGTTTTGTATCCCAGCAATAATAGGGCACCCAACAAAAGCCCAAACGCAACCAGAGAAAACAGCACTATGCCTGGTCCGCGTGATGGGTTGGTAACATACCCAGACGGAGCGAGGTGTGCAATACCAGAAAAAACTAGTGGCGTGAGTGTCAAAATTGCTGTCATCGCCACAACAGGAACGAGTGCGAACTTGTACCAGCGAGAGAACGCAACGTGCGTACTGGGAAACACGTATGCAAGACGAAAGTAGAAGAATGCGTGAAGTGTGGAAATAAAAAGATGGAGTCGCAGGGCCCAGAGCGTGGCGAGGACCGTTCCAAAGCGATACTCTAGGTAGTTAGACACGCCCCACAGTGCAGTGAGTAATGAGAATACAAAAAAGGTTCGGTTTGTTACGCTCGTTCGATCATTAAAATAAATAATCGATCCAAGTAAAAGAATGCCCGCAATGGCTATGCCAACTGAGAGAAGGTCAAAATTTATATCAACGAGTCCAACGATGCCCATATTCCCTCTTATGATACAACGGTTACGGTGTCACGAAGCGGAAATCGCACAGCCTGTGCTGAAGGAGCGTCCCCTTTTCCGATACGAAACATAAATGCGATATGCTGGTTTGGAGATCCAAACGTTTCTGCAGCGACACTATACGCTGCATTTATTTTTACTTGCTCTTGTTGCGAAAAGAATTTCGTTCCTTGTTTATTGTCTATAAGAAGTTTGAAGAAAAGTACTCCGGTCAAAGGTTGGAACGATAACCCAAGCAACGTTGCGGTGAGCCAGACACGCTCGACGGTGCGCCCTAATTTAACAAAGTCTAATGGTGTAGTGCTCTCAAGCGACAGTCCTCCTATGCCGCTCGCTGATGCATTTGTTGCAGCATTTTGTTTTGCAACAAGTTTATTAAAACCAAGTGATGCCATCGCGCGCATAATCGACCAGCGTCGAATGATTTTAAACATCGCTTCTGCTGGGAGCGGTAGTTCAAGGGTTTTTATATAAAAACCGATTTTTTTCTCAACATCTTCCTCTTTCGTCCAGTTTACATGTGAAAAGAAGAAGTCGTGGAGCGATCGATTTGCAAGCATTATCTCTTCATTTGTGGAACCGACGCGACCAAGTCGATCAATACACTTCCTTTCTTCAATTAATGAGAGGTTTCCATATCCTGAAGTTTCAGCTGCAGAGTCTAACATTGCCTTTTCTTTTTTAGAAAGAGATTCTACAGAGAACGGTTTGCGATTAGTGACTCGCTTTGAAAGAAAGGGTGCGAGCGGGTCTGGTTGAAGTGATGTACTTTTAACCAACGCAACATTAGCAACATGCCATTCATTGTTTGAATCTGGAAAATAGGAAATCTCTGCATGAAACCCTTCCGATGAAGCAGCGACGACAAGATTCTCGAGAGCTGCACCATTTGCCAAAAAAGATGCGCGCTGTCCCCACGAATAAGCAGACTGATCGCGATCAGGGAGAAGATGAAGTTCCACTGTATGCCCTCGCACCACAAAGTGCCAAGGCTGACAATTTTCACCTGAAGGAGCGTTGTTTGCTGCTTCTAAAATTCGCTCTAGTGCAGCATCCATAGTTGTTATAGACCAAACATTTGCGCAAACTCGTCCGAAGCTTTTTTACGATGTGCTCTTGATTCTGTCGAAGAAAAGCTTGGAATAAGCAGTTCGTCGAGTGAGACGAGCGCCCGGTCATTAGTAAGCTCCTGGCCGTTAACGATCCTACGGATACAGTATGCGACCGTGGCGCCGTTAATCATTGCTGCAATACCGAGCTGCGGCCAAGACACAAGAGATTTGCCAAGCTCCTTAAGAGAATCTTGCATACGTATTGTTACGGTATCTGCTCCGACCCATTTTGTAATGTGTTTACCTATACCAAATTTATCAAGTCCTTTAAGAAAATCGTAAGAAACCTTTCCCATCCTGTTATGGAAGAATGACGGTTTATCCTCTAGGTCATGACGCTCGACTTCAATGAGCGCATTGTCACCGTTATCTGCTGCCATAACAATTGGAAGTTTGCGTGCGCTTGCCTGTTCTCGAATCAAATATTTCAACGCAAGGTTATCTATTTCGTCGATAACAATATCAAGACCGTCAAAGAAGCGATCAATATTTTCTTCGGTCAATCCATCTGAAAAAAGCTCGAGTTCTGCATATGGATTAATCTCATAAATTTTCCGAGCGGCCATATAGACCTTCAGTGCACCGAGTTCTTCTGCGCCAGCCAATACACGGTTTGTATTGGAGAGCGCTAAATGGTCCATATCGGCAAGCTTCATACGTCTTCCCCCTCCGGAAAGCGCAACAGCAAACGCAACCGAAGACCCGACTGAGAGACCGGCAATACCGATAACCGAATCATAAAACTTCTTCTGCTCTTCCTCCGTAACAAGATTACGATTACGTGCGGTATGTACAAGTTGATATTCTTCTTCGGGAAGAATATGCGATGCTACACCACGCCACGGGTAGTATACCCATCGACCGTGTTCTTCAATAGGTTGTTCCGTAGAAAGACCCTTATAGTACGTTTGGAACGTATCTTCGAAATCAGGGGTATAGACAAGCGACGGGTTTCGTACCCCAAACAGCTCACGCTGCTGCTCTTCATAATCATCACTTTTTTGTTGTATGTTCCCCGATGAGATAAGTCCTACGAAAGTTGCGCGGTCTTCTTTGAGGGTCAAATCAAAAATAGTAGGTACTGGGCTTTCGGTCCGGACATCCTTTGTGGCGCTAAGAGCTTGCTTGAGTTCGTTATTCATAGAAATTATTCTAACACTTTACTATTAAGAGGAGCTCGGTATGACCCATTTTTGTTTAATTCCGGGTTGAAAGTATTTAGGATCCTCATGTGACCAAAATATAAGTCGAGGTTTTACCTTTTCAGGAATAGATCCACTCAAATAACGATACTCGTCACTTGACGCCATAAGACCTCGAGCAATGCTTTGGGTGAGTAGTTCCCGGATGGGTTCCCCATCAGAAACATTGGGGCCAAGCTCGAGATTCACCTCAAGATATTCCTTGTGATCCTTATCAACTTCAGTAGTCATAGTGAAGCGCCCTGTAATGATTTTCTCGAATTCTTTTTCCTGTACCCCAATCTTCACATGTTCAGGATAGATGATTGCACCGTACAATTTTGTTGAAAGGTCTGCACGTTCATACAGATATACAAATGGTAATTGCATTACGGTATCCTCAATACCCGCGTGGCGAATCTCCATTTGTAAATCTATACCCACTTCTTTACATACTTCCTCCGCGCGCGCGTACGTAAATACGCCACCATTATCACCAATGTCATAACGCACAAACGGTAGTGAGGTACCACCAGTCGCATAGATTGATCCGTCCTTTGAAGCTTCAAACGCTACTATTTCAGGAATAAACTGGACGAGCGTTGGAAACCGGGACGCCTCACTAAAAAGATTTTTATACAGTCCTTCGTTCTTTAATGCGAGACGACGCAAAAGAATTGTGAGAGGTGTCTCTGTTCCCATCGTCCCAAGTTCAGCACTTCCATAAATGTTCATGATGCTGCGGTATGGGTCTTTCATCCCTGCAGAATGCATTAGGTGTTCACGAAATTTCTCTGAAAACGCCTCTGCTGCACAAACAATTCGCATGTCCCAACGCGACCACTCAACTCCGTGTCGCGGACCATCATCAAGCACATCCTTAACGAAAGGAGGGTACCCACACAAAACAAGCTGGTCATACGAGGGAGCTACCCTGGTAAGAATCTCAAATATTTCTTTTTTGTTTACTCCGGGAGTGATAACAGTGAGCGGAATCTTTTGTAATGAAATTCTACGAAATGCTTCGTAAGTTAGTAGACCCCCAATCCAGACACCCATACCAAAGCACACCACAACAAGTGTTGGTTTTTTTGGGTTGAAACCACTGCGTTCCATAAAGAGCCCATGAAAAAACATCGAGGCTTCATGTACTTCATCTGTCCTTGGAATATAGAAAGGTTGCCCCGTCGAACCTGACGTAGCGGTGAGCACGAGCGCCTCACCAGCAAGAGAGTCTGCCACACACAACTTGTCCCACGGATGTATCCTTAGGTAGTTCGATTTTGAGGTGGGTGGAATCTTAGTCGTGTCTTTCGTCCCACGCATGGTGTGTGGACGAATTCCCATGCGGTCTAGAAAATTACGGTAGGCAGGCACCCCTTTTTGTGCTATACGGAAACGCTTTAAAACACTTTCAACATTAGCGCGTTCCCAATCATCACTTTTAAATGTGCGGAAACGAGCTAAGAAAGAGGGGGAAACCGAAAAAAGAGAGGGTCTCGATGGAGAATCCTTCCCAAAAGGGCGCGTCATCCAATCAGTGTAGAGCATATAAGTACACCTTACAACAAAATATCAATCTGTTAACAACGACTTTAGAATAGCAACGACCTCCAATTCATCTTCAGGAGAAGGTACTGCTATACGGAGCGTCTCCGCTAAAAGCTTCTGAGCATCCGGAAAACGACTCATTGCACTTCCGAGCGCAACCTGTATGCCAGCATTTGCAAACGCCTGCATAGCTTCTGAGGCATTAGGTACACGCACGAGCACAAAGTTTGCTTCCGAAGGATATACCATCACTCCAGGGAGTGCAGCAAGCGCGTCTCGGAAATGGATCCGTTCTTCTTTTACAACCTCGATGCGCTTTTGTACTGCATCAACACGTGCAAGCAATGCGAGAGCCGCAAAAACGCTTGTATGTGCAACTGGCCAAGGCAACATGCGTGCCGCGAGCTGGTTAATGTCTTTCGGGGAGCCCAACACATACCCTAGACGCGCGCCAGAAAGTCCAAACCCTTTTGAGAGAGTGCGGACGATCAACAAATTCTGATACTTTTTGAGAAATGGAAGCAGTGTTTGGTTCGAAAATTCAAAATATGCTTCGTCAGAAACCACACGAACATTATGTGTCTGTGCATTTTCAAGAATATGCACAAGCATGTCCTCAGGTATTAGAGTGCCAAGCGGGTTGTTTGGATTACATAAAAAAAGAATGCCGGCTCCAGGGAGCGCGGCAATTGTTTCTTCGTATGGGAAGATAAAATTCCCGTCCCGTTCAGTATAGAAAATTGGCGTCGTTTCCAAACCCGCACGATCAAGAATCGACTCGTAACCATAAAACGTCGGCACTGGAAGTAGGACGTTCTTCTCTGTATTCCCATACACTTTTACAATATTTTCAATACCAACATCGGAACCAGGGGTAATTAGGACCATCTCTGGAGTCACCCCTGCGTACAAAGCTAGAGATTCTCTAAGCGCCTCGTATGACGGATATGTCGAGAGTGCTTCACTAGAAGACGACTGTGCAGCTGCGACAAGAGGCTCGTCAAGAAGCCAGTAGCTCTCATTTTTATTGAGCTGAATCACACCTGGAATATACCACTGTTGTCTACATTTTTCCAGAGTACACGTAGAAAAATGGCTTATTCTATATCTTTTGTGGGGCTTTGGATTTTCCAAACACCTTTACCACCTCGCTAACCTGCATAAAGAAGAACGACCAGAGCCAGATAAAGGCCACAAACGGCCAGGAGACGGCGGCAGGCATAAGGAAGCCGGTAAGTGCAAGAATCGTTGCTACCACCTGCGTGAGGCTCGTAGCGATGATAACTGAGCGACTTGGGAGGAAGCGCCACCAGCGTGCTTTTGTGTGCACGACATAAATCAGCATGTGTCCTGAAACCGTAAGCTTGAGGAAGAAGAGTGTCTCGACTACAGGGAACGGCAAGTGGAAGTAATGGAGTGCGAGGAAGTACAGAAGCAAACTGTTTACAACCCCTACTGCCCCGTACAAAAGACTTTGTGAAAACTGCTTTTTAACATTTATCTTTGACGGACGATTTGCAATGCGGACGCGATCAAAGGCGAGCGAAATAATTGGAATGTCATTCAACAGAGCAATCAAGATGAGCTGGAGCGGAGAAAGCGGATACACGCCAGTAGCGACGCCAAGAATCGCGATAGTGACGATGAGTCGGAAGCTCTCAGAAATACGGTACAGCGAGTAGGTGTAGAGTCGCTCAAAAATCTTGCGACCCTCGATAAACGCATCGCGCATGACGCCAATGCCGTCAGAAAGTAGGACGATGTCTGCAGAACCACGCAGCGCGTCAACGGCGTTTTTCACTGCAAAGCTTACGTTTGCAGCTTTAAGTGCTGGCAAGTCGTTTACCCCATCGCCGTTTGTAGCCACCGTGTAAAACGGCTTTGCGTGGTTCACGAGTTCGTACTTGTCTTCTGGGAGAATTTCAGCGAATGCTTGCGCATCGTGGAAGGTCTGTGCGGAAATTGAGTCCCAGCCGTTTTTCAAAAGTTCATCTCGCGCAACCACGTGCGTACCAGGGATTTTGAGCGTGTCGGAAATCTCACGAGCGATTGCGCGGTTATCGCCCGTTACCATGACCGTTTCAATGCCATTGTCTTTGAGGAACTGCACGACGGGACCAGCATCCTCACGCAACTCATCTGAAAGCGCGAAGACACCCAGAAGTGTCATATGCTTTTCTTCTTTTCCAGGAACCTGCGCGAGTGCGAGCGCACGGTACCCGCGGTTGGCGAGGTCAGCAATGTCTTTCTCAAATTTCTCGCGCTCATTACCAGAAAGGTCGCACAGCGACTCAATGATTTGCGGTGCTCCAAGCGAAAGGGTCTTCTCTTCCCCGTTATCGGAAAAAGTGAGCGTGCTGCGCTTTCGTGACGAGTCAGCAGGGACATAGGAGACACCTTCAGGCACGATTGGCGCACCTTTTGCGAGAAGTGCTTGGTTAATGGTCGTATCTGCATCGTTTGCCGCTACCAGTGCTGCCAAGCGCTCCACTTCTTCTTTTTTTACAGTGCCATAAGCCAGCACCTCGTTGACGATGATGTGGTTTTTCGTGAGTGTGCCCGTTTTGTCGGTGAGGAGAAGATCTGCGTTTGCCAACTCCTCAAGCGAGGAAAGGCGACGCACTACCACGCCCTTCTTCGCCAGTGCAATAACGCCAAAGGCGATGATGAGCGTCATCACCGTCGGTAGACTAATTGGGATTCCGGCAATAATGAGACTGAGGTCGAGGCGCAGCACCTCAAGCCATGATGCGTTATTGAGAAGCAGCGCAGCCGTCAAAATGACCACCGCGACCAAACTCAAGATCGAAAGGAATCGCGAGATGCGGAGAATGTCTTTTTCAAGGGTGCTCTTTTTTGGTTCGGCATCAATTTTTGCAATCGTTTTTCCAAAAAATGTTTTGTTGCCAGTGGCTGTAACTTCAACAGTTGCAAGACCCGAGGCAAGGAATGAGCCTGAGTAGAGCTCATCGCCGACACTCTTCTCTTTTGGGAGTGACTCCCCAGTGAGTGCCGCTTCGTTTGCGCTCACACTGTGTGCTTCAAGCAGTTTTGCGTCTGCGGGAACAATTGCACCTGCCGAAAGCTCGACGATGTCATGCGGCACCAGAAGGCGGGCGCTCAGTTGTTGCCAGGTTCCGTCTCGATTTACCCGCACAAGCGTTGCAAGGTGCTCGTTAAGTTTTTCAATCGCGGTGTCGGCTTTGTGCTCCTGCCACACGGTAACGACAATGTTGAGTGCAAGAAGCGCCAGAATGAAGCTGCCGTCAAAAGCCTTGCCGCTTGCGTACGACAACACGGCTGCGACAAGCAGCATGGCACTTATAGGTGAAGCCGTGTGTGTGATTATCTTCCGTAGCAGAGACGGCTTTTGCTCGACTATCTCGTTATAGCCATATGATTTCTGTGCGGCAGCTGCCGCTTCACTTGAAAGACCCCGAGGAACCATGCAGGTAGTGCTCTATTTATCTGCGCCCTGCACGAAGTGCAAAGTGGAAACTTGCGTATGACAAGTACGCCGTCACAATAATGCCGATCCACGAAAGCCAAGTTGGCACCATGAAATCACCGAGGATAAAGCCCCAGCCAAACGCAATACGTACGAGGTGCACGAGCGCCATGAAAAGGAATAGGAGACCTGCGATAGTGAGCAGATGTTTTTCACTTGGTGACTGTACGGGAATTTTTATATTCCAACCGATGTGTGCAAGGAGAATCACGATTGCAAGATCAAGCAACGCAATAGGAATAATGGCACCAGAGGTCCACGTAACCCCAAGCATGGTTAGGGGGAAAAAACCTGCAGTACCAAGCCACAGCACGCTTACCATGTCAGCAATGAAAAGGCCGGTGCCAACTTTTGCGAGTTCACGAAGTGTACGATTGTGCATATGAGAAGCGATAGATTACTAACGCAGGAAAGCCGCTACTTCCAGTATGACTCTTTATATGACGGATTTCCACCGCCAGAGTGCACAACCTAACTTAGTTTCCGAGCGCTGAAACGGCGCTTGCAGTAAGTGTATCGCCCACCGGAATCTCAATATGACCAACAAAAAGTGGGTTCAGCGCGAGAAGTCCGAACGAAAGCGCGAGAAGCAGTGCGCCCCCTAACACAA
>Ga0209066_10006378_pt1 | contig 12053 bp, 7 predicted proteins | sample All_14_2_FD_187198 | JGI IMG/M metagenome (GOLD analysis project Ga0209066, IMG submission 187198) | Freshwater microbial communities in response to fracking from Pennsylvania, USA - Allegheny Zone_MetaG_DW_15 (SPAdes) (version 2) ...
GCTCCACTCCGGCATCGTGGCCCCGTACATCCTGCATTACGGCACCGAAGAGCAAAAAAAGCGCTGGTTGCCCAAGCTGGCCACGGGCGAGCTGATTGGTGCCATCGCCATGACCGAACCCGGCACGGGCTCTGACCTGCAGGGCGTTCGCACCCTGGCCCTCAAGGAGGGTGACACTTACAAGATCAACGGCAGCAAGACCTTCATCACCAACGGTCAGTTGGCCAACCTGGTCATCGTGGTCTGCAAGACCGACAAGGACAAGGGCGCGCAAGGCATCTCGCTGTTTGTGGTCGAGACCGACGAGGCCCCGGGCTTTCGCCGTGGCCGCAACCTGGACAAGATCGGCATGGAAGCGCAGGACACGTCCGAGCTGTTCTTTGACGACGTGGTCGTGCCCGCGCAGAACCTGCTGGGCCTGCAGGAAGGCCTGGGCTTTTTCCAGCTGATGCAGGAGTTGCCGCAAGAGCGCATGCTGGTCGCGCTGGCCGGCATCGCCGCCATGGAGCTGGCCATGAAGCTGACGCTGGAGTACACCAAGGAGCGCAAGGCCTTTGGCAAGCCCATCTTCAGCTTCCAGAACACGCGCTTCAAGCTGGCCGAGTGCCAGGCCCTGTTGCTGGCCTCGCGCGCGCTGGTGGACGCTGCCATGGTCTCGCACCTCAAGGGCGAACTGGGCGTGGACCGCGCGGCGCTGATCAAGTACTGGATCACCGACAACCAGTGCAAGCTGATCGACGAATGCCTGCAGCTGTTTGGTGGCTACGGCTACATGAAGGAATACCCGATTGCCCGCCTGTGGGCCGATTCGCGCGTGCAGCGCATCTATGGCGGCACCAATGAGATCATGAAAGAGTTGGCTTCACGGTTCCTGTGACGCGGACGCTTCCCCTCCCTTTCCATCCAACACACTGAGGAGCTTCCATGACCGAAGCCTACATTTTTGACGCCGTGCGCACGCCGCGTGGCAAGGGCAAGAAAGACGGCAGCCTGCACCAGGCCACGCCCGTGTGGCTGCTGCGCACGCTGCTGCAGGCCTTGCAAAGCCGCAACCATCTGGACACCTCTCTGGTCGATGACTTGGTGCTGGGTTGCGTCACCCCGGTGGGAGAGCAGGGCGCCGACATTGCCCGCACCGCCGTGCTGGATGCCGGTTGGGCGCAGAGCGTCTCTGGTGTGACCTTGTCGCGCTTTTGCGCCTCGGGTCTGGAAGCGATCAACCAGGCCGCACAACGCATTGGCTCCGGCATGGAAGACATGATCGTGGCCGGTGGCATCGAGTCCATGAGCCGCTGGCCCATGGGCAGCGATGGCGGCGCCTGGGTCATGGACCCGCGCATCAACAGTGGCACGGCCTTTGTGCCCCAGGGCATCAGCGCCGACCTGATCGCCACACTGGAAGGCTTCAGCCGTGCCGACCTGGACGCTTATGCGTCAGAGTCGCACCGCCGTGCCGCGGCCGCGCAGGCCGAGGGCCGCTTTGACAAGTCCATCGTGCCTGTCAAGGACATCAATGGCCTGTTGATGCTGGGCCGTGACGAGACCATCCGTCCTGGCACTTCGGTCGAGTCGCTGGCCAAGCTGATGCCCTCGTTCGAGATGATGGGCACCATGGGCTTTGATGCCACGGCCCTGGACAAATACACCACGATCGAGAAGATCCAGCACAGCCACCACGCGGGCAACTCGTCGGGCATCGTCGACGGTGCGGCGCTGCTGCTGCTGGGCAGCAAAGAGGCCGGCCTCAAGGCGGGCCTCAAGCCACGCGCCCGGGTGCGCATGTGCTCGGTCATTGGCTCTGAGCCCACCATCATGCTGACGGGTCCGACGCCGGCCTGCCTCAAGGCGCTGAACAAGCTGGGCATGACCGCCGCTGACATCGACCTGTGGGAAATCAACGAGGCCTTTGCCACCGTACCCATGAAGACCGCCCGCGACCTGGGGGTCTCCCTGGACCGCGTCAACGTCAACGGCGGCGCCATTGCCATGGGTCACCCGCTGGGCGCCACCGGCGCCATCATCCTGGGCACGGCCCTGGACGAGCTGGAGCGCACGGGCAAGTCCACGGCCCTGGCCTCGCTTTGCATCGGTGCCGGCATGGGCATCGCCACCATCATCGAACGCGTCTGAGGAGGGCTGTCACATGAGCCAACAACAAGCATTCAGCCTGGACATCGACGCCAACGGCATCGGTCTGGTCACCATCGACATGCCCGATCGGGCCATGAACGTGCTCAACCCCACGTTGACCGCGCCCTTTGCCGAGCTGGTCCAGCGCCTGGAAACCGACGCAGCCCTCAAGGGCCTGGTCATCACCTCGGGCAAGTCCACCTTTGTGGTGGGGGCCGACATCGATCAGTTGACCCGGATCACCAGCGCGCAAGAGGCCTACGAGCTGTGCGAGGCCCTCAAGGGCATGCTGCGCCGCATGGAAAAGAGCGGCAAGCCCGTGGTGGCCGCCCTCAACGGCACGGCCCTGGGCGGTGGCCTGGAACTGGCCCTGGCCTGCCATGCCCGCATCGCGCTGGACGACCCCAAGCTCAAGCTGGGCCTGCCTGAAGTCAAGCTGGGCCTGCTGCCCGGTGGTGGTGGCACGCAGCGTGTGCCCCGCCTGGTCGGCATCCAGAAAGCCATGGAGCTGATCTCGCAAGGCAAGGAGCTGACCGCGGCCAAGGCCAAGGAAATGGGCCTGGTGACCGACCTGGCGGCCACGCGTGAAGAGCTGATCACCAAGGCCAAGGCCTGGTGCCTGGCCAACCCCAAGGCCGCCGCGCCCTGGGACACCAAGGGCTTTCGGATCCCCGGCGGGGACAGCAAGAGCCCGGCCGTGGTGCAGGTGCTGGCCATTGCGCCGTCCATGGCCAATGCCAAGGCGCATGGCAACTACCCGGCCCTCACGCACATCATGTCCTGCCTGTTCGAGGGCTGCCTGCTGGACTTTGACGCGGGCTCGCAGGTGGAGTCGCGTTACTTTGCCGCCTGCGTGGTGTCGCAAACCAGCAAGAACATGATCAACACGCTGTGGCACCAGCTCAACGCGATCAAGAAGGGCCAATCGCGCCCCAAGGGCGTGGCCGAGTCGTCGGTCAAGAAGGTCGGCATCCTGGGCGCCGGCATGATGGGCGCAGGCATTGCCTATGTGTCGGCCAAGGTCGGCATCGACGTGGTGCTGCTGGACACCACGATCGAGAACGCCGACAAGGGCAAGGCCTATTCGCAGGGCATCCTGGACAAGGCCATCTCCCGGGGCCGCAGCACGCCAGAGAAGCGCGACCAGTTGCTCGCTCGCATCCAGACCACCACCCGCTACGAAGACCTCCAGGGCTGTGACCTGGTGATCGAGGCCGTGTTCGAAGACCGCGGCATCAAGGCCGAGTGCACGCACAAGGCCGAGGCCGTCATTGCGGCCGATGCGGTCTACGCCTCCAACACCTCGACCTTGCCGATCACCGGCCTGGCCAAGGCCAGCGCCCGCCCGGCCAACTTCATCGGGCTGCACTTTTTCTCGCCCGTGGACAAGATGCCGCTGGTCGAGATCATCGTGGGCAAGGAAACGTCCGACGAGACCTTGGCCCGTGGCTTTGACTACGTGCAGCAGATTGGCAAGACCCCGATCGTGGTCAACGACAAGCGCGGCTTCTACACCTCGCGCGTGTTCACGACCTACATCATGGAAGGCATGGCCATGCTGGGCGAGGGCATCCATCCGCGCTCGGTCGAGGTTGCCGGCCTGAAGGCGGGCATGCCCATGCCGCCGCTGGCCCTGCAGGACGAGGTGTCGCTGTCGCTGTCGCTCTACATCGCCGAGCAGACCCGCAAGGACCTGGCCGCCGAAGGCATCACGCTGCCGGTGCACCCGGGTTTTGCCGTGGTGCAGAAGATCGGGGGCGAGAAGGACCGCATCGGCAAAAAATCCGGCAAAGGCTTTTACGACTACACCGGCAAGGACAAGGCCCTGTGGCCGGGCCTGCTGGAGGTCTACCCGCCCAAGGCCGACCAGCCCAGCCAGCAGGAACTGGTCGACCGCCTGCTGTTTGCCCAGGCCAACGAAGCGGCCCGCTGCTTTGAAGAAAACGTGGTGCGCTCGGTGGCCGACACCAACATCGGCTCGATCTTTGGTTGGGGCTTTGCGCCCAACCAGGGCGGTGCGCTGCAGTTCATCAATGCCATGGGTGCCCAACGTTTTGTGGAGCGTTCGCGTGAACTGGCCCGCGCCTACGGCCCTCGCTTCGAGCCGGCCGCCATCGTGGTCCGGCAGGCCCAGGAAGGTGGCCGCTTCGAGGACGCGGCGTGAGCTCGCTGGCGGGCCTGCTCGATGGCTTGCGGGTGATCGACCTCACCCGCAACCTGCCCGGGCCCTTTGGCACGCGCCTGCTGGCCGACCTGGGGGCCGAGGTGATCAAGGTCGAGCCACCGGAGGGTGACCCGGCCCGCCCCTTGGCGCCCCTGTTCGAGGCCCTGAACCACGGCAAGGCGTGTCGCACTATCGACTTTCGTCAGCCGGCGGACCTCGATCGCCTGCGTGAGTGGGTGAGCGAGGCAGATGTGATGATGGACAGCTTCCGTCCCGGGGTGCTCGATGCCCTGGGGCTGGGGCATGCGCGCTTGAAGGCGCTCAATCCGCGCCTGGTCATGGTGTCGATCACGGGGTACGGGCAGTCCGGGCCTTGGGCCGCACGGGCCGGTCATGACCTGAACTTCCTGGCCATGTCGGGCGTGCTGGATCAGATGCGATCGCCCGTGACGGGTGAGCTGGCCTTGTCCAACGTGCAGTGGGGTGACCTGGCCGCAGGCAGCGCCATGGCCTGCATCGGCACCCTGGCGGCGGTGCTGGCGGCGCGTCGTGGTGGGGTGGGGCGGCACATCGACGTCAGCATGACCCATGGCCTGCATGCCCACCTGGTCATGCCCAAGGCCACCGGGGCCATGTTGGCACCCATGCTGGGCCACTGGCCGGGGCCGGGGGAGGACCTGCTCAATGGCGCCCTGCCTTGTTACAACCTCTACCCCTGTGCCGATGGACGCACGCTGGCCGTGGGCGCCCTGGAGCACAAGTTCTGGGCCCTGGCCTGTGGGGTGTTCGAACGGCCGGACTGGGTCAACCAGCACTGGCAGCGAGGGCTGTTGCCCAACACGCCCGGGAGCCAGGCTTTGCGCGCGGAGGTGGCCGCCCTGGTGGCTGCGCATCCGCTGGACTGGTGGGTGGCGCGTTTCGATTCGGTGGACGCCTGCGTCACGCCGGTGCTGACCTTGTCCGAATCCGTGGTGCATCCGCTGCTGAAAGAGCGACAAAACCCCTGGATTTCGGTCGGTTGAGAGGGTTTTCCTGATTCAAGGTGCGGGTGGGAGTGGTCGATATCCCGGTGACGTCCTCCTTCACCTTGACATGCACCCACCTCCCTGGTTCATCACCTTCTGGCATTGGTTTGCGGGTCAAGACGCGAGCCTGAGGAGGCATGTCCTGTATTGCCTGGCCAGTGCCCAGCTGTCCCTGGTGTGTGTCGGGGTGCTGTGGCACAGCCATGCCATGGGCCTCCTGCCTCAGTCGGTCGCCGTTGGCATCACCGTGCCCATCGTGCTGTCCTGGAGCGTGATGTTCGTGCTGGTGCGCAGTGGCTGGTCTGCCCGATTTTCTGACCCGGTGCTGAGCCTGCCCGTGGCCATGGTGGCCGTGTTGATCACGGTGGCTGCGTACGTCCTGATCGGTGACTTCCGGGCCGATGTGGTGGTGCTGATGGCCCAGGCCATTGCCGTGACCATGTTTCGCATCCGCCCCCGGCAGGTGATGTTCCTGGGGGTCTGGACCGTGTGCTGGCTGCTGCTGGCCCAGGCCGGATTGGCGGCTGGTGTGTTCGGGCCCCAAGTGTCCCCCAGCCTGATGGCCGCACATGCTGCGGTCTCGACCGCCACCTTGCTGGCACTGGCGCTGGTCGCCATGTGGGTCAGCGAGATCCGCCTCAAGATCACCCGAGGCGCTCAGAAGCTGCAGGACACCCTGGCCCAGGTGCAGGCGTTGGCCACCACCGACATGCTCACGGGTTTGCTCAACCGCCGACAGATGGAAGTGGTGATTCAGTCCGAGCTCAGCCTGGCTCGCCGCCAGGGCCAGCCTTTGTGCCTGGCGATGGTGGACCTGGACCACTTCAAACGGATCAACGATGTGCATGGTCACCGCATGGGTGACGAGGTGCTGCGCCGTTTTGCCACCCTGCTTCAGACGGACCTGCGTCAGGTCGACGTGTGTGGTCGCTGGGGTGGCGAGGAGTTTGTCATTCTGATGCCGCACGTGGGGCTGAACCAGGCCCACCAGGCCCTGGACCGCCTGCGCCTGCGGTTTTCGGAGCTGCCCATGGGCGAACAGGATTCCCTGTTCATGACCCTGTCAGCCGGCGTGGCACTGTGGATGCCCGATGAAGCGCTGGAGCACTGGGTCGAACGCGCCGATCAGGCCATGTACGCAGCCAAGGCCAATGGCCGCAATCGGGTCGAAATGTCGTTCCTGCAGCCCGTTGCGGCGACGGCGGTGTTCCATGCGTGAACCACCGACCTTCATGGAGGCCATCCGGCCTTTGCTGCATTGGTGCCTGGGGGCAGATGCACCCACGCGTTGGCGATGCCTGAGCGTGGGCCTGTGCCTGCTGGTCTACGTGGCCTGCAGCCTGGCCGCTCGTCACGTGGAGTCGCTGGGCATCGTGCGTCCCTGGTTGCTGCCGGCCCTGCTGGTGGTGGCCATTCCGGCCAACTTGGTGTTCATCTGGTTGATCCGTTCCGGGTGGAGCCGCCGCCGTGCCGATCCGGCCATGATGATCCCGCAAAACATCCTGGCCCTGCTGGCGATCTCGCTGGCCTACATCGCGATCCGGCCCGAGGACCGCGGCATGGTCTTTGCCCTGCTGCCCCTGGTGATCGTGTTTGGCATGTACACCCACACACCCAAAGAGACCCTGGTGATCGGTGGGGGCGCCATGTTCCTGTTGTTGCTGTGCATGTTGGTGCTGTCGCAGGTGGACCCGGTCTATTACCCAGGGGATCGGGAGCTGGTTCGTTTTGAACTGCTGGCGGGCACTGTACCGGTGCTGGTGTACGCCGCCAACCACCTGGCCGTCTGGCGTGAGCGATTGTTCAAGCAGCGCGTGGAGCTCACCGCGGCGCTGGAGCGCGTGCAGCAACTGGCCACGCGCGACAGCTTGACGGGCCTCTATAACCGCCGTCACATGCAGGAGCTGCTGGACACGTGTGTCGGGCGGCAGGAGCGCTATGGCGAGCGCTTCACGGTGGCCCTCATTGACCTGGACCACTTCAAACGCATCAACGACACCTTGGGTCACCGTGGGGGCGATGAGGTGCTGGCGTCCTTTGCGCAGGCCGCCCAGAGCGTGCTGCGGGATTCCGATGTCGTGGCCCGCTGGGGTGGCGAAGAGTTCCTGATGCTGTTCCCCAATGCCTCCGAGGCCCAAGCCCTGGCCCCCTTGCAGCGCCTGCAGGCCACCTTGCGCCAGCAGCCCGTGTTTGCCTCGCAACCGGAGTTGCGCGTGACGTTCTCTGCGGGTGTCGCCACCCACACGGCCAGCGCCAGCCTGGGCCAGACCCTGGAGCGGGCCGACGCTGCGCTGTACCAGGCCAAGAGGCAAGGTCGCGATCAGGTGGTGGTGTTTGATGTTGGCCATTCGGGTCTGCCCGAGCCCATCGAACCCGAGGTGGCCTGGCATGCACTGCCTGGCAGCGCCGAGGTCAGGCTCTGACCCACCTCAACAGGCCACGATGCTGACGGCCAGGCCACCCCGTGCCGTCTCCTTGTACTTGTCCTTCATGTCCGCGCCGGTCTGGCGCATGGTGCGGATCACCTGGTCCAGACTGATGCGGTGATGGCCGTCGCCCAGCAGCGCCAGCCGTGCTGCGTTGATGGCCTGCACCGACGCCATGGCGTTGCGCTCAATGCAGGGGATCTGCACCAGGCCGCCCACCGGGTCGCAGGTCAGTCCCAGGCAGTGCTCCATGCCCACCTCGGCGGCATTCTCGACCTGAAGGGGTGTTCCCCCGAGTGCGGCACACAGCCCGGCGGCGGCCATGGAGCAGGCCACACCCACCTCTCCCTGGCAGCCTACTTCGGCGCCCGAGATGGAGGCGTTTTCCTTGTAGAGCAGGCCCACGGCGCCAGCCGTGAGCAGGAAGTCGATGATGCGTCCGGATCGGCCCGCATCGTCCTCGGGCAGGCTGTGATGGAGGTGATGCAACACCGCAGGGATGATCCCGGCTGCCCCATTGGTGGGTGCCGTCACCACCCGCCCCCCGCTGGCGTTTTCTTCATTGACGGCCAGGGCCCAGAGGTTGACCCAATCCATGCCCCGCCAAGGATCCCTGCCATCCTGCGGGTGCGCTGCCTGCAACTGGTGCCACAGGGTGGGCGCCCGGCGCTGCACCTGCAGGTGTCCAGGCAGCATGGACCCGGGCTCGCGCTCGCAGCCCCGCTGGACACAAGCCTGCATCACCGACCACAGGTGCAGCAAGCCCTGATCGATCTCGGCATCGCTGCGCCAGTGGCGCTCGTTCAGGCGCATCACCTGGGCGATGCTGCAGTGGTGGGTGGCGCACAGGTCCAGCAACGCTTGCCCGCTGTGAAAGGGCAGGGGCAGGACATCGACCTCGGGCACCACCTGGCGTGCACGCTGAGGGTCGTCACTCAGCAAGCCGCTGACGACAAAGCCTCCGCCCACCGAAAAATAGGTGCGCTCGCTCAGCACCTGGCCCTGCGCATCCATTGCCACCATGATCAGGCCATTGGTGTGAAAGCTCAGGCGCTGTCGGCCCTTGAACAACAAGTCGGTGTTCGGGGACCAGGCCACCACGTGCTCGCCCAGCAGGGACAACTGTCCGCTCGACTGCACCTGAGCCAGCCAGCCATCGATGGCGTCGATGTCGACCCGGTCGGGTTCATGCCCCATCAGCCCCAGCATCACGGCCCGGTCGCTGCCATGACCACGCCCGGTCGCCCCCAGTGAGCCCAGCAGACTCACGGCCACACGACGCACCTGGGGCAGCAGCCCATCCTGTCGCAACGACAGCGCAAACATGCGAGCCGCTCGCATGGGTCCCACGGTGTGGGAGCTGGATGGCCCCACACCCACCTTGAACAGGTCAAACACCGACACGGCCATGGTGGACACCTCCACACCCGCAGTGTGCGGGATGTGGTCAGCATGGCGGTGTTCAGCCCTGGGAGGCTTGTGGAAAAGGCCCTGTTTTCAGGGACTTCAGCGGGCCAGGATTTCCTGGGCAGCGCGCTCACCCGATCGAACGGCGCCTTCCATGTAGCCCAGCCACTCGGTGGCGGTCTCTGTACCCGCCCAATGCAGGCGGCCGGCCGGACGGCGCAGGGCGGGGCCCAGCGAGGTCAGCACGCCCGGGGCGGTGTAGCCCGTGGGGCCGCCGGCGCTGAAGTTCTCGGCCTGCCAGTTCTGCTCCAGGTAGGCCACCGGGTTGGCTGCCTTGGCGCCAAAGTAGGCCGTCATGGCTTCGACCACCTTGCGCTGGCGCTCGGCGGGCGTCATGGTGCAGGCATCGATGGCATCCTGGCCATCGATGAAGCCCATCAGCACCCCGGGGGCACCAGCGCCATGGGGGGTGTTGTCAAAGGTCACCTTGGTGATGAAGTTGTCGCTGGTGACCTGGCCATTGAGGCCGTCATCGCGCCAGAAGGGGCGGTCGTACACGCACTGGGTCTTCCAGATCGTGCCCATGGGCACGCGCTGCATCAGTTGCAGGCGCTGTTGCATCGCGCCGTCCAGCACGCCCTTGTAGGCCACACGCCCGGCCATGGCGGGCGCCATCGCCATCACGGCGTATTGGGCACGCACCGTGAAGTCGTCGCCACACACGGTGACGCCTTGTGCGTCCTGCTCCACCGTCCGCACGGGGGCCTGGTACACCACGCGCTCACCCAGGCTGTCGGCCATGGCCAGCGCAATGCGCTGGGTGCCGCCCACCACGCGGTCCTGCTGCGCACCGTTCTCGGTGGCCAGCAGGGTGGTCAGGTCGCCCGCCGTGCGGATGTACAGCAAAAAGAACAGCAGCGAGGCATCGCGCGGTTCGCACGACAGCAGGCTCAGCACCGCCAGGCGCAGGAGGTTCTTGCCGTCGTTGCTGATCAGGTTGCGGTCCATCCAGTTCTGGATCGACTGCTGGTCCCACTCGTTGGCGCGGCGGTGAAGCCAGGGTGCGTTGGCATCGATCTGTTTGGCATACGCATCGAGCTGCAGCATGGCCAGGCCTGCCTCACCGGCGGCAAACAGGTTGGCCGTGGGGATCACGCCGCTGTAGGTGCTGCGCCGGCCCGTCTTGTAGCTGACCAGCTTGCCCGTGTTGTAGGTGCGGTAAGTCTGCAGGCCAAAGGACTGCACCAGCGCGTGCATGCGTGTCTGAGTCGGGCCCAGGTAGGCCGCGCCGGCTTCGATGTTGAACTGGTTGTAGGGGGCTGGCAGGGCCTGGTTCAGGCAGCGGCCACCGGCCCGCTCACGCGCTTCCAGCAGGACCACATCGCGACCGGCCGCGGCCAGTGCACGGGCGCAGGCCAAGCCAGAGTAACCACCGCCGATGACGACAATTTCGGCGTCGTTGGCGCCGCTGCCCGAGGGCGTGGCCGCCTGGGCACTGGCACTGGGTGCAGCCAGCACGGTGGCTGCCGCTGACGCGCCGACACCGCTGAGCCAACGTCGTCGTGAAACTGAAGAATGTTGCATGTAGGGCCTCCCATCTTGTGAAAGGCAAAGCCTACCGCAGCCCCCGATCTGTCTCGTTCTGCGTCTGGCAAACCAAGGGCAGATCATGCCCCTCAATCAAGGGGCGATCAGCCTCCCGGTGTCAGCGCACCACCACTTCAGCACGCAACGAATGTGCGAAGGCCTTGGTAATGTTGACGTCGATCAACTGACCGACCAGGCGTTCGGGGTGAGGGCCACCAGGGAAGTTGACGATGCGGTTGCACTCGGTGCGGCCCATCAGCTCGGTGGGGTCCTTGCGGCTGGGGCCTTCGACCAGGATGCGTTGCTGCTGGCCGACCAAGGCCTCGCTGTAACGCACCACATTGCCCTCCAGCACGGCCTGCAGGTGCTGCAGGCGCTTGAGCTTGACCTCTTGCGGGGTGTCGTCGGGCAAGGCAGCGGCGGGTGTGCCGGGCCGGGCGCTGAAGATGAAGCTGAACGACGCATCAAAGCCGATGTCATCGACCAGCTTCATCATCTTGTCAAAGTCCTCGTCGGTCTCGCCGGGAAAGCCCACGATGAAGTCCGACGAGATGCGGATGTCCGGTCGCACCAGGCGCAGCTTGCGGATGGTGCTCTTGAACTCCAGCACGGTGTAGCCGCGCTTCATGCCCATCAGGATGCGGTCCGAGCCGTGCTGCACGGGCAGGTGCACGTGGTTGACCAGCTTGTCGGTCTTGCCGTAGACATCGATCAGGCGCTGGCTGAACTCGTTGGGGTGGCTGGTGGTGTAGCGGATGCGCTCAATGCCGGGGATCTCGGCCACGTACTCCAGCAGCATCGCAAAGTCGGCGATGTCGGCAGACCCATCACCCATGCGGCCACGGTAGCCATTGACGTTCTGGCCCAGCAGGGTGACTTCCTTGACGCCCTGGTCGGCCAGGTCGGCCACCTCGGTCAGCACGTCGTCAAAGGGGCGAGAGACCTCCTCGCCGCGGGTGTAGGGCACCACGCAGTAGCTGCAGTATTTGGAGCAGCCTTCCATGATCGAGACAAACGCCGACGCGCCTTCCTTGCGCGGTGGCGGCAGGTGGTCGAACTTTTCGATCTCGGGGAAGCTGATGTCCACCTGAGGGCGGCTCAGGCTGACGCGCTTTTCCAGCATGGCGGGCAGGCGGTGCAGCGTCTGCGGGCCAAAGACCACGTCCACATACGGCGCGCGTTCGATGATGGCGGCACCTTCCTGGCTGGCCACACAACCGCCCACGCCAATCATCACGCCCTTGGCCTTGAGGTGCTTGACACGACCGAGGTCACTGAACACCTTCTCCTGGGCCTTCTCGCGGATCGAGCAGG
>Ga0209066_10006379_pt1 | contig 12053 bp, 10 predicted proteins | sample All_14_2_FD_187198 | JGI IMG/M metagenome (GOLD analysis project Ga0209066, IMG submission 187198) | Freshwater microbial communities in response to fracking from Pennsylvania, USA - Allegheny Zone_MetaG_DW_15 (SPAdes) (version 2) ...
GGCGAAACTGGCCGCCGTGAACACCGCCCCCATGAACAGGAACAGCAGCGCGCCGTTGAGCCCATGCCCGCGCACCCGGGCATCGATCCAGGCCTCGTTGAGGCTGTTGCCCAGGTCGCTGCCCTTGAACAGATAACCCAGCAGGGCCAGACTGAAGATCAGCACCAGACCCTTGAAGATGGGGCGCAGTTTCATGCCGGCGCCATCACTGGTCGGCGTCCGGCACGATCACCGGCAGGCGCACGCGCCGCTGCAGCCAGGCGACGCCAAACAGGTCGACGATGCCCACCCACAGCCGGTTGTGCAGCCCGTACTTGGAACTGCCGCGTTCGCGCGCCCGGTGGTTGACCGGCACCGAGACCACCGCGCCGCCGTTGCGCATCACCAGCGCAGGCAGGAAGCGGTGCATGTGGTCGAAATTGGGCAATCGCAGAAAGGTCTCGCGCGCAAACACCTTCAGACCGCAACCGGTGTCGGGCGTGGCGTCGCGCAGCAGCCGCGAGCGCACGCCATTGGCCACTTTCGAGGACAGGCGCCGCAGCCAGGTGTCGTTGCGACGGGCCCGCCAGCCCGCCAGCAGTTCCAGGTTGGCCGGCGCGGCGGGATCGGTCAGCCGGGCCAGCAGCTTCGGGATGTCGGCCGGGTCGTTCTGGCCGTCGCCGTCCAGCGTCGCGATCCACTCGTGGCGCGCGGCACGCACCCCGGTCGTCACCGCCTGGCTCTGGCCGCAGGACTCGCGGTGGCGGATCGTGCGCAGCATCGGAAACTCGGTCATCAGACCCAGCAGCCGGGCCGGCGTGGCGTCGGTGCTGCCGTCATCGACATAGATGATCTCGAACACGGCCCGCCCGGAAAGCGCCGCAGCGATCTCCCGGACCAGGGGTTCGATGTTGTCCTGTTCATTCTTGACGGGCACCACCACGGACAGGCGGCCCAGGTACGAAACTGAAGGCATTTCCGTATGATGAAAGCGAAACCTTAAGCCTGTATGAACACCCCGTCAACGCCGGTTGCGAGCCGGTGCCTCAGCGCGCCAGGGTCTTGAGCGCCAGCTTGATGCCCTCGCTCACCCCCACACCCGCCGGCAGGGCCTTCAGGGCGGCCGCAGCGTCTTTTTCGTTGTAACCCAGGGCCATCAGCGCCTGCTGGATGTCGCTGGCGGCATCGCCCACCGCGGCGGCGGCGCCGGCCTGCGGCAGGTCGGCGCCCAGCTTGCCCTTGAGTTCCAGCAGCAGCCGCTCGGCGGTCTTCTTGCCGATGCCCGGCACCTTGACGATCCGGCCGGCCTCCTGCGCGGTCACCGCCTGCGCCAGCTCGGCCACCGACAGGCCCGAGAGCACGCTCAGCGCGGTCCGCGGTCCGATGCCGCTGATCCGGATGAGCTGGCGGAAGGCCTCGCGCTCGGCCGCGCTGCCGAAGCCGTAGAGGATCTGGGCGTCCTCGCGCACCACGAAATGGGTAAGCAAAGAGACCTTTTCACCCGCCGGCGGCAGGTTGTAGAAGGTGCTCATGGGCACATCCACCTCGTAGCCGACCCCGTGGCAGTCGATCAGGATCTGGGGCGGGTTCTTCTCCAGCAGGGTACCGGTCAATTTGCCTATCATTGAGGACTTCCTTTTTGTTCACCGGATTATCGGTTTGATCCTCCGCCACACCTTCACCCCGCCCGACAACGCCCGGATGGCCCACCTCTGCGGCCCCATGGACCGCCACATCCGCAGCATCGAGGCTGCGCTGCAGGTCAAGGTGGCGCACCGCTTCGAGCAGTTCCGCATCGAAGGCCCCAAGGCCAAGGCGACGCAGGCGCTGGAAGTGATCCAGGCGCTGTACGAGATGGCAAAGAAGCCCATCCCGGAAGAACAGGTTCAGCTGATGCTGGCCGGTGACACGGCGCTGCCCACCGGCCCGGGGGAGGCGCCCGCGGTGCAGACCAAGCGCGGCGAGGTGCGCGGACGCACCGCCAACCAGTCGCGCTACCTGGAGAACATGGCCACGCACGACATCACCTTCGGCATCGGCCCGGCCGGCACCGGCAAGACCTACCTGGCGGTCGCCTGCGCGGTGGACTCGCTCGAGCGCAGCGCGGTGCAGAAGATCGTGCTGACGCGTCCGGCGGTGGAAGCGGGCGAAAAGCTCGGTTTCCTGCCCGGCGACCTGGGCCAGAAGGTGGACCCCTACCTGCGCCCGCTGTACGACGCGCTGTACGACCTGATGGGTTTCGACAAGGTGCAGAAGGCCTTCGAACGCCAGCAGATCGAGATCGCACCGCTGGCCTTCATGCGCGGGCGCACGCTCAACCACGCCTTCGTCATCCTGGACGAGGCACAGAACACCACGCCCGAGCAGATGAAGATGTTCCTCACCCGCATCGGTTTCGGCAGCAAGGCGGTGGTGACCGGCGACGTGAGCCAGATCGACCTGCCGCGCACCCAGCTGTCCGGCCTGATCGATGCCGAGCGCGTGCTCCGGCGTGTCACCGGCGTGGCCTTCAACCGGCTGACCAGCGCCGACGTGGTGCGCCACCCGCTGGTGGCCCGCATCGTCGACGCCTACGATGCCCGCGGCGGCGAGGCCGACGACCTGCTGCCGCCCCCGCCCACCCGCGGCCGCCGCAAGACCGCCTGAAGAACCGCCCCATGGCCCTGCCCTCGCTCAGCCTCTCGCTCCAGTTCAGCGACCTCAAAGACGCCGCGCGCCACCGCGCGGCCCTGCCGCGCCACAAGGTGATCCGCTGTATCCGCCACGCCCTTGAAGCCGACGCCGAGATCACCGTGCGCGTCGTCGATGCCGAGGAGGGCCAGGCCCTCAACCGCGACTACCGCCAGAAGGACTACGCCACCAACGTGCTGACCTTCGACTACGCCACCGAACCGCTGGTGATGGCCGACCTGGTGCTGTGCGCGCCGGTGGTGGCACGCGAGGCCAAGGAGCTGAAGAAGCCCCTGGCCGATCACTACGCCCACCTGCTGGTGCACGGCACCCTTCACGCCCAGGGCTGGGACCACGAAACCAGCGAAGCCGACGCCGAGGCCATGGAAGCGCGGGAAATCGAGATCCTGGCCGGCCTGGGGCTGAAGAACCCCTACCGCTGAAGCGGCCGCGAAGCCGCTCAGGGCCGCAGCCGGTACAGGCGGATCGCGTTGTCGCGTCCCACCTGCCGGGCCACGTCCGGTGGCAGCTGGGCCAGCAGGCTGCGCAGGTTTTGCAAACCCTCATCGGTCGCCCCGCGCTCGCTGCCGCCGGGGCCGTAGAAGGCATCGCTGCCCAGCATGAAGCGGTCGGGAAATTCGCTGACCAGGGCCAGCCACTGCGGCTTGATCCGGCCCGCCGGGTCCAGCGCCGCGGCCGGACGGGGTGCGCTGCGGTTGAGCCGGAAGCTCATGTACAGGTTGGGAAAGGCCTGCAGCATCTGCCGCACCCGCTCGGGGTGGCGGGTGAGCAGCGGCTCGAAGCCCACATGGGACCAGATGATGACGGCCTTCGGGTTGTGCGCCAGCAGGCGCTTGAAGGGTTCTGCGTTGGCCTCCAGACGGTCCGGATTGGACGCATTGGCGCGCAGCGTCTCCGGCAGCGGCATGTCTTCGGGCACCAGGTCGAAGTGCAGGTCGACCGGCCGCTGCTGCTCGGCCGCGATATCGGCCAACAGGAGCAGCAAGGGGTGGTCACCGGGCACCGACTCGTACGGATGGGTGGCCCCCATCGCCGGCAGCGACAGGTGCAGCAGGGCAATTTCACCGAAGCCCACAGCCCCCTGCTTCACATAGTCCAGCGCCTGCTGGCGAAACCGTGCCTTCACGGCCTCGTCCACCGCCCCTGCCGGGGTCTGGTGAACCATGGCGTTGAGCGCGCTGCCCCCCAACAGGGCGAAACGCCCGGGGTGCGAGCGGACCGCACTCTGCAGATCGTCCAGGTCGTGAAAGCCCCGCTGGCGGGCATCGGGCTGCGGCGGCGGCATCAGCAGAGACCGCTCGATGCCCAGCCGGTTCATGCTGTCCACGGCGCCCTCGGCTGCGCCGGCCGGAAGAATGCCCTTGGCCACCTGGAAGTGGGTGTGCACATCGATCCAGGGAATGTCCTGCGCGGCCACACCCGCCCCCCAGGCGGCGAGCAGACAGGCAGACAGCCAGCGAAACACCATGAGAACCTCCCGATTCAGCGAACCACCAACGGTATCGTCACCGGCCCATCGTTGACCAGATGCACCTGCATGTCGGCACCGAAGCGGCCCGTCTGCACCACAGGGTGCTGTTCGCGGGCCATGGCCACGAACCGGTCGTACAGCGCCTCGCCCAGGGCCGGCGCCGCCGCGCCGGTGAAACCGGGGCGGTTGCCGCTGCGGGTGTCGGCCGCCAGCGTGAACTGGCTGACGATCAGCAGGCCCCCGCCGGTGTCCTGGACGCTGCGGTTCATTTTGCCCTGATCGTCGGCAAAGATGCGCAGCTTGAGGATCTTGGCCAGCAGCTTCTGCCCGACAGCCTCGGTGTCATCGGGTTCGGCACACACCAGCACCAGCAGGCCGGGGCCGATCTGCCCGGCGGTTTCGCCGGCAATCTCGACCCGCGCCTGGGTGACGCGCTGCAGCAGGGCGATCACTTGAGGTCTGCCTCGTCAAAGAAGTGGGCCTCCACATCGGAGGGCAGCAACTGGATGGACGCGCGCAGGCCCGGCACCGCGCTCATCAGCGCCTGTTCCACGCTGGCGCGCACCGCCGCGGCCCGACCCAGGGTCCAGCCCGCCGGCATGTGCATGTGCAGGTCGACGAAGCGCCGCTGGCCGGCCCGGCGGGTGCTCACATGGTCGAAACGGATGATCTCCCGATCGTCGTGGCGCAGCGCAAAACCCTGCAGGGTCTGCTCGATGGTGGCCTGCACCTCGGGTTCCACCGCCTCGTCCATCAGGCCCTGCGAAGAACGCCAGATCAGGTGGAAGCCTTCCTTGAGGATGTTGGCCGCCACGCCCATGGCGACCACCGGGTCCAGCCAGAGCCAGCCCGACAGGTGCACCAGCGTGATGCCGACCACGACCCCGGCCGAGGTCCAGACATCGGTGAACAGGTGTCGCGCGTCGGCCTCCAGCGCGATCGACCGGTGCGTGCGCGAGGTGCGCAGCATCACCCAGGCCAGCAGGCCGTTGAGCGCCGAACTGAGCACCGACAGCGCCAGGCCCCAGCCGACCTGCTCCAGCGGCTGCGGGTGCAGCAGACGCTGGCCGGCGGCCCAGATGATCCCCAGCGCCGCGGCGATGATGAGGACACCTTCGAACCCGGACGAAAAGTACTCCGCCTTGTGGTGGCCGTAGGGATGGTCCTCGTCGGCCGGCCTGGCGGCGATGGTGACCATGACCAGGCCGAACACGGCGCTGGCCAGGTTGACCAGCGACTCCATGGCATCCGACAGCAGACCGACCGAGCCGGTGATCCACCAGGCACCGGTCTTCAGGGCAATGGTGATCAGCGCCACCCCCACTGAAGCCATGAGCAGGCGCCGGGGTGTGAGAAAAGAAGCGACAAAGGGCGACATGCAGGCATTGTCGCCCATGCCCCGACACCACCCGGCCGCAGCGCCGGGTGTGCGCGTCATCGGGGCGTCCCGGTTCGGTGCCAGAATGTGACGAAAACACGCCACGAGCCATGACCGCCGCCGCATCCAACGCCCCCGTGCTCCCCGACCATCCGGTCGGCCCCTGGATCGGTCCGACGGACGCCTGGCTGCTGGCCGAGGGCCGGCACCTGCGCCCCTGGCAGAAGCTGGGCGCCCACCCGGTCACGGTGGATGGCGTGGCCGGCACCGCCTTCGCTGTCTGGGCGCCCCAGGCCCGCTCGGTGGGCCTGCTGGGGGACTTCAATGGCTGGCAGGCGCAAACCATGCTGCACCGGCCCGAGTGCGGGGTGTGGGAACTGTTCGTCCCGGGGGCGGGCATCGGCGCCTGGTACAAGTACGAGGTGCAGGGGGCCGACGGCCACACCCGGCTCAAGACCGACCCCTACGCCCGTGAAACCGAGCTGCCGCCGGGCAATGCGGCGCGGGTCTGCGCCCCGCTGCACCCGCCGCCGGCGGCCACCGGTCCGCACCAGCGGCCGGCCGCCCCCATGGCGATCTACGAGGTCCATGCCGGCTCCTGGCGGCGACCCGGCGGGCCGCATGTGCTGCCGAACTGGGACGACCTGGCGCGCGAACTGGTGCCGTACGCCGCCGGCCTGGGTTTCACCCATCTGGAACTGCTGCCGGTCAGCGAGCACCCCTTCTACGCCTCCTGGGGCTACCAGCCCACCGGCCTGTATGCCCCCACCGCGCGCCACGGGTCGCCCGAGGCCTTCCGGCGCTTCGTGGACGCGGTGCACGCCGCAGGGCTCAAGCTCATCCTGGACTGGGTGCCGGCCCACTTCCCGACCGACGAGCACGCGCTGGCCCGCTTCGACGGCACCGCCCTGTACGAGCACGCCGACCCGCGCGAAGGCTTCCACCGCGACTGGAACACCCTGATCTACAACTTCGGCCGCCACGAGGTGAAGAACTTCCTGGTGGGCAATGCGCTGTTCTGGATCGAGCAGTACGGCATCGACGGCCTGCGGGTGGACGCCGTGGCCTCCATGCTCTACCGCGACTACAGCCGCCCGGCGGGCGAGTGGATTCCCAACCGCGATGGCGGGCGCGAGAACTACGAGGCGATCGCCTTCCTGCGCGAGGTGCACGAGGTGCTGCAGCGCGAGGCGCCGCAGGCCCATACCTTTGCCGAAGAATCCACCGCCTTCCCGCGTGTGACCGGTGCCGTCGCCGAGGGTGGCCTGGGCTTCGACCACAAGTGGAACATGGGCTGGATGCACGACACCCTGGCCTACTTCTCGCTGGACCCGGTGCACCGCCGCTGGCACCACGACAAACTGACCTTCGCCATGATGTACGCCTGGAGCGAGGACTACGTGCTGCCGCTCTCGCACGACGAGGTGGTGCACGGCAAGGGTTCGCTGCTGGGCAAGATGAGCGGCGACCCCTGGCAGAAGCTGGCGAACCTGCGCGCGCTGTATGCGTGGATGTATGCCCACCCCGGGAAGAAACTGCTGTTCATGGGCGCCGAACTCGCCCAGCCCGGTGAATGGAGCCATGACGGTGAACTGCCCTGGCACTTGCTCAGCGACCCCATGCACGCGGGCGTTCAGCAGCTGGTTCGCGACCTCAACCACCGCTACCGCGAAGCGCCGGCCCTGCACGCGCGCGACACCGACCCGCACAGCTTCCAGTGGCTGGTGGTGGACGACGCCGACCATTCGGTGCTGGCTTTCGCTCGCTACGGTCACCGGCTGCAGGACACGGTGGTGGTCATCGCCAACCTCACCCCGGTGGTGCGGCACGCCCACCGCATCGGCCTGCCACACGGCGGGGCCTGGCGCGAATGCTTGAACACCGACTCGGGCCACTACGGCGGGTCCAATGTCGGCAACCAGGGCCGGACGACCGCCGAAGACCTGCCGGCCCACGGCCAGCGCTGGTCGGCCGCGTTCACGCTGCCGCCGCTGGCCGTGCTGTGGCTGCAACCGGAGGGCTCATGAGCGCACCGCTGGGCGCCACGCTTCACAGCGTGAAGGGTGTCGATGGCGTGCGCTTTGCCGTCTGGGCGCCGCAGGCCGTCGGGGTGGATGTCTGCCTGTTCGACACCGCCACCGGCCCGCAGACCCGGCGCATTGCGCTGCGGTCGGCTGGCAACGGCATCTGGCAGACCTTCGTGCCCGGCCTGGCCGCCGGTCAGCTCTACGGGCTGCGCGCCGACGGCCCCTGGCAGCCCGAAACCGGCCACCGCTTCAACCCCGCCCGCTTGCTGCTGGACCCCTGGGCACGGGCGCTGGCGGGCGACACCACGCGGCTGGCGCTGCAGACCGGGCACGCGGTGGCCGATCCGCTGCGGCCCGGCCAGGCCTGGCACGAACACCGGCCCGCGCCCGACGACAACGCGGCCCACATGCCCAAATGCGTGGTGCTGGACACGGCGGCGGAGTTGAACGCAGGCGCTGCCATCGCGCCGCGCCCGGCGGTCCCGGACGACCGGGTGCTGATCTACGAAGCCCACGTCAAGGCGCTCACCCGCCACCACCCCGAGGTGCCCACCCACCAGCGCGGGACCTACGCCGCGCTGGCGCATCCGGCCATCGTCGACCACCTGCAGCGCCTGGGCGTCACCACCGTCTGCCTGCTGCCGGTGCACGCCCACATCAGCGAACGCCACCTGCTGGCGCGCAGCCTGGTCAACCACTGGGGTTACAACCCGCTCAACGTGTTCGCGCCCGATGCCGGCTACGCCGCCTGCACCGGCGGCCGCGACCCGGCCGACGCGGCACAGGCCACCGCCCTGCGGGCCGAATTCCGGCAGATGGTGGACGCGCTGCACCGCGCCGGCATCGAGGTGGTGCTGGACGTGGTCTTCAACCACACCGCCGAGAGCGACCCGGACGGCCCCACCCTGAGCTGGCGCGGCCTGGGCCAGACCGCCTGGTACGCCATGGACGGGCTCGGTGCGCCGCACAACTTCAGCGGCACCGGCAACAGCCTGAACGTGAGCGAGCCGCGCGTCGTCCAGTGGGTCATGGACAGCCTGCGCTGGTGGGTGCAGGCCTATGGCGTGGACGGCTTCCGCTTCGACCTGGCGGTCTCGCTCGGGCGCGATGCGGCCCTGGGCCATGCCTTCAACCCGCACGCCGCCCTGCTGACCGCCATGGCGCAGGACCCGGTGCTGCAGGGTGTGCGGCTGATCGCCGAACCCTGGGACATCGGGCCGGGCGGTTACCAGTGCGGCGGCTTTCCGCCCGGCTGGCTGGAATGGAACGACGCCTTCCGCGATGGCGTGCGCGCCTTCTGGCTCGGCCACCACGCCAGCCGGGGCGAACTGGCGCGGCGCGTCTGCGCCAGCAGCGACCGCTTTGCGAGACCGCCGCGCGGCCCGCTGGCCAGCGTGAACCTGCTGACCGCCCACGACGGCTTCACCCTGGCCGACCTCACCGCCTACGCCCACAAGCACAACCTGGCCAACGGCGAGGACAACCGCGACGGCCACGACCACAACCTGAGCGCCAACGGCGGCGCCGAAGGGCCGTGCACCGACGCCGATGTGCTGGAGCGGCGCGGACTCTGGCGCCGTGCCCTGCTGGCCACGCTGCTGTGCGCCCAGGGCACACCGCAGCTGCTGGCGGGGGACGAGATGGGCCACAGCCAGCAGGGCAACAACAACGCCTACTGCCAGGACAGCGAGCTGACCTGGCTGGACTGGTCGCGCGCCGACACCGGCCTGATGGCCTATGTCGCCGGCCTGTCCGCCCTGCGACGCCGCTTCCCCGGCCTGCGCGCCGCACGCTGGTTCAGCGGCCACGGCGACATCGCCTGGCGCGGCCTGGACGGACAGCCCCTGTCCAGCGCCGACTGGCAGGACGGCTACCACCTGGGTCTGAGCGCACAGATCGCGGTTGGCGAGGGCGACGCGGCGCCCGCCGAACGCCTGCTGCTGGTCTGGCACTCGGGCCAGGGCCGCGCCGACCTGCACCTGCCGCCCGGCGCCTGGCGGCACCTGCTGGACAGCACCACCGGCCGGGTGCACCCGGAACCGGCGGCCGCGCCCGTGACCAGCGACGTGCTGGTGCTGCACCGCCCCGGCGTGCAACTGCTGGTGCAAACCTTGCTGGGGAATGCGGCATGAGCCCTGTCCATCACCCCATCCTCTCGCAGCGCCGCAGCGGTGTGCTGCTGCACATCACCAGCCTGCCCGGCCCGCACGGTTCGGGCGACCTCGGGCCAGCGGCGCGGCACTTTGTCGACTGGCTGGCCGCCGCCGGCCAGAGCCTCTGGCAGGTGCTGCCCCTGTCGCCCGCCGGCCCGGGGAACTCGCCCTACCAGAGCGTGTCGGCGTTCGCCGGCAGCCCGCTGATGGTCGACCTGGACGACCTGGCGCGCCAGGGCTGGCTGCCCTGGATGCCGCAGAAGGGCTTCGACAACCACCGCTGCGACTTCGCCCGCGTCGTGCCCTGGCGCATGTCGTGCCTGCGCAAGGCCTGGGATGGTTTCCTGCTGCGGGCCAGCGACGCCTGCCGCGACGAACTGGCCGCGTTCTGCGAGGCGCAGGCGCACTGGCTGGACGACTACGCCCTGTTCATGGTGCTGGACGAACGCCACGGCGGCCCCTGGTCGCTCTGGCCCGAAGCGCTGGCCCGGCGCAACCCGGCGGCACTGGAGGCGGTGCGCGAACAGTCGGCCAAGGCACTGGGATTCTGGCGCTTTGTGCAGTGGCGCTTCTGGGTGCAATGGCAGCGCCTGCGAACCTATGCCCACGAGCGCGGCATTGCCATCGTCGGCGATGCGCCGATCTTCGTGGCCCACCACAGCGCCGACGTCTGGGCCCACGCCCACCAGTTCCTGCTCGACGAACAGCTCGAACCGGCGGTGGTGGCCGGTGTCCCGCCCGACTATTTCAGTCCCACCGGTCAGCGCTGGGGCAATCCGCTCTACAACTGGGAGAGCATGGCGCACGACGGCTACCGCTGGTGGAAGGCGCGCCTGGCGCACCAGTTTGCGCAGGTGGATGTGGTGCGGCTGGACCATTTCCGCGGCTTCGAAGCGCACTGGGAAATCCCGGCGCACGAGCCGACCGCGGTCGCCGGCCGCTGGCAGCCGGGGCCCGGCCGGGCCTTCTTCCAGGCCATCGAGGACGAACTGGGCCACCTGCCCATCATCGCCGAGGACCTGGGCCTGATCACGCCCGAGGTCACCGCCTTGCGCCAGGCCTGCGGCTACCCCGGCATGCGCATCCTGCAGTTCGCCTTCGGCAGCGGACCGGCCAACCCCTACCTGCCGCACAACCTGGAGCACCGCTGCGTCGCCTACACCGGCACCCACGACAACGAAACCACCGTGGGCTGGTGGAACAGCGCCCCGGCGGGCGAGAAGACCGCTGCGCGCGACTACCTGGGCACCTGCATCGACGTCGAACCGCACTGGACCCTGATCCGCGCCCTGTCCATGTCCATCGCCAACACCCTGATCGTGCCCTTCCAGGACGTGCTGGGCCTGGACGCCCGCCACCGCATGAACACACCGGGCAAGGCCACCGGCTGCTGGGAGTGGCGCTTCGACTGGACCCTGGTCAACCACGAGCCGGCCGAGCGCCTGGCGGCGCTGACGCGGTCCCACGGACGCTGGCCGGGCTGAACAACGGCACACTTTTCCTATCTGGAGACACGCATGGACAAGACCTCTCCCCAATACCTGGCCAAACGCACCATCGCCCTGGTGCTGGCGGGCGGCCGCGGTTCGCGCCTGCATGCCCTGACCGACCGCCGCACCAAGCCGGCGGTGTATTTCGGCGGCAAGTTCCGCATCGTCGACTTCGCGCTCTCCAACTGCCTGAACTCGGGCGTGCGCCGCATCGGCGTGCTGACCCAGTACAAGTCGCACAGCCTGCTGCGCCACCTGCAGCGGGGCTGGAGCTTCCTGCGCAACGAGTTCAACGAATTCATCGACCTGCTGCCGGCACAGCAGCGCATGGACGACGAAAGCTGGTACCTGGGCACGGCCGACGCGGTCTACCAGAACCTGGACATCCTGCGGGCCCACAAGCCCGAGTACATCCTGATCCTGGCCGGCGACCACATCTACAAGATGGACTACGCCGGCCTGATCGCCGACCACGTGGCGCAGGGCAAGCACTGCACCGTGGCCTGCATCGAGGTGCCGCTGGCCGAGGCGCAGGCTTTCGGCGTCATGGCCATCGACGATCAACGCCGCATCGTCAGCTTCACCGAAAAGCCCAAGGACCCGGCGCCCATGCCCGGCAAGCCCGGCGTCGCCCTGGCCAGCATGGGCATCTACGTGTTTGACGCCGACCGCCTGTTCGCGGCGCTGGAACAGGACGCGGCCCAGGCCGGCTCCAGCCGCGACTTCGGCAAGGACGTGATTCCGGCCATGGTGGCCGCCGGCCAGGCCGTGGCCCACCCGTTCGGCCTGTCCTGCGTCAAGAGCGCCCCCCAGGCCCCGGCCTACTGGCGCGATGTCGGCACGGTGGACGCCTACTGGGCGGCC
>Ga0209066_10006380_pt1 | contig 12052 bp, 11 predicted proteins | sample All_14_2_FD_187198 | JGI IMG/M metagenome (GOLD analysis project Ga0209066, IMG submission 187198) | Freshwater microbial communities in response to fracking from Pennsylvania, USA - Allegheny Zone_MetaG_DW_15 (SPAdes) (version 2) ...
CTGCGCTACCGCGTCGCCATGGAAGCTCGCAAGTTCCTGGACGAGAACGGCTTTGTCGACATCGAAACCCCGATGCTGACCAAGTCCACCCCGGAAGGCGCTCGCGACTACCTGGTGCCCTCGCGCGTGCATGACGGTGCGTTCTTTGCGCTGCCCCAGTCGCCCCAGTTGTTCAAGCAGTTGCTGATGGTGGCTGGCTTTGACCGCTACTACCAGATCACCAAGTGCTTCCGCGACGAAGACCTGCGCGCCGATCGCCAGCCTGAATTCACCCAGATCGACATTGAAACGAGCTTCCTGAACGAGCAGGAAATCCGTGACATGTTCGAGGGCATGATCCGCCACGTCTTCATGAAGGCCTTGAACGTGGACCTGGGCGCCTACCCGGTCATGAAATATGCAGAGGCCATGCACCGCTTTGGCTCGGACAAGCCGGACCTGCGCGTCAAGCTGGAATTCACCGAACTGACCGACGTGATGGGCGATGTGGACTTCAAGGTCTTCTCCGTGCCTGCCACCACCAAGGGCGGCCGCGTGGTGGCCCTGCGTGTGCCTGCTGGCGCCGCCATCACCCGCAGCGAGATCGATGCCTACACCGAGTTCGTCAAGATCTACGGTGCCAAGGGCCTGGCCTGGATCAAGGTGAACGACGCGTCCCAGGGTCGTGAAGGTCTGCAATCTCCCATCGTCAAGAACATCCATGACGCGGCCCTGGCCAAGATCATGGAGCGCACGGGCGCCGAGAGCGGCGACCTGATCTTCTTTGGCGCTGACAAGGAAAAGATCGTCAACGATGCCATCGGCGCCCTGCGCCTGAAGGTCGGCCACTCTGATTTCGGCAAGAAAAACGGCCTGTTCGAAGACCGCTGGGCCCCGCTGTGGGTCGTCGATTTCCCGATGTTCGAATACGACGAAGACGGTGAGCGCTGGAACGCGGTGCACCACCCCTTCACGGCACCCAAGGATGGTCATGAGGACCTGATGGACACAGACCCAGGTCAGTGCATTGCCAAGGCCTACGACATGGTCCTGAACGGTTGGGAGCTCGGTGGCGGCTCCATCCGGATCCACCGCGCCGACGTGCAGTCCAAGGTGTTCAGCGCCTTGAACATCAGCAAGGAAGACGCTCAGGTCAAGTTCGGCTTCCTGCTGGATGCGCTGCAATATGGCGCCCCCCCGCACGGTGGCCTGGCCTTCGGTCTGGATCGCCTGGTCACCCTGATGACCAAGGCCGACTCCATCCGTGACGTGATCGCCTTCCCCAAGACGCAGCGTGCCCAGTGCCTGCTGACCGGCGCACCATCCCTGGTCGACGAGAAGCAACTGCGCGAGCTGCACATCCGCCTGCGCAACACCGCCGTGGCAGGTCAGGCACCCGCAGCCTGACGCTGCGGTCGGGGCCCACGGCCCTGATCCCGACCCGAAACAGAGGCCACCTTCGGGTGGCCTTTTTCATGGCCTTGGCCATGCCACACTCATGCCCATGAGCGACGCCAAGCCCCCCAAGATCCCGCAATCCGTCCTGGTGGTCATCCACGCCCCTGACCTGCAGGTCCTGCTGATCGAGCGGGCCCAACAACCCGGCTTCTGGCAAAGCGTGACGGGGTCCAAGGACTTTGAACACGAAGACTGGCGCGAGACCGCCGTGCGAGAGGTCCAGGAAGAAACCGGCATCGCGGTGGGGACCTCACAGGTCCCCCTGGAGGCCTTGAGTGACTGGGCCATCGAGAACGTCTACGAGATCTACCCGATCTGGCGCCACCGATACGGCCCGGGCGTGACCCACAACACCGAGCGGGTGTTCGGGCTGTGCGTGCCGCGTGACACCCCGATCACCCTGGCACCTCGGGAACACACCGACCACGTCTGGTTGCCCTGGCAGGCAGCGGCCGACCGTTGTTTTTCACCCTCGAACGCCGAGGCCATTCTGCAGTTGCCCAGATTCACGGGGCGCTCCAGGGTTTGACAGAGGCTTTGGGGTCCACCAGAGGGCGCTATCCTTTGGGGGTGCACAACCCGCTTCACTCCTCCCTTCTGCCGCCCTCCACGCTGTCTGCCCGAGCGCTGAGGGTCGCCACTTACAACATCCACAAAGGTGTTCGCGGGCTGGGTCCCACCAAACGGCTGGAGATCCACAACCTGGGCCTGGCCGTCGAGGCCATGGATGCCGACCTGGTGTGCCTGCAGGAGGTGCGGCACTTCAACCACCGCGAGGCGCGCACGTTCTCTGCCACGCAGTTTGGCCATGGTGCCTGGCCCCGGCAGTCGCAGGCCGAGTTCCTCGCGCCTGAGGGTTATGAGGTGGCCTACCGCACCAACGCCGTGACCAAAGACGGCGAGCACGGCAACGCCCTGCTCTCGCGCTGGCCGCTGGGCGACATCCACCACCACGATGTGTCCGACCATCGGCTGGAACAACGCGGCCTGCTGCATGCGGTCGTGCGCTGGCAGCACACCGAGGTGCATGTGATCGTGGTGCACCTGGGCCTGATCCATCAAAGCCGGGTGCGCCAGACAGCGCGGGTGGCCCAATTGGTGGCTCACGAGTTGCCGCCTGAGTCCCCCGTGATCGTGGCGGGGGACTTCAATGACTGGAACGAGGGGCTGGACCCGATCCTGATCCCGGCGGGCCTGACCCGCGCTCGCACGGCCCAGTTGGCCCGGGTGCCGACCTTCCCCTCCCGGGTCCCGGTGCTGGCCCTGGACCGGGTCTACACCCGGGGCCTGAAGTGTCAGAACATCATGGTGCCACGCGGCACGGCCTGGGCCCGCATGTCCGATCACTTGCCTCTGGTGGCTGAATTCGAGCTGGGCGATGCCCTTTGACGACGACCCGCAACAAGCCCTGAGCCTGGCCTGGTACGCCCAGCGCAAACCGGTGTTTGCCGGGGGCCACCAGGTCAAGCTGCTCAAAGGGGGGCAACAGATGTTCCCGGCCATGGTCAAGGCGATTGACGAGGCACAGCACAGTGTCTGGCTGGCCAACTACATCGTCAGTCCGATCGGCCTGCCCGAGACCGTGCTCAAGGCCCTGAGCCGGGCCGCTCAACGCGGCGTGACCGTGCGCGTGGTGGTCGATGGCGTGGGCTCACGCGATGCGCCCGCTGAGACCTGGCGCGAGCTGATCAGCGACGGGGTCGAGCTGGTGATCTACCGACCCGTCCGTGGCTGGCTGAGCCTGCTGCTGGACACCCGCGACTGGCGGCGCATGCACCTCAAGCTGTGCACCGTCGATGACCTCCACGCCTTTGTCGGCGGCATCAACCTGATCGATGACCACCACGACCTGAGCCATGGCTGGAGCACGCACCCGCGACTGGACTATGCCGTGCAGTTCCATGGCCCGGCGTTGTTGCCCGTGCTGCACACCATCCGTGCCATGTGGACGCGCGCCACGCTGGGACGCGACTGGCGCGACGACTTGAGCGACTGGGCCAAGGAGCCTGGTCGCCTGACCCGACTGCGAACCCTGTGGCGACAGGCTCGGCTGAAGCTGCCCAAGCAGGAACAGCAACAACTGGCCACCTGGGCCCGAGCGCCCAACGCCATGCGCGTGGCCTTTGTGATGCGCGACAACATTCGCCAGCGCCGCACCATCGAGCGGGCCACCCTTCAGGCCTTGCAACAGGCCCGATACCGCATCGACCTGGTGTGCCCTTACTTCTATCCAGGGCGTGTCATGCGGCGGGCCCTGACCCAAGCGGCCAGCCGGGGCATCAAGGTGCGTTTGTTGATGCAAGGCAAGCCCGACTACGCACTTGCCGCACTGGCCGCCCGTGTGCTGTACGCCGAGCTGCAGGCCCATGGCGTGCGCATCTTTGAATACCAGCCTGCGTTGCTGCACGCCAAGGTCATCTGTGTCGATGACGAATGGACCAGCATCGGCTCGTCCAACCTGGACCCGCTGTCGCTGCAGATGAACCTGGAGGCCAACCTGATCGTCAAGGACCGGGGCTTTGCGCAGACGGTGTCTCAATCGCTGCAACAGGATTTTGCCGACAGCCTGGAGATCTCTTGCAGCGAGGTGCTGCAACCCCGCTGGTGGACGCGCCCCGTGCGGTCGGCGTTTTCATGGGTCGCGCGGACCTACCTCAAACTCGGTGGCGTCGCACGTCGGCGTCGCCAGCCGCCTTGAGGGCGTCGGCTCCCAGCGACCACCACTCACCGTAGGCCGGCGGGTGCGGCCAGGCGGCCGCACGGGTGGGCGGTTGATCAAAGCCGTGTGCCTCGCCCCACCGGCGCGCCAGCATCCAGCCAGCGTGGGCCACGACCACCACGGGCCTGGGCACGCACATGGACTCAGGCGCCTGCCACGCATGGACCCGGGTCATGAAGTGGCGCAGGCTCTCGCCGCTCCCCGGGGCGTGATCGGCAAAGTGCTCACACCAGGCGTCGACCTCGTCCCTGGGGATGAGTGACCAGGGACGCCCGTCCCACCACCCAAAGTCCATCTCCATCAAGGCGGGATCCACCGCATGACGCCAGCCCCACCGGCGCAGTTCACGCCCGACACGGTGGCAGCGCTGCAAAGGCGAGGTGCACACCACCCGTGGCCAGCCCTGTCGATGCGCCAGACGCCGGATGCGACGGGCCAGGCGACGCACCTTGCGCGGATCCACCGGCAAATCGGTCTGCCCAATGCACCGCCCTTCATGGCCCTGAGGCCTGGGATGGCGAAAGGCGTGGACCGTCACCACCGCACCCACGACACCGGGTGAACCACGGCCAGCCAGGCCAGCAAGATGGCCACTTCGGTGAGCTGCTGGCTGGCGCCCAGGGTGTCGCCGGTGTAGCCGCCCAAGCGGCGTTTGAGCCAGCGTCGCATCCACAGGGTCACCACGGCGGCCGCCACGCTTGACCAGACCATCGCGCGAGCCCAGGTCCGCCAGGGCCAACCCAGGTGGTCCAGCACCGCCCACAGGCCCAGCACCACCGCACCAGTCACCAGCACGGCGGCCAGCAACTGCGGGCGGCTGACTTGCGTGGCCAGGGGCTTGGCCTTGGCGTGCTCGGGATCCCCCGCGTACGGCAACAAGCGAATCAACACCACCGGCGCCAGACGCGACAGGGAGTGGCCCCACACCAGCCCCAGCGCAGTCCACCCCAGCAGAACCTGATGGATGCCGCTCTCGGGAGCGGCCGCCAGTTCCTGGTACAGCGGTGACAACAGGGCCGTGAGCACGGAGGCCTTGAGCATCAGCATGAGGACCAGGCCCAGGCCGCCATATGCCCCCAGGCGCGAATCCTTCATGATGACCAGGGCGCGCTCGCGGCTGACATGGCCGCCCAGGCCATCGCAGGTGTCGGCCCAGCCGTCCTCGTGAAAACCGCCGGTCATCCAGACGGTCGCGGCCATGCCCAGGACCACGGCCACCAGGGGCGGCCACCACAGGCTGGCGGCCATCATCACGCCAGCGCCCCACAGCCCCACCAGCGCGCCCACCAGGGGGTAGTAACGGGCGCAGCGCTGCAGCCAATCGGGGTCATACCCCACCCAGGCCGGGATGGGCACGCGGGTGAAGAACTGCAGGGCGATCAAGAACAGCCTGATTTCCTGCACGACCATCTCAGCGCTCCTGCCCGCTCACGCCAGCTGACTCGAAGCTGGCCATGTCGTTGAGGATGTGCGCCGCCGACACAATGAGGGGCCAGGCCAGCGCCGCCCCCGAGCCCTCGCCCAGGCGCAAGCCCAGGTGCAGCAAGGGCTGCGCGCCCAGGTGGCTCAGCAGCCGCGCATGCCCGCTCTCGTCCGACTGGTGTGAAAACACACATCGATCCAGCACCCCGGGTTGCAAAGCCTGAGCGACCAGCACCGCGCTGGTGACGATGAAGCCGTCGACCACGATCAGCCGGTTCTGCGTGGCCGCCTCCAGCACCGCACCACACAGCATGGCCACCTCGAAGCCACCAAACGCCGCGAGCACCGCCAGGGGTTCGGTGGCAGCTTCATTGGCCTCCAGAGCCTGCATCAGCACCGCCAGCTTGCGCTGCAGGCCATCGTCATCCAGGCCGGTGCCTCGTCCCACGCACTGGCTCAAAGGCAATCCCAGCAAGCGGCTCATGATCAGGGCGGCGCTGGACGTGTTGCCAATGCCCATCTCGCCCAGCAGCACGGCGTTGCCTGGCAGACTGCGCACCACTTCGGCGCCCGCGCTCAGGGCGGCCTGGCACTGCGCCGGCGTCATGGCCGGGCCTTGCGAGGCATCGGCGGTGCCGGAGGCGATCTTGCGGATCTGCAAGCCATCACGGGGTGCGATGTCCTTGGCCACGCCGGCATCCACCACGGTCAAGGCCAGGCCGTGCTGGCGGGCCAGCACACTCACGGCTGCACCACCGGCAAGGAAGTTCTCCACCATTTGCCAGGTCACGTCGCTGGGGAAGGCCGACACGCCGCGCGCGGCCAGACCATGGTCGCCCGCAAACACCACCATCTGCGGCTGCACCAGCTCAACCTGCTCACGGCCCTGGATCAGACCCAGCTGCAGGGCCAGGGACTCCAGCCGCCCCAGTGACCCCAAAGGTTTGGTCTTGTGGTCGATCAGGTGCTGCAGGCGCCGGGACAGGGTGACAGGTTCGGGTGCGGGGGCATGCATGACGTCAGTCCTCGATGCCACGCTGAGCCGGGATGCCAGCCTCATACGCGTGCTTGACCTTGCGCACCTCACTGACCGTGTCGGCCAGGGCCACGATCTCGGGCGGGCAATCACGCCCCGTGATGACCACATGCACGTCGCGAGGACGATCGCCCAGCACCTGGATCACCTCCGCCAGCGGCACCCAACCATAGATCAGCGGGTAGGTCATTTCATCGAGCACCACCAGGAAATACTCGCCGCTCTGGATGGCCTGCGCCGCGCGGGCCCAACCCTCGCGAGCCAGCTCGGCCGATCGCTCCAGGTCCTTGCTCTTCCAGCTGAAACCATCGCCCAGTCCTTCGATGGGGATGCCCAGCACCTCCAGGGCGCGGTGTTCGCCAAAGCGGGCCGAGGGCACCTTCATGAACTGGTAGATCTTGACGGCCTTGCCGCGTCCATGCGCGCGCATGGCCAGGCCAAAGGCCGCCGTGCTCTTGCCTTTGCCGTCGCCGGTGTTGACGATGAGCAGGCCACGGCGCTCGGCGCGCTCCTGCTGTTGTGGCGCTTCGGTGGGTGGGTTCTGGAGGTCCATGATGGGCTCTTGGGTCGGTCGTTGGGTCGGTCGCAAAAAGCGAAAGGATCAAAGTTGCGGCAGCACCGCCCATTGCCCCTGGACAAGGGCAATGCGCACCGCCTGGTCAAAAACCTGCTCAATGGCTTGGTGCAGCACGGCATCGTCCCGTGCGCCCTGTGCCACCAACCGGCCGGATTGCATCACGGCGACACGGTCGGCCACCAAGGCCAAAGGCAGTTCGTGCAAGACGCTGATGATGCACCGGCCTCGCGAGGCCTCGCGCTGCAGCACCTGAGCGACCAGGCGTTGGTGAGGGGCATCGAGGTGAGCCACCGGTTCATCCAGCAGCAACACGGGCGCCTGCACCGCCAGGGCTCGGGCCAGGCGCACACGCTGGCGCTCACCACCCGAGAGGGTCTGCATGGATCGGTCGGCAGCCCAGTCCATGTCCGTGTCGGCCAGGGCCTGCTCAATCGCCAGGCGATCGGCCGTGCTCTCACCGGGCCAGCCCAGCCAGCCTTGATGGGGCAATCGGCCCAGCGCCACGGTGTCCCGCACGGACAGGGCGTCCCCGCCCTCGGTCTCCTGACCCAGCCAGGACAGGCGCGGCGTGGCCACCTCGTGCGACCAGAGCACCCTACCTGCGACAGGGCGCAGCAGGCCTGCCAGGCAATGCAGGAGCGTGGACTTGCCTGCGCCATTGGGCCCCACCACGGCCAGCCATTTCCCCTTGAGCGCAGACAGACTCACATCGGTCAAGACCTGCCGGCCACCACGCTGTGCTGACAGGCCTTGGGCAGACAGCAACACGCCTGGCTGGATGGCTCCCGTGATGGCAGCACTCATGTCGGCCTCCGGTACAGCACCAACAACAAATAGATGCCACCCACCACCGCCGTGAGCACCCCCACGGGCAATTCCTGCGGCGCCAGCAAACACCGGGACAACACATCGGCCCCGGTCAACAGCACGGCCCCCATCAAGGTGGCGCCCACCAGCAGGCGACCATGGCGAGACCCCGACCAGGGGCGCACCAGATGAGGTGCCGCCAGGCCCACAAAAGCCACCAGACCCGCCTGGGCCACCGCGGCGGCCGTGGCCAAGGCCATCACCGCCACCAAGGCCACGCGAGTGCGTCCGAGCGGCACGCCCAGGGTCCTGGCCGTGTCTTCGCCCAGGCTCAAGGCATCCAGCACACGGGCCAGCACCAGGGCGGCGGGAAGGCACACCAGCAAGGCCAGCGCCAGCACCGCGCAGGCATCCCAGCCCAACAGCGCCGTGTTGCCCAACATGAACGCCTGCATCACGCGCCAGGCCTCGCCCGACCAGACCATCATCAATTGCGTCAGGGCGCCCAGCACCACGCCCACCACCACCCCGGCCAGCAAAAGGCGCAAGGTCTGCGCGGCGCCACGCGCCAGCACCAGGGTCAGGCTGACCCCTCCGAGCGCGCCCACAAAGGCGGCGCCGGTCAGCCCCATGCGGGCCCACCAACCCTCGGCCATCGCCCAAGGCAGGCCAATGGTCAGCATCAAGGCCATGCACAGTCCCGCACCGGCGGAACTGCCCAACAGGTAGGGCTCGGCCAGGGGGTTGCGAAACAAGCCCTGTGCCAGCGCACCGGCCAGCCCCAGCAGGGCCCCCACCAGGGCCGCGCCCAAAGTCCGAGGCGCGCGGATCTGCCAGACGATGGCCACATCACCGGCCTGCGCGCCTTCGGTCCAGGCGGCCCAGGGCGCTTGCCAGCCCATGCTGCCGGCCCCAAGGCCCAGCGCGCCCAGGCACAACAGCAAGGCCACCAGGGTGATCCAGGTGCCATGACTGGCCTTCAGCGCCTTCATCGCACACGCCCCGACCCGGCCAGACAACGAGCCAGCACTAGGGCGCCCTGCCCCAGCCGGGGTCCGGGACGCGACAGCACATCCAGTTGTGCGGCATCCAGCGGACACACCCGGCCTTGCTGAATCGCCCGCATCTGACGCCACCCTGGCCGGCGGGCCATGCCGTCGACCTCCTTGGCGGAGACCATGATCAAGGCAGGATCGGCACGCACCACAAATTCCGGGTTCAGTTTGGGAAAAGGCCCCAGGCTGGCGGGCACCACGTGGCGCGCGCCCAGCCGGGACAACAACTGACCGATGAACGACGCCTCTCCGGCAGCATACGGCGTGCTGCTCACTTCAAAATAAACCGTCTGGCCTTTGCGGGTGGCGGGCACTGCGGCCGCGGCCGCGTCAATCTCAGTCATCAAGGCCCGCCAGCGCAGCTCGGCACGCTCGGGCACACCCAGCAAGGTTGCCACCACGCCCATGGCGTGACGCACCTGCCGCAGGTCCTGAGCGTCCAGTTCAGCCACCGTCAAACCCAGCCCCCTGAGGCGCTGTGCCAGACGCGACGCCGGGGAGACCAGCACCAGGTCTGGTCGCTGTGCCACCATGGCCTCGACCTGAGGATCGTCCAGACCGCCCACTTTGGGCAGGCCCTGAATGCGAGCAGGCCAGTTGGACCAGCGGTCCGTGGCCACCACGCGCTCACATGCGCCCAGGTCACACACCATCTCCGTCAAGGAGGGCAGCAAGGAGATGATGCGACGGGCTGGTGCCGCCAGTTGCACCACCGCCCCACGGTCGTCCACCACACGGATGGGCGCGGCGGCCCAGGCGCGCAGAGGCATGCCGCTGCACCACAAGACGCACAAGACCAGGAGCAGCCATCTCATGAGGACGCCTCCACCGGTCGGCTCCAGGCCTGGCCAGCCACCATCAAGGTCAGCACATCACAGCGGCGGGCCACGTCCTGATTCAGGCGCCCCAGTTCGTCCACAAAGTGGCGCACACCCTCGCCCATGGGGATCACCCCCCAACCCACCTCGTTGCTGATCAGCACCACGGCGGCCTGCACCTGCCGCGCCTGGTCCAGGGCACCGAGTAGATCGGCCTTGATCGCCGACCACTGTGCGTCGCGCTGCCCTGGCCCGTCGCTTGCCCCTTCATGTGGCATGAGCACCTGCGTCAGCCACAGGGTCAGGCAATCGACCAGCAACAGCCGCCCGGGCTGGGCCAACGCTCGGATCTGCTCGCCCAGGGCCAGGGGGACCTCGACCGTGGCAAAGCTCTCAGGCCGATCGGCACGGTGACGGGCGATGCGCTGAGCCATCTCGGCATCGCTGGCCTGGGCCGTGGCCAACACACAGACCGAATGCCCAGGATCCGACCGCAACCACGCCAACCCCAGTCGCTCGGCATGGCCAGACTTGCCACTGCGCTGGCCGCCGACGATCAGGTGCAGGCGTGGGGTGTCCATCAGAACTGCCGCGCCACGCTGAGTCGGACCAGGCGACCTGGCTCTGGATACAAGGCCCCCGTCGAGCAACTGAAGGCGTAGTTGTAGCCCTTCTGGCCGGTCAGGTTGGTCCCCGACAGCGCCACGGTCCAGCCATCGGCGGTCCACGCATAACGCGCGTCCAGCAAGGTCGATCGCGGCGTGCGGCGCGTGCAGCTGTTGTCGTCATCGTCACCAAAGCGCATGGGGCTCAGGTGCTGCAGTCCCACATCCACGGTGTGGCGGTCGTTCATGCGCCAGGTCGACCGCAGGGTGGCTGTGTGAGGAGCGGTGAGCACCAGCTCCTTGCCCTGATTCACGCCCCCGCTGGTGCGGGCCTTGATGGCCTGCCAGGTGCCCGACAGGGTCCAACCCGGCATGACCTGCCAGCGAGCATCCAGCTCCAGCCCCTGGCGTGTGGTGGGGTCGATGTTGGTGTTGGCGTACAAGCTGGTGACATAGGCGATCTCATCGACCGTCTTCTGGCGGAAGTAACGCACATTGGCACTGTGCGGACCCTTCAACCACTTCAGGCCGATCTCCTGATCGCGGCTGCGCTGAGGCCGCAAGGCCACCGACATGGGCGTGTAGCGGTTTTCGTCCAGATTGGGCAGACGGAAGGAAGAGGCCACACGGCCATACACATCCCAACCCTCCACCACCGTCTGGCTCAATCCGAACTCAAAAGCCTTGAGCACATTGTCGCGCTGATAGCCCGAGAACTCGGTCGCAGCTGACTTGCTCACCCGCTCTTTGCGGGTGCCGGCGGTCACACGGGTCTGACTGGGAAAGCTCCAGTCGGTGCGCACGTGATAAGCCTGATTGATCTGGCGGCCATCCTCGGCGCCATAGGTGTTGTCATCACGGAAAGACCATTCCTGCCACTGAGCACCCAGGGTGGTCACCAGGTCCACGCCCGACCACGACTGGCGGTGTGTGACCTGTGGCGAGACCTGGCGGCTGATTCGTTTTTTGTCCGACACATAAGGGGACGAGCCACCGTACTGATCGGACGAGGTGCGCTCCTTGTAGGCCAGATCGGTGGACACGGTCCATGCGCCCGACTGATGCGACAACTGCGCCGCCACCAGCGTCTCCGTGGCCTCGGAGGCATCGTCCGGTGTGTTGGTCCAACTGGGGTCGGCGGCATATTGCTCAAAGCTCAACGCCCCCGGCATGCGTGCCACCTGGTCCTCCTGCTGCGCCCTCAGGCTGGCACGCCAGCCTTCGTGCTGCCAGCGCAGCCCCAGGCCTTGGGTCTTTTGACGAAAGGCCGCATTCTCGCGAAAGCCATCGGTGGCCACGTCACGCGCAAACGCCTCGACGCCGACCGACGCCCACCCTTGCGCCACGCTGACATGCGCGTCACGACCCTGGCGACTCTCCAAGGCCAAGGCCACACGGGCATGGGTGCCAAGCTTAAAACCCGGCTTGAGGATGATGTTGATGACGCCACCGGCCGCGCCTTCGCCCCAGCTCACGCTGTTGCTGCCCCGCACGATTTCGATGCGCTCGATCTGGCTGACGGGAATGGCCGACAGGCGTGGCGAGGACATCTCGTTCTCGCTCAAACGAATGCCAT
>Ga0209066_10006382_pt1 | contig 12049 bp, 9 predicted proteins | sample All_14_2_FD_187198 | JGI IMG/M metagenome (GOLD analysis project Ga0209066, IMG submission 187198) | Freshwater microbial communities in response to fracking from Pennsylvania, USA - Allegheny Zone_MetaG_DW_15 (SPAdes) (version 2) ...
GATTCGCCAAGTGTTGAAAGCCGATTTGTCCTCGATTTCCGACAATTTCGATACGCAACGCGAAGCTTCGAAAGCACAACGGATGTTACGGAACTACCAAAAAGCCCACCCCGAGTTTGAATCGGTTGATATTCGCGGCGGCGAGTTGATCGGGTTGGCGGATGGTGAAGTGCGCATCATCTTACCCTTTGTGAGTTTAAAGAACGATTTAGTGCGAAAAGCACTCTATATTATAGGTAAATGTAAAACGATCGAATCCTTTGGGGAACGGTTGCCTGCCAACAAGCGCCGTCCATTGCGTTTCGCCTTGTTATGCGATAGTTCATTGCCTCAAGAGACGATGGATTTCTTCACACGTCAAGGGATCCACGTCCTCGATCCACAAAAGGAGAACGAATGAGCAATTTTGACGAAATGGAATACGTCCGCTGTGGAAACAGCGGGTTAAAACTACCGAGAATGGCGCTCGGCGCTTGGTATAGCTTCGGGGAAAACGATGCGTATGAGAATATGCGTGAACTTGTTAAGACCGCCTTTGAACATGGAATTACCTACTTCGATCTCGCAAACAACTACGGACCTCAAAATGGGCAAGCGGAAATCAACTTTGGAAAGATCCTGAAACAGGACTTCTCCGGTCGACGCAACCAACTCGTCATCGCGACCAAGGCCGGTCATAAGATGTGGGAGGGTCCCTATGGGGACGGCGGAAGCCGAAAGTACCTTCTCACGAGTTTGGATGAAAGTTTAGAACGTCTCGGGGTCGATTACATCGATATCTTCTATCATCACCGCTACGATGCGGAAACACCGATCGAAGAAACCATGCTTGCTTTGAAACAGATGGTCGATAGCGGGAAAGTCCTCTATGTCGGTATCTCGAAATACCCTTTAGAAGCGCTTCATGAAGCATTGCGAATCGCAAAGGAAATCCGTCTTCCGTTGATTGTCGGTCAATATCGGATTTCCATGCTTGTCCAAGATGTTTTCGAGAACGGTATCTACGACGCATGTCGGGAAGCCGGTGTCGGAACCGTTGCCTTCAGTGCCCTGTCGCAAGGTTTACTGACGGATAAGTATCTTCATGGAATTCCGGAAGGATCGCGTATGGATAAAGACAACCGCTTTCTAAAGAAGGAAAGCCTGACCCCGCAGTTGATCGAAGCGTTAAAACAGCTCAATGCGATCGCGACTCGACGGAATCAAAGTCTAGCCCAACTCGCTCTTCAATGGGTTTTGGCGAAGGATGTTGAATGTATCATCCTTGGCGCGAGTCGTTCCTCGCAAATCGAGGACAGTCTAAAGGCGATCAAAGATCCGAAACTTACCGTTTCTGAACTTAACGAGATTGCGGAAATCATCTCAAAACTGTAAACAACACCCGGAATCATCGATCAAACGATCTTTCCGGGTGTTTTTCTCTGATAAATCGACATAAAAACCCAATTTTCCTTTATTTCAATTTCAAATCGTAGTATATTTAGTATAAAGAACAAGGTTTCTATTAGACAAATATGCTGAAGCATAAAGGGAGATCCAATGTCAAAACCAGTCATACAACTAGTGGTTTCGGAAGAGGAGTTTACCTTCCTCACCAATAAGGCAAAAAACAAACGCATGACAATCCAAACGTACGTGAAAAGCCGGATTCTCGACGATACCGATTTTGTCCAATCCTACAAAGAAATGGTCAACCGTGTCGATAAATTAAAGTCGGGATCTGTTTTCAATGTCAAATCGCTCTTAGGGACCGATTGGGTCAATTTAGATAAAGGAACACGTCTTTCTCTGGGGAAAGCCTATTTAACGTATGTGGAAGCCAATCCGGGAAGTTGCGAAGTCCTGCTACTCGATAAAGATGGTTCCGGTACGCAGTGGTATAAAAAAGCGTGATTGAATCACGCCGTGGCTCGCTGCATTTTACTGATTGACGGTACATACGGGATGTTTTCCATCGCCAAGATTTCCATAAACCGGGCATATCCCGCCGAGGGATCTCCGATGGTTTCATATTCAAGCTCATAATCGGTCTTACCGTTGTAATGATTTTCGTCGAAACAAAGTTGGCCAAGGGGCTCGTGGACGATCGTGCGGTAGGTTTCGGTTTGTCCGACTTCAATCAAATCCTCATGAATGCCGAGTGATAGAAAGAGAGCTTGAAACGCCTCGGTGCGAAAGACGGTAGGATCGAACTGATCTAACGTCACATTGTATTCAAGGACGCCTTCGACGGTCTTCCGTTTGACGGTCGCTTCGATCGCATGCTCTGTAATACGGATGCGACAGGCGACTTTTACCGCAAGCAGTTGACGATCCGGCGTATCAAAGTATGTGTTAATCTGTTTACTCGCTTTTCCGACCGAAAACCGATCGCGTAAACGCTTGAATTGATCTTGTGTCACCAGTGTCTTATATTCGATTTCCAAGTTTGTGTGCATGCTACCCATCCCTTCGGCTTCATGATACAATAACCCCAAAGTAAAAGGAAGAAACAAGATGCGACGATTCACGATCGAGACACGCGGAGATACCTTCTCCGAACAGCTGAAACAGACCCTTGTCCTGCGATTGACGGAACTCGATTTTCTCTATGATTCCGAGTTACCGGAATTGGTCGTCACAATCGGCGGTGACGGAACTTTTTTGCGAGCCATCCACAAACACGTGAACCGGATCTCCGATACGGCGTTTGTGGGGATCCACACCGGAACTCTTGGATTTTTCACCGATTACTCGAAAGATGACATCGAAGAGTTTGTCAACGATGTGAGTACGAAGGAAGCGCACTTCCAGAAAGTACCCTTACTCAAGGTTACGACGTACAACGGGAAGAAGTTGAACGACTATTTCGCCATCAACGAAATGCGAGTGGAAAACGTGAAACAAACCCAGCTGTTGCACATAAAAATCGACGGGGAATATTTCGAAACGTTCCGCGGAACAGGGATGTGCGTGAGTTCGCAAGCCGGCAGTACGGCCTATAATCGCTCCTTGGGCGGTGCGATCTTACAGGAAGGATTGGATTATCTTCAACTTACGGAGATTACCGGGATTCACCATCAAGCGTATCGTTCGTTGGGCTCGCCGCTGATCATCAAAAAAGACGGTGTCATCCGTCTTGAGAGTGAAGATTTCGAGCGCGCGATCTTGTGTTTCGATCACCTATACACCGACTTGAAAGGTGTAAAAGCGATCGAGTGCCGCGCCTGCAACAAATTCATCCGATTCGCACATTACAAGAAAATACCTTACTTACAACGACTGAAGAGTCTATTCTAATGGATTCTTCGGTTTTTATTTTCACTGCTCATATGGAAGATGATGGCTAAAGGAAACATGTACGATAAAAGCGAAGATCCCCCTGAGGAAATCAGCGGCAACGTGATCCCGGTGATCGGCAGTAAGCCGATGATCATTCCCATGTTTTGGATTTGTTGGTAAAGAAGCATACCCAAGAGCCCTGCGACCATGTATCGTTCGCGGGGTTCCTTATATTGAAGGGCGATGTACGCCAAACGTAAATCCAGGGCTAAACTTAGGAAGAGGATGCTTGTGGTACCGATGAAGCCGAAGTCCTGACCGATTACGGCGAAAATGAAATCGTTCTGCGGTTCCAAGATCGTCACGAGTTGGGTTGCCAATCCGTGTCCGAACCAACCGCTCGAACCGACGGCCATCAACCCTTGATATAACTGTGTTCCGTACGAAGATAAGTAGCGCTCGGTTTGAAGCCAGCCATAGAAACGATTCAATTTGTAGGCGTCGCCCAATATCCGTGCCAAGATGTCGGGGAAGTTATAGAAGAGGAAAAGGATCCCCGCAAAGCCGGAAATCAAGACAATGGCACCCAGTCCGATCCATTCACGACGAATCCCGCCGACTGCGAGTAAGGATAAGATCCCGATAACGATGATGACGGGAATGCCGGTATCCGGCTGCAGCACGATCAATACCAACGGGGGGATGGCGAACTTCGCAATCTTCCAAAATAAACTGAGGTCGCTTGCGAAACTTAACTCGGTTTTGTTTTGATTGTGTTCATGGACGACATTGGCGGCCATAAGGATCAATACGATCTTCATGAACTCGCTTGGTTGGATGGTTCCGATTCCCGGGAAACTGTACCAAGCCCTTGTGCCGTTGATCGGTGCGATGAAAGGGAGATCGATGACGCGGTCCAGTAAAAGAACGATCAACATGCCGATCAAAATCCAATAGAAGACACGAATTCCGGTAAACAGTCGATCGATGCCGAAGAAGATCAAGAAAATCAAGAAACTGAATCCGATCAAAAACCAGATTCCTTGCTTCACCAATAATTCGATCCCGGATTTCCATTGGGGAAGTAAGGGTAAGGCGCCAAAGATGGCGACCATCGAGGCAAGGCTCATCAAACCTAAAATGACGACCAAATAAGGGTCGACATGGAATTTTTTCTTAGCGTGGGTTAAAGCGGATTTGGTCACGGTTTGTCTCCTGGAGGTGGCGTTGGACGAAGATGTTTGAAGAACATCTCCACTAATGGTATCATATTGTTCGAGGTGATGACATGAGAAGATGGTACACGTTCATTGAAATCCTCCAATTCCCATTGCAGATTCTTTTCATCGCAATGGTTTTCATGGGATTGAGCGGCGTCATCCTGAATCCGAATTTTAACACGATTTTCCCGGTTACCAATACTTTGGTGATTCAAATCGCGGAGATGTTTAGCTATTTCGGCGGATTCATCATCATGAATTTCCCGCTATTAATCCTCATAAAAGCCCTCGCAAAGCGTTATGACGACTCGGTCGTCGTGTTTACGGGGATTTTAGGTTATGTCATGTTCCATGTCGCGATGATGTTCTTCGGACCGACGAATTTACCGGCAGCCGCGTATTATGCGTTTCTGGGAATCCAAGTCGATGCTTCGACCTTGATGAATTCATCCGCTACCGGGATGTTGGTTCCGCTACAAACCGGGATCGTCGGTTTCATCATCGTCCTCAACATCACACGGTGGGCATATCACCATTCCCGCAACCGTTTGAATTACGGTACGTTGGGATTTATCGACCGTAAGATCCAATCGGCGATCGTGACGTTGTTCTTGTGTTTAGGTGCCGGCGTGATCACCGCCTTTATCTGGCCTTACTTCATCCGTGCCAGTATCCAACTGTTCACGTTTCTGGCGGAAGACCTAACCAACCCGATCAATCTCTTCCTTTATGGGATTTTCGACCGTATTTACGCCGTCCTGAACATGAGCGGGCTATTGCGTGGCATGTTCTGGTTTACGGAGATGGGTGGGACTTGGATCAATGCGTTCGGGGAGACGTTCCTTGGAGATATCCAAGTTTGGACCGCTCAGACCGCCAATTCGATTTTCGGATTGGGAGCCGGTCGATTGATCACGCCTTACTTCGTGTTAAACATTTTCGCCGTTCCTGCGATGCTGGTGGGGATTTATAGCGTCTTTACCGATAAGATGGAACGTCGCCGTTATCGCTTGTTTATCCTATTGGCGGCACTCATTTCAATCTTGTCCGGTACTTTATTGCCGCTAGAATTGTTCCTCTTGGTATGCGCACCGCTTCTCTATCTATTCCATCTGTTAATGACAGGCGTGCTGTTTGCGCTCTTTGAGGCGTTAAAAGTTTATTTAGGTTACTCATTCAGCGGAAATGTGTTGACCGCGACCCCGGGATCGGTCATCGACATGATCGTCTATTGGCGTAATATCGATTTGAACAAGTCCCTCAGTATCATCGTGGTCGTCGGTATCTTGACCGGTTTGATTTACTTAGCCGCAACGACCTACTATTTCAAAAAAGGTGCGGTCAACCTGGTCGATGTCAACGAGCTTCAACATCGTCTTTCCGCCTTTTTAGCCAGCGTAGGCGGTATCGAAAATATCCGCATGATCCATGCGGCTCCGACCAAATTGACGGTGCAAGTGTTTGATCGAACGGTCGTCGACTTTTCGAAAATCCATCACTATGATGTCAGTCGGATCGTGGAGACCCGTGCCGGGTATGCCTTGTCTTATGGCGCACCGAGTTATATGTTATGGAACGAAGTCATGAAATTGAAGAAGCAGCTTCCGGTAAACACTCAATCCACGTCGTAAAGCAATTCGGGAAATCCGAATTGTTTTTTACCAAAGATAGGTTGCGATCGTGACGATCAAAGGTAACGTCGCCAAACTCACCAACGTACTGAAACAAATGGTTTGGACGGCATATCCGACATCTTTGTTTGCGCGTTGCGCGTAGACCGCGACGGTCGATGCGACGGGGGCCGAGGCTGTCATCAATACGGCTAATTTCATCGTATCGTTTCCAAATGGAATCAGTTTAAAGAATAGGATGGTTAGAAGAGGAATCAGCAGTAATCGAAAGAATGAGACGATATAGAGATTTTTGTTACGAACCATCGATCGAATCTCGGTTTGCGCAAGATAACATCCTAAGATAAACATCGCGACCGGAGTATTGATGCTTTTCACACTCACAAGAACGCTTGTCGCGATGGAGGGCAGTTTGATCGGAGAGATAAAAAGTACGAGTCCCAACATAAACGCGATAAACGGAGGGTTAAACAGAACCGTCCGTAACTGAATGTGACCTTTCTGTCCTGTCATCACAAACATGCCGTACGTCCATTGAAGGATGTTAACCAAAACGACCAAACTTCCGATATAGAAAACCGCATCGCTTCCCAATGTCGCGGTAACTAACGGAATTCCCATAAAGGCTGCGCTACAAAAAGAAGAGGCCATGTTATCGATGGGGCGACGAGTTCCGAAAGCCAGATAGGAAACACCGATACTAAGGAACATGGCGAAGAGCGCAAGTGAGGACGAAATCAAGAGCTCGCTGCTTTTTTGATAGGAAAAGGGAATGTTGAAGGAATGCAAGATCGCACTGGGGATGATGATCCAAATCAAGAGATTTCCGAGTTCTTTAGAGCCTTGTTGGGTCAGAAAGCCTTTTTTATAGAGAAAATAACCGACGGCGATCAAGAGAAACATCAACAGGATCTGATTGAGAAGCGTGGTGGTGACGTTCATCGGTCTTCCTCCATTGTTAATGGGAATGATAACTTTAACTCATTATATCATCCGATAGTCGCTTTATCGGAGATGTTTGAGGAAACGTCCAAGTTCCGATCGCACTTTGTTTTTTGAGGGGGATAGATTTTGGTATAATGAAAGCCAGAGGTAAGAATCGATGGAAAAGCTAACCCCGATGATGAAACAGTATCTTGAAGTGAAGGAAAAGTACCAAGACGCATTGGTCATGTTTCGTTTGGGGGATTTCTATGAATGTTTCTTCGAGGACGCGAAAATCGCTTCGCTCGAATTGGATTTAGTGTTGACCGGTCGACCGGCAGGAGAGAATGGAAGAGTCCCGATGTGCGGTGTTCCGCACCATGCGGTGGCGGGGTATGTCCAGAAACTCGTGGACGGCGGACATAAAGTCGCCATCGTCGAACAAATGGAAGATCCTGCCGACGCCGTCGGATTGGTACGGCGCGATGTGGTGAAAGTCGTTACTCCCGGGACGATCCTCGACGAAGTCAGTGACGATAAGAGCAGCGTCCGAATCGCTTCGCTGTCGATCTACGCCGGAAAGATGTTTTTGGTTTTCTGCGAACTTGCGGGCGGCGAGACCGACATTCGGGAATTCGACGCGAAAAACAGTCTATTACGCCAACATCTCCTTAAATTCAACATTCGTGAGCTGGTGTTAGCCTCGGATTTCCCTGAGAACACCTTACATCGCCTGCGTGATTTCGGGCGTGCGATGCTTTCGTTCTGCGATGACGATTCGTTGAGCGACGAAGCGATTTTGCGCTTAGGAAAAATCGAAGATCCCATCAAACGATCGACGTACGGTCGCTTGACACGTTACTTGGAAACGACGCAACGTCGAAATCTGTTACATCTGAAGCCGGTTCGCGATGATGATCGGGATCAAATCTTGGAAATGGATTTCAGCACACTTCAAAATCTGGAACTTACCCAAGCGATCCGGGTCAATTCGAAAAGCGAAACCTTATTTCGTTTTCTCGACAAATGTCATACCGCAATGGGTTCGCGTACGTTACGGACGTGGATCGAACAACCGCTTCGTTCGCTCGATAAAATCAACGTAAGACAAGATCGAATTGCGATCCTCGTTAAAAACATCCTACTGCGTGACAGTTTGTCGGTTACGTTGAAGGAATGTTACGACTTGGAACGTTTGGTCGCCAAGAGTGCTTTCGGAAGCGCAAATCCCCAAGACCTATTACGCTTACGCAGGACGCTCAATGCGGTACCGAAACTGAAATCGTTATTGGAACCTTATCAAATTTATCAGGATCTGATCGCTGCGGACGCATGCGATGATTTGCGCGATCTCTTAGGACGAGCCTTAAGCGATGAACCCCCCGCTTTCCTAAAGGATGGCAACGTCATCCGGCAGGGTTATGACCAAGAATTGGACGAACTTCGACTCATCCAACATTCCGGGAAAGAATGGATTCTTGCGTTTGAGAATCAAGAAAAAGAACGGACCGGCATAAAGAATCTAAAAGTCGGATATAACCGTGTATTCGGTTACTATATCGAAATTTCAAAAGGGAATTTCGGAAACATCAAAGATGAGTTCAACTATGTCCGCAAACAGACCTTGGCAAATGCGGAGCGTTATATTACCCCCTTACTCAAAGAAAAAGAAGATGCCATCTTGCATGCGGAAGAACGTGCGTTACGCTTGGAAACACGCCTTTTCGCGCAATTGATCGACAGTGTCAACCAACAGATCGCCAAGATTCAACTCTTGGGTTCGATGATCAGCGAAATCGATGTCCTACTCGCGTTAAGCGAACTCTCTCAACAAGCCAACTATGTCCGACCGGAATTCCATGAAGGCAACGCCTTGGAAATCATTGAAGGTCGCCATCCGATTTTGGAGAAGCTTACCAAGTATGTATCCAACTCATGCAAAATCAGCGAGGAAACGCCGATTCTATTGATCACCGGACCCAATATGGGCGGTAAAAGCACGTACATGCGGCAAGTCGCGTTGATTGTTATCCTGGCGCAAATGGGATGTTGGGTTCCCGCAAACAAAGCGAAATTACCGTTGATCGATAAAATCTTTACCCGCATGGGCGCCAGCGATGACATCCTTTCCGGACAATCGACCTTCATGGTTGAAATGACGGAAGCCAATATCGCACTAAGCAACGCGACATCCCAATCGATGGTTTTCTTCGATGAGATCGGACGTGGAACCTCAACGTATGATGGAATGGCGCTTGCCCAAGCGATGGTGGAATACATCGCGACCGTCATCGGATGTAAGACCTTGTTTAGCACCCATTATCATGAACTCACCCAATTGGACGCTTCATTATCCCAACTTAAAAATATGCATGTGGAAGTACGCGAAGAAGGGGAAGACGTTCATTTCTTGTATCGCATCAAACAAGGTCGTTCCGACCGCTCGTACGGTGTCAATGTCGCGCGCTTGGCAAAACTGCCGGAAGCCATCTTGATCCGGGCGAAACACTTGTTGAAAGATTTGGAAAGCAAAAAACGGATCGTCCAGCAATCCATGGAAATCGTGGAAATGGTCACCTTGCCGAAACATTTGGCGACGATCGACGAACAGTTAAAGAATTTGGATCCGGATCAAACGACACCGCTTGAAGCCTTACGCTATTTAAGCGAATGGAAGAAACTGAAACCTTAGAAAGAGGTGAATCATGGCGATTATCCAACGACTCGATGAACATCTCACCAATATGATCGCGGCCGGCGAAGTGGTCGAACGTCCCATGGGTGTCGTCAAAGAACTGGTCGAGAATGCGATCGACGCAAAAGCGACATCGATTACGATCCGCATCGAACAGGGTGGGATCGATAGCATCGAAGTGAGCGATAACGGTATCGGAATGGACAGTGCCGATGCTCTACTTGCGTTTGAACGACATACCACCAGTAAAATCGCGACCCAGAGCGATCTTTTCGCCTTACATTCGTTGGGTTTTCGTGGGGAAGCTTTGCCTTCGATCGCATCGGTCAGTAAAACGACCTTGACGACTTCCGATGGACAGGAAGCGACCTTCGTGCAAATCGATAACGGAATGCGAATCAATGTCCATCCGCATTCCTGTCCGCAAGGAACGACGATCCGCGTCGAGAATTTATTCAGAAAGACTCCCGCTCGGCTCAAACATCTAAAAACGCCTCAATATGAAGGTTCGTTGATCATGGATCTTATCGAGAAGTTCGCGCTCTGTTATCCATCGGTCGCATTCAAACTTGTCAGCGACGAGAAGACCGTGGTGGAATCTTCCGGGAACGGACAACGGATCGACACGGTCGCACGAATCCTTTCCAATAACATCGCACGGTATGCCCGCGAGTTTGCATTTCAAGACTACGATTTCACCGTGGAAGGCGCCTTGATTCTTCCATCGCAGTCCCGCTCGAATCCAAAAGGGATCTATATCTTCGTCAACCAGCGCTTGGTCCGCTCGTGGCAGATCCAGAAAGCCATCCAAGAAGCCTATCGTCCTTATCTCTTCCCCGATCGCTACCCGATGATCGTCCTATCCATCACCATGGATAATAGCTTAGTCGACGTGAATGTCCATCCTTCGAAGTGGGAGATCCGACTTTCCAAGGAGCAACAGCTCTACTATCTGATCGTCGATCAACTTTCGGCTTATTTACGGTCGCATATGGCGCCGCCTGAGGTCGCGAAAGTGCAATCCGAAGAACGAATGATTCAGACCCCTTTGTTTGACGTGGATCATCTCGAATCCTATCCAACAACTATCGACGTACCGACGATGGTGTTTGAAACACCTTCTTCGATCCTAGAGACGAAAGAGGAAGAACCGAAAATCGACCCTAATCCCTCCTCCTTTCCGCATCTGGAAGTCCTGGCGCAATTGCATGGTCGATATATCTTGGCCTACTCGTCCGACGGACTCTATGTGATCGACCAACATGCGGCCAAAGAGCGCGTCAACTATGAGAAGTTCCAACACCTCCTTCTCCATGAAGATTCTTCGAAACAACTGCTGACGGTGCCGATCCTGATCGAAACAAAAGCCAGCGTAAAAGCACGTTTTGAGGAAATGGAGTCGCTTTTCAAGCAAATCGGCATCGAAATCGAGCCGATGTCGGGCAACAGCCTGCTTGTACGTAGTTTACCCTTATGGTTAAACGACATCGATGAAGCCGCATTTCTTCACGACTTGGTCGATTCCTTTGATGCGCAACGTACCATTACGTTGGAACGGGTTCGCCAAGACGCGCTAGCTTCGCTAGCGTGTCATGCATCGATCCGTTTCAATCAAGCATTGACGATGTCCGAAATGAACCATATCGTATCCGAACTTTCACGATGCGAACAACCTTTCAACTGTCCCCACGGACGCCCGACATTCATAAAAATCAGTACGCAACAGCTACTCAAGGAGTTTGGACGATGAAAAAAGTGATCGTTATTGCCGGGGCGACCGCTACCGGCAAATCTGCGCTTGGATTACGGCTTGCGCATGCTTTGGATACCGAAATCATCTCGGGGGATAGCGTCCAAGTCTATCGCGATCTAAACATCGGATCGGCGAAACTCTCGTTTTCGCAGATGGAGGGAATTCTCCACCATTGCATCGATACCCGCGACTTAGACCAACGTTATAGCGTCTATGACTTCCAACAAGAAGCTCGCCAAGCCATCTCGTCCTTACACGATGAAGGAAAAGTCCCGATTTTGGTCGGTGGAACCGGCTTATATTTAAAAGCGGCTCTTTACGATTATGACTTCAGCCAGGAAGAGAACGAAATCCCGGTCAGCGAGGAAAGCAACGAGGTTTTATACAACCAACTCAAAGACCTGGATCCGCAAGCGGCCGAAACGATCCATCCGAACAATCGCAAACGTATCTTGCGTGCCCTCGAAATCGCGAAAAGCGGGATGACAAAATCGCAACGCGAAGCAGGACAAGCGAAAAAACCGATCTATGATGTTAAAATGATCGTACTGGATATGCCCAAGGA
>Ga0209066_10006384_pt1 | contig 12048 bp, 12 predicted proteins | sample All_14_2_FD_187198 | JGI IMG/M metagenome (GOLD analysis project Ga0209066, IMG submission 187198) | Freshwater microbial communities in response to fracking from Pennsylvania, USA - Allegheny Zone_MetaG_DW_15 (SPAdes) (version 2) ...
GCACCCCGTATGGCCACCCTGAAACTCAAGAAGAAGCCCGCCCCCCGAGCGGCCGACCGTCCCCCGGTGCGCAGTGCCAAGCCACGGCCCACGCTGTCACAGGCGCAGGCCGAGCGCGAGCGCCGTCAACGCTCACCAGAAGACCAGCCCGCCGATCGACCCCAGGGCGGTCGCGATGACCGTGGTGGCCCCACCGGCGGCGATCGTCCCCGCTTCCAGCCTCGTGATGACCGCGGCCCGCGTGGCCCTCGTCCCGACGGCGAGCGTCGCCCCTATGGCCCACGCGATGACCGCGGTGGCCCTGCCGGCGGTGGCGATCGCCCGCGTTTCCAGCCACGTGACGATCGCGGCCCGCGCGGCCCTCGTCCGGATGGCGAGCGCCGCCCTTACGGCCCGCGCGATGACCGCGGCGGCCCCGCCGGCAGTGATGACCGCCCGCGCTTCCAGCCACGTGACGATCGCGGCCCGCGAGGCCCTCGCACCGACGGCGAACGCCGCCCGTATGGCCCGCGCGATGACCGCGGCGGCCCCGCTGGTGCCGGTGATCGCCCGCGTTTCCAGCCGCGTGACGATAGCGGCCCGCGCGGTCCGCGTCCCGAGGGCGAGCGCCGCCCCTACGGACCACGTGATGACCGTGGTGGCTCCGCAGAACGTGACGATCGCCCGCGCTTCCAGCAACGCGATGCCGCCAACGCCCGCCCGCCGCGCGATGACCGCCGCCCCGATGCCGGCCCGCCCACCGGCATCCCCAAGCCGCGCACGCAGTTGCCGCAGCGCATGCCCGAAGGCGACGGTGATCGCCTGTCCAAGCGCCTGGGTGAACTGGGCCTGGCGTCGCGCCGCGAGGCTGACGACTGGATCGCCGCCGGCTGGGTGCGCGTGAACGGCAAGATGGCTGTGCTCGGCCAACGCGTGGGCCCGGACGACAAGATCGACATCGACCCCGCCGCCCGCGACCAGCAAGCCAAGCAAGTGACCATCCTGCTGCACAAGCCGATCGGCTACGTCAGCGGCCAGGCCGAAGACGGTCACGAACCCGCGGTGGTGCTGGTGAAGCCCGAGAACCGTTGGGAAGACGATCCGTCGAACGTGAAGTTCCACCCCGGCCACCTGCGCAACCTGGCGCCGGCCGGCCGGCTGGACATCGACTCGACCGGCATGCTGGTGCTCACGCAGGACGGCCGCGTGGCCAAGGCGCTGATCGGTGAAGACTCGCTGGTGGAAAAGGAATACCTGGTGCGCGTCACCTGGGAAGGCGGCGAGCCCGTGCCCCAGTCGACCATCGACCTGCTCTGCCATGGCCTGGAGCTCGACGGCGTGCAGCTCAAGCCCGCCAAGGTGAGCTGGCAGAACGAGGAGCAGTTGCGCTTCGTGCTGCGCGAGGGTCGCAAGCGCCAGATCCGCCGCATGTGCGAGGCCGTGGGCCTCACGGTGGTGGGCCTCAAGCGCGTGCGCATCGGCCGCATTCCGCTGGCTGCGCTGCCAGTAGGCCAATGGCGCTACCTGGGACCGTTCGAGAAATTCTGACCCCCGCAGCCATGCGCATCGACGCCATTCGCCAGCGCCTGCGCGCCGCCGGAGCCCGGCCGGCGCATGAGGCGCGTGTGCTGCGGTTGTGGTCGCAGGCCAAACCGCAGGACAGCGGCCGGCGTCGGCCCGAGGACTTCATCCCGCTGCCCGTGCGCGAGCTGCTGCCCGCGCTGGTGACTGAGCTGGACAGCCTGGCCACGCTGCGCTCGCAGCATCCGGGCGAAGACGGCTCGGCCCGCCTGCTGGTGCAGTTGGCCGATGGCCAGACGGTGGAAAGCGTGCTGCTGCCGCGCGACGGGCTGTGCGTGTCATCACAAGTGGGCTGTGCAGTGGGCTGCTTGTTCTGCATGACCGGCCGCGAAGGCTTGCTGCGCCAACTGGGCAGCGCCGAGATCGTGGCGCAGGTGGCCCTGGCGCGCACCCTGCGGCCGGTGAAGAAAGTGGTGTTCATGGGCATGGGCGAGCCCGCCCACAACCTGGACAACGTGATGGAGGCCATCGACCTGCTGGGCACCGGCGGCGCCATCGGCCACAAGAACCTGGTGTTCTCTACTGTGGGTGACGAGCGTGTGTTCGAGCGCCTGCCGCAAGGCCCGGTGAAGCCGGCGCTGGCCTTGTCGCTGCACACCACCAACGCTGATCTACGGGCCAGGCTGCTGCCCAAGGCGCCGCGCATCGACCCCGCCGATCTGGTGGAGGCCGGCGAGCGCTACGCCCGCGCCACTGGCTACCCGATCCAGTACCAGTGGACGCTGATCGACGGCGTCAACGACCATGAAGACGAGCTGGCCGGCATCGTGCGGCTGCTCAAGGGCAAGTACGCGGTGATGAACATGATCCCGTACAACACCGTGCCCGACCTGCCCTACCAGCGCCCCAGCTGGGAACGCGCCGCCGAGATCGCCCGCAGCCTGCACCGCCGCGGCGTGCTGACCAAGCTGCGCCATTCGGCCGGGCAGGATGTGGAAGGCGGCTGCGGCCAACTGCGCGCACGGGCGCTGCAGGGCGGCGAACAGGTGGTGCGCCTGGTGCCCCACCAGGGCACGGCGGCTCACTCCTCCTGAATCACCTCGCCAGCGGCGAAGTGCCGGCGCTGCAGCCACAGCACCAAACCGGCCCAGGCCAGGGCCACGATCACCACGGACGCGCCCAGAACACGCAGCAGCCCGCCGAGGGTCTGTGCCTGCGGCAGCAGGTGCAGCGAAGAAAGCAGGTAGATCCAGTCATGCCCGCCCTCCTCGCCCGTGGCGCCGGTGATCAGCATCAGCTGCGGGTGCAGCGCGTCATACACATACGGCGCCAGATCGAGCAGTGACACCCCCAGCAACCACAGGCCGATGGCGGCCCCGAAGGCATCGCGCTGCTTGAACAGAAGCGTCCAGCAGATCATGCCGGGCAGCAGCAGCTGAAAGATCGAGCCGCCGGCCATGCGCAGCCACTCGCCGAACAAGGCAAACAGCACGTGGCCAGCCTCATGAAAGATCAGCAGCGGGCCGTGCAGGAACGACTCACCGATGTCGCCGGTGCGGTGGTCGGCGCCGATCAGGCGCACACCCCACACGGTGAATAACGCCCACAGCACCACGCGCAACCACCAGCGCGCCGGGTCCACCCGCTTCGGCAGCGCCAGCAGCACCGAGGGCTCGTCTGACTCCGGCTCAACCACCACCGTGCGGCGCGCCACCTGCCCCACCTTCGCCAGGATCACACCGCAAGCCGGGCAGGCGGCGGGAAACGCCTGCTGCTGAGGCATCGGGGCGTGGCCGCATTTGGGGCAGGCGCTGTACATGGCGGGCAGTCTAGGCAAGGGCATGCGACATGCGCATGTCCAGCGCCTGTCGGGCACGGCCACTCTTCATGAACCGCGACCTATTGCGACGAACTCAGCCCCGCTCAGACCACGCCCGGCACGTCGATCGCCCAGGCCGGCTTGAATCCCACCTGCTCGCCCTTCTTGGCGTAGCCCAGCGGGTTGGCCACCACCCGGCAGCGGCCCACGGTGTAGTCCTGCGGGCAATGCAGGTGGCCGTGCAGCCACAGGTCGGCCAGCGGCAGCAGGTCGTCCAGCGCGTTGCAGAAGCCGGCGGTGCCGGGTGTAAGGCCGTAGCGGGGGTCGGCGCTGCGCAGGCTGGGCGCGAAGTGCGTCACCACCACGGTGCTGCCCGCAAATGGCTGGGCCAGGGCCTGGCGCAGCCACTGCTGGCTTTCCAGCCCGAGTGAGCGCAGGTCGTCGGCCAGCATCGGCAGGCCGGCGCGCAGGGTGGTGTTCTTGTTGAGGTAGAAGTTGGCCGCGCGGTAGGCCTTGTCACGGGCGCGCAGCAGCTGGGTGGTGTCGGCCCCGGTGGGCACCAGGCCATCGAAATCAGTCCACAGCGTGGTGCCGATGAACCGCACCGGGCCGATCAGGTGTGTGGTGCGCTCCAGCCAGACGATGCCCAGACGGGCACAGGCATCGCGCAGGCGTTGGTGGGTCTGGGCGTAGTCCAGCCCGTCGTACTCATGGTTGCCGGGCACGAACAGCACCTTCTTCCAGCGCGAACCCGGCCGGCGCGGCGAAAAACGGCCCAGGCCGAAGTCAGGCTCGGCCAGACGCGAGCCTCCCTGGTACGAGCCGATGTCGCCGGCCAGCACCAGTACATCAGCCCCCTCGGCCGGCGTGGCCTGGAAGTCGGGCTGGTTTTCGAGGTGGAGATCGGAAAGGAGTTGGAGGCGCATGCGGCGCGCAGTGTAGGCGCGCCCAAGTGGCGGCCGGTTTCAGGCCGCGCGGCTGATCTGGTGCACCGGGTGCGACAGCGGCGCCTCTTCGACGCCGTGCTGCGCGCGGGCGGATTCAAACACCTCGCGCGCGCAGTCGTGGCAGCAGCCACAGCAGGAGGCGATGCCGGTGGAATCCTGCAGCACCTCAAAACAATGCGTACCGCTGCGCACGGCGGCGGAGATGTCACGGTCAGAGACCCGGCGGCAGAGGCAAACGATCATGGTGCAAGCCAACCTTCAACAGGATGACTGCACTCTAAAGCAAATACGAATACTTCTCAACAAGTATTCGATTGACCTGCCTCAAGCCCCCCGCATTTGCTGGGATCGCCGCGGCTCTGGCTCAGGATGCGTCGCCCATCTGGGTTTGCAGGTAGTTCTGGGCCCCCACCTTGTCGACCAGTTCGATCTGGGTTTCGAGGTAGTCGATGTGCTCCTCGGTGTCGTCCAGGATCTCGACGAACACTTCGCGCGAAACGAAATCGCGCACACTTTCGCAGTAGGCCACGGCTTCCTTGAGCAGGCCGTGCGAGCCGACTTCGATCTTCAGGTCGCACTTCATGATCTCGATGGCATCTTCGCCAATCAGCAGCTTGCCGAGGTCTTGCAGGTTGGGCAGGCCTTCGAGCATCAGGATGCGATCCATCAGCTTGTCGGCATGTTTCATCTCTTCGATGGACTCTTCGTACTCGTGCTTAGCCATCTTGTTGAGGCCCCAGTTCTTCAGCATGCGGTAGTGCAGGAAGTACTGGTTGATGGCGGTGAGCTCGTTCTTGAGCTGGGCGTTCAGGTATTCAATGACTTTGGCGTCGCCTTGCATGGAGAGCTCCTTGTTTGGGGGATTCAAAAAACCCCCGCATTGTCGGGGGTCAAAGTGCGTTGTCGATGACTGGATCGATTGACCCTGTAGTTTCACTCTGAGCGCAAATCGTTCTTGTTCGCTGTGCCGTTGGGCCCCGCCAGCACCCTCCTAGAATCCGCGTCCCCCGCAGTTCGCTTTTGGCGCGCCATGTCCCTTCCTGACCCCCTCCCGCTTGACGACGCGCTCCAACAGATGCGCGCCAGCGGCTACGCCCGCCTGTCCGCGGCCGCCCTGGCGCGCCTGAGCTGCACCACGGAATCGGCATTGAAGGCCCTGGCCCCCGCCTGGCATGACCTGCCATCCGACCAGTACCTCAAAGACGGCGGCCGTTACCGCCGTCGCCGCCATGGCAGCTGGGTCTGGCAGGCCGACGGCCCCACGCTCGCGCAAGTACCGCACCGGCCTCACTGGCAACCCACCGACTACAACGCACTGCATGGCGGCATGCTGCGGCAGTTCGAGCCCATCGACCCGCGCGTGGCCCAGTCGCCCGCCTTCACGGGGCTGCTGAAAGGCCTGTCAGCCCAGTTCGCCGACATGGCGCGAGCGCAACCGCCTCGCCTCGGCGAGCCGGTGTTTGACGGCCGCTGGTTCATCGAGGCCCACACCTTCCGCATCGACACCGAAGGCGGCGTGGGCCGTCCCACCCCCGAGGGCGCCCACCGTGACGGCATGGCCTACGTGGCCGTGATCCTGGTCGACCGAGCCGGCATCCTGGGCGGCGAAACCCGCGTCTTCGAAGCCGACGGCCCCCACGGCGTGCGCTTCACGCTCACCGAGCCCTGGAGCGCCCTGCTGCTGGACGATGCCCGCGTCATCCACGAAAGCACACCGATCCAGCCGCAGCAACCCGGCGTACTGGGCCACCGCGATACCCTGGTCATCACCTTCCGCGCCCAGGCCTTCCAGGACCCGCCGGCATGACCACCGCCTACGCGTCCCGCCGCGCGCGCACGCTATCCACCCTGCCGGTGCGCGGCCTGCAATACCAACTGCACGCTTGGGGCACGCCCTCGGCCGATCAGCCCCTGCTGGTAATGCTGCACGGCTGGATGGACCTGGGCGCCTCGTTCCAGTTTCTGATCGACGCCATGGCCACCGACCGTGCCGTGGTCGCGCTCGACTGGCGTGGCTTCGGCGGCACCCACTGCGCGTCAACCGACAGCTACTGGTTCCCCGACTACCTGGGCGACCTGGATGCCGTGCTGCGTGGGCTTTCGCCTGACCGCCCGGTGGATCTGCTTGGCCACAGCATGGGTGCCAATGTGGCGATGGTCTACGCTGGCGTACGGCCCGACCGCATCCAGCGCCTGATCGCGCTGGAAGGCTTCGGCATGCCCGTCACCACGCCCGCCCAGGCGCCGGGCCGCTATGCGCGCTGGCTCGATGAACTGGCTACTCCAGTCTCCCTCAAGCCCTACGCCGACCTGCCGGCCGTCGCCGAGCGCCTGTGCCGCACCAACCCACGCCTGCGGGCCGACCGCGCGCTGTGGCTCGCCGCGCAGTGGTCAGAACCACGCGCCGACGGCCTGCACCACCTGCGCGCCGACGCCGCCCACAAGCGCGTCAACCCGGTGCTCTATCGCGAAGAAGAGGCCACTGCCTGCTGGCGCGCCATCACCGCGCCCACGCTGTGGGTGGAAGGCGCGCAGACCGAGGTGCTGCGCAGCCACGCCGGCCCCGATGCCCGCGCGCGTTTCCAGACCCGCCTGGCCCAAGTGCCCACCCTGCAGCAGGTGTTGCTCGACGACTGCGGCCACATGCTGCACCACGACCAACCCGAGGCGCTGGCGCAGCACATCGACGCCTTCCTGGCCGCCTGAGGCCGCCAGGCCCCGCATGAGAGAATCCGCGGCTTTCCCCAGTCAGCTTCACCGGCTTTTATGGACATCGAACAAATCAACGCGATCGGCACCCTGCTGTCCGATCTGCAAGCGCGTACCGACGCGCTGAGGGGGTACCTTTGACTACGAACAGAAGTCACTGCGCCTGACCGAAGTCAACGCCGTTCTTGAGAACCCGGCGATCTGGAACGACCCCAAGCGCGCCCAGGAACTGGGCAAGGAAAAGCGCTCGCTCGAAGACGTGGTGGCCACCATCGACCACCTGAACGGCCAACTGACCGACAACCTCGAACTGTTCGAGATGGTCAAGGCCGAAGGCGACATCGATTCGCTACAGGCCATCGAGGCCGATGCGGCCACGCTGCGCGACACCGTTGAGAAGCTCGAATTCCGCCGCATGTTCAGCAACCCGGCCGATCCGAGCAACTGCTTCATCGACATCCAGGCCGGCGCTGGCGGCACCGAAGCCTGTGACTGGGCCGGCATGCTGCTGCGCCAGTACCTGAAGTACTGCGAACGCAAGGGCTTCAAGGCCGCGGTGGAAGAAGAAACCCCCGGCGAAGTGGCCGGCATCAAGAGCGCCACCATCAAGGTGGAAGGCGACTACGCCTTCGGCCACCTGCGCACCGAAACCGGCGTGCACCGCTTGGTGCGCAAGAGCCCGTTCGATTCATCGGGTGGCCGCCACACCAGCTTTGCCAGCCTGTTTGTGTACCCCGAGGTGGATGACTCGATCGAGATCGACATCAACCCCGCAGATGTGCGCACCGACACCTTCCGCGCCTCCGGCGCCGGCGGCCAGCACATCAACAAGACCGATTCGGCGGTGCGGCTCACGCACATCCCCACCGGCATCGTGGTGCAGTGCCAGGACGGCCGCAGCCAGCACAGCAACCGCGACGTCGCCTGGAAGCGCCTGCGCTCGCGCCTGTACGACTTCGAGATGCGCAAGCGCCAGGAAGCGCAGCAGAAGCTTGAAGACGGCAAGACCGATGTGGGCTGGGGCCACCAGATCCGCAGCTACGTGCTGGACAACAGCCGCATCAAGGACCTGCGCACCAACGTCGAAGTGAGCGCCACCCAGAAGGTGCTCGACGGCGACTTGGATGCGTTCATCGAAGCCAGCTTGAAGTCCGGCCTGTAACGGCCGGCGCAACGGAGACATCATGCGCGAAGGCACTGCCACGCTCGTCCGGCGGGAAGACTACGCCCAGCCCAGCCACTGGATCCACTCGGTCGATCTCAGCTTCGACCTGGAGCCCAACAAGACCCTGGTGATCAACCGCATGCAGCTGGCGCCCAACCCGGCCCAGCCTGGTGCGGCCCTGCGGCTGGACGGCGAAGACATCACGCTCACCCGCGTGCTGGTCAACGGCGAGAGCGTCTCGTTCCGCACCGAAGACCAGCAGCTGGTGCTCGAAAACCTGCCGCAGGAGCCCTTCTCGCTGGAGATCCGCAACACCTGCCACCCGGTCAAGAACACGCAGCTCTCGGGCCTGTACGTCAGCAGCGGGGGCTTCTTCACCCAGTGCGAGGCGCAGGGCTTTCGCCGCATCACCTACTTCCTGGACCGGCCCGACGTGATGTCGGTCTACCAGGTGACCCTGCGGGCCGACAAGAAGGCCTACCCGGTGCTGCTGTCCAACGGCAACCTGATCCAGCAGGGCGAGCTGGAAAACGGCCGCCACTTCGCCGTCTGGCAAGACCCGCACCCCAAGCCCTGCTACCTGTTCGCGCTGGTGGCCGCTGACCTGGTGAGCCGTGAACAGCGCATCCGCAGCCGCTCGGGCAAGGATCACCAGCTGCAGGTGTACGTGCGCGCCGGTGACCTGGACAAAACCGAACACGCGATGAACTCGCTGATCGCGTCCGTCGTGTGGGACGAAGCCCGCTTCGGCCTGCCGCTGGATCTGGAGCGCTTCATGATCGTCGCCGTGAGCGACTTCAACATGGGCGCGATGGAGAACAAGGGCCTGAACATCTTCAACACGAAGTACGTTCTGGCCAACCCCGCAACCGCCACCGATGTTGACTTTGCCAACGTCGAAAGCGTGGTGGGCCACGAGTACTTCCACAACTGGACGGGCAACCGCGTCACCTGTCGTGACTGGTTCCAGCTCAGCCTGAAGGAAGGCCTCACCGTCTACCGCGATCAGGAGTTCAGCCAAGACCTCGCGGGTGACGCCTCGGCCCGCGCCGTCAAGCGCATTGAAGACGTGCGCGGCCTGCGCCAACTGCAGTTCCCCGAAGACGCGGGCCCGATGGCCCACCCGGTGCGCCCGGACAGCTACCAGGCCATCGACAACTTCTACACCACCACCATCTACGAAAAGGGTGCTGAGGTGGTGCGCATGATGGCCACGCTGGTGGGCCGCGCGGGCTTTGCCAAGGGCATGACGCTGTACTTCCAGCGCCATGACGGCCAGGCCGTCACCTGCGACGATTTCGCCCAGGCCATCGCCGATGCCAACCCCGGCAGCGCCCTGGCCAGCCGCATCGAGCGCTTCAAGCGCTGGTATGCACAGGCCGGCACGCCACGCCTGGGTGCCAGCGGCCGCTATGACGCCGAGGCCCGCACCTACACGCTGTCGCTGGCGCAAAGCTGCCCGTCCACGCCCGGCCAGCCTGACAAGGAACCGGTGGTGATCCCCATCGCCATGGGCCTGATCGGCGCCAGTGGCCAGGCCCTGCCGCTGCGCCTGGAGGGCGAAGACCAGCCCGTGGGCACCGACCGCGTGCTGGTGCTCGACGATGCCGAACACGCCTTCACCTTCGTCGACGTGCCCGAGCACCCCGTGCCCTCGCTGCTGCGCGGCTTCTCGGCCCCGGTGATCCTGCAATGGGCCGCCACCGATGCCGACCTGCTGCAGCAGCTCGCCCACGACACCGATGCCTTCAACCGCTGGGAAGCCGCCCAGCGCCTGATGCTCGACCGCCTGCTGCAGGCCATCCGCCACGACAGCGCGCTGCAGCTCGATGCCGCGCTGGTGGATGCCCTGCGCGCCGTGCTCGTGCACCCCACGCTGGACGCCGCCTTCAAGGAACTGGTGCTCACCTGGCCGAGCGAAGGCTACATGGCCGAGCGCCTGGCCGCCCAGGGCACGCATGTCGATCCGCACCGCGTGCACACCGTGCGCGAAGCCGCCCGCCTGCAACTGGCCGAGGCCCTGCGCAGTGAGTGGGAAGCCACCTTCGACGCCCAAGCCAACACCGGCGCCTACAGCCCTGATGCACGCAGCAGCGGCCGCCGTGCGCTGGCGAATCTGGCCTTGTCTCAACTGGTACTCGACGCCACGCAGCGTGGCGATGCCGTCTGGCCCGGCCGCGCCTTCCAGCGCTTCAAGGACGCCGGCAACATGACCGACCGCTTCGGCGCCCTCACCGCGCTGGTGCATGCCAACAACGAGCTGGCCGAGCCCGCACTGGCGCGCTTCCACGCGCTGTTCCGCGACGAAGCGCTGGTGATCGACAAGTGGTTCCAGCTGCAGGCCGGCGCGCCTGAACAGGATGGCCGCGTCTTCACCCGCCTGAAGGCGCTGGTGCAGCACCCCGACTTCTCGCTGAAGAATCCCAACCGCGCGCGCAGCGTGCTGATGGTGCTGACGCAGAACCCGTCGGTGTTCCACCGCGCCGATGCCGCGGGCTATGTGTTCTGGTCAGAGAAGGTGCTGGAGATCGATGCGATCAACCCGCAGCTCGCTGCCCGCCTGGCCCGCGCCCTCGACCGCTGGCGCGTGCTGGCCGAGCCGTACCGCAGCGCCGCCTGCGAAGCGCTCAAGCGCATCGCCGCCAAGCCAGATTTGTCACCGGATACGCGAGAGATCGTCGGCCGGGCGCTGGCGGAGTGAAGGCGGGCGGCTATCCTCCCGCCCGTCAAGGATTGAAGGGAATCGCATGAGCAAGAGAGTCAGCCTCACCCAGTACCTGGTGGAGCAACAACGTGAACACGGCCGCATCCCGGCCCAGCTGCGCCTGCTGATCGAAGTGGTGGCCCGTGCCTGCAAAAGCATCGCCATCTCGGTGAACAAGGGCGCGCTGGGCGAGGTGCTGGGCTCGGCCGACAGCGAAAACGTGCAGGGCGAAGTCCAGAAGAAGCTGGACATCATCAGCAACGAAGTGCTGATCGAAGCCAACGAATGGGGCGGCCACCTCGCCGCCATGGCCAGCGAGGAAATGGATTCCATCCACCTCGTGCCCAACCGCTATCCGCAGGGCGAATACATGCTGCTGTTTGATCCGCTGGATGGGTCGAGCAACATCGATGTCAACGTCAGCATCGGCACCATCTTCTCGGTGCTGCGCAAGGTGAACAACCAGCCCGGCGTCAGCGAAGAAGACTTCCTCCAGCCCGGCAAGCAGCAAGCCGCCGCCGGCTACTGCGTGTACGGCCCGCAGACCACGCTGGTGCTCACCGTGGGCAGCGGCGTGGCCATGTTCACGCTCGACCGTGAGCAAGGCTCGTGGGTGCTCACCGAAGAAAACGTGCAGATCCCGGCCGACACCAAGGAATTCGCCATCAACATGTCGAACCTGCGCCACTGGGATGCCCCGGTGAAGCAGTACATCGACGAATGCCTGGCCGGCAAGGAAGGCCCGCGCGGCAAGGACTTCAACATGCGCTGGATCGCCAGCATGGTGGCCGATGTACATCGCATCCTGTGCCGCGGCGGCATCTTCATGTACCCCTGGGACAAGCGCGAGCCCGAAAAGCCCGGCAAGCTGCGCCTCATGTACGAAGCCAACCCGATGGCCTTCCTGATCGAACAAGCCGGCGGCCTGGCCACCAACGGCCGCCAGCGCATCATGGACGTGGTGCCGGGCAAGCTGCACGAGCGTGTCAGCGTGGTGCTGGGCTCAAAGAACGAAGTGCAGCGTGTGACCGACTACCACCTGCAGGCTGACGCCGCACGTTGATCGCAGCAAGCAGCGCTGCCCTTGTGCGGCGCTGCAAAACAGCCCCCTCCTCGCCCGTCTGATCGGGCGATGGTGCATGGCCGACGCGGCTACCCTCTCACGAGGGCCCTGCCCCCAGCCGCCATGTCGACCACCGAAGCC
>Ga0209066_10006385_pt1 | contig 12047 bp, 10 predicted proteins | sample All_14_2_FD_187198 | JGI IMG/M metagenome (GOLD analysis project Ga0209066, IMG submission 187198) | Freshwater microbial communities in response to fracking from Pennsylvania, USA - Allegheny Zone_MetaG_DW_15 (SPAdes) (version 2) ...
GTCGTACAGCCAGCCGTTCACGTTCTTCACCGACTTGCCGACCTTGAGCTGCAGCATGATGCGGTCGAAAGCGATGTGCGGTATGCGGGCCACGAAGTCGGCCTTGAGCTTCGTCTTGTCGAAGTCCTGGCCGGGCACCAGGCCGATGCGGGCGAAGCGCGCCACGGTGTCGGCATCCGCTGGCGTCGGCGGGTTGGTCTTCATCAGCTCGGCCAGCAGGGTGAAGTAGGAGGCGGCGTCGAGTGCGTTCACCTGCTCGCGCACCGCCGTCTTCATGTCGACCTTGGGATCGACCGTGCCGGCCGGCGGCGTGTAGTCCTTGCCCCAGGCGCTGAGCGGCACGAGCTTGCACTGGTCCTGGAGCGCATGGACGGCGGCGTAATCTTCCGGCGTCCCGGTGCAGTAGATGCGGCCCAGCATCCACACCAGGCTGGTCGGCGACTTGTATTCCGTCACGCCGGCCGGGAGCGTGCCGGTCCAGCCGGGACCGGTGATGGCGTAGGTCTGCGCACCGGTGCCGGTCGTGCGGGATCCGGGCGACTGGAACACCGTCGTCCAGCCGTCGAGCAGAGGGAACAGATAGTAGCGGCCCTTCATGTCGGGCAGGCTGAGTACCCACGGCTCCTTGCCGACATCGGCCCAGGCGATCGTGTAGAGCGTGTCGGCGTTGGGCGCGGTGACGTCGCGGAAGGCGGCGTTGGGATACTCCCGGATGCGCGCGAACTGGCCCATCGGCGCGCGCGTGCCAGCCGGCGCCGCGACGTTGGTCATGATCCGCCGCGTCATCTCCATGGTGACCAACGGGTAGCCGTACACGTACGCATCGGTGGCCAGCCAGAATTCCTCCAGCCCGCCGAGGACCGGCACGCCCTCCTGGGCCTCGGCGCCCGTGGACGGAAGCAGACCGCCCAGGGCGGTGAGGGTGCCGGCGAGGCCCCCCAGCGTTGCGTTGCGACGATTGATGGTCATGGTCGAACCTCTCGCTTTCAGAACCGGAAACTCACGCCCAGGACGGGGCCGTAGAAGACCTCGTTGAGGCCGAAGGCGGTGGCGCCGCTGCCGCTGTTGTAGTTGATGCCGAGCGCGCGGAAGCCCGCCAGCGCCGCGATCTGGTAGCCGCTCATCTGCCAGTCGTAGGAATAGACGGCGATCGCCTGCCAGCTCAGCGAGTTCTGCAGGTTGAAGCCACCGATGTCGCCGCGCACCGTGATCGTCTGGTTGGGTGCAAGCTGGTGGCGCAGGCGCAGGCCAACCAGCGGATCGACCCAGGCGGTGGTGCCGCTGTCGGCCAGCGCGAGCCCGCCGCTGCGGGCGAGGTTGAAGCGCGTCGTGTCGGCCGTGAGCAGGGCGTCGAAGGTGCCCACCAGGTTGACGTTCCAGTAGCGGAAGCCGCCGACCGCCGCGAGCGTCGTGGCGCCGCTGCCCTCGCCGCCCCAGCGCGCGAGTTCGTAGACCCCGCCCAGCTCGGCGATGAACATCTGCATCGTGAGCGCGGCATTGGCCGTCGCGCTGAGCTTCAGGCCGGCCACCGGGTTGCGATAGGCGGCCTGGCTGGTGGTGAAACCCATCTTGGTGAAGACGAGATCGGCATAGACCCCGACCGGTCCCTTGTCGGCCTCGAAATAGCCCATGAAGCCGATCAGCGAATCGCTCTTCTGCAGGAGGTCGATGAAGCTCGCATTGGTGTCGACGGTCTGGCCGTGAGAGGTCGTGCTGCCGCTCACGCTCATCAGCCAGCCGTAGCTGGCGACCTGGTAGCGCCAGGCGTCGGGATCGATCGCCGCGCGGGTGTTGGCAGCCGCCGGCTCGGCCATCGCCTCGCCCGTACAGGCAAGGACACCCCCAACGACGAGCGCGGCAGCCGCCAACTTCCGATTCACCAGGCTTCTCCGGCTATTTCGAGGGGTAGGATTATTGCTGCGCGGTGTGCCAAAGCGCCTCGCGGATCGCCATGACAGTTTGCGCCAAAAGTGCAACCATGCCGCCTGCGTGACCCTCCCCGCGATATCCGACGAGGCCGGCGGGACCGGCCGCCGCAGCGCCTCTCGACGCCCGACCATGCGCGTCGGGCCCATGATGGGGCTGGAGGCGCTGCTGGCGCGCTTCGATGTCGGCCTGGCACCGCTGCTGGCCGAATCCGGCCTGCCGCCCGACTGCTTCGGCGACCCCGACAATCGCTGGCCGGTCGACCGGCTGCTCGATCTCATGGCGCGGGCGGCGGAGCGGGCGCACTGTCCGCATCTCGGGCTGCTGCTTGCCGGGCCGTTCAAGCCCGATGCCCTGGGGGCACCGCTCGCCCGGCTGCTGGGCGGCGCGCTCTCCGTCGAGCGGGCGCTGCGCGGGCTGACCATGAACCTGCACCTGAACGGCGAGGCGCTGGTGCCGGCGCTGAACGCCGGTCCCGACGGCGCCTGCTTCAGCATCACGCCCTATGCCGATCACCGGCGCGGCACCGTGCATCTCGAGGATTTCGCGCTGGCTGCGGCGACCAACATCCTGCGCCTGCTGGGTGGCCCGAAATGGGTGCCTCTGCGCGTGACCTTCGCCCATCGCGCGCCGGCCGATCGCCGCCCCTACGAGGCATTCTTCAAGGCGCCGCTGCTCTTTGGCGCGCCGCAGAGCGCCGTGCAGTTCGATCCCGGCTGGCTGCCGCGGCGGCCCCAGTCGACCCCGCCGGGACTGGCTATGCCGTCATCGCCGCCGCCGGCCGATGAGGAACTCGACATTGCCGTCCGGGCCCGCCGCGCGGTCATCCGCGGGATGGCGCAAGGCATCGTGGGCGTCGATTCCGTCGCCTCTGCGCTCGGCGTCAGCCGGCGCACGCTGAACCGCCGCCTGGCCGAACGCGGTACCTCGATCCGCCACCTGATCGCCGAGGTCCGCCTGCAGGTCGCGCAGCAGCTGATGCGCGACACCGACCTCACCATTGCCGACATCGCCACCACCACCTGTTATTCCGACGTCGCCGCTTTTTCGCGCGCTTTTCGCGCCAGGATGGGCCAGTCCCCGGCGGCGTGGCGGCAACAGGCAACTCCGGCGGGGCGCAAAGCGTTGATGCGGCAGGAACCGAACGCCGGAGGATAGGATGTCGATGGGTCTGTCTGCGAAGCTCGCGATCGTCGCCGGGATCGGCCTTGCAGCCGCGGCCTGCCAGAACGACGCCTACGGTCCGCCGACCGGCGCCTATCAGCCCGCGCCAGCCTACTACAACAACGGCTACGCGCCGCCGCCCCCGCCGCCGCGTTACGCCTACGGCCAGCCGGCGCCGAACTACTACTACCAGAACCAGCCGGGTTATTATCAGAACCAGCAGGCCTACAACCCGTACCAGAACCAGGGCCGCTACAATCAGGCCGACGGCCGGCGCTACACCACCGTGACCGTGACCAACCGCGGCCAGAACGGCTATCAGGACCAGGTCGTGCAGCAGCAGGTCGTCTGCGGCAGCCAGTATTACGACGGCTACCGCACCCGCACGGCACCCTACTGCTGACCGCGTCGGGCGGCCGGCGCCGCGCGGGCGACGCGTTGGGGCGCAGAGGCTTCGTCGCGCTCTGCCTGACCTTCGCTGGCGCGGCGTGCCCCCTCTCGGCGCAGGCGAGAGCCGCGACCTTTCCCGGCAGGACGCTTACGATCCTCGTGGCCGACGAGCGCGACGGCACGCTCGACCTCACCGCGCGCGCCGTCGGCCCCGCGCTCGCCAAGGCGCTGGGCCAGGCCGTGACCGTGGAGAATCGTCCCGGCGACGGTGGCATGCGCGCGCTGACGGCAGGCGCGAAGGCGCGGCCTGACGGCCATATCCTGTGGCTGGCCGGCACGACCGACCTGACCGTGGCGCCGCGCCTCGCCGCCAAGCCGCCCACCAGGCTGGAGGATTTCGCCGGGATCGGCTCGGTGTCTGAGACGCCTCTGGTGATCGACGTGCCGGCCGGGAGTCGCTTCCAGAGCTTCGCCGAACTGGCGGCCGAGGCGAAGGCTCGTCCCGGCACGGTGCGGATCCGCCATTCCGGCCACGGCACGACCGGCCACCTCGCCATCCTGCGCTTGCAAGAGCGGCTCGACGCGACCTTCACCGCCGTCGCCGACAAGGCGAGCCCCGACCGGTCGGACGGTACCGCCGACGCCGTGATCGCCCGGATCCCACGCGAGATCGGCCCGCGCCGCGGCGGCCCCTTCAAGCCGCTGGCGGTGACCGGCCTCAAGCGCGCCGCCACCCTGCCGGACACGCCGACCCTGAACGAGCTCGGGCTGAAGGGCTTCGAGATCGTCGCCGTCACCGGCCTGTTCGCCCCTGCCAGGACGCCACCCGCCACGATCGGGATCCTGGCCGACGCGCTGCAGAAGGTGCTCGACGATCCCGAGGTCCAGGCGAAGCTCAAGCGCCTCGGCAGCGAAGCGCGTGCGATGAGACCCGACGCGTTCGACGCGCTCCTAAAGCAGGAGGACGCTGCCGCGGCGCAAATGATCGAGGATGGGTTGTTGAAGGCGGAGTAGGGCGGATCTAGGCCTGCAGCGCGGCGGGCAATCCCTGGAAGGCGAACGGATTGAGGAACTGCCGCCGCCAGAAATAGCGGCGGTCGGTGACCGACAGGCGCGCCTCCGAGCAGACGGCGTCCCATCGCTTCGTGATGACGTCGATCTGGTGCTTCACGATCCGGCGCGCCATCGCGGGCTTGAGCAGGAACGTGGGAGCGGCCCGTAGGCACAAAGAGAGCTGGCTCTGGCGCTCGTTGCCCAGGATCAGCATCGCCTGGCTCGCCTCCGTCCCGGAGCGCGGCTGCGGGCAGATGTCATAGGCGGGCGTCAGGGCGAGTTCGCTGCCGTCCCAGAAGGCCGCGTGATTGCGCGCGTGATCGTCGCTGTTGCCACACAGGATGTTGAACACCATGCGACAGAAGAGCTCGCGGAGCGTGTCCCGGGGCCCCGCGAAACGGTGGCGCACGATCGTGGCCAGGTCCTCGTAACTGGCGTAGCGCGCCATCATCTCGTCCAGGGCGAACAGCGCGAGCGCCGACACCATCGCGCGCCGGGTCCAGCCGGACGCCTGCCGCCGGCGATCGAAACGTTCGATCAGCAGCACGTCCTTGCCGGCGGTGCGCTCGAGGGCGACCGGCGCAACGTCGAGGCCGGCCTCGGCCGCCAGGCGCATCGCCACATACTCGGCCTTGACCACGCTGTAGACGTCGCCTTGCGCGGAAAACTTCGCGATGTACTTGCGGTCGCCGTCGACGATCAGCGCCTTCGGCCGGGCGCCGCCGATCGAGCTGCCGTGGAACAGCGCCTGGTCGAGATCGGGATTGAGCGGCACGCCGCGCTCGACCTTGTCGGCCGCCGTCAGCAGCGCCTTCAACGTGGCGCCCGGCGTCTCGCGCGGGACGTACACCGTGGCCGAGCGCTGGAAGTCGAGGGCGCCGATCCGATCGGAGCCCGACTCCAGAAGGTAGGTCAGCTCATCGAGCCGCGCGGTGTCGATGTCCCGCCCGCGCGCGCCCTGCCTGCGATTGACGATGACGCGGCGGCCCCAGGCATCGGGCGCCGCATCGCGCAGGCAGCTCGGCATCGACAGGTTGTCGAGCAGCGGAAGCGGGCCCCGCCGCAGCGGCAGCTCCGGATCGTAGATCGCGATGGCGTCGTCGCGCGCCAGATAGCTGCGGCCATACAGGAAGTGGAGCCTGTTGCCCTCGGTCGACAGGCGGCCGGCCACGACCGGCTCCGTCGCGCCCGGAAGCCAGATCCAGACATAGGCCTCCCGATCGTTCTTCTCGGGGGCCTCGCTAGAAGTCATCCTCCGCCTCCTTGGCCGAGGCGCGGACGGACTTGGGGAGCAACTCCAGCATGGCGGCGTGGGTGCCGATGGCCTGTCCCAGGACGCCGGGGGCGGCATCGAACAGGCGGACACCGACGATGGCGGCCGTCTCGAACACCGCCCCGATCGTGCATCCCGGATCGCCGCGCTCGACGCGCTGGATCAGCCCGCGCGACACCCCGGCCCTGGTCGCCAGCTCCGCGACCGTAAGCCCGCGCTCGATCCGCGCCCGCCGGATCATCTGTCCCAGCAGCGTCAGCGCGTCCCGGCTGTAGCGGGAATAGGGGCGGTCGGGTGGCTTGGGCATTTTGATCCATTAAAGGAGCAATGAAAGCTTGAATGATCTGTTTATAGAGCAGAATACGACGCGTCAAGATATACGCTCTATTAATAGATCATTACGGGATTTGAGAATCCATTAATGGATCCTATCTGGCATCTTGGCTTTGCCATCCTGCCGTGTCGCTTGTGCTACATTCGTCTCGCGCTTAGGCACCCCGCGAGACGCTTCGTTGATTGATTCGTTCCACCGCCTCCCGCTTGTGTGGATCAGGCTGGTCGTTTCCTGCCCTTAGAATGACTGTCCACGTCGGGAATGTTTTGGCCGAGCACATACGCCCTCGACGTGATAATTTCCCGCACAAGACGATCCAGGATGAAGGCCTCGGATGCAGTATGTTGCGCGAGCGCTTGGCCCAGTGGCGGTCTTCGCGTGTCTTGCTCTTGCCTTGGTGCTTGCCGGTGAACTGGCAAATGAGTTCCACACGGGAGGAAGCCGAGCGCGTTGGTACGACCTCGCGTGGCTGTTTTTCCTGGGCTGGTATCTTCTTGCAAGCCCGATCATGATGTTGATGCGACTTTGGCGGAAAGAGTTTGCGAGCGCCTTGTCTTGGGCGCTTGTCGCCGCAATGACCATCTCTCGAATTTTTTACGCCGATTTCTATCGAAGCGCCGAAGACAGGCTGGTGCCTTATGCGCTGGCAGAGCTTAACGACTGCGATCCTGCGGAGAAACCATTTTCAGGTACTGCCTTCGCTGTTTGCTATGCTTATCAGCGATTTCCACGGGAGCAGATTTTGATACGGAGCGCCTCCAGCGAGCTACTTCTGCCGGTAGAGCAGTGGTCAGAAGCTCTGAAGGCTTCGCTTGGATCAAATCGATTGACCCAGAACATTGTCTACTGTGGGTACCATCGAATAACGCAGATACGCCCTAACTATCTGTTTGTTGAAGTTGCATGTGGATAGATGCTGCGGAAGCGGGCGCCAGCGCCGGTTTGATGGCAAAGGGCTGCTAACGCTCACCGGGCCTCGCCCCCATACCTCGATCCCGCTAAACACCAACCCCAATGGCATCGAGGAAGGCAGAGCTTATGCGAAACACTCCGCGAATCATCATCAACTCCGACGTGCTCGCGCCTGCCGCGATGGCGTTGCTCGAGGCGCGCGGCGCCGAGGTGCGGATGTTGCCGACGCGGGCCTCGGAGGCCGAGATGATCGCGGCGGTGGCGGAGGCGCCGACGCATGCGATCATGGTGAGGACCACCAGGATCACGCCGGCCGTCTATGACGCCGCGCCGGACCTGCGGGTCGTGTCCAAGCACGGGGTCGGCTACGACAATATCGACGTGGCGGCCGCGAGTGCGCGCGGCATCGCGGTTCTGCGCACGCACGGCGCCAATGCCCGCTCGGTGGCCGAGCTGGCGCTGGGGATGATGATTTCCGTGCTGCGCTACATGGTGCCATTCGACACGGCCCTGAAGCAGGGCACCTGGCCGCAATCGGCCTTCATGGGACGCGAGCTGTCGGGTTCGAAGCTCGGCATCGTCGGCTGCGGCGCCGTCGGCTCCTCGCTGGTGGCGCTCTGCCGGCCGTTCGATCTCGAGATCCGCATCTACGATCCCTACCTCGCGCCGGACGCGATTCCCGAGGGCGTGCGGCGCTTCGATGTCCTGGGCGAGCTGCTGGAATGGGCGGACATCGTCAGCCTGCATTGTCCGCTGACCGACGAGACCGACCGCATGATCGACGCGGCGGCGCTCGCGCGCATGCGCAAGGGCACGTTCCTGGTGAATGCCGGCCGCGGCCCGCTGGTCGACGACCGGGCGCTTGTCGCCGCGCTGGAGAGCGGCCACCTCGCCGGCGCCGCGCTCGACACGTTCGTGGTCGAGCCGCCCGATCCGAACCATCCGCTGTGGCAGCAGAAGAACGTGGTCTTCACGCCGCATGTCGGCGGCTCGACCCGGCAGTCGCTGGAACGCGTCGCCGTGCAGGCGGTCGAGAACATCTTCTACGTGCTCGACGGCGTCTCGCTGCCCCCTAAGTGCGTGGTGGAGTGACGGGCCGCTGATCCTCACCCCACGTCAGGCATCTTCTCCAAGAGCTTGTCGAGGGTGATCGGGTAGTCGCGGACGCGGACGCCGGTGGCGTTGTAGATGGCGTTGGCGACGGCGGCGGCGACGCCGCAGATGCCGAGCTCGCCGACGCCCTTGGCCTTCATCGGCGAGGACATCGGATCGGTCTCGTCGAGGAAGATCACCTCCTGGTGCGGGATGTCGGCATGCACCGGCACCTCGTAGGACGCGAGGTCGTGGTTGACGAAGAAGCCGTGGCGCTTGTCGACCGCCAGATCCTCCATCAGCGCCGCGCCCGCGCCCATGGTCATGGCGCCGATCACCTGGCTGCGCGCCGATTTCGGGTTGAGGATGCGGCCGGCGGCGCAGACCGCCAGCATGCGCCGGATGCGCACCTCGGCGGTCGCGGCATCGACCGCGACTTCGACGAAATGCCCGCCGAAGGTCGAGAGCTGGGCCTTCTTGTCGAGGCCGCCGAACTCGATCGAATCCTCGGCCACCAGTTCGCCCGCCTTGGCCGCGTCGGCCAGCGCGATGGCGCGGTCGCCCGAGCGGACCTGGCCGTCGATGAACTCGGCCGCGGCGGCATTGAGGCCGAGCCTCGACGTCACCGCCTCGCGCAGCTTCACGCAGGCGGCATAGACGCCGGCGGTCGAGGAGTTGGCGCCGAACTGCCCGCCCGACCCCGAGGACACCGGGAAGCTGGAATCGGCGAGGCGCACCACGACTTGGTGCAGCGGCACGCCCATCATCTCGGCCGCGGTCTGGGCGATGATCGTGTAGCTGCCGGTGCCGATGTCGGTCATGTCGGTCTCGACCGTCACGGTGCCCTTGGCGTCGAGCCGCACCCGCGCGCCGGACTTGATCACCGGCGAGCCGCGATAGGCGGCGGCCATGCCCAGCCCCACCAGCCAGCGCCCGTCGCGCGCCAGCTTGGGTTGGGCCTTGCGGGCGGACCAGCCGAAGCGCTCGGCGCCGATACGCAGGCATTCGGTGAGCTGGCGCTGCGAGAAGGGGCGCTTCGGCTGCTCGGGATCGACCTGGGTGTCGTTGCGGATGCGGAACTCGACCGGGTCGATCCCCAGCTTCTCGGCCATCTCGTCCATGGCGATCTCGAGCGCCATCATGCCGGGCGCCTCGCCGGGCGCGCGCATCGAATTGCCTTCGGGCAGGTCGAGTTCGGCCAGCCGTTGCCGCGTCAGCCGGTTGGCGCCGGCATAGAGCAGCCGCGTCTGCAGGATCGCGGTCTCCGGCTTGCCGCCGGGCAGGTCGCCCGACCAGCTGTCATGGCCGATCGCCGTCAGCCTGCCGTCTCTGTCGGCGCCCAGGCGAATGCGCTGGATGGTGGCCGGCCGGTGGGTCGTGTTGTTGATCATCAGCGGCCGCTGCAGCGCCACCTTGACCGGCCGTCGCGCCGCCCGCGCGCCCAGCGCCGCCAGCAGCGCATCGGCACGCACCCACAGCTTGCCGCCGAAGCCGCCGCCGACATAGGGCGACATCAGGTGCACCTTCTCCTTGGCAATGCCCAGGGTCTTGGCCATGTCGCCGACGCTCCAGGCGACCATCTGGTTGGAGGTCCAGAGCGAGAGCTTGTCGCCCTGCCAGGCGGCGATGCTGGCGTGCGGCTCCATCATCGCATGCGACTGGTCGGGCGTCGTGTAGGTGGCGTCGAGCCGTACGGCGGCGGCGGCGAAGGCCGAGTCGAAATCGCCGACCCGGCTGTCGGCCGGTTCGTCATCCTTGCCGGAGGGCTTGGCGGACTCGCGGGCCGCGGCGAGATCGTAGGCACCCTTGGCCGGCGCATACTCGACCTTGATCCGCTCGGCGGCATCGCGCGCCTGCTCGAAGGTCTCGGCGACCACCAGCGCGACTGCCTGGTGATAGTGCTCGATCTCCGGCCCGCCCAGCAGCGTGGCCGTATTGTACTCGCCCTTGCCGAGCTTGCCGGCATTGTCGGCCGTCACGATGGCCAGCACGCCGGGCGCGGCCCGGGCGGCGGTGAGATCCATCGAGGCGATGCGGCCCTTGGCGATGGCGGCACCCAGCACATGGCCATAGGCGGCATCGGGCGCCACGTCGTGGCGTTCATAGGCATAGGGCGCCGTGCCGGTGGCCTTGAGCGGTCCTTCGATGCGGTCGGTCGCACGCCCGACGATCTTCAGCCGGTCGATGGGATTGGTGGTGGCGGGCGTGTCGAACTTCATGGCTCAGCCCTTCGCTTCGGCCAGCACGGCGGCGAGTGCGCGCTCGGCCAGTGGCAGTTTGAACTTGTTCTCGTCGGTCGGCTTGGCGCCCGCGAGCAGCTTCGCCATCACCGGCTTGGCCCCGCGCGTCATCTCTGCTTCGGCGTCCTCGTTGCGCCACGGCTTGGGCGCGACGCCGCCCAGCGCCACGCGGCCGCTGCCGTCCGGCTGGACGATCGCCGCGACGGACACGAGCGCGAAGGCATAGGAGGCGCGGTCGCGCACCTTGCGATAGTGATGCATGCCGCCGGCCGGCCTGGGCAGCGTCACCGCGGTGATCAGCTCGCCGGGCTCGAGTACCGTCTCGATCTCGGGCGTGTCGCCGGGCAGGCGGTGGAAGTCGGCGATCGGGATCGTGCGCGTCGTCCCCTGCGGCCTCACGGTTTCCACCGTGGCGTCGAGCACGCGCATCGCCACCGCCATGTCGGACGGATGCGTGGCGATGCAGGCCTCGCTGCCGCCCACCACCGCGAGCTGGCGGCTGTAGCCGCCCAGTGCCGAACAGCCGCTGCCGGGGCGGCGTTTGTTGCAGGCCATGTTGGTATCGTAGAAATAGGGACAGCGCGTGCGCTGCAGGAGATTGCCCGCGGTGGTCGCGCGGTTGCGCAACTGGCCCGAAGCGCCGGACAGAAGCGCGCGCGACAGCACCGCATGGTCGCGCCGCACCCGCGCATCGGCCGCGAGGTCGGTGTTGCGCACAAGGGCGCCGATGCGCAGGCCGCCGTCCGGTGTCGCTTCGATGCGGTCGAGGCTGAGACCGTTCACATCGATGAGATGGTCCGGAGTCTCGATCTGCAGCTTCATCAGGTCGAGCAGGTTGGTGCCGCCGGCGATGAAGCGCGCGCCCGGCTGCTCCGACGCGGCGCGGGCGGCCTCGGCCGGTGAGGCGGCACGCTCGTAGGTGAAGGGCTTCATGCCTTCCTCCCGGCGACTTCACCGATGGCTTCGACGATGTTGGAATAGGCGCCGCAGCGGCAGATGTTGCCGCTCATGCGTTCCCGCAGTTCGGCATCGTCGAGCGGGGGCTTCGCGTTGAGATCGGCGGTGACATGGCTCGGAATGCCGGCCTCGATCTCCGCCAGCACCGCGACCGCCGAGCAGATCTGGCCGGGCGTGCAGTAGCCGCACTGGTAGCCGTCATGCTTCACGAAGGCGGCCTGCATCGGATGCAGCTTGTCGGGCGTGCCGAGCCCCTCGATGGTCGTGATCTCGCTGCCCTCGTGCATCACAGCCAGCGTGAGGCAGGAATTGATCCGGCGGCCGTCGAGGATCACCGTGCAGGCGCCGCACTGGCCGTGATCGCAACCCTTCTTGGTGCCGCCGAGGTGGAGCCGTTCGCGCAGTGCGTCGAGCAGCGTGGTGCGTGGATCGAGATCGAGATCGCGCTTCTTCCCGTTCACGGTGAAGGCGACTTTCAGCGGCGGCACGGCGTCGCGCCCAGGGGCTTGTGGGGGCGTGAAGGCAGGCGTCGTCTGGGCCCCGGCCCGCGGAGTGACGGCGCCCACCGCAGCGGTGGCGACGGTGGCCGCCATCAGGGTACGTCTCTTCACATCGATGTCGCGGGGAGTGGCCATGGCGGGCTCCTGCTGGCGGCGGCGGGGCGGGCTCGGTGGCGAACAACGCCGCCTCTGCGGCCATCGTTGCG
>Ga0209066_10006387_pt1 | contig 12041 bp, 12 predicted proteins | sample All_14_2_FD_187198 | JGI IMG/M metagenome (GOLD analysis project Ga0209066, IMG submission 187198) | Freshwater microbial communities in response to fracking from Pennsylvania, USA - Allegheny Zone_MetaG_DW_15 (SPAdes) (version 2) ...
GATAATCCCACTCGCGAAGCGAAAAAGGTTTCACGCCTTGAGCTGTGCGTAAGCCGCGACCGAGATTTCCGGCCGCACCGAATATCTCCACCGTCCATCGCCGCTCTCGAAACCGTCTGCATCCATCGGCGCCTTCAGCTTCGTCCGCCGAATAAAAGCCCCCTCATCAGCGGTCTCGCCGAGCACCTGCCGCACCTTCTCCCAGTCCTCGTAAAAATACTCGACGAGCAAGGGGATCACGCGCGTGCGCATCACGCGCGCAACGTCGCTCTGTGTTTTACAGCCAATGAAGAAAGCATGCCCAATCTGATGGTCGCGATCGAAGAGATACTCGATGCGCGCGTTCAGCCCTTCGAGAGCGCCCACGAGGTCAACACCCGTCATCACGCTCGCTTTCGCAAGCGCAGAGGCATCCGGCGTGAGCTCTTCAAACTCGAATCGCCGACGGAGAGCCGTGTCGAGCAGAGCAATCGAGCGGTCCGCCGTGTTCATTGTGCCGACGATATGGAGGTTGGCCGGTACACTGAATGACTCGCCTGAGTACGGTAGCGTGACCGACAGCGCATTGTCACAACCCGCCCGCTTGTCAGGCTCGATCAGCGTGATCAGCTCGCCAAAGACCTTCGAGACGTTTGCGCGGTTTATCTCGTCAATGATCAGAACATATGGCTCTGGCTCGCCGGATGGCGCGGAACGATCGCCGCTGCTGATGATCTGCTCAAGAGCTGGCCAAGCGATCATCCCCTTGTCGAGATTGTAGATCGAGACTTGGCTGAAGCCCTTCCCATAGATCAGCTCGCGCGGGAGGCCCTCGTCGCTCGTCCAAAGCCACCGAACTTTGCGCCGATGGCTGAAATCGGGCTCCTCACGCGGTGTGAACTGGTAAGGCCCGACCACTTCGCCAATCGCACGAAACTTCTTGTTGCCGTCCGATATGACCACAAGGTCGCCGATCTTCATCCACGACCGAAGCGCGTAGAGTTGGCGAATGTTCGGGTCGTTGCCGGTCGCATCAGGGTGGTCCTGCTGCCAGCGGGCCTTGATCTGTGCGTAGTCGTCGTACCGCTTATCTGACCAGTCGATTTCTCCACCCCAGCCGAGAATGACATAGTCGTTTTCGATCGCGTCTCGGTAGATGCGCTCACCATCGTCATGGCCGCTCTGTCCAAGCGACATCTTGAAGACCTGTCGGTCACGGTAGGAGGGTGGAGCTACTGCAGACCGTCCGCGATTGGCGTGGGCCAACTCAGCGATGCGCTTGAAGACACCGGGGTGGGGTTTAAGCGAAAATCCTGCGGCAGCACTCTCTCCGTCGCCCCCCGTCTCAGGTCGCAAACCTTCGACGAAGTCCTCGTAGGCATAGGACTGATGGAAGGTGACGAACCCGATCCTCTTGCGCGCCACAAGGTCCTGGTAACGCGCCATCAGCGCCTCACGCTCTTGAGGTGCGTCACCATCGCAGAGCTCAACCGCGCGCCGCGCCGTTGTCCAAGTCTTGCCAGTCCCGGGCGGCCCATAGAGGATCAAGTTTCGGGCTTCGGCTGATGCAACAGGCTCCGCGGTCATTTTGGCTTCGCCCTCCTCGGCGTCCGTATCATCCTTCGCTACGTCGCTGGTGACCCAGAGAAAGCCCTGAACATCCCAAAGATCGCGCGGGCTCCAGCCCCATTCATCGCGCATGACGGTCTGAATCGCGGTCGCCAAATCGAGTAGGCTTGCGTACTCCGCCTCGGTCAGCACCTGAGCCGAAAACAGACCCCGTCCGGTCAGCCGTTTAGCCGCCTGCTGCAAATATCGAGTCTTGACCGCAAAACCGTCCTGCGGTCGAACCAGCGCTTGAGCCGTCGTCACGATCGTACGCAGCGCACCCCCGACGAACCAATTCTGCAGCCGCGCGGCGCAGTGAGCTGCAGCAAGAGCAGCCGGCTCGTCAGAGTGCACGAGCTCATCCAATGCCTCGGCGACCAAAGTCTTGTCTTGGTCAGACAAGCCTTCGAAATGCGCGAGCGATCGCCAGCCAACAAAGTTCGCAGGCGGCTGCCAGAGAAGTTCCAAAAGGCCTCGTCCGATCGGCAAGCCCCCAGGTTCCGCAGCTTCTACGAGAGTAGCCGCTCTATCGAGCACGACCTGTTTGTATTCTCGCTCCTCCCCCCAGTAGCCGCCCTCATCCATCTCAAAATTCTGGAAATCAGGGAAACACCGCAGGAAGGCTTCCTTGAGCTCATCAAGGACGCTGCGGTTTAGCGTGGTGGTTGAAGGCTCAGCCTTAAACGCTGCTTGTCGAAAGCGTTCGTAGTAGTTGAGCGTCGCCCGGTACCCAGCCAAGTTCGAGTAGAGATTGCCGTCGATCGAAAACGGAGCGGGGTTGGGGCGACCGTCCCGCTCATCCTGCTTTGAATAGGCGAGCGTGTTTCGCACACTCGCAAACGCGTCAGCGCCGAACGCAACGTCGAGGTCGCCGAACGCCTTTTCGAGCCGCGTCGCCTGCGACAGCTGAGTTGATTGCGAGACGTTGGTGAGGCCTTCTTTGGCCAGCCAATCCCGAAATTCATCTTTCATATTGGGGCCTTCGTCGCCGGGGTGGGGGAGCAGCACTGTGTGCTCAATGCAAAGCTGCGCAGACAATCGTTCGTTGATGCGTCAGACTCGGACGCATACGGTCGGTTGCACTGATTCTACACTGACGATCGGTAGCTCCCGGTTTCCACGTCGATCCAAGCCTGCGTCACAGCATCATCGTACATCAGACGCGTGCTCGCCAGTCGCGTCTCGATCCGGTCAGTCCCAAGATCGGCCCGCAGCATGCCGACGTACCGCTTGAGCCAATCTCGAAAGCGGTCGGTGTCGCCAGGGAGCGAACCCTCGCCGAGATGCGCGACCAGCCTGCTCATGCGGTCGATCTTTTCGAGCCGCACGATCTGCCGGTCCGCGAACTCGATGCGACGCGCTTCGATCACCGCGAGTTTTTTCAAAGCCTCGTTTTGGCGACGATCCTCTTCAGCTTGTGTTCGCGCTTCCTCTGCCTCGACCCGCAGTCGTTTGGTCGCCGCTGCAAACCCGGCCACAGCCTCGACTACGCAATCGATCAGCGTCTCGACGCGCTGCGTCTTGCGGTCAGAGAAGGTGCGCCGAACGCTGCGATAGCTCGCTGTTTCGTCCAGTATGAGCGAGAGTTTGCCGTTGGGAATATGGTCCCAGTCGGCGATCTTCGGTGCATCCCACGGTGAGACATACGCGCCGGTCTTCCGCGCCTGAGCGATGCGAGCGCGATACTTCTCTTGCGCCGCCAGTTCCGCTTCGGTGACCTTGTGCACGATGCGATCGCTGAGCTCGACGAGCTCGAACCCAATCGCTTCGCCGTCGATTTCCAACTCCAGCCGCGTCTCTGCGCCTTTCACGCGTCCGCCCTGCTCGTCAAGCTTGACGAGCAGACGATCGAGAACGAGCTCGACACGGTCAGCCACGGCCGTGGTCGCCCTCACCTTGAAGCATCCCGCCCCCATGACGCTGATCAGACCAGCGCCCTTGCCTGCCCTAAGTCGAGTGAGCGTCTTCGCGACCTTTGAATGAGGTGCAGACACCCTATCCGCCAGCTTCGGCGCATAGGCAGGGACGGCAGGGGGATCACTCATCTTTCGCGGCGCCGCAGGTTTGGACGTCCTGTAGCCAGGGGTCTTTGCCTTACCGATGTCGACTATCGTCTGCGCATCCCCCCCAAGCGGCGGCTGAGCTGTCGCTTTGTCGTGAGCGACCTTGCTCCAATAGCCGGCGGGCGGCGTTGGGATCTCATGCTTCCGACAGATGCCGGTGAGCAAAAAGTTGGTGATACCGAACTGTTCGGCGAGGCGAATGACCGGTGTCGACCAGACACGCTGGTAGAGTTCGGTGCGCGTTAGGCGGAGTTGGGTTGGGGCGTTTTCCATCGGGCGAGTATGCCACGAGCAGCCCGCCAGTCAGGCCAAATAGGCGGCTTTCCGTCCCATTGTCGGTTTTGAAAGCCGCCTGTAACCTCTTGATATTGCTATAGTGTACTAGCCGGGAATTTGTGAAATTCTCGTGGAAAATCAATCACGGGCGCTGCGTCTCTTAATCAGCGGGTCGTAGGTTCGAACCCTACATCACCCACCATCGTCCCGCTTTAAAATCAATAAGTTAGTAGCGCGGTAGAGCACGCTTCCGTTCTAGCTTGGCCGTTTAGAACGGTATTTAGAACGGTGCATTCGGCGGCGTTTTTGTACCGCAATCCGCCGGTGACTTCTTCGTGAACAAGCGACCCGACCCGTCACTTCGCGGTGCGAGCCAACCGGGTCGCCCGGACGGTCGGCTGGGAGGATGATCGGCCAAACGGAGACGGAGGTTCGCTGTGAGCGGACGTGTTGGTCAGCGGTTTCTACGGACCCCACAGGCAGGGGAATATCTCGGCCTCTCAAGTCGAACCCTCGAGAAACACAGAACCTATGGGACCGGACCTGTGTACCGAAAGCTCGGCGGGCGAGTGGTGTACGACTTGGATGATCTCTGCACTTGGGCCGACAGAGGGCTCCGCGCATCAACCTCAGATCCGAACTCGGGTACACACCCCGCCTCCCCCCGCTCCTACCCCCCGTAGCGACTCGCTGATCCACGATACGCTGTATGTGATCAGAGGCGGCGGGTTCCGGGAACGATAGGAGCCGGGGGGGCGCGACAGCGTCGACGGCGATCGGCGGCGAAACGCCGGGCTTCATCGCAGAAGTTCCTAGCCCGCCCCCTTCTCAAGCCGGATCGATCAGTCCGTCGCGGACGGCGGCCGCGACCGCTTCTATCCGAGTGCGCATCCGCAATTTGGCGCAGACCTTCTCAAGATATCTCGGAGCAACGCCGGACAATATGCTGCGTGTCGCGCCCCTCTATGGGCTGCTGTTCCAGCAACTCGTCGATCTGAGCAGCCGAACCCTCCCCGGTCCGTCGGATCGGCTCGTGCTGGTTCTGCTGGACGAGTTCGCGCGACTGGGCCCGGCCCCTGTCCTGGCCCACGCCTTCGCCTGGGCCGCGGGCTACGGCCTGCGGCTGCTGCCGGTGATCCAGAGCCCTGCCCAGCTCCGCGCGCTCTACGGTCCCGGTGTCACCGAAGAGATTCTGACCAACTGCGGCCTCGAAGTCGTCTTCGCGCCAAAGGAGTTGAAGGTCGGCCAGGACCTCAGCGAACGGCTCGGCTATTACACCTATCGCGCTCGCAGCCGCAGTCGGCCGAGCGGTCTCGCCGCAGGGCGGCGCAGCCTGACGGACTCGGACCAGCGCCGCGCCCTGACGCTGCCGCAAGAGCTGATGCAGCCGCCCGCTGACAGGCTCATCGTGCTGAAGGCCGGGCTGCCGCCTGGCTGGGCCCGCAAGATCGTCTACTACCGTGATCGGGCGTTCGTGTGTCAATCGGCGTCTAAAAGGCCCCCCTATCGGCGTGCAATAGGGACCCCCTTGTGAGGTTGGGCATGAACGTCACAAGCGCCCCTCTTGCGAGGGTTGGGGCGTAGGGAGGGCGTAGCCCGACCCGAGGCTCAACCCTCGCTTGGCGTTCATTCTGGCGGGGTCAGCTGCGGTGTTTGAAGCGCCAGCTGTCGTTGCCGGTCTCGACGATGTCGCAGTGGTGGGTGATGCGATCGAGCAGCGCCGTGGTCATCTTGGGATCGCCGAACACGGTCGGCCATTCGCCGAAGGCGAGGTTGGTCGTGTCGACCACCAAGGTCCGCTCGTAGAGCTTGCTGATCAGGTGGAACAGCAGCTGTCCGCCCGAGCGGGCGAACGGCAGGTAGCCGAGCTCGTCGAGGACGACACGTCGAGCCGGCAGAGGTAGGCGGCCAGCGCACCGGCCTTGCCGAGGCGGGTCTCCTCCTTGAGGCGGTTTACCAGGTCGACGGTGTTGACGTAGCGGCCACGCGCCCCGGCGCGCACGACGTTGGAGATGATGGCGGTGGCCAGGTGGGTCTTGCCCGTGCCCGTGCCGCCGACCAGCACGATGTTGCGCCGGTTCGCCAGGAAGGCGCCGCTGTGAAGCGAGCGCACCAGCCCCTCGTTGACCGGCGTGCCACCTTCACCCGCATCGGCTTGCCAGCGATCTCCACGTCCTCGTGGCTCCATTCGACTAGTAGGCCCCGCCCGGCTGGAACATCAGCGGGATGAACGACAGTGCATCCGCCACGCCCCGGCGTCGCTTCAGCCGCCAGCCCGCCGCTTAGCGCCGGACCGCGTTGTACGATCCGTCGAACCCCTCGCGCAGCAGCAGGTCATGAACCCGCGTCATCCACAGCTTCTCGCGCCGCGGGCGCGCCTCGTCCTCTTCCAGCAGTTCATCGAGCCTGACCTGGAACGGCGCCAGCCTCGGCAACGGCTGCACCGCCCGCCGATAGGCGAACTCCGCATCCGGCTCCCGGATCGCCTTGCGCACCACCTTGCGCGACAATCGAAGGTCACGCGCGATCGCCTTGATCGCCTTCCCTGACGCAAACTCGCGCCGGATCTTCAACACCGTCTCCAACACCAACATCCCGAACTCGCCGCCTGACATCCGCCAAGCCACCACCGTTAGACATCAGGAATGAGGGGTCCTTATTCGACGCCGATCACACAGCTAACGGGGTCCCTTTTCCACGCCGATCCACACGCGCAGGGCATTGGCGAGCATGGTGCGCTGGCGCACGAGCAGGGATCTGGCGCGATGGGTCATGAGGATGCCCTGTTGCTCCACCGTCTTGACCGGCACGAACCGCATCGTCGGCCGCTGGACAGCTTCGCAGATCGCTTCGGCATCCAGCGCGTCGTTCTTGCCGCGCTGGACATAGGCCTTCACGTAGGACGGCGGGATCAGGCGAACCTCGTGCCCCATCGCGGCGAGCGTACGCGCCCAATAGTGCGCCGTGCCGCACGCCTCTACCCCGATCAGGCAGGGTGACAGCTTCGAGAAAAACGGCAGCATCTGCTTACGGTGCAGCCGCTTCACGAGCATCGTGGCGCCGTTCTCATCGACGCCGTGCGCCTGAAACACGCTCTTCGCCAGATCCAATCCAATGGTCGTGATCGTCATCGTAAACGCTCCTCTTCCTGCTTTGGGGACGGGTCGGCATCATAGCTCCGTCCGGTCAGTGCAGGGGCGTCCTCATCATCAAGGCTGTTCTTTGCGGAGAGCAGCGTTGGTTCGTGGTTTGATGTCGGATGCGGAGTGGGCGTTCTTTGAGCCTTTCGTGGTCGAGACGGGGCCAAGGCGGGGGCGGCGGCCTCGTGACCATCGCCGGGTGCTGGACGGGGTGTTGTGGATCGCCCGGACGGGGACTGCATGGCGTGATCTTCACAGCCATTTCGGGACATGGAACTCGGTCTATCGACAGTTCCGGCGCTGGACGCAGGCGGGAATCCGGGACGTCATGCTGGAGGCACTGAACGAGACCGGCGAAGGTCACGCCTGCGTCCAGATGATAGATTCCACCATCATTCGCGCCCATCAGCACGCCGCCGGCGCGCTAAAAAAAGGGATCAGGACCAGGGTCTTGGCCGCTCGCGCGGCGGCTTCTCGACCAAGATCCATCTCCGCAGCAACGCTCTGGGCCTCCCTGTCGCGGTCACGCTGAGCGGCGGGCAGGTCTCCGATGTGAAGGGCTATGCCCCGGTCATGGACCAGACCGGTCCCCAGCCCCGTGTCCTGCTCGCAGACAAGGGATACGACGCCGACTTCATCCTTGCCGACCTGGCGGCCCGAGGCGTCGCCGCCGTCATCCCCGCCAAACGAAACCGAAAGGTCCAGCCCGTCATCGACGGCCACATCTACGGACTGCGAAACCTCGTCGAGCGCTGCTTCTCAAAGCTAAAAACAGCCGACGACTGGCAACCCGATACGACAAGACCGCCGAAAGCTTCCTCGGCTTCGTCCTCGACGCATCCATCCGACTGCGGATCAGACACTTTGTCCACGCCACCTACAATAATATTATGTTCACCGCAGGATGCCGATCTGTTCAGCCTTTAGAAGCGCTTGAACCCTGTTCTTGACTTTCAGCTTCGAAAATATATTCCTAATGTGCCATTTTACAGTGTCTTCGCTTATGCGATGAATGATCGCGATCTCCCGGTTCGAGAGACCTTCTCGTATTCTTTGAAGCATTGCCAGTTCTTTTCTTGTGAGAACAATAGAAGTCTCGCCGCTTGGCGAACGAACGTTACGGTCGCCCGGCCTGGGCTCGCGGCAACCTACTAATTCCGACTCGGTCGGAATTAGGTTCAACAGCGGCGTCGAGATCGATCCAAACGCCTCCAGGTGCCACCGCTCATCGAGGAGTGTGCGGTAACACCCAAGTCGGCGCGCAATAGCGATTGCATCGACTGCGCGTTGTTCGGAGAGGGCGGCCCTTCCTGTTCCCGCACAAGCAACGGCGGTGCACAGTAGGGCTGCAATTTCGAGTCTGCCTAATTCTGATCCGCGCGCATGGTTTAAAGCGACGTTCGCAAGGCGGTTGGAAAGATGAAACTTCCCCTGTCGAGCCGCAATGCGAGCTTCGGTCAACGTTTGTCGCGCGCGCAGATACGGACCGTGAGACGTGAGAAAGATAGGGTCGCTGCGGTTCGGTAAAATGGCGGTCGCCTGTTCCGCTCTCTCCACAACGATTAGATCCGCGAGCGCCAATCGCGCGAGGACATCAAGCCGCGAGAAGTCGAATTTTTCCGCTATAGCTCGCACATCCTGGAGAAGACCGACTGCACTTTCGAAATCACCATTCTTGCGGGCGATGGCCGCGGCGGTTCGATAAGCTGAAAACGTAAAATCAACAATGCCGTGCTGTCGCACGAAACCGAGAACCTCATCGACGCGCGTTTCGATGCCGTCCAGTTGGTTTGCTTCGTATTGGAGCTCTAACTCTAGCGTGTTCAAGAGGTTTACAGAGAACGGCGTACGACTGACCTGAGCATTTTCGTCTGCATGGGCTATCTTGAGAAGATCAGCACCGATGTGAATTTCACCTTTGGAAAGATGCGAGAAAATTGTAGCGCTATAAAGCCAACCCAACGCATAGCGATGATCGGCGATTCTGTTTACAGACATTGCTTCTACACTCAACCTCCGTTGATCATCGAATCGGTGTTCGCTGGCCGCAATGAAGCAAAGACATGTGAGGATGGCGCCTTTGCAGACGAGATCCGCGTCGCCATAGAGTTTCATCCAAGCTTCACACTGACGCCGACTTTCTGTCGGATTGTCGCCGGTCGCCTCGCCAATGGCGGCGATGAGATCGCACCAGCGCTCCATTTGGCGGCGGGTTTGTTGATCAAGATCGCCAAGGTCAACGGCACGCAAATCGGCCAACAGGCCGCCCGCCCGCTGGTGGTCGTGACTAAAAATCTGGGCCCAGGCCAGGCCGAGAGCGATTGTCGGAGCGCCAGAAACGACAGCAGCGGAAAAACCGCCTTGCCATAATTGGATTTGATCTATCTCGCCCTGTCGCAGCGCAATATCCATCATGTTCTCGGATGCGATCTCAGCGGCCGATTCCTTCTCGCCCGCGCGCAAGGAAAGGCTGATGCTCTCGCGATCATTGCTGTTTTGTCTTTGCCACTGGGCGGCGCGGGCGAACAGGTTCGGCTCCGAGCCGCGATGCCCTATCGAGAATCTGTGCTCGAGAAATTCGCGAAGCAACGGGTGGAATTCATACGCCGTCTGTGATCGGTCCAGCGGTCGCAAAACCATCTGCTCGACGGAAAGCTTGTCGATATAGTAAGCCCCATCGTTCCGGCTGAACACATGGTTGAAATAGTCTGCCGATACCGATCCAAGAATTGATGCGCAAACACAGAACTCAAGGACGTCATCGGCGAGTGAGTTCAGTATTATGTGCCGGAAATATTTGTCCAGATCAATGTCGCTGCCTGTGACACGGTCCGCTACAAGGCGGTCGGGCGAGGATCGGCTTTCTGATGCCGCTCGCATCAAGAGGCAAAAGATTTCAGGCCAGCCTTGGGCGCGCTTCCAGAGCGAATGAATTTCAGCTTCCGAGACGACTGGCCTTTCCCAACCGCACGCGACCGCTTTTGCTTCGTCGAGCGAGAAGGCAAGCGCATCGCCCCTCAACTCCTGGATTTCTTGTCGGGCTTTCATGCGCGCAAAGCCGGTGTCTGACGAGGTCGCCGCGATGAATTCCACTTCGTCCGGCGCCGCCAGCATAAAATCCTCGATCTGGTCTATCGAATGCAGATCAAACTCGAGATCGTCGAAACAGATGAGAACCTTTGATGCCCATCTATCTTTGGTCCCCCAGAGCCGATCGGCGAGTTCATCCAGGCTGGAGGGCCGGTTCCGGGCAGGGACCGGCGGCGCGCCCCGACCGACGGCGTCGCGGGTCGGGGAAAGTTGCTCGCCGATGCGTTCCGCGGCGATCCGCAGATCGCCGCGGCATTCCTTGATGGAAACCCAGGCCGCCGCCCTGTGGACGCGACGATGGTCCAGCCAGCATTGGGCCATGGCCACGCTCTTGCCGTAGCCCCTCGGGGCGCGCAGCAGACGGCAACGCGTCGTCTCGTGTCCGGCGGCGAAAAGGCGAGGACGCGCGAGACATCCCGAGACGAGAGGCGCGAGCCTGTCCTCGACCGATCCCGCGGGCGACGCGCCCCGGCGAGGGCCAGGGTCGCTCGCCGGGGGCCTCGCCCCGGCTCCGGACGGATGGGCTATCTTGTCGTCATCCATGCCATCGCCCCCGGCCTTCGCGGACGCCTGTCCGCCTTCGCGTGTCTCGACAAGGCCGCGCCACGATCGCCGGCCTTTCCGACGCAATTCAACCCCCCGCCCCAAACAGGGGCGGGGAGGTCGTGCGCGGCGCGCGCGACGGCCCGGATCAGCGCAGCCGGGTCCAGGTCTGGCTGCGGCAGAGAGGGGCCACGACGCAGCCGCGCAGGCGCAAGGTGTTGTCGCCGTCCATCGTGATCGTGCCGCGATAGATGCGGCCATCCTCCGGATTGTAGATCGAGCCCCCGCTCCATTCGGTCCCGCCGCCGGTGAAGCCGCTGAGCATCGGCAGGTTGCGCAGGGCGCGGCCGCGCAGGGAGGCGTCGCGGTTGCGCGCATCGCGCAGATCCGGATCGGCGCGAAGGCTGTTCGAGGTCGCCAGCGTGCCGCACAGGGCCGGGCCGCAGCGGCCGATGCGCACCTGGCTGCCGTTGGTCGGCGTCTGCCACAGGCCGGTGGGATCGCCGGCCATGGCCGGGGAGGCGAGCGCGCCGGCCAGGAGGGCTGCGGCGAGGATCAGCTTGGTCTTCATGGTCGTTTCCTCATTGGTTATCGTTGGAACGTTCAGGCGATTTGTAACACCCGAACATTTTCGGAAGTCGTGGTTCCGGCGTCCCACCCGGCGCCGGATCAGGCGGTTAACTCCTTCATGGTTGTCGCCGGGTCTGCGAGCTTTTCGACATCGACGGCCTTTCGACTGGCGATCAGTTGTCTGCCGATCACGAATTCCTGCGGCGAGTTGACCGCCTCGACGGATTGAAGCCGGTCGCCCTTCAGATGGAACACGGCGAATCGGGCGGTGTCGGGATCGCCGCGAAGAAGGACGCGATCGACGTCGAAGGCGTAGCCGGCGATCTGCAGCTTCAGATCGTACTGGTCCGACCACTGCCATGGCGCTTCGCCCGGCGGGGGTGCGCGGCCGACGATGGCGCCGGCCGCCTGTTTGGCCTGTTCGATCGCGTTGGGCACGCTCTCCATGCGAAACATGCGATCATAGATAGGCATCGGTCGGCGGGCCACGTCGCCGATGGCGAAGATGGCCGGATCGGCGGTGCGGGCTTCCAGATCGACGATGACGCCCCCGGCGGTGTCCAGCCCCGCTTCGCGCGCAATCTCATCATTGGGCGTGGCGCCGATACCGACCAGGGCGGCGTCGCAGGCGATCGTGCGGCCGTCGTCGAGCTTGACGCCGGTGACGTGTCCGTCCCGCCCCTCGAAGCCGGTCACCGTCGCCCCCAACTCGAAGCTGACGCCCCGCTTCCTGTGATAGTCGAGGAAGAAGGTGGAAAGCTCCGGGCCGGCG
>Ga0209066_10006388_pt1 | contig 12041 bp, 9 predicted proteins | sample All_14_2_FD_187198 | JGI IMG/M metagenome (GOLD analysis project Ga0209066, IMG submission 187198) | Freshwater microbial communities in response to fracking from Pennsylvania, USA - Allegheny Zone_MetaG_DW_15 (SPAdes) (version 2) ...
CGATGGCATAGGCCACCTGCACCTGGCACTGCTTGGCCAGGCCGGCGGCCACCACGTTCTTGGCGACATAGCGGGCGGCGTAGGCAGCCGAGCGGTCCACCTTGGTCGGGTCCTTGCCCGAAAATGCGCCGCCGCCGTGCGGGCAGGCACCGCCGTAGGTGTCCACGATGATCTTGCGGCCGGTCAGACCACAGTCACCCTGCGGGCCGCCGATGGCGAAACGGCCGGTTGGGTTGATCAGGTACTTGGTCTCGCTGGTGAGCCATTCCTTCGGCAGCACCGGCTTGATGATTTCTTCGCGCACCGCCTCATAGAAGCTGTCCTTCATCTTGGTGGCGGTTTCCGACTGGTCGGGGCTGTGCTGGGTCGACAGCACCACGGTGTCGATGCCCACGGGCTTGCCGTCCACATAGCGCAGCGTGATCTGGCCCTTGGCGTCCGGGCGCAGGAAAGGCAGGCGGCCGTCCTTGCGCAACTGGGCCTGGCGCTCGACCAGGCGGTGCGCGTAGTAGATGGCCGCAGGCATCAGCTCGGGCGTCTCGTCGCAGGCGTAGCCGAACATCAGGCCCTGGTCGCCGGCACCGATGTTCAGGTAGTCGTCGCTGGCGCGGTCCACGCCCTGGGCGATGTCGACGGACTGCTTGTCGTAGGCGACCAGCACGGCGCAACCCTTGTAGTCGATGCCGTACTCGGTGTTGTCGTAGCCGATGCGCTTGATGGTGTCACGCGCGACCTGGATGTAGTCGACGTTGGTGCCTTCCTTGGCGGAGATCTCGCCGGCGAGCACGACCAGACCGGTGTTGGTCAAAGTCTCAGCCGCCACACGGGCGTGAGGGTCCTGCGCGAGCAGCGCATCCAGGATGGCGTCCGAGATCTGGTCAGCCACCTTGTCGGGATGGCCTTCAGAGACGGATTCGGAAGTGAAGAGGTAGTCGTTTGACACGCTGTGGGCTCCATTGCAAAAACATAGACCTCGGCGTCGCCAAGGCTGTGAGCATGGGAAAGGTGCACAGCGGCGAACGCTTTAGCGGGATTTGTGAATCGCCCCGCAAGTTGTCCTGTTAACTCGGCGATGCACATAGTGTAGCCAAACTCGCCAGCGCGTGCAGCGCGGGATCTGCGAAGATCAGGGTTTTGTGTTCTGGCTCAAGCTCCGTTTCATGGCCCGCCTGTTTTTCATGCTGTCCCGCTGGCCCCTGGCCGTGCTGCACCCCCTGGGCAGCCTGCTGGGCTGGCTGGCTTACCTTCTGTCGCCCTCGTACCGGCGGCGCCTGAACGCCCACGCACGCCAGGCCGGCCTGAGCCGCAGGCAGCGCTGGCAGGCCGTGGCGCACGCCGGCAAGATGGTCAGCGAATCGCCGCGCCTGTGGGGCCGCCCACGTGACCTGCCCCTGGGCGACAGCGTGCGCTGGGTGCGCCCAGAGGTGGTGGACGCCGCCCTGGCCGAAGGCCACGGCCTGCTGCTGCTCACGCCCCACCTGGGCTGCTTCGAGATCACGGCCCAGGCCTACGCCGAACGCTTTGGCGCGCACAAGCCCGTCACGGCGCTGTACCGCCCGGCCAAGCAGGCCTGGCTGGCCGAACTGATGAAAAACGCCCGCAACCGCCCCGGCATGCTCACCAGCCCGGCCACCCTGTCGGGCGTGCGCCAGATGCTGCGCGCCCTCAAGAAAGGCGAGACCGTTGGCCTGCTGCCCGATCAGGTCCCGCCCGAGGGCATGGGCGTGTGGGCGCCGTTTTTTGGCCGCCCGGCCTACACGATGACGATGGCGGCCAAGCTGGTGGCCCAGACCGGCTGCGCGGTGGTGCTGCTGCGCGGCGAGCGCCTGGGTTGGCGGGCCCGCCGGCACCACCGCTGCGACTACATCGTGCACGCCGACCGTGTGGCCGCTGACCTTGAGCAAGTGCTCGCCGGGGGTGATGCGGCACAATCCGCCGCCACCGTGAACCGGTTGATGGAAGAGATGATCATGCAAGCACCCGAGCAGTACCTGTGGGGATACAACCGCTACAAGGGCCCGCGCGCCGAGATCCTGACCTCGGCCACCGGCACCGAGGGCCAGCCATGAAGGAGATGGGACTGCGCCTGGCCCTGGGCCTGCTGTGGCTGCTGCACTGGCTGCCCCTGCCCTGGCTGGCAGCCCTCGCCCACCGCCTGGGTGGTGGGCTCTATCACGTGGCGGGTTCGCGCCGCAAGGTGGGCCTGCGCAACCTGGAACTGTGCTTTCCCGACATGCCTGCCGCCGAGCGCGAAGCCCTGCTGAAACAGCACTTTCGGTGGCTGACCCAGAGCCTGCTCGACCGCGCCGTGCTGTGGTGGGCCTCACCCGAGCGCATCAAAAGCCTGATCCAGGTCGAAGGCGACATCGACCTGGCCGAGCGCGTGTACCAGACCGAAGGCCGCGCCACCATGTGGCTGTGTCCGCATTTCGTCGGCCTGGATGTGGCCGGTGCGACCATCTTGCTGTGCCAGGCCCGCCCCGGCGCCTCCATCTACCAGGCGCAAAGCCACCCCTTGATGGACAAGCTGATGAAGCGCGGCCGTCTGCGCTTTGGCGACGCCCAGATCTTCCCGCGCAGCGATTCGGTCAAACCCCTGCTGCGCGCCATCAAGGAAGGTCGGGGCTTTTTCAACCTGCCCGACATGGACTTCGGCAGCAAAGATGCCGCCTTCGTGCCCTTCTTCGGCGTGCCGGCGGCCACGCTGCTGGCGCCCTCGCGCATGGCCCGCATGCTCAACATGGTGGTGCAACCCGTGATCACCGAACTGCTGCCGGGTGGTCAGGGCTGGCGGGTGCGCTTCCTGCCAGCCTTGCACGACTTCCCCACGGCCGACGCCGAGGCCGATGCCGCGCACATGAACCGCTTCATCGAGCACGAAATTCTCAAGCAACCTGCGCAATATTTGTGGGTTCACCGTCGTTTCAAGACGCGCCCCCCAGGTCAATCGCGTTTTTATTGACCCGACCGGGGTGATTCTGCGTCGATACTCAAGGCCGTCCATTTCGGGACCGCACAAAAGGCGTCCTGTTATCTGCTTGAGGAGTGTCGGCACATGAACTTGATCACCTGGTTGCGGAGATTCTCCATCCGCTCCCGCCTCATCACCTGCATGGTCCTGGTGGTGGGCATTGGCTCCATCGTCGGCTCCGGCATGAGCTGGCAGCTGTGGTCTCTCAAGGGTGAATTCGACGCCTTCACCCAGCAGGAATTCGCCGCCGTGCAACGCATGGGCAAGCTGGCCCTGAACCTGTCGGCCTTGCGCGGCCATGAAAAGGCCGCCATCATCAATGCGGGCGACTCGGTCTCGGCCGAGGCCGAGTTCAAGGCCTGGCAAGCGGCGCTGACAGCGACCGATCAGGCCACCCAGGCCCTGCAGGAAGCGGCCCCCAGCGAAGCCATCGCAGCCCAGATTCAGGCCCTGCGCCCCAAGCTGGCCAGCTATGGCCAGGCCCTGACGCCCACGCTGCAGATGGTGACCGACCTGTCCATCACCTCGTCGGCCGAGGCCTATCAGGGCAGCGAGTCGGCCCGCGCCGAAGCCGACGCCATCGAGCGTCAGGTCAACACCCTCAACGACAGCATCACCGAGCTGGCCGAAGCGCGTCGCATCAAGGCGGCCGATGGCGTGGTCCACACCATCGCCCTGCTGTGGGGCCTGCTGCTGTCGCCGGGCTTCATCTTCCTGCCCTTGATGGCGCTGACCATCTTGTCGATCACGCGCCCGCTGCGCCGTGCGGAGGACATCACCCAGGCCATCGCCCATGGCGACCTGACGCATGACATCGAGCCGCGCGGCCAGGACGAGATCACCCACCTGATGGTCTCGATGAAGCAGATGCAGGACGGCCTGCGCGAGATGGTGGCCTCGGTGCGTGAATCGTCGGAGAGCATGTTGACGGCCAGCACCCAGATTGCCGCCGGCAACCAGGACCTGTCCAGCCGCACCGAGCAGACGGCGTCCAACCTGCAGTCCACCTCCTCGGCCATGGACGAGCTGAGCAAGACGGTGGAGAACTCCGCCGACTCCGCCCATGTGGCCAACGAGTTGTCCAGCGCCGCCAGCCAGCGCGCCGTCGCCGGCGGCGAGGTGGTGGAAAGCGTGGTCACGCAGATGGCCGACATCAGCCAGGCCTCGCGTCAGATTGGCGACATCATCGGCGTGATCGACGGCATCGCCTTCCAGACCAACATCCTGGCCTTGAACGCGGCCGTGGAAGCCGCCCGGGCCGGAGAGCAGGGCCGGGGCTTTGCCGTGGTGGCGGGCGAGGTGCGCTCGCTGGCGCAACGCAGCGCCGAGGCCGCCCGCGAGATCAAGGGCCTGATCGGCAAGTCGACCGAGCGGGTCGAGATGGGTTCGCAGAAGGTGCGTGAAGCCGGTGCTGTCATGACCGAGATCGTGGACGCCATCCAGCGCGTGACCCATGCCATGGGCGAGATCGCCGAAGCCACGCGCCAGCAGTCGATGGGCATCGGCCACGTCAGCCTGTCCATCAACCAGCTCGACCAGATGACCCAGCAGAATGCCGCCCTGGTCGAGGAGTCGGCCGCCGCCGCCGACAGCCTGCGTCAGCAGGCCATCGAGTTGTCGCGCACGGTACAGCGCTTTCACATCGAAGTCAGCGCCAACGCGGCCATTCAGGCCTGAGCCCAGCCGGGGCGACGCGATCACGGCATACTGCGCCGATGTCTCGACGTTCCTGGTGGGTGATGTTCTCCGTGCTCGGCGCCAGCGCCGTGCTGCTGCCGGCCGCGGCCCTGTGGTTGGCCGCGCAGGCACTGCAGCCCCAGCCCATTGCCGCACCCGGCGCCCCGCTCGCCATCAGCGATCTGAATGCGGCCCGGCGCCTCATCAGCCGCGAGGTGCTGAGCCAGGCCTTCCAGGGCGAGCCCCTGACACTGGCGCTGACCGCCTCCCAGGCCCAGGCCCTCACCCAGGACATGGGCGCGCGCGTGCTGCACGCACCCTCGTCCTTGCACCTGTCCGAGCAGCAAGCCGACCTCGCGGTGAGCCTGCCCATCCGCCAGACACCCTTGCGCGCACTGCACCCCCTGGGTGACTGGTTGAATGTGCGGGTGCGCCTGAGCGCCCCGCCCCGCGGCGCCCCCGTCCTGCAGGCCGTGCAGGTGGGCGAGTTGAAGGTGCCGCCTGCGCTGGCCCTGTGGGCGGCGCAGCGCATCGCGGAAGCACGCGGGCTGCGTTCGATGGCCGAACTCGGCTTGGCGGCCATCGAGACCGTGCAGCTGAGCCCGACCCAGGTCTCGGCCACGGTGCGCTGGCGGGCCGAGCTGAGTGCCCAGGCCTCGGCCCTGCTGGTGCCCCCCGAGATGATCGAGGCCCTGTCCCGTGCCCACCACCAACTGGCGCAGCAACTGCGCCCGGCTGCCGCACAGCCCCCCGCCACGCCCTTGCACTGGCACCGCCCCCTGAGCGAGCTCTTGCCGCCCCTGATGGCCGCGGCCCAGCAACGCAGCCTGGCGCTCGCCTTCACCGCCTCGGCCCCGCGCCTGCACGACGAGGCCGCACGGGACAACCGCGCCGCCTTGCTGGTGCTGGGCCTGTACGTCAACCGCGTCTCGCTCGCCACGCTGGTGCCGGCGGCACGCGACTGGCCGGCCCTGCCCGTGCGGCCTGTGACCCTGCAGGGCCGGGAAGACTGGGCCCAGCATTACCTCACCTCGGCCGCCCTGGCCACCGACCTGGGTGGGCGCCTGTCCGACCTGATCGGCATGTACAAGGAACTGCTGGACGCCTCACCCCAGGGCCGCGGCAGTGGCTTCAGTTTCAACGACATCGCGGCCGACAAGGCGGGCGTGCGCCTGGGGCGCATCGCGGTGCAGCAACCCCAGGCCCTGCAGGCCCGGATGGCCGAGGTCCAGGCCGACACCGACCTGCTGCCCGATGTGCGCGACCTGCCCGAGTTCCTCACCGCCGCCCAACTGCAACAGCGCTATGGCGGCATCGACGCCCCTGCCTACCGGGCCGTGATGCAGGACATCGACCGTCGCATTGCACAAACCCCGGCCTTGCGCTGACAAGACGGGCGCGGGCGGCGGATAATCGACCGCATGAAGCTGCCCTTCACCAAAATGCATGGCGCCGGCAACGACTTCGTTGTGCTCGACGCCACCCGCGCGCCCCTGGCCCTGAGCCCGGCGCAATACCGTTTCCTGGCCGACCGCCGTTTCGGCATCGGCGCCGACCAGATCCTGATCGTCGAACCCGGCGATCCGGCGCGCGGCACCGACTTCACCTACCGGATCATGAACGCCGATGGCGGTGAGGTCGAGCAGTGCGGCAACGGTGCACGCTGCTTTGCCCGCTACGTCCACGACAAGGGCCTGACCACCCGGACCACGATCCGCGTCCAGACCATGAAGACGGTGATCGAGCCCCGCCTGCAACTGGACGGCCGCGTCACCGTGGACATGGGCGCGCCCTTCCTGGTCCCGGCGGAGGTCCCCTTCGACACCACCGGCCTGAGCCCGCGCCTGGAGTTCGGTGCGGAGCTCTGGCCCGTGGCCCTGGCCAACCACCCGGTCGAGCTGGCCGTCGTCTCCATGGGCAACCCGCACGCCGTGATGCGCGTGGACAACGTCGCCCAGGCCCCGGTCGACGAACTGGGTCCGCAGATCGAAAGCCACCCGCGCTTCCCGCGCCGCGTCAACGCCGGCTTCATGGAAGTCGTCAGCCGCGGCCACATCCGCCTGCGCGTCTACGAGCGCGGCACGGGCGAGACCCTGGCCTGCGGCTCGGGCGCCTGTGCGGCCGTGGTCGCGGGCATCCGCCTGGGCTGGCTGGACACCACCGTGGACGTGGACATGCCCGGCGGGCGGCTGACCATCAGCTGGGCCGGCCCCGGCTCCCCGGTGTTGATGACCGGCCCCGCCACCACCGTGTTCGACGGCGTGATCGACATCCCTGAACTGTGAGCATCCCTGACATGACCTTGCAAGGCATCACCGAAGACGAGATCGCCAACTACCTCGTGCACACCCCGGCTTTTTTTGAGCGCAACGCCGGCTTGCTGTCCAGCATCCAGCTCACCAGCCCACACGGCCAGCGCGCCGTCTCGCTGCAAGAGCGCCAGATGGAGATGCTGCGCGACAAGATCCGCGGTCTGGAAAAGCGCATCATGGAAATGATCCGCCACAGCCAGGACAACGAGGCCATTGCCGAGCGGCTGCACCGCTGGGTGCACGCCGTGCTGCTCGCCCATGACCCCGCCACCCTGGCCGACGTGATGCTCGACCAGCTGCGCGACCTCTTCCTGATCCCGCAAGCGGGCGTGCGCATCTGGGGCACCGAGGCCCACCCGCTGCGCAGCGAGCTGGGCACCCTGGCCTGCGCCCAGACCGTCAGCGACGACGCCCGCAGCTTTGCCGCCAGCCTGAACCAGCCCTATTGCGGCCTCAACGCCGGCTTCGAGGCCTGCAAGTGGCTGGCCGACAGCGCCAGCATCACCTCGCTGGCCCTGATCCCGTTGCACCACGAAGGCACCTGTTTCGGCCTGCTGGTGCTGGGCTCACCCGACGCCACCCGCTACAGCGCCGAGATGGGCGTGGACTTCCTCGTCCAGGTGGGCGACGTCGCCAGCGCCGCCCTGGCGCGCCTGCTGGACTGAGCTGCGGCACGGCAGCGGACAACCTGCACACCGGTCCCTTGGCCCTGTCCCATGTCCGCGCCTGACCCCGCTCGCGCCCCTGCCTCCGAGCCCGCGGCAGCGGAGGCTCCGCCGGCGCTGCCGCCCCTCATCGTCCGCCACCTCGACCACCTGCGCATCCAGCGCCGGCTGGCCGAACGCACGCTGGCGATGTACGGCGACGCCTTCCGGCGCCTGGACGTCTTTTGCGCCAACGAGGGACTTGACCTCACCGCCGTGCGCCCCCACCACGTGCGTGGCTGGACCGCCCGCCTGCACGCACAAGGGCTGGGGCCGCGCAGCATCGCCATCACCCTGGCGGGCTGGCGCGGGCTGTATAAATGGCTGGGCCGTGAGGGCCTGGTGCGCCTGAACCCGGTCGAGGGCGTCAAACCGCCCAAGGCCCCCAAGCCCCTGCCCAAGGCCCTGCCTGTCGACCAAGCGGTGGCGCTGGCGTCCCACCAGCCTGCCAACCCCAGCGACACGGCCGCCTCGCCCGCCGCCGCCACCCGGGCCGCCCGTGAAGGGCCCTGGCTGCAGGCACGCGACCACGCCATGATCGAGCTGCTCTACAGCAGCGGCCTGCGCAGCGCCGAACTGCTGGGTCTGGACGTGCAGGCCGGCCCGCACGCCGCCGGCTGGATCGACCTGCCCGGTGGCGAAGCTCATGTGCTGGGCAAAGGCAGCAAGCGCCGCACCGTGCCCGTCGGCCGCGCCGCCCTGAGCGCCTTGCGCCACTGGCTGGACCTGCGCGGCGCCCTCACGCCCCCGAAGGACGACGCCCTCTTCCTCAGCCGCCTGGGCACCCGCCTGACCCCGGTGCAGTTGCGCAACCGGCTCAAGCAACTGGCGCAGCAAGCCGGCCTGCCCACCCATGTGCACCCGCACATGCTGCGCCACAGCTTTGCCAGCCACCTGCTGCAGTCCAGCGGCGACCTGCGCGCCGTGCAGGAACTGCTGGGCCATGCCCACATCAGCACCACCCAGGTCTACACCAAGCTCGACTTCCAGCACCTGGCCAAGGTGTACGACGCTGCACATCCGCGGGCACGCCGGAAAGACTGAGCCCCCCCCCCCGATCGAGGGGGTGCGACCCCAATATTTCCGCAAATGCGAATCGTTTGCCAGAAATGTCATGGGAAATGGGACGCTGTCCGCCACACGTCAATTGAAAACGGACATAATTTATTGTCAAATTTAGGAGTGTGTCGCGTCATGGTCACCAAAGCAGCCCGCAAACCCGTGTGGGACTTCCGCCGAGGCGTCGCCACCGCCCGGGTCCTCGTCCAGTTGGGTCTGGACCGCGGCCTGAACCTGGACACCCTGCTGCGCCACACCGGCATCGCCCCCGCGCTGCTGGACGACCCCCAAGGCGAGATCGATGCCACGCAGGAAATCCAGCTGATCCGCAACCTGCAGGCCGAGCTGCCCCAGGTCGAGACCCTGGGCCTGGAAGCCGGCACGCGCTACCACGTCACCACCTACGGCCTGTGGGGCTACGCCGTGCTGAGCAGCCCGACCCTGGGCAGCGCCTTCGGCATGGCCGCGCGCATGCTCAACCAGACTTTCTCGCTGAGCACCAACGAGGTCGAGCAACTCGGTGACCAGGTCATGATCAGCTACCAGGCCGAGCACCTGCCCCCGGACATCCGCCAGTTCGTGCTCGACCGGGACCGTGCAGCCGCCGTCACCCTGCAGCGCGAAATCCTCGGCCAACTCATGCCCTATCGCGCCATGCTGCTGCGCCGACCGGAGCCCTCGCCCCAGATGGTCGAGGCCTACACTCAGCTGTTTGGCGTGCGCCCCCTGTTCGGTCAACCGCAAGACCGCAGCCTGTTCGATGCCAGCCTGATGCACCAGCCCCTGCCGCAGGCCAACGCCCACACCAAGCGCTTGTGCGAGGACATGCTCAAGAAGCTGATCGATGCGCGCAGCCAGCGCACCGGCGTGGCCGCCACCGTGCGCGACCGCCTGCTGCGCAACCCGGGCCAGATCCCCGACATGGAGGAGGTGGCCGCCGAGATGCGCATGACCTCGCGCACCCTGCGCCGCCACCTGACCGCCGAAGGCGCCACCTTCCGCGGTCTGCTCGAAGAGGTGCGCTCGACGCTGACCGAGGAGCTGATGGGCGGTGCCAACCTCACCCACGGCGAAATCGCCGAACGTTTGGGCTACGCCGACGTCACCACCTTCATCGAAGCCTTCCGCCGCTGGAAGGGCGTGCCACCCAGCGAATACCGTCGTGCCAGCGGTTTGACCAACCACCACCCGCGCCTGAGCCGCCGCCGCTTCATCCCCCGCTGAGCGCACGGCGTCGCGGTCGGACCCAACTCAGGGCATCTGCGCTTCACGACAAGGTGCGAATGCCCCTAGACTGATGTCGCCGCCATCTCCGAGTGTGTCATGACCATCGATCCGCAACTGCGCAACCTCAACATCGACCTGCCCGCTTGTCCGGGCACCCTGGTCAAGCTGTCCCTGTTGATGGCCGATGAGAACTGCGCCATCGACCCGCTGGCCACCCTGATCGAAACCGACATGGCCCTGGCCTCGGCGGTGGTGCGCACGGTCAACTCGGCCCTGTTCGGGCTGCTCAAACGGGTCGAGACCGTGCACGAGGCGGTGCGCTATCTGGGCATGTCCCAGGTCGCGGGCCTCACCTACGAGATCGGCCTGCGCGGTGCCTTCCCCCCCAGCCCCTCGCTGCAAAGCATCTGGGACCGTGCCGGGGTGCGTGGCCTGGCCATGGGCCGCATCGCCCGCCAGCTTGATGTCGACCCCTGGCAAGCACACACCTCCGGGCTGTTTGCCGAAAGCGGCCGCGCCGTCCTCTACGCTCACGACCGCGAGCGCTACGTCGCCCTGGAGCAGCAGGCCAGCGACGAGACCCAGTTGTGCGCCAGTGAGGTCGAGACCTTCGGCGTGAGCCACTCGGCCTTGGGCGCCGCCCTGTGCCAGTCCTGGGGCCTGTCACGCGAGGTCACCGACAGCGTGCGCGCCCGCACCAACAGCCCCGGCCAGTGGACCCAGGAGCGTCCCACCGTCCAGAAGCTGCTGGCCATTGGTCACGCGGTCGACCAGTTGCTGCTCAACCCCGCCACCACTGGTGACCCTGAAGCCGTCTGGGCCGACATGGAGCCCCTGGCCCACCAGGTCGGCCTGCACTTCCAGGCCTTCCAGCTGGCCACCATGCGGGTGTGCGAGCGGCTCAACGTCAACGAGCGGCACACCTGAGGCGGGTGAGCACGGGCCTCAACACCAGACCGCAGGGGATGCATTCCGTTACACGGTGCCCCCCGTTTGCTTGATTGACAGGCCTTCCCGGGCCTCACACGATGGCGACTCCTCATACAAAATCAAGGAGTTGCCATGTCCGACATGGTTCGCATGGGGCTGCGCCCCGCTTCGCTCGCGCTCGCGGCTGCCCTGTGCTTTGGTTCCAGCGCGCAGGCCGCCGTTGATCCCCTGGTGGCCCAGGCCTCTCTGACGCTGAGTGGCCTGAGCTTCCAGCTGATCGACCTCACGCCCGGTGACGGCATCGCCCCCAGCCTGACTTTCCAGACCGAAGGCGTGATCGACTCGTGGAACTCGGTGTACGACGAGGCCAGCGACAGTTGGCTGCACAGCGGCCCCACGTACAGCAACAGCCTGCTGCCCAGCACCCCGGTGAACTACACCTCCCCGGATGGTCTGAGCACCGTCACGAGCACCGCCAACAGCGTCACATTGCAAAGCCAACTGCCGCTGTCGCAGATCCTGCCGCCGTTGAACCCGCCCGATGGCTCCGGGACAGGTGATTACGTCTACAACGGGATAGGAAGCAACACCGATCTCGCAGTGGGTGCGCCCTACCCTGGCGAGTATCAGTCCTTCACCTTGGGTGCCGGCACCGGTCTGGTGCTGCGAGGCACACTCTCCAGGCACATCACGTTGGACAGCGGGGCCATTCAAAGTGCCATGGAGGCCAACGGATATGACACCTGGTCATTAACCGGGGGCGGCGGCGGTGGTGCCACTTTCATGATGGCAGCACAGTCCAGCGAGTGGTTCGATGCCGAGGGCAACTACACTGGTGGCTCACTGCTGCAGGCTAACCAACTGGAGCTTTTCGATTCACGCTCTATGGAGCACGGCGCGGGCCTTGACAACACCATGTTGCTTCTGGATGGTGCGCAAGACTTCGAGTTCACGGTCGTCAACTTCGGTGACAGCAACCTGACCGGCTTGATCGCACTGCAACTGACCGTCGGCAGCGATCTCTCCCTGTACGCCCAGCGCTTCAGCGAGATCACGCCCCCCATCGACATCCCCGCCATCCCCGAACCCTCCACCTACGCCCTGATGGGCCTGGGCCTGGTCGGCATCGCGGCCGTTGCGCGCCGTCGCCGTCACGTGTCC
>Ga0209066_10006389_pt1 | contig 12040 bp, 11 predicted proteins | sample All_14_2_FD_187198 | JGI IMG/M metagenome (GOLD analysis project Ga0209066, IMG submission 187198) | Freshwater microbial communities in response to fracking from Pennsylvania, USA - Allegheny Zone_MetaG_DW_15 (SPAdes) (version 2) ...
CGCGTTTGGAAACCAGATTCACGAGCACCGGCACGCTGGGAACCCGGACTCTCGCCTTCTCAATCAGTTCAACATTCACAGAAATGCCTCCAATGGTTAAACAAGACAGTATAGACCGTTCCTTCCCGGCGGTCAATGTGGAGTTTTCAAGCGGGGGTTCGCGTTTGTTATTGGGGGGCATTTGGCCGCCTTTGTCCAGCCCGAAGCGCGTCGAGGACGGCGCTTGCCAGCAGGGGAACAATGGTGATAAAGTTCGGGCATTGCGGCGGCCTTTGTATGTTTTGCCCGGGTGTCCTCGGTGGAAACAGGCGTGAGGTTTTGCAAGGAGAGGTCGCGATCCAGCCGATGACAGATACTCAGAAGTTCGACGAAGCGGCGCTCGTCTTGATTGGCGAGGGCAGCCGTAGACGATGCTATCAGATCCCCGGTGAGCTGTTTTGCGTCAAGTTCTACCGTCTCCCATCGGAGTACACGCACAAAACGACGTGGGGTGTGCGGCTGCATATCTGGCTCTCCCGCTTCGTCGCCCGCCGCAATGCCAACTGCCAAGAGTGGCGGTATCATCAGGCGTTGAGAACCCGTTTGCCGCCGGAGCTGTTTGCGGCTTTTCCCGATATGATCGAGCCGGTTTATTCGCGTGTGCGGGGGTGGGGCATTGTCGAGAGCCTGATCCAGAACGCGGACGGCTCGCCGATCAAACGTGTGATTGCCGAGATGGGGAGGGTGTCAGACGCTCGGCTGCGGCTTAGTCTCTACGAGGCGGCCGAACGCCTCTTTGCGCAGCTCGCCGAGCACGCGGTCTGTTTTTACGATCCGCCTAACGTGATGGTTCAATGGACGGGGCCGGACACGTTCCGTTTGCGGATCGTGGATTTCGAGCCACAAGGACGGGCTTTGGTGCCGGGGCTCTCGGCCATCAGGCCCTATGTCCGGTGTAAGGTGCGTCGCCGGTGCGCGAGGTATCTCAAGCGGTTGCGGGAAACGTATTCTATAGGCGCGGCCGATGGGCCGCGATGCGGGGCGATGACGGCCTAGCGAGAGGCCGAAGGAACTTCCGATGAAACAGATCATATGCATGAAGTGGGGAAAACTTTACTCGGAAGACTATGTCAACCGGTTGTACAGGATGATCGCGCGCAACATCACGCCGCCTTTTAAAATGTATTGCCTGACGGATGATCCTTCCGGGATCCTGCCGGAGGTCGAGATACGTGACTGCCCTTCGGTCGATATCCCGTCCCCGATGTGCAGAGGGGGATGGCGCAAGGTCTCGCTCTGGGCACCGCAGGTGGCCGGCCTTTCGGGCGAGGTGCTGTTCCTCGACCTCGACATCATCATCACCGGGTCGCTGGACGATTTCTTCACCTATGAGGGCCAGTCGGATTACATGGTGATGAAGAACTACACGACGATGAGCCGCCGGATCGGCAACACCTCGGTTTTCCGCTTTAAGGTCGGCTCGCATCCCGACGTGCTGGAGAGCCTGCTGGCGAACCCGTTGGAAATGCGGAGGCGGTACAGCAATTCGCAGACCTTCATTTCGAACACGATCGCGAGCATGGATTTCTGGCCCGACGGCTGGATTAAGCAGTTCAAGGTGCACTGCCTGCACCCGTGGCCGTTCCGGCTCTTCATGCAGCCCCGGCAGTTCAAGGACGCGAAGATCGTGGTCTGCACCGGCCACCCCACGCCAGACGAGCTGATGACCGGCACGTGGAAGGCGCCGTGGTACAAGAAGATCTACAAGAGCGTCCCGCCCGTGAAGTGGGTGCAGGACGCGTGGCGGTAGGGGCTACCGGTACACGTTGTCCGCCCACTCGTACGCTTCCGAATAGGGTTCGTTCAGCAACGTCTCGACCATGAATTTGAGCGTGCGCGCGCCGCTGAAGAGCCGGTGGTATTTCGCCCGGCCGGCGGCGGCTACGGCGCGCCGCTCGTCGTCGTGAGCCTGGTAATAGAGGATCTTCTCCTGCAAGTCCCCGAGGTCGTGGAAGAAGGCGGCTTCGCGGTCACTGAAGAATTTCTGCATGTTGCCCCGGTCGCTCAGAAACGTCAGCAAGCCGTTGCCCATCAGGTGCGCGATCCGGTCTGACGAGTAGAGCGGCCACTCCTCTTTGCGGTTGAGGTTGAGCGCCATCTTGCTTTCGGCCAGGGTCTTTTCGTAGTTCGCGCCCCAGACCGGCGGGTTGCCGAACATGCCGAAGATGTCGAAGCGCAGCTTGCCTTTGAGCCCGTTCTCCAAGGTGCGCAGGAAATCGTTGCGGTCGTCGCCCGCGATCTCCTTGCCGCAGAAGAGCAAGTCGCGCGCGAATCCGGTCTTCTGCGAGTTGTCCTCGATCTCCATCGAGGGGTCGGAGGGGTTGGGCATGTAGGCCACGACGTTCTTGCCGGTGCAGAACTGTTTCAGCGGCTCGCCGCCGGTCGTCACGAAGATGGCGTCGGTGGAGTACATGCGCTCGCGGATCTGCTGGATGTGCCAGTCCATCCAGATGGGGTCGATGTTGAAGTGCGCCATGCGGATGTTGGGCAGGGCCGCGCGGATCTCGTCGAGCGCCCAGTTCCGGATGTAGTCGCAGTGTGCGATGAACAGGATGTCCGGCCTGAAGTTTTTTGCCGTCTGGATCAGCTTCTTGTTGGCCAGGTGCCCGCCGAATTTGCGGATCCCTAACGGGGCAAGGTAGCGGGCGATGTCGCGGTCGCTGAACTCCGCCAGCCGGTAGTTGTTGCGGATGGCGCCGCAGACCAGCTTCCGGCCGGGCCCCATTTTCAGGTTGCCATACTGGCGGAGCTGCATGTTGTCGACGAGTAGGATGCGCATGGCGGTCAGTGTTCCTGTTCCGTAAACCTTAAGGATTCCAGTGCCGTGTGATCCACGGGGCTGGGGCGGAGTGCTGATGGAGCCGCGTGCCCCGGTAGCCCGTCACCGCTTCATCGGGATTGGGTCTGCCGTGGAAGGCGAGAACCTTCGTGCCGGCCGGCAGGACGGGCGTCATCCACAGGTTGAGCGGGAAGGCCCACATGCTGTGGCGCTTGAAGCTCCTGACCCAGGTGTCGGGCCACCAGTGATGCTCGCGCATCGCGTACGTCAGGAAGGCCTGCTCCGTGCGGAACTGAGACTGGTCGATCGCCCGGCTCATCTCGCGCAGGAAGGTGTCGCAGATGTACTGGGACTGTCCGGCCTCGAACCGGAAAAGCGACGAGTTGCCGATGTCGGGCGCTTTGCGGAAGAGCGTCTTCCGCCACTCGAGCCAGTTGTGGATAATGCAGTTCTTGCCCGGCAGATAGTCGAAGAAGCAGTCGATGTCATCGGTGATCGCGATGTCGAGGTCGCAGAACAACGTGGGCCCCTTGAGATTGGCGAAGCCGTCTGCCGTGACGAGCAGTTTGAGAAACACGTTCGGCCACTTGACCGGCATGCCCGGGTTGGGCGGAATGGGCGCGGTCTCTATGCCCTCGTTCAGCCCCGTCGCGTCCTCTGTCACGCAGACGAAACGGAACGGCCGGTGCAGGTGTCGCTTGACGCCCGCATAGAGCGCGTTCGCGTAGTGGGGGCCATAACGTGTGCCCCATTTCAGGCAGATGATATTGACCGGTGAGTCCTTGTTTTCCATACGCTTTTTGTGTTGGCAACCTGTGTTGTTCCGTCCCGCCTGTCAGCCTGAGAATGTGGCATTAGAATAGACACGTTCGCCCGCCGCGTCAAGAACCGAGGCGCGCCGATGCGGAAATGACGGGGCGCATCCGTTTCACTGACTTGTTCCGGGAATGTACGGAACTTGTCCGCAAGCGCGCCCCCGGCAGAGCATCCCTGGACGCTTTGTCGCACATCCGCATGTAACCGAAGAGCAGTCAGTGAAACGGATGCGCACGAAACGACGCTTCGACGGACCGCGGAGTTGATTCGCCGCCGGGCCTGCGGTATCATTCCCGCCTCACCGGTCAGAGGTTTCGGATATGCTGGAGGAGGTCGCGTGCGAGCGTTCAAAAGGTGGTTCCGCCGTTGGAAGTCCTTCCGGGCCGCGCAGCCGCAGCTTGCGGTTTGCCGGCCGGAGGTGGAGCGGGTTTTCGGCGGGCCGGTGACTTGGCGCCAGACCGGGGGGTGTGGACGCGACGTGGTCTGTCTGGTCGCGCGCGGGAACCGCCCGGTCGGCGTTCTCCGCCTCACGTCGTCCGAGGGCAAAGCCCCTGTCCCCGCTGGGCGCGGGGGACTGCCCTTTGTCGCGCTTTCGGCCGCGGCGAAGATCGAGCGGGAGTGGCAGGCCTATGCCGCGGGGCATCCGCACGGGCTGACGCCGCAGCCGCTGTGGCGCAACAGCACTGCCTTGCTCTGCGCGTATGTGGAGGGCGCGCCCCTGAAGCGTGAGGCCGAGGAGGGGCGCGCTGCGTACCTTGCGCTGGCGACCGAGGCGCTCCCGCACATCGCCCGGCTTCACCGGGCCGGGCTGACCCATATGGACATGAGCCTGTCGAACATTCTCTGCGGCGCGTCGCGGCGCCACCTGTTTGTGGATTTCGAGTACGGCCCCGCAGAGGGGCTGACGGTCGACCAGCAGTGTCTTTACGACTACCTGCGCCTGTTGGAAAGCATCTGGAAGTACCTCGCGCCCGACGCGCGCGGAACAGTGGCGGCCACGTGGGGCGAGACGTTCCGCGCCTGTGCGCCTGCGTCGGTCCGGTCTGCCGATCTGACGCCGCTCCGTCCGGCGCTCGGGCGCATTCTGGCCGCGCCGGAACTTCAGGACTTTTTCGCCGCGCTCGCCTCGGTTTAGGGGGCGGGGTCGAAGGTGACAATGCCGCCTCTTTGGCGCAGGCCGTCGCGGATTTCTTCGGCGCGGGCGTACAGGGCGCGCTCTTCTTCAGGGGAGAAGAACAGGTTCAGGTGGCCGATCGCTTCCGCCTCGTTGTCGGTGGAGTGCATCGCGTTGTGCTTGCGGTAGAGCCCGCCTTGGCTGACGATCCGCTCGCGCAGCTCGCGCTTGAAGAACTGCCGGCTGTTGAAAACCAGGCTGTGCTGGGCCTCGCGCTCCGCGCGCGGGCGCCAGACCGGATCGGGATCAAACACCACGACGGCAACCACCGGCCAGCCGCCCCAGCGCCATTTGTTGCCGCGCATGTAGCGGGCTTTCTTCAACCGCGTGAGCCAGGGGATGTCCTTGACGGCAAGCATCTGGTAGTGCTTGGCGGTCTCGTCGAGCAGGACCTGCCTGAATCCGTGGCGGACGACCGTCGCGCGCAACACGAACAGGTTGATTTCGCCCGGCCGCTCCATGGCCAAGAACAGGGCGTAGAACCGGCTCTTGAAAAGACGTTTGAACTGCTCTTGCAGGTAGGCCGCCAGCCGGTCCTGGTCGATGCCGTACCCCCGTGAGGTCAGCAGGCGGTGCATGTCGAGCAGCGACAGGTCGTGCGGCTGGCCGAGACGCTCGGCGGGCGTTTTCAGGAGCGCGTGCCAGGCGCTTTCGCGCAAGGCGGCGGAGTTGAGCGCGTCCGCTCCGCTCTCTTCGGCCAGATGATAGGCCACGTGATAGAGCAGGGCGTCGAAGAGGTCGCGGTCACACGGCACGGCGACCGCGTCATGGCGCCGCACGCGATTCTCGAGGATCGCGCGCGCGAGGTTTTCCGGAAAGAACGCGTTGCCGGCGAAGTCCGCGCCTTGCCCTGCGCCCGCGCTGTAGACGTTGCAGGCGCGGCCCAGCAGATTGGAAGCGCGGTGTCCGTGTCGGGCGACGGCGGCTATGGCCCGGTCTTCCACCAGAAGGGTGAGGGGAACCTTCCGGGTTTGCCTGGCACGGCCATTCTCAAGCTCGCCTTCCCACAAGACGGCATACCGGAACTGGTTTTCATCAAGCCAAGCGAAGAAAGAGTGCGGATCTCTGACGTACACGTTCATCGGTCGCCCTGTTGTCTCATCTGGTTCAAGGCAGTCCTTGAACGTTCTGTGTTTTCGAGAAGCCAATATCCTTTTAAAGCGAGCAAAACGCCAAAAGTATAGGATACCGCTCTGTTGCGCACAAGAGGGAACGGAATGGGGCGATTACCGATTGCCGGGAGAATGGGTCTGGCCGCTTGAATGCGCGGTCGCGATTATGCTAAGGTACGCTTACCTATGAGCGTGAACCCGGTGCACGGCGACGAAAATGCGCAGCCACCTTTGCTTTGTGCGGCAGAGGCGTGTACCGGCTGTTCTGCGTGCGGCGCCATCTGTCCGGGATCCTGCATCGCCCTGCTGCCCGACAGCGAAGGGTTCCAGCGGCCGCACGTGGATCCTGCGCGGTGCCGCCGCTGCGGGCTCTGCGCCAAGGTTTGCCCGGCGCTCCGGCCCGATGTTCCGCCCCGCATCCCCCTCGCTGTTTATGCCGCTCAGAACACCTGCGCTGCCGTGAGAGAGGCGAGCTCGTCGGGCGGGGTCTTCTCGCTTTTGGCCGCGCGCGTCTTGGAGCGGGGCGGCGTCGTTTTCGGAGCGGGCTACGACGCAACGTTCCGCGTCCTTCATGAGGGCGTGGAGGATGTGGCCGGCCTTGCGCGCCTGCGCGGGTCGAAGTATGTGCAGAGCGACATGAACGACGCTTTCCGGCGCGTGCGGTCGCAGCTTGATGCCGGGCGGCAGGTTCTCTTCTCCGGCTCGCCTTGTCAGGTGGCTGGGCTGCGCGCTTTCTTGGGGAAAGAGAGCGACCGTCTGCTGTGCGTCGATTTCGTCTGTCACGGCGTTCCTTCGCCCCGGGTGTTCGAGCTCTGGAGGCGGTGCCTGGAAAAACGGTATCGATCCAAGATCACCGACGTTTCATTCAGAAACAAGGCGCGCGGCTGGCACCAGTTCTCTTTTGCGGCTTCCTTTGCGGACGGCCGCACGTACCGGGGGACCGTGAAGGAAGAGCTGTACCTGCGCGGGTTCCTCTCCAACCTCTTTCTGCGGCCTGCCTGCCACGCCTGCCAGTTTAAAGAGATGAAAAGCGGCAGCGACCTGACGCTGGCGGATTACTGGGGGGTCGAGAAGCGCTTCGCCTGCTTCCAGGACAACCGGGGAACCTCGCTCGTGCTGGTGAACAGCGCGGCGGGCAGAGAGCTTCTGCAGTCATGCGCCTCCCGCTTGGAGCTCCGCGACTCCGATTACGCGCACGCGCTCGCGTGCAACCCGTCGATTCAACGCTCTTCCCTGCCGCATCCGGGCCGGGCTCTTTTTTTCAAGCGGCTGGAAACGCACGCGCTGAGCGGGCTCTTGTTGCGCATGGCCAAGTTCTCTTTCCGCCGTCGCGTGAAGCTGTATGTGAAGCATGCGTTCGGGGCGGTATGACCGCGAGGCGAACCAAGGGGGGGATGTGAAGATCGGGATCGTGACGCTCTGCGAGGCCAACAATTACGGCGGCGTTCTGCAAGCCTATGCTCTGCAATCCTATTTGCGGAAGATGGGGCACGAGAGCGCCATCCTGCCCGTGGACTATGCGAAGCGGCGAAGCTCCCCGTTGAAGGCGCTGGAGCGCCCGGTCAAAACCGTGATGGAGTCGGTCAAAGCCAGAAAGTTCGCCCCCTTCCGCGCGAAGCATCTCGCGGCGTCGGGCGTGGCTGCCTGCCGGGTCGACGCGTTTCTCCGCCAGCCCCCGCGCTTCGACGCCTACGTGTGCGGAAGCGACCAGGTCTGGAACCGCGGGGCCTGCGCGGACAGCGAGCTGAGGAAATATTTCTTTCTCGATTTCGGAGAGGCGTCGGCGCGGCGCGTGTCGTATGCGGCGAGCTGGGGCGCGCAGGCGTTGGAGCCTTCGGTGCGCGACGACATCAGGGCCTGCCTGAAAAAGTTTACCGCGCTCAGCGTGCGCGAGAAAAGCGGGAAGGCCATCGTTGAGGACCTGGGGCTTTCTGCCCTGTGGCTGCCCGACCCCACGCTTCTGCTGGAGGCTGCGGAGTGGGACCGCCTCGCAGAGGACGGGCCCCGTCCGCTCGGGGACAACGTGCTGTTCCAATGCGAGTACCGCTGGACGCCCTGTGTGCGGCTTCCCGAAGTTAACCGGGTGCTCGTGAGACAATTCGGCTGGAAGACGGTGATCCCGTTTTCCGATCACCCGATCCGCGATGCCGCCTGCACGCGCTGCCTGACGCCGCCGCAGTGGGTCGACGGCATCCGGCGGGCCTCGCTGGTCCTGACCAACTCGTTTCACGGGATGGTGTTCAGCATCATCTTCCGTCGCCCGTTCATCGCGGTGCCGCTGGCCGGAAAATACGCGGGCATGAACGAGCGGTTCTTGTCCTTGGCGGAGCGGCTGGGACTGCAGGACCGCCTGTTGACCGAGGCGGACCCCAGCCGGATCATTGCCCTTGCCCAAGCGCCGATCGACTGGGAATCGGTGAGCCAGCGGCTCGGGGTCTGGAGGGACGAGGCGCACGGTTTCTTGGCGGACGCGTTGCGTTAAACAGCCGCGAGGCACTGGGCGAGCTGTCCGCGAATGACGTCTGCCGAGAAGCAGCTCTCGTATACGGTCCGCGCCGCATGCCCGCGCCGGGCGAGGGCTTCGGGCTGCCGGGCCCAAGCCGCGACGGCGGCGGCCAGCGCCTCGGGAGATCCCGGCGGCACGAAGCCGAGCGCATCGGATAGCCGGGCCTTGTCGGGGTAAGCGTCGGAGCTGCGCGTGATGACCGGCCGGCCGGCAGCCAACGCCTGGAACACCTTGTTTGGGATCACGCGCCCGGCTTTCTGCGTTGTGCCGAAGACGCCGAGCAGGAGATCTGCGCGGTGGATGCGCGCGGGCAGCGTCGCGTAAGGAATGCGGTCCTCGAAAAAGACGTTGGCGAGGCCGGCGGCGGCCGCCTGGCAAGCCGGCTTGGCCGGCCCGTCGCCCAGCAGGCTCCAGCGGACAGGCGGCCCTTGGTAGAGTCTCGCCGCCTCGACGATGGTCTGGGCCCCGTGCAGCGGAATGAAGCTGCCGTAGAAAAGCACGTCGATCGGCGAGCCGGGCCCGCGGTCGGGCGCCGGCCGGAAGAGCGCCTCGTCCGCACCGACGTTGACGATGTGGAGTTTGGCCTTCGGCACGCCCAACGTTTGCTCAAAAAAGGCGGCGTGGCAAGACGTGTCGGCCAGCACGAGGTCGGCTTTGGCGAAAAGCCCGCGCTCCCATGCCAAGAGTTTCCGCGCCGCAGGGCTGCCGTCTTGGAGTTTGAAGCGTTCCCACACCTGCTTGTCGTAGGCGCTGATGAGCGGGTCGAAGAGGAGCGGCGCGCCCGTGCGGTCGCACCAGCGCCGCGCGGCGGCAAGGTCGCGCTGGCGGAAACAGGGCACCCACACGGCATCCGGCTTGGGCAGCCGCCGCACGAGGGCCTCAAGGTCCCCGAAGGCGCAGAAGCGAGGGTGAAAATCAGAGACTGTCCAGCCCAGCGCGGCGAGGTGCTGGCGCACGACGCCGTTGCGCGAATAGGCGGGGTCAAAGCGTCCCCACCAAAGCATTGTTTTTCCGGAGGCAGACATGGTTAAGGTTTTTTGTTCTTGGCGAACCAGCCGCGTAAAAGCTGCTGGCGGTCGGTCGGCGTTGCGCTGGGTGCCGGGTTTGTCTTGTCGGCCGTGTGTTCCACGCTCCAGCCGTCCCATTCGCGGAACGCGTGGTAGGTCCAGTCCCAGCCGTACTCTTCAAAGATGTCGATGCAGTCGCGCAGATAGTCGCAGGCGCCGGGTGCCCAGCGGATGGCGCTGAATTCGCCCACGTAAATGGATACGTTATAGGCGAGTTGGAAGTCACGAACGGGCTGGAGTATTTTCCGCAGCGTCTCTTTATCGACCTGTTCTTTGCCGATCAAGCCGGGGTAGCGGTATTCGGGGGCGTCCGGGCTGAAGACTTTCTGATGGGTAAAGGTGCCGGGCTGGTACATGTGCACCTGATAGATGACGCGGGGAATGTCCACGGGTTTCACAAAACGGAACCCGTCTGGACCGTCCCACTGGTCAACCTCGAAAAGAATGGGCGTGTCGGGGTCGATCCTTCTGACGGCGTGTGCCGCGCGGATCTGAAGGTCCCAGTAGTCCTCGCGGTCCGGCGGCACCGGCGCGTTCTGCGTGGGCTCGTTGACGAGGTCGTACGCCCAGACGGCGGGATTGCCCTTGTAGCGCCTGGCGATCTTTTCCCACGCACGCACGAAGGCGTCGGCATACGTTTTTTCGTAGAACATCGCCAGCGACTTGTCCTCGTAGCGACCGCCCGCCGGCGTGTGGAGATCCACGACCGCCATCATGCCGTAGCGCGTGCACGCCGCAAGAACCTTATCCAGTTCAGCCAGTCGCCCGTCGAGCCAGCAACCGTATTCGGCGAGGTCGCGGTTTGCTCCCGTCACGCCCCAGCTGCGCGTGATCTGCCACCGGATCAGGTTTGCGCCCCACTCCTGCCCGAAGGTGCGGAGATTCGTGTCGTTGTATTCGCAGCAGATCATCGCGCCGCGCAAGCGCGGTAAAGCGTGGCCTTTATAGGCGGGTGGCGGGTTCCGCATGGGCGGGGGCGGAACGATTTTCTGGCGCCGGTCGACGACGATTTTCACATCGTCGAAAGAGACGCGACCGAAGGAATCTTGAAGGCCCAGCGTCAATTCGGCTTCGCCGATATCGTCAGGCAAGGTGAGCTGATAAGCGAGCTGCTGCCAGCCGAAGCTGCCGAATCTTGCCGGCATCGCCTTCCACTGCTCGCCCTCGCTGGGCGACGTGTAATGAAGCATGAACTTGATGCCGTTCCAGTGCTGGGAAGGCTTTGAAACGTTCTCGGCCTTTGCCAGGCAGAAAAAGTCGACGTGCAAACCGCGATAAGGCGTCAGGTTGAGCTTCAGCCGCGCGGTGGCCGTGGGCGGTTTGGTGTTGGTGGCTGGGCTCGACACCGTCAATACCGTCCCGTGGCCGTCGACGGATTCCCACGAGACCTGTTTCGCTGTCAGCCACGCCGCGCGCGCGTCAGGGGCGTCAAAGGTGTTCTGATAGAGGATTGTGCCTGGGCACGTCTCTCCGAAGAGAGCTCCTGTTAGCGCGGCAAATAGAATGGAAAGGAACGGGGACTTGTTCATGGATTAGGCTTGAAGGGTTTAGCGGGCTTGTTTTTGTGAGAGGCGTTCGTAGGCCTCGAAGTAGCGTTTCCCGAAAATACGCAGCGCATCCGCTGAGAAGTGAACGTTGTCGGGATTTGCACCGAGGCCTTCCGAGGGCACGAGCGCACTGCGGGGCAAGGCGTTGGTGACTTGGGGCAGCATCGCGTTGAACCCGGCGTAGCTGTCGCGGTAGCGGCCGAGTTCGCCGATCACCACCGGCGCGTCTGGCGCATCCAGATCTTTGCGCAGTTGCGCGATCATCGCACTGAGGCGAGCCGGATAGGTCGCGGTCTTTTCCGCCGAGCCGCTGTCGGATTCGCCCTGGTGCCAGAGGATCGCCTTGAGGTGGCCGTTCTTGAGCGCGGCGCGCATGCGGGCGACAGCGTTCGTGTAGAGGTGGCTGCCCGGTTTCCATTGGTCCAGCGACGTGCCGCCGAAGGCGCAAGGCACGAGGCCCACGGCCGCTTGCGGCTCTTTCGCGGCCACGCAGCGTGCGAATTCAGAGCCGAGTCCGACACCCGCAATCCGCGGCTTGTCGAAGTGCACGGGGTCTTTCGCGGGCACCCAGTCGTTCGCTTTGTCCAGCATGAAGATGCGCGGGTTCGTCTGCTGGTCGGCCGGTGTGACCTGACCGCGCCCCGCCATGTTCGATTGGCCGATGAGCAGGAAGAGTTGCAGGCCGGTCGGCTCCTCCGCGAGAAGCGCGCACCCGGACAAAATAAAACCAATTCCGGCCAATAGGGCGGGCTGTATGATGCGCATGAGAAGCTTTCCGTTTTGCGGCGTTCAATCCAAGAACACCTGTTAACTGAATTGTAACAGTGGAGCGCCTCACTCTCAATGTCATTCCGGTGAGCCTGGGAGCACGGTTTGTTTGTGCCCGGATCGTCCGGACGTGCTCGGACTGGGTCGGGTTAAGGTAAACGCATGGCCGCTGCGTAGAGTCGGGGGAGCGGGCCGTCGGGGCCCTCGACGGCCCGCTCCCCCGACTCTACGC
>Ga0209066_10006390_pt1 | contig 12040 bp, 8 predicted proteins | sample All_14_2_FD_187198 | JGI IMG/M metagenome (GOLD analysis project Ga0209066, IMG submission 187198) | Freshwater microbial communities in response to fracking from Pennsylvania, USA - Allegheny Zone_MetaG_DW_15 (SPAdes) (version 2) ...
GGTCACAATGGCGGCGGTGATGCCATTGCGGGTGATGCCGTGTCAGAGCAAGGGTGGGCGCTTTCGGAATGGTTTGATGCCCTGGTCGATCTTCCGGTCGAGCAACAGGAAGCACGTCTGCTGCAGGCGCCGGAAGCCCTGCGGGAATCCCTGCGGAGCCTGCTGCGCGCAGATCGACAGGCACTCGCCTCTGCCGAGGATCCGGTCAGTCAGGCGTGCGCGTCGGTCGCGCAAAGCCTGATTGAAAGTAGTGCGCTGGGATCGAATCCCGAACGTCGGATCGGCCCCTACCGGGTGCTTCGCGAGCTGGGTTCGGGTGGCATGGGCACGGTGTTGTTGGCCGAACGCGCGGATGGCCTGTACGCGCAGAAGGTGGCGATCAAGCTGATTCGCGGGTTTCCCACCGAGGAGGTCAAGCGCCGCCTTCGTCTGGAACGGCAGATCTTGGCGCAGTTGGATCACCCCAACATCGCACGCTTGCTGGATGGCGGTGAGACGCAGGACGGGCAGCCCTATGTCGTACTGGATTATGTCGACGGTTTGGGGCTACTCGACTATGTCGCGCACAAGGCACTGGATCTGCGCGCCCGACTGTTCCTGTTCGATCAGATCGCGGCGGCCGTTCAACACGCGCATGAGCGACTGGTGATTCACCGTGACCTCAAGCCGGGCAATGTGCTGGTGCGACCGGATGGCGTCCCAAAGCTGCTCGACTTCGGCATCGCCAAGTTGCTGGACGTTACCGAGGATGGCGTCGCCTCCAGACAGACGTCGACGCGCGTGTGGACGCCCGGATATGCCAGCCCGGAGCAGGAGCGCGGGGAGCTGGTCACCACCGCGAGCGATGTCTTCGGTTTGGCGATCCTGTTACGCGAAATGCTTTGCGGTGAACGTGGTGGCGCGCAGCCGTCGGCCGTGCCAGCGGGCTTTCACGCCTGCGAGCTGGACCGTGATCTGCGCGACATCCTTGCCGCCGCCGCCGCCGTCGAGGTGTCGGCACGCTATCCCACGGTTGAGGCCTTGCGTTCCGACCTGTTGCGCTGGCGCGAGGGCAGAACGGTACGCGTGGCAACGCGTTCGGGTTGGTACCGCCTGCGAAAATTCATCGTGCGCCATCGGTTTGGAGTGGCTGCTGGTTTGCTGTTGTTCCTGACCTTGCTGGGCGGCGTGTTGATGCTGGAAGCCGAGCGCAGTCGGGCCGTCCTTGCAGAGCAGCAAGCCGAACTGGCACGCGATTCCGCGCGACGCGATGCAGACAGTGCCAGGGCTGCGCTGAAGCTGTTGACCGACACCCTGGTCAGTGTGGCGCCCGAGCAAGCGATGTCGACCTCAGTCAGCATCCAGACCCTGCTCGAAGCGCTGGACCAACGGGTCGATTCGCAATTGGCGACACAGCCCGAATTGCGCCGATACACCCAGGTTCTGCTGGGAAAGATGTATCTGTCGATGTCCAATCCGGTGCGTGCAGCGGAACTGCTGACCGAGGGCTTGAAAGATGCAGAGCCCGCTTCGGCCGAAGAAGCCATCGTGCTGTCGGATGCCTATGACTCGCTGGCCTCGGCATTGTGTGCGCAGGAACAGGGCGAAGCCGGACAGCGTGCTGCAGAACAGTCCAGCTTGCTGCGCCAGCGCTACGTTCCTGACGACGAGGTCGAACAATTGCGGGCGCAGCACACCCTGGGTTTTGGCCACTACTGCGCGGGCGACTGGGATGGCGCCGTTGAGATATGGGAAGCCTCAGTTCAACGCGCGGAACGACTGACGCCTGCCCCGGTGGATGTGTTGGCTGACGACCATCGCATGCTGGCCGGCGTGAAAGTTCATCTGGGCGAGTACGACGAGGGGTTGCAGCACGCCGAGGCAGCCTTGCGATTGATCACCGGAACCCAGCGTGAAGGCTCGCCTGCGCACATCGCGGTGTTGCGTCATCAGGCGGAGGCACTGGCCGGACAGAACCAGCTGTCGCGTTCGCTTGAAGTGCTGGATCAGGCGCTCGCCTATCAGGACCGGGTGTTCGACACCGATTCGCATCAGCGCATGTTGATCCTCAATGTCCGCGGCACGGTGCTGAACGACGCAGGGCGGTTCAGGGAGGCGCTGCAGGATTTCGAGACCACGCTGGCGATCAACCGGACTCTGCGCCTCGGTGCGCAGGATCTTGCCAAGGCATTGGGCAATATCGCGACGGTAAGGGAGAGCGCGGGTGATTATTCGGGCGCGCTGCAGGCGTTCGATGAAGCCTTGCAGTTGAACGCCAGCGCTGCGTCGGACGTCGACTATCGCGATACGCGAACGCTGCAGGTCAATCGAGCGCGGGCGCTCGGACAGGCCGAGCGATTTGTCGAGGCGCGCGAGGCGCTGCAATCGTTGCTGTCAACGGTTTCGGACGCCGACGACAGCAGTGCGTTTGAGAAAGCCTCGATCATGTGGCAATTGGCCGTGCTGGAAACCAATGCCGGTCGGCCAGACGCGGCGGAACCGAATTTGCTGCAAGCACTGGAGGCGTTTCGGCAGATCGTGCCGGAAGGCCATGTGGTGTTCGCCTACGCTGATCGCTATGCCGCGGTCATCGCCATGCTGCGCGGCGACTACGAGCAGGCGCTGGTCGTCAACGACAGGGCGCTGAATGCGCTGTTGGATGACGAAGGGCGCGCGTTCGATGTGGCCATCGCGCGACTGGAGCGGGCGTTCATCCTGCAGCGACTGCAGCAGGCCGATCTGGCAAGAGCGCAATTGGCGCTGGTCATTCCGGTGCTGCAGGCGGCGGTGCTGCCGACACAGCGTGATCGTTGGCGGGCGGAGCGCTTGGCGGCCAGTTTGGGCATGCGCCTCCCCGTGGCAACCGACGCGCACAGCGCCGAGATCGGTCGCCACGCCGAGGATTGAGTGGGTTCAGACCGACGTCGAAACGCGTCGGTCTGCGCGCGGCACGGCATTTGCTTCCGTCCTGTGACAGGACTCGCCATTTGTGAATGGCGGTCGGAGCGTCCGCGCGGCTGAAGGTCGCGGCCCACAGGGAGAGGTCAGATGACGAAGGCAGCAGGCATCAAGGGCAGTGCGGTGGTTGCCGGTGCAACCGACTGGAGTCGGGTGCGGGAGACCGTGTTGATGATGGAACTCGCCGTCGGGCAGATCGAGGCTGCCATGCGCGACAGCGACAGCTCGGTCAAGGTGCTGACCGATACCTTCACGACGATGGCGGAGGACATGCATCACATCACGGAGGTGGCCCGTGACTTGCCAGAGGACGAGCGCCTCAGTGGTGCGAGAAAGACATTGATTTCGTCGACCAGCAATCTGGCGGCGATGGTGTCGCAGGCCATCATCGCCTTCCAGTTCTATGATCGACTGGTGCAACGCCTGTCGCACGTCAGCCACAGTTTGGAGTCGCTGGCTCAGCTGGTTTCGGACGAGCAGGGGGTGGTCGACCCAGCGCGTTGGGCAGACCTGCAGACGCAAATACGTTCGCGCTACTCGATGCCGGAAGAAGTCGAGATGTTCGAGGCAGTGTTGATCCACGGCATGTCGGTGCATCAGGCCTTGCAGAACTTCATGGAGCGCATGAAACATCGCGTTGACGACATCGAGTTGTTCTGACCAGACGCGTGTCCATCGATGACGCAAATCTGGCGTTGCGGCGCCGTCTCGCGAGCCGCGCGTTGGCTGGGTCTACACTGTCCGCATGTCCAATGCGAATCCACATTCCCCGGTACAGCCGCTCGTCGCGGCCGATCTCGTCGGCATCTGGCCGATGCGGTCGCGTGAATCACACAAGGGCCTACACGGCCATATCGGATTGATCGGCGGCGACACCGGCTACGGCGGCGCGATCATTCTTGCGGCCCAGGCCACGCTGCGCGCTGGAGCGGGTTTGGTCACCGTATTCTCGCGGCAGGAAACCTTGCGCGCCTTGCTCATGCGCCAGCCCGAGTGCATGGGCTGTGTCGTGGAAGCCGCTCAGGATCTGTCGCGGCGCGAGTTCGACGTGCGACAACGTGGCGCAGACGTTCTGGTGTTGGGTCCCGGTCTTGGACGGGATGCGTGGGCAACCGCATTGACGCGGCGATTTCTGGATGATCCGCGACCACGCGTGGTGGATGCCGATGGTTTGAATCTGCTTGCCAAGGCACCCCGTCGTTTAAGCAATGCGGTACTGACGCCGCACCCCGGTGAAGCGGCCCGTCTGCTCGATGGCGAGGTGGCAGACATCCAGTCGGATCGCATTTCGGCCGTGCAGCGATTGACCGCGCGCTATGGATCGGTGGTGGTACTCAAGGGTGCGGGCACACTGGTGTCCAGCCCCCAAGGGACGATCTATCGGATCGACGCGGGCAATCCGGGTATGGCGGTCGGCGGCATGGGAGACCTGCTCAGTGGCGTTATTGCGGCGCTGCTGGGGCAGGGCTTTGGCCTGCTGGACGCGGCGCGCTGGGGCGCGCTGCTGCATTCTGTTGCGGCTGACGAGGCGGCCCAACACGGGCAGCGCGGACTTGTGCCGAGCGATTTGCTGCCGTACCTGCACGCGGGATGCAATCGATGACGGCCTCAAACAGACGCGAATGGTTCCTCGCCAATGACGCCGCCACCGGTGAGTTGGGCGCGAAGTTGGCTGCGACACTGCCAAGTCGAGCCACGGTGTTTCTGCACGGAGACCTGGGTGCAGGCAAAAGCACCCTGGCGCGGGCGATGTTGCGAGCATTGGGTGTTTCGGGTGCCATCAAGAGTCCGACCTACACCCTGATCGAGCGCTATCCCAGCGAACAAGGCGAGCTGGCTCATCTGGATCTGTATCGAATCGGCGATCCCGAGGAACTCGGTTTTCTCGGTCTGGATGAACTTCATGCGAGCGCAAGGTTGTGGCTGATCGAGTGGCCGGAGCGCGGGCAGGGCGGCTTGCCCGCGTGTGATCTGCGTGTTGAGCTGGCGGTCGAATCCGCAGGCAGAAACGCCACGCTGACGGCGACCAGTGACGTGGGTCAGCGCTGGTTGGCGAAGCTCTGAGCGCTTCCACGTCAGCTTGAAACGGATCGTGGCAGCGCGCGCGATGCCTGTGGCTACAGGCTTCGCGTGCGTGAAGGCGCGTTGGATTCAGCGACCTTTCAAGTACGAGGAGGGCAGAAATTTGACCCTTGTCGTCGCTCCGAATGCTATAAATCACCACGGTCCGGGGGAGCCGGACCCATCACTCTGATCTAGGGGTACTCGTCATGCGTCTTGTCCAAGCCATTGCGCTGGGCCTGTCCGGCCTTGCCATGTCCAGTGTTTCACTGGCGTCCGTCGAAAAGGCGGAAACCGTCACCAGTGCTGCGGCGCTGGAAAGCTACATCGTCAAGTTTGGCGAAACCGGCGTGCTGCATTACGCGGGCGACGTGCCCGGTATGCGAGCGACCCGTCCGCAGTCGAACGGCTTGCGCAAGCTCGATGCCAAGTCGCCGGCATCGCTGGCCTACCGCGATTATTTGCGGCAGATTCGCGAGACTCGACTGGTCGAAATCTCTGCCGCGATTTCGCGCCCGATTGCCGCTCAGCATGACTACGACATCATGTTCCATGGCGTTGCGCTTGATCTGACCGCGGCGGAAGCACAGCGTCTACGCTCGGTTCCGGGCGTGGTCTCGGTGGAGCTTGGCGGCACGTATGAACTCGATACCGATGCCGGTCCCGCTCTGATCGGCGCTCCCAATGTCTGGAATGGCAGTGCGGTGCCGGGTGGATACAGCGTTCGCGGTGAAAACGTCGTCGTCGGTATCATCGACTCCGGCAGCAATGCCGATCACCCGTCGTTCTCCAGCAGCATTGACCCGAGCTGCGGATTCACCGAAGTGAGCCCGAAGCTGGTCAGCACCAAGGATTGCCTGTCGGCGAACTGTGTTGGCGGCAACCCCGAAGATACCGATACCAGCGGTACAGGCCATGGCGTGCATACCGCTTCGACGGTGGCCGGTAACGCCCTGACGCCACCGCTGACGGTGGCGGGCGTCAATCTGTTGATGCCGATCAGTGGTGTCGCACCGTGTGCCAACGTGCGCACCTACAAGGTTTGCGCAACCAACACCTGCAGCGGCACGGCCATTGCGGACGCCATCGAAGAAGCGATCATCGATCAGGTTGACGTCATCAACTATTCGATTTCCGGCGGTCGTAGTCCGTGGGGCGATGCAGATCGCATGTTCCTGGACGCGATCAACGCGGACATTTTCGTCGCCGCGTCGGCGGGCAATACCAGTACATCGATTCCGAACCCGGTTGGACAGGTCAATCACCGTGGTCCGTGGATGATGTCGGTGGCCAACTCCACGCATGATCGTGTGGTGGCCTACGATCTTGACGTCACCGGTAGCCTGCAGAATGTGCCAGCACAGCCGGGCAATGGCATTGCCTATCCGGACGGCTCGACCAGTGCGACGATCATCACTGCGGCCTCGCTGGGTAACGAAATTGGCTGTACCGCGAATGGCGGTTTCCCGGCAGGTTCGCTGACTGGCAACATCGCGCTGATTTCGCGTGGCACCTGCTCGTTCGTCGAGAAGATCAACAATGCGGCGACGGCGGGTGCGGCGGCGGTGATCATCTACAACAACGCGGGCGGTCCGCCGATCGTGATGAGCGCCTCCGGTACCACCATTCCCTCCGCGATGATTGCGCAGGGCGCCGGTGTCGCGATTCGTGATTTCCTGGCTTCCAACCCGCCGGCTACGGCCAGCGTGACGGGACCCGCGGCACGCATTACCGATCCGTCGTTTGCCGACATTCTCAACGCGGGCAGCTTGCAGGGCCCGAATGACGACTTCGACGTCACCAAGCCCGACATCACCAATCCCGGCACCAACATCTACGCGGCCATTGGTGACATCGCACCGGCGGGCGGCAACGCCCAGTTTGGCTTCCTGACCGGAACCTCGATGTCCTCGCCGCACACCGCCGGTTCGGCGGCGCTGATTCGTTCCGCGCATCCGACCTGGACTCCGCAGGAAGTGAAGTCCGCGATGCAGTTGACCTCAAAGCGCGAGGGCCTTTGGTCGGACGCCGCCACGCCGTGGAATCCGGAGCATGTCGGTAACGGCCGCGTCGACCTCAACAAGGCGCTGCTGTCGGGTCTGGTGATGAACGAAACCTTCGCCAACTTCGTGGCGTCGGAGCCGGCCAGCGGTGGCAATCCGCGCACGCTCAACCTGCCGAGCATGCGCTACACCAATTGCCCCGGCGAGTGCGTATTCGTGCGCACCTTCCGCAACACGCTGGGCGTGGCAACCACCTGGAACGCCGAGGTCGACGCGCCGGCTGGTGTCACGGTGACTGTGGTGCCCTCCAGCTTCAGCTTCACTGGCAACGTCAACGAGACCCAGACGGTCACCATGACCATTCGCCTGAGTGAGGCCGTCACCACGCGTCGCTACGGTCGCGTCAACTTTGTCGAAGCAGGCGATCTGGCACCGGAGGCGAGCTTGAGCTTCGGCGTGACCGGAACGGCGGCGACTACGCCACCGCCGGGCCCGAACGACATCTTCGCCGATGGCTTCGAGGCTGGCCCGCCGCAATGATGTGATGCGAACGCTCCAGACAGAAACGCGCCCTGGTGGCGCGTTTCTGTTTTCTGCAGGCCGCGGTTGATCGTGCCGCCCATCTTGGCGTGCATTGATCGGGTCGATGGATCACCGATTCCATCGACAGGCGCGCCACGTCGCATCCTCCGACCGCTCACGGCGCCGGTCGACCGCTGGTCACAAATCCCCTTTGTTGACGTATGAGCCGTGGCAGTGTGCCAATCACACCCTTCGGAGACTTTCACCATGTCAACGCCTGTCACCACCGGCAGCGCCAGTGCTGCCCAAGCCCTGGTCGATATCTTTCTTTCGCCGCGCGCGCTGTTCACCGCCTTGCCCGCGCACCGTCGCTGGACGTGGATTGCGCTCGGTTTGCTGGTGCTGTTTCAGACCGCCAGCGTGTACGTGTTCTTTGGTCCGATGAGTCCGGACTGGTTGGTTGAACAGCAACTGGCCAGCGCCGATATTCCTGCCAACCAGATGGCGCAAGCCAAGGCGACCATGCTGCAGGTGGCGCCCTATACCGCGCACATCGGTGCGGCGATGGGGGTGGTCGCCACGGTGGTGATATCCGCCCTGGTTGCTTTGGTCATGTTTGCAGCCGAACGCGTGCTGGTGCCGTCTCGGCAGAGCTATGGCCAGTGGTATGCGGTAACCATCTGGGCGCAGATGCCGATGCTGCTGAACGGGCTGGGTTTGATCGTACTGAGCCTGCTGGCGGCGTCGCCGGACCAGCCGCTCTCGGTGGCGAACTGGGCCTCGTTGAATGAATTGCTGCTTGGCCTGCCGGTGGGTGATGCGTGGTACGGCTGGGCCGAAGCCTTCAGTCTGTTCTTCCTGTGGACCATCGCGCTGTTCGCGATCGCGATCCGCACCGCCAAACCCGTCGCGTGGCCGCGCGCACTGGCGCTGGCCAGTCTGCCTTACGTGCTGAGCTTTGGCATCTGGGCACTCTTCATCTGATTTCGGGAGCAGCGCGCATGCGCAATCGCAAACTCTGGGTGGGGCTGGCCTTGCTGCTGGGCTTCGCGGTCCTGATCGGTATCGCCTCGCAACGCCGTGCCGCGACACAGGAAGTGACCGTCGCTGCGGTGACGCGGGCGGCACTGGCCGATACGACGCTGGCTTCCGGCAGTTTGATCTACGCGCAGCAGATTCAGTTGCGCTCGGAAGTGACCGGACGCGTCGCCGAGGTGCTGGTTGAGGAGGGCGAGCGCGTTGAGCAGGGACAGGTGCTGATGCGCCTCGATCCGGACGCTTTCCAGGCCGATCTGGAAGCGGCGTCGGCGGCGGTACGTGCCGCCGAGATCGAGATCGAATCGCGACAGGCTCGCCTCGATGAACTGCAGCGTCAGCTCGCGCGCCAAAAGGTTCTGGTCGGGCGTGGACTGGTCGGACGGGAAGCCTTCGAGCAATTGGAAAACGACACCCGCATCGCCGACATCGCGGTGCGAGCGGGCGCGCAGACCTTGCGACAGGCGCAGGCACAACGCGATGTCGCGGCCGATCGTCTGGAGCGCACCGTGTTTGCCGCACCCATCGATGGCCTGCTCATTTCGGTGGACGTGAAGCCGGGCGAAACGGTGATTGCCGGAACCTTGAACATCGTCGGCTCGGATCTGATGGTGTTGGCCGATCCCAGCGTGCTGCTGGCCGAGTTGCGGGTGGACGAAGCCGATATCGCGCAGGTCCGTCTCGGCCAGTCGGTCAAGGTGTTTGCCGCCTCCGCGCCGAATGACGCCCTGAGCGGCGAGGTCATCCACATTGCCAGCTCTGCACGTCAGCTCGGCACCGCGCAGAGCCTGGCCTTCCGCGTCAAAGTGCAGTTGCAGCCCAGCGAACTGGCCCTGCATCCGGGCATGAGCTGCCGCGCCGAGATCCTCACCGCCACCGGCGAGCCCAGCCTCAACGTGCCGGTCGCGGCGATTCGTCGCGAAGGCGACACGCAGTACGTCTGGAAGCTTGGCGCAGACCAGCGTGTCGAGCGTGTCGATGTCGTGCCCGGCATGGCCAACGATCTCGACCAGGCGGTCGAGGGCGCATTGCAGGAAGGCGATCAGGTGGTGACCGGTCCGGGTCGTGTGCTGTCCACGCTGAAGGCGGGGACACAGGTGAAGATCAAACCGCTTGACGCGGAATCCTCGGGCGATGCCGAAAAGGAAGAGGCCAAGTGAGCACCAGTGCGACGTCCCTTGCGGACGCGCAGGCGGTCATCCGTTTGCAGGACATCCGCAAGACCTACCCGATGGCCGACAGTGACTATCTCGCTCTCGACGGGATCGATCTGCAGATCCCGGAAGGCGACTATGTCGCCATAGTCGGGCCATCGGGCTCGGGCAAATCGACCTTGATGAATCTGCTGGGCTGCCTGGATGTGCCCACCGCAGGCCGCTACTGGCTGCGCGGTCGCGATGTGGCGCAACTTGACGACACCCAACTGGCCGAAGAGCGCAATCGCTCGGTCGGCTTCATCTTTCAGAGCTTCAATCTGCTGCCGCGCATGAGTGCCCTGGCGAACGTGATGCAGCCCTTGGTGTATCGACAGATGCCCGCCCGCGAGCGGCGCGAACGGGCGCTCGAAGCGTTGCGCCGTGTCGGTCTGGCCGACAAGACCGAGCATCGACCGAACCAGTTGTCCGGCGGACAACGGCAGCGCGTGGCGATTGCGCGGGCGCTGGTGACGCGTCCGGCGATCCTGCTGGGCGACGAGCCCACCGGCAATCTGGACAGCCGCACCACGGCCGACATCATGGCCTTGTTCGACGAACTGCATGGCGAAGGCCACACCATCGTGCTGGTCACCCACGAGCAGGACATCGCGGATCACTGTGATCGCACGGTGCGCCTCGTCGATGGGCGCATCGTCGAGGATGTGCGGCGGCGTGAGCGGACGAGGACTGGCACATGAGCGCACTCGACGGCAAAACCCTGCACGCGGTCATCGAAGGCAGCAGCGCTGCGTTGCTGGCGATTCGTGCCAACGCGCTGCGCAGCGCGCTGACCGCGCTGGGCATCATCATCGGCGTGGCGGCGGTGATCGCCGTGGTGGCGGTGATGCAGGGCCTGTCCAGCACCATCACCACCCAGCTCGATGACCTCGCTTCGGACATGGTGATCGTCAGTGCCGAAACCACGCCCGAGCAAGCCATGATCGGCCTGCGCAACCGGTTGGTATTCGAGGATTTCGTCGCCGTGCGCGAGCGCGTCAAGGGCATCCAGGACATCACCGCGATGATGCAGCCGCTGAACTTCGGTGGCCGCGTATCGCAGGGACGACACAGCACTACGGCGCAGATTCTCGGCACCAATGCCAACTATCAGCAGGTGGTGCGGGTCTACACCGATCAGGGTCGCTTTCTTTCCGAGAGCGATGACCTGCGCCGTCGTCGCGTCGCCGTGCTCGGCGCCACCCTGGTGAAGAAACTCGAACTGCCCGCCAATCCGGTCGGCAGTTTCATTCAATTGGGCGGCGAATGGTTCCGTGTGATCGGCGTGGCGGAATCACGCGGCACCTTGTTCGGGTTCGATCAGGACAACTTCGTCATCGCACCGTTTTCCACGCTGAAAGCGCTGTCGGGCGCGACGCAGGAGGAAGACGTGCAGATCTATTTCCGCCCGCAGGCCGGAGCCGATCTGGGCGCTATCGAAACCCAGCTTCGCCACGTGCTGCGTTCGCGGCGTGCCTTGGCCGAGGATGCGCCTGATCCGTTCCAGTTCCAGACTGCCGAGCGCACCCGCAAGAACTTCGACGGCATCGTGCAGGGCGTGACGATGGTGGCGGGCGCGGTGGTCGGTATCAGCCTGATCGTCGGTGGCATCGGCATCATGAACATCATGCTGGTCTCGGTCACCGAGCGCACCCGCGAAATCGGCATCGTCAAGGCGCTGGGCGCGACACCGCAGTTCATCCTGATCCAGTTTCTGGTCGAGGCGCTGGTGTTGTCGCTGTTCGGTGGGCTGGTCGGGCTGGCGCTGGGGTGGGGACTGGCTTTGCTGATCAGTGTCAGCGTGCCCGGCATGACCGGTGCCAGCGTGCCGTGGTGGGCGGTCGCACTGTCGTTCGGCTTCACCACCGCGATTGGCGTGATCTTCGGTCTGGCACCGGCGATCAAGGCCTCGCGCTTGCATCCCATCGATGCCCTGCGATACGAGTAGCGCATGAACACGACGGCGCTGGACGGCGAAATCCCGACAGTTGAATCCGCGTCCCTGGCGCGGCGCTGGTGGCACAGTCTTTGGCAGGCCAGTCCGGCCTATTGGGTAGTGCAGGCGCTGGTTTTTCTTGGCTCGCTGTTGCTGGCGTGGGTGGCGCTGCGCAGTGTTGTTCCCGTGCAGCAGGCAGGTGAAAACGCGGTGCAGGTGTTTCTGCTGCGCAACGCGGTGGAAGCGCTGCTGTTCACCCTGATGACCCATGTTCTCGTCCGCCCGGCCTTGCGCCTGTTCTTCATCGGCACCACGCCCGCGTGGCCGGTCTGGGTGGGATTGCTGCTGTGGTT
>Ga0209066_10006391_pt1 | contig 12039 bp, 13 predicted proteins | sample All_14_2_FD_187198 | JGI IMG/M metagenome (GOLD analysis project Ga0209066, IMG submission 187198) | Freshwater microbial communities in response to fracking from Pennsylvania, USA - Allegheny Zone_MetaG_DW_15 (SPAdes) (version 2) ...
CCAGTTCGCCGGCCCCATCGGCGCCATTCGCACCGGAGCGGTCGAGAGCGAAGTCATCCTGAAGCTCGGACCTTCACTGGAGCTCACGGCCATCGTCACCAACGAGTCGGTGCAGAACCTCGGCCTGACCGAAGGCCGCGACGTGCTGGCCTTCGTCAAGGCCTCGTCCATCGTGTTGATGGTGGACGAAGAGGGCGCGCGCGTCTCGGCGCGCAACCGCTTCCGCGGCCTGGTGCAGAAGATCCACCACGGCCCCGTCAACACCGAGGTCACGCTGGACCTGCCTGGCAGCCACCACGTGCTCACCGCCGTGGTCACCGACCCGAGCGTGGAGCGCCTGGGCCTGGCGGTGGGCCAGCCGGTCACCGCGATCTTCAAGGCCTCCAGCGTCTTCCTCGTCTCCACCGACTGAACGTCATTTCAAAAAGCCAAGGACCTTTCATGAAAGTCGCCATCGCCACCCACAAAGACTGGAGCCAGGTCAGCGGCCACGCCGGCCAGGCCCGCGAATGGCTGCTGTTCGATTGCCAGCCCGGCGCGCCGCTGCCCGAGCCGCAGCGCATCGCGCTCAGCAAGGAACAGCTGCCGCACCACTTCAAGGACAACGGCCCGCACCCTCTGCACGGCGTGGACCTGCTGATCGCGGGCAGCGCGGGCGACGGCTTCCTGCGCCACATGGCGGGCTGGGGCGCGCAGGTGCTGCTGACCGGCGAGACCGACCCGCGCGCTGCATTGAACAAGGTGCTGGCCGGCGAGGCGCTGCCAGACACGCGCTTCGACGTCACCACCGCGCTGTGCAAGGTGCGCGACCTGTTTTCGCGGCACTGATTTTTTCCCCAGGAGTGTTTCCATGACGATCAAGCCCTTCATCTCTTCCCTGCTCGCCGGCCTGTTGCTCGTTGTCACGACGGCCCGCGCCGACGAAATCCCGGTGGCCGTGGCCGCCAACTTCACCGCGCCGTTCAACAAGATCGCGGCCGAGTTCGAGAAGGAGACCGGGCACAAGGTCATCTCGTCCTTCGGGTCCACCGGCAAGTTCTACGCGCAGATCAAGAACGGCGCGCCGTTCGAGGTGCTGCTGGCCGCGGACGACGAAACCCCGGCCAAGCTGATCAAGGAAGGCGCCGGGGTGGCCGGCAGCCCCTTCAGCTACGCCATCGGCAAGCTCGTGCTCTGGTCGGCCAAGCCGGCGGTGGTGGACGCCAAGGGCGAGGTGCTCCAGCGCGGCGGCTTCGACCACATCGCGCTCACCAACCCCAAGCTCGCGCCCTACGGCGCAGCCGCCGTGGAAACGATGAAGAAGCTCGGCGTGCACGACAGCCTGTCGCCCAAATTCGTGACCGCCGAGACCATCACCCAGACCCACCAGTTCGTCAGCAGCGGCAACAGCCTGCTCGGCTTCGTGGCACTGTCGCAGGTGCTCAAGGACGGCAAGATCGAAGGCTCGGCCTGGGTGGTGCCCGCCAACCTCTACACCCCCATCCGGCAAGACGCGGTGCTGCTGACCCCGGGCAAAGACAAGGCCGGTGCCGTCGCGCTGCTCAAGTACCTGCAGGGCGCCAAGGCCCAGGCGGTGATCAAGTCCTACGGCTACGAGCTGGGCCAGTGAACGCCATGCCGACCGCACTGAGCGGCGACGAGCTGAGCCGCCTGCTGCAGGACGACGCGCCCTGCGGCGACCTCACCACCGAAAGCCTGGCCATCGGCGCGGCAGCGGGCCGGCTGGACTTCACCGCCCGTGGGCCCATGGTGGTCTGCGGCTTTGAAGAGGCGGCCCGACTGTTCACGCTGGCAGGCGCGCGCGTGCAACTGCTGGCCGGCTCGGGCACCGCGCTGGGCGCGGGCGAAAAGCTGCTCATCGCCGAAGGCAGCGCCGCCCAGCTGCACCGCGCCTGGAAGACCGCGCAGACCCTGGTGGAGTGGGCCAGTGGCATCGCCAGTTCCGCGGCGGCCATCGTGGCCGAGGCCAGCGGCGTGGCCGTGGTCTGTACGCGCAAAAACGTGCCCGGCACCAAGGCCATGTCGGTGAAAGCGGTCAAGGCCGGTGGCGCCGTGATGCACCGGCTCGGCTTGTCCGAGACGCTGCTGCTGTTCGCCGAGCACCGCCTTTTTCTGGACGAAGCACCGGCGCAGACCGTCGCGCGTCTGCGCCGCGCCCAGCCGGAAAAGAAGATCGTGGTCGAGGTGGGCGACGGGGCCGAGGCGCTGCGCTGGGCGCAGGCGGGGGCCGACGTGTTGCAGCTGGAGAAGTTCAGCCCCGCTGCGGTGGCCGACTGCCGCCGCGAGATCGACACCCTGCCAACCCGGCCCCTGCTGGCTTCCGCTGGCGGCGTGCGGGCCGACAACGCCGCCGCCCATGTGGCCGCAGGCGCGGACCTGCTCGTGACCTCGGCGCCGTTTGCTGCGCCACCGCGCGACGTGCAGGTTCATTTCTTCCAGCGTTGAAGGACGCCCCATGCTCTCCCCCAACGACCTCGCTGCCGTGTGGCTCACGGTCCAGCTCGCCGGCCTCACCACCGTGCTGCTGCTCGCGCTCGGCACACCGGTCGCCTGGTGGCTGGCGCGCACGCCTTCGCGGCTGAAGGGCTTGGTGGGTTCGGTGGTGACGCTGCCGCTGGTGTTGCCACCGGCGGTGCTGGGCTTCTACCTGTTGGTGCTGATGGGTCCGCAGGGTCCGGTGGGCCGGCTCACGCAGGCGCTGGGCCTGGGCCTGTTGCCGTTCACCTTTGCTGGTCTGGTGGTGGCCTCGTGCCTGTATTCCATGCCCTTTGTGGTCCAGCCTCTGCAGCAGGCCTTTGCCGCCATCGGCCGCGCACCCATGGAGGCGGCGGCCACGTTGCGCGCCTCGCCGCTGGACGCGTTCTTCACCGTGGCGCTGCCGCTCGCGCGGCCGGGCTTCATCACCGCGGCCGTGCTGGGCTTTGCGCACACGGTGGGCGAGTTCGGCGTGGTGCTGATGATCGGCGGCAACATCCCGGGCAAGACCCAGGTGTTGTCGATGGCGATCTACAACCACGTGGAGGCGATGGAATACACCAACGCCCACTGGCTGGCCGGCGGCATGCTGGTGTTTTCTTTTGCCGTGCTGCTGCTCCTGAACAGCCGTGGCTGGAACCGCACAGCATGAGCATTGAAGCCCGCTTCAAGCAGACCTTCCCAGGTTTCACGCTCGACGTGGACCTGCAACTGCCCGGCCGTGGCGTGACGGCGCTGTTCGGCCCCTCGGGCTGCGGCAAGTCCACCCTGCTGCGCTGCATCGCCGGCCTCAACGCTGCGCCCAGCGGCCGTTGTGTGGTCAACGGCGAGGTCTGGCAGGACGGCGTCCAGGCCCTGCCCACGCACCAGCGGCCGCTGGGCTACGTGTTCCAGGAGCCACAGCTGTTTGCGCACCTGAGCGTGAGCGCGAACCTGATGTACGGCCGCCAGCGCGCCGCGGGCGCGGCCCAGCAGGTGGCGTGGGACCGGGCCATCGAGCTGCTGGGCATCGGCCACCTGCTGGAGCGCCGCACCGCCGGGCTCTCGGGCGGCGAACGCCAGCGCATCGCCATCGCGCGCGCGCTGCTCACCAGCCCGCGCCTGCTGCTGATGGACGAGCCCTTGGCCGCGCTGGACCTGGCGCGCAAGAACGAGTTCATGCCCTACCTGGAGCGCCTGCACCGCGAGCTCGACATCCCCGTGGTCTACGTGAGCCACGCGCCCGACGAGGTGGCGCGGCTGGCCGACCACATCGTGGCGATGGAGACGGGCCGGGTGCTGGCCTCGGGCCCTCTGGCCGAGGTGTTGTCGCGCGTCGATCTGCCGATCCGCCTGGGCGAAGACGCGGGCGTGGTGCTGGAGGGCGTAGTGGTCGAGCGCGATGCGGCCTGGAGCCTGGCCCGGGTGGCGTTCCCGGGCGGCTGCCTCTGGGTGCGCGACGGTGGTCAGGCGCAGGGCGCCACGGTGCGCGTCCGCATCCTGGCGCGCGACGTGAGCCTGGCGCTCTCGCCCGCGACCGACACCAGTTTGCTCAACAGCCTGCCGGTGGTGGTCGACCAACTGGCCGACGACAGCCACCCGGCGCTGGCCCTGTGCCGCTTGCAGGTGGGAACTTCGTCGTCGCTGCTCGCGCGGTTGACTCGGCGCTCGGCGGCGGCGCTTGATCTGCAGCCGGGGCAGGCCGTCTGGGCGCAGATCAAGGCGGTGGCTTTGATCGGGTAGCTTTGCGCCCGGCGAACAGATGGCAACGATTACCAGATCTTCCAGGGTGGTTGGGTGCCAGCCCAGAGATTTTCAAGGTAGTTCTTGTCCCGAAGGGTATCCATGTTTTGCCAGAAACCATCGTGACGATAAGCCGCCAGATTGCCTTGATGGGCCAGTTGCATCAGCGGTTCTTGTTCTAAGACAGTTTCATCGCCCGAGAAATATTCAAAAACCTCAGGTTCCATGACAAAAAAACCACCATTGATCCACGCTCCGTCCCCTTTGGTCTTTTCGCTGAAGTTGTGGATTTTGCTGTCGTCTTCTTTTAACGTAAAAGCTCCAAAGCGACCCGGTGGCTGCACAGCGGTGAGAGTGGCGATCGCCTTTTGCTCATGATGAAAAGCGAGTAGCTTGTTCATATCCATATCGCACACGCCGTCGCCATATGTCAGGCAGAAAGCCTCACCACCAACATAGTCCTTGATTCTTTTGATCCTCCCTCCGGTCATGGTCGCTTCACCAGTATCGACCAGAGTTACTCTCCATGGCTCAGCCTGGGTATGGTGCACCTCCATGGTGTTGTTCTTGACATCGAAAGTAAAGTCGGCCGTGTGGAGAAAATAATTGGCGAAATATTCTTTGATTACATAGCTTTTGTAGCCGCAGCAGATTACAAAGTCGTTTATTCCTGCTTTGGAGTATATCTTCATGATATGCCAGAGCATGGGCTTACCACCAATTTCAATCATGGGCTTGGGCTTGGTTGCGCTTTCTTCGCTGATCCGAGTTCCATAGCCTCCTGCCAAAATGACCGCCTTCATATCCGTGTACCCTTGGTTTGATTATCTAATCAGTCTGATTGAATGATTTTTGTGAAAACTCATTCAACTGCATTCAACGAACGCCCATCTTCCAGAATTCATGGGGAGACAAACCCTTGATGCTCTTGCCTGAGAGCAGAACTTTCAGTACCACCCATACCGGCATGACAATGTCGAAAGCCATTCTGGCAAACAGGAGCGGTATGCATGCCAGCATGAACAAATAGGAATCCGCCCCGCGCCTGATGTAGGCCAGGGATCGAAAAAACAGGTGGATTTTTCGAATCACATGGCCCAGATAGGTCAATGCCGGGTTGCGTGCGTGGGGCAAATCATGAGCCGGCTTGCTGGTCATGGTCTTGCGCCACAAGGGCTTGTCCAGGGAAGTCAGAACGAAGTTTCCCTTGGCGACGAGAAAATACAATGACGGAAAAGCGATGTTGTAGACCGTTGTGATTTTCGGGAACAGCCACAACTTGTATTCAATGTCCTTGGCCCGCTGTCGCCGGATGAGTGCGTGGTTGCTGCGGTCGAGAAACAGCCTGGTGAGCTTGTAGACTCTTACAAAAGCGTTGCGGTGCCCGTAGTCTTCGAGAACCGCTTCGCCTTCGTATTCCTGCCTCTCTTTGTTGAAGAGGCGGTAGGGACAGAATGCCGAAATGGCATCTGGTTCGGCCTGCAGTTTTTTGACCAGTACCTCGATGAATTCTGGTTCCCAGTAATCATCTGCCGCCGCCCACATGAAAAATTCACCCTGGGCCTGGTCTGCAACATAAGTCCAGTTGCCGTGCAGTCCGAGGTTCTTTTCTTGCCGCACGTACCGGATTCTGGTGTCCTGTGCGCAATATTTCTGGCAAATCTGCGCCGTTGCATCGGTTGACGCATTGTCAGACAGAATCAGTTCAATGTTTTGATAGGTTTGTCCCAGCAGGCAATCGAGCGTTCGCGCCAGGGATTCTTCACCGTTGTACACCGGTACACCAATGCTAACCAGCGGGGTATTGTTCATATTGAACCTCAAATCGGCTGTGCAGCAGGAAACCCGGTTTCAGTGACTGAAATAGGCGTTTTGCTCGGCGCGGAGTTTGTCGCTCAGGCGGCCCTCGGGCACGATGACGTCATCCATGCTCAGCACCTGGTCTTTGGGGACATCGCGCTTGAGACGGCATCCCTCGGCCAAACCCATCGGAAGCAGATGATCCTGGTTGACCACAGCCGAGTTTTCAGCCAATCCATAGGTCATGTAGCCACCGATGCCATCAATGATCTGGCCTCCCTTCAGGTCAAGCTTGGCGGTGGCGACCACATCAACGCACGGCCCCGCAATGGGCGCGATGGCAGCGTCGGCAAACAAAACCGCGCGCGCAACCGTATTGGGCACCTCAAAGTGGCACAGGTGATAGGGCGTGTAAAAGCAATACAGCGGCCCCTCGCCCAGTTTGTACAGATTGAGATAGTGTTGTTGCTGGGGATGATCATGGGTGCCCAGCACAAAGACACCTGGGCCCGGAACGGCGCCCACCACGTAATCCACGATCCCCGGGCCTTGCAGCAGTTCTTCGTGTGGATACCAGTTGGCTGCCTCGGTGATCGGGGTGCCGGTTTCAACCGTGGGCCCGAACATGCCGCGCTTGGCCACCCGCATGCCGGTCGCGTTCGCCACGATGGCCTGCTCGTACGAGATCTTGGTGCCGTCGGCAAACGAGGTCACCATCGCGGGGTTTTGACCCCATTTCCGGGCAAATCCCTCTTGTGTGGTCGGGTTGCGATAGGGATCGTGCAGGCCCTTGATGTTTCCGCACAAGACGGGCTTGACGCCGATTCCCTTGACAAACCGGTACAGATTCATGATGACGCCCGGCTGGTCGCCATCGACGTTGGTGAGCACCACGCCCGCTTTGTCGGCATACACCTTGAGAATCGGGCCCACCGTGCCGTCCAGCTCGGCATTCATCATGATCACATGTTTGCCATGGTGAATGGCCTTGAACACCACCTGGGCGCTGAACTCCACTGCGCCCGTCACCTCGATGATGGCGTCGATTCCCCCCGCCTGGCAAAGCAGCAAGGCGTCATCGGTGATCGCGTAGCGGTCATTTGCGATGGCATCTTCCAGCTGCGAAACGCTTTCTGCGACCACCACATCTTGGACATTGGCTTCGTTGTATGCGCGCCGGGCCAGATCGATATTGCGGTTGGAGACCGCCACCAGTTTCATGCCCGGGGTTGACTGGATGATTTGCAGGGCAACCCCGCGACCCATGAACCCTGCACCTACCATGGCCACCCGAATCGGGTTGTTCTCGGACTGGCGTTTCTTCAGCGCGCTGTCAATAATGATCATGATTCTTGTCTGTTGATTCTGAATGCGGCACCAGATTCTGGTGGGGCCGGAATGGCGAGCGCCCGACTCACAGCTTCATGTATGGCCAGCTGGCGTCTTTGTCGGAAATCACATTGACCTCTCGCGGCCAGATGATTCCCAAGGCTGGGTCGTTGTATCTGAGGCCGCGCTCTGAACCAGGGTGGTAAACCTGGGAAACCTGGTAGGTGACTTCGCTGTCATCCATCAAAGTAATGAATCCATGCGCGAAGTTCTGCGGCACAAACAGCATGCGGTGGTTGCTGCTTGATAGCTCCACTCCAATCCACTGTTTGAAAGTAGGAGACTCGGGGCGAATATCCACGATGATGTCGTAGATGGCTCCCTGAGTGCATCTGACCAGCTTGGTTTCGGCGTACGGTGCCTCCTGGTAATGCATGCCGCGCAATGTTCCCTGGTGTTTGCTCAGGGAAACATTGGTTTGCACCACCTTGTTCACCAGACCATGCCGCTCAAATTCATCCTGGCAAAAAGACCGGGCAAAGAAGCCGCGGGAATCTCCGCGCTTCTCCAGATCAATGATGAATGCCCCTGACAACTTGGTTTCGGTGAATATCATCAGACGCTCCAGAAGAACTTGTCGTTAATCTGCTGGGTGCGGATAAGGTATTCAATCTGCTTGAGGCGTGTGAAGGCTCGGAAATTGAAAATCTCGGGCGGCATGTCGATTCTCTTGAACACCTCGTGGAGTTGTTCTGCGCCAATCTTGGCGTTTCGCTTGCACTTGAAGCCCAGCTGGGTGCTGATCTTTTCAAACGAAACCCGGTAGCTTCGATTGTCGGCATCATTGGTGCCAAAGCTGAGCGAGCAACCGGTGAAGGTCTCGGCAACGATTTCTGCGATCTCTTTGACCCGGTAGTTGTCCGATGTGGCGCCCACATTGAAAATCTGATTGTGAATTTTCTCGCGCGGCGATTCCAGCACGCACGCAATGGCATCGCAAATGTCCAGAACATGAACCAGCGGTCGCCAAGGCTGCCCATCGCTGGTCATCTTGATTTCTTTGGTTGTCCACGCCAATCCGGACAGGTTGTTCAGCACAATGTCGAAGCGCATGCGGGGTGACGGCCCATAGGCGGTGGCATTGCGCAGAAAGGTCGGGCTGAATTGATCCGAGGCCAGTGGCGATACATCGCGCTCAACCCTCACCTTGCACTTGGCGTATGCGGTTTGTGGGTCGGTGGCAGATTCTTCGGTCTTGAAATCGTCACCACCAACGCCATACACGCTGCATGATGAGGTGTAGACGAAGCGGCTGACGCCTACCTGCTTGCATTTCTTGGCCAACTCCACCGAGCCGATATGATTGATTTCATAGGTGATGTCGTTGTTGAGCTTGCCCAAGGGGTCATTGGACAACTCGGCCAGGTGCGCCACCGCATCGAAACCCTCGAGGTCTTTTTCTGTGATATCGCGAATGTCTTTTCTTATCCACCGTGGCGATTGTTTGACGGCGTTGTACAGCCATCCATCCCGGTAGAAACCGGTGTCGATGCCCACCACCTCATGCCCACGATCCATCAGGACCGAGCCCAGCAAGCTTCCAATATATCCATCTGTCCCGGTAACTAAAATTTTCACGACTGTTTCGCCTTTTGCAAATGTTTAGGTTCTTTTACAGGTAAGCTTGTATTCATGCATGTGCAGGTTTCTAGGGTGGGAAATACATTGAATGAATTTGATGTTCGCCCCTAGTTGTTTCTACGATGTCCAAGTGTGGAACTCACCTTGCCGAAAGTGGAGTGTATTCAGTTAAGGATGTGCGTAGCACAGCGCAGTGTTCCCCTGACGCGAATCGCAGGATACATCTGCAAGTCTGAATGATTCAATAGCAGATTGCATGGAACTTGACTTGGCTCAATGCCAGATTGTACGAAGCTTGGCTTTCAGCATTGGTGTGTGTCGCAATTCAACGACCTTAAGCCGAGCTTAAGTCATGTTCGTGTATGGCTGAAAATGACCATGTTTGGTTTGATCTGGATTTAGGGGCTGAGAAAGGGTTGGGATGTGTCTATTCCGGCAGCGAGAGAGCCTAAGGTTCAATGTCGAATGGCATGGAACTCAACTCTCAGCGCTGCATGCCCTTGAGGCGTTCGTTGACATGAACCCACGCTGGCTGCGCAGGAAAAAGCGGCAGGCCAAGGCACCGATCAGTGGCAACAGCCAACCCACCTGGATCCAGCGCCAGGGCGTGGTTGAACTCGTAAGCGCCCCGGTCTTGGTCTTGCTGACGCAGTGCGGCTTGCTGCGTGGTGTACGCGAGTACGCGCCTTTGTGGGAGGCGATTGGGCTGCAGTCCCTCGCGCGGGTAGCGATCAGCGGAGACGATGGAAGCCCTGCGCGTGCACCTTGTCCATTGGGGATGTACATGAATTGCAGCGCGCGCTGCCACAAGCGGGTCGTTGCATTGGCGATGATCGTCGGAGGTGTTTGCGCAGCGGCGTTCGCGGTTGGAGCCTAGGCCCCACCTCTGGCCCTGATCATCCGCCCGCCACCAAGCCAAAAGCCTCGCGCAGCAACAGCAGCTCCGCCATGTTGCCGCCGCGCAGTTCGCTCAGGGCCTTGAAGCTGCCACCCATGGCCGCGATGGCGGGCTTGGGCGCGTCGGGCGTGGTGAAGCGCAGCAGGTGCACGCGCAAGGGGCCATCGGGGGTCTGGAACCAGGGCTGGAAGGCGGTGACTTCTTCGATGTCGTCGGGGTTCAGGTCGCTGCCTTGCAGCACGGCGGTGATCAGTGCGGCGCTGTCGATGGCTGCGGGCTGTTGCTCGGGTGGGCTGCTCAGGGCTTGCGCGCCCTCGGGCAGGGCTTGCGGCCAGAGCATGCCGTGCGCCCAGCGCGGGAACACCAGGGCGTGGCTGTAGTTGTCGAAGTGGCAGAGGATGACGCGGTGATGGCTTGCGATGTCGGCGAGGGTGGTCATGGTGCGGTGGGGGTGTGATCGCAGGAACCTTCAGCGGTAGCCTTCTTCGCGCAGCACCTGGTGCACCACCGGGCGTGCGCGCAGGCGCTCGAACAGGGCCTGGCAGCGCGGCGGCAGGGGAATGTCGGTCTTGCTGGCCCAGAAGAACACGTAGAACAGGGCCGCGTCGGCGATCGTGAAGTCGGCGCCCATGGCGTAGCCGGTTTCCGGCAGGCCGGCTTCGATCACGGCAAAGGACTCCCGCACGATGGCCTGGCCGCGCGCGGTGATGGCGGCCGTCCATTGCTCGGTGTCTTCCGAGCTCATGCCCTGGGGCAGGTAGCGCTCGGTGGTGAAGATGCGCGTGAAGCCCTGGCCGTGCACCGTGTCCACCGCGTAGTCCATCAGTTCCAGCGTGCGCGCGGCCAGCAGCGGGTCGTCGCTCAGCAGGCGCTTGCGCGGGTGGCGCCGTGCCAGCCAGTAGGCGATGGACTGGAAGCTGGTGAGGGCGCTCCCGTCGTCGAGCACCAGGGTCGGGATCGTGCCCTTGGGGTTGATCGCCAGGTAGGCGGGCTTTCGGTGATCGCCCGCCGGCAGGTTGACGATGTTCACCTGGAACGGCAGCTCCAGCTCTTCGAGCAGGATGTGGATGCCGGTCGTGCAGGAGCCGGGCGTCATGTGGAACTGGAGGGTCATGTGTGGCTGGTTTGCAAGACGCGCGCCACGCCGTCTCAGGCGGGCAGGGCTTGCACGCGGCTTGCTAAACAGCTGCACACCACCTGGAAAGGGCCTGTCGCGCCCGGTTCCATGTGGCCTTTGTGCCGGTTCCCGTCCGGTCCTGTGTCGGCTTTGTCTGATAGTGCCCATGGTTTTTTCTCCGCCCCTCAACACCGACGACCTGCGCCGCTGGCGCAGCTGCGAGCGCCGCTTCTGGCTCTCGCGCCGCCAGCTGCAGCGCGGCGTGCCCGTGCCGGGAGCGACGCCCACCGAACCGGAGCCGGCGCCCGCCACGGGCCTGGACGTGGCCCTGCGCGCCTCGTTCCCGCACGCCGACACGGTGGCCGCGCCGCAGAGCCCTGCGCAGTGGCTGCAGGCGGTGCGCCACACCCTGAACTGCCTCGACAGCGACGCCGAGCCGCCCGAGGGCTGGGCCGTCCTGGGCGCCTGCCTGACCAGCGAAGACCGCGCCCAGGTGCGCATCGACGTGCTGACCGCCGGTGAACACGGCTTGCGCCTGTTCAAGGTGCGCTACGCGACTGTGGGCGATGACACCGACGTGGACACCGTCGCGCTCTGGACCCACGTGGCCGCGCGCTGCGGCTTTGCGGTGCAGAGCGTGGGCCTGCTGCTGGTGGACACCGATTTCGTCTACCCCGGCCACGGCTGTTACGCCGGCCTGTTCCGCGAGGTCGACCTGGGGCCGGTGCTCGGCTCGCGCCCGGTCGCCGAATGGCTGGAGGCCATGCGCCAGTGCGAGCGCGGCTCGGAACCCGAGGCCACGCCCGGTCCGCATTGCCACCAGGGCAGCGGCTGCGAGTTCGCGGCGAGCTGCAAGGCTTGCTTGCTGCCGGCCGCTGCCGACCATGCCGAGACCAGCCTCGACATCCTCGGGCGCGAGGCCGCGGCCGAATGGCGCGCCGCCGGCCACCACGACGTGATGAGCCTGCGCCCAGAAGACATCGCGCAGCCGCGCCAGCGCCGCGCCGTGCGCGCGGTGCAGCAGGGCGCGCCACTGCTGGAGCCCGAGGTGGGCGCG